>Ga0163152_10005973_pt1 | contig 14017 bp, 11 predicted proteins | sample OliLakLV19MP8IB2_FD_148635 | JGI IMG/M metagenome (GOLD analysis project Ga0163152, IMG submission 148635) | Freshwater microbial mat bacterial communities from Lake Vanda, McMurdo Dry Valleys, Antarctica - Oligotrophic Lake LV.19.MP8.IB-2 | ecosystem: Environmental > Aquatic > Freshwater >... | reverse complement strand
ACGCTCACCTGTGCCTGCCGGCCATTGAGAGTTGTGATGCGGGGCGCGGAAAGAACCTCCATTCCGGGGCTATCGCCAAGAGCCTTCAAGAGTCGCAGGGATTGGTCTCTGCTAAGAACGAGTCGCTCTGAACTCTGGTGGCCGTCCGCTACGACATCGTTCAACCCGAGCGTCTGCAGGGCCTGCTCCGGCACTTCAATAAATTTACTCTGCACGAGAATCTGTGTTCTGCTCGCCTCGGCTGGGTCGATGAGGACTTCATTTCCAGCTGGGTCGATGAGAGTTGGCTCGATCAGGATAAAAGTTCTTTTGCCGGGAGACGTTTCCCATCCGCCGGTCACCAGGGTTTGCGCCCTCGTCAGTTCCGCATCGACGTTTGCCGTAAAAGTTTCGACGGGAGATTCGATCGGGGAAGGGGGCGGTTGCTCGTTGAGGTTTGGATTTGCCGCCGCTTGAGACTTGAGTTGCTGACGCAGACGCCCGATCTCTCCCCTCAGCCGCAAGAGTTCGGAATGTTCCGCGCGCAGCCTGGCCAGTTCCTCGGAATCTGTGTCGGCCTTTGACGGATCGCCATGTTCACCACTCCGTTGCTCCAATTCAGCGGCGTGGTCGGGGAGGGTGGCGCTCTCCGTTTCCAAACGCCCAAGTTGTCCGCGCTGCCGAACGATCATAACCAAGGCAATGGCGAGCAATCCGAGCAGAATCAGACTGTATCGCTTCGAGGTCACAACGCCCCTTTGATCAACTTCATCAGGTCCGAATATTCATCGACCGCGGTAAACTGCGGGAACTGTTTCTTGATATTTTCCGGCGAGTGAAAGAGAAAGCCGGCATTCGCCTCAATCAACATCGCGGTGTCGTTGAACGAGTCGCCGGCGGAAATGACGTTGTAATTTAGCAGTTTCAACGCCGCGACGGCCTTCTGCTTTTGTTCCGGTGTGCGGATTTTGTAATCAACGACGCGATCGTTTTCGATGACCAGCTTGTGGCAAAGCAGGCACGGCCAATCGAGTTGCTTCATCAACGGCTTGGCGAATTCCTCAAACGTATCGGACAGGATGATGACCTGCGTGATGGAGCGGAGTTCATCGAGAAACTCCTTCGCGCCGTCGAGCGGGTAAAGCGTGCCGATGACTTCCTGGATGTCCGAAAGTTTTAGATTGTGCTCGGCCAGAATTTTCAGGCGGCCCTTCATCAGCACGTCATAATCCGGCTCGTCGCGGGTGGTGCGCCGCAGTTCTTTGATGCCGGTTTTCTCGGCGACCGCGATCCAAATCTCGGGCACCAACACACCTTCCAAATCCAAAGTGACAATTGATTGTTTCACGGGCGCGGAGTGTTTCAAAACGGAGTTCTGCTGTCGAGCGTTGAAGGAAAATGCCTCTTTCGATAGAGGGCTATTCCCGATCTGCTTTTTCAACTCAAGTGATTTTCACCTCCTCAATGGGTTGGTCCGCCCAATAGGTGGGAATAAAATCCCCGACGATTCTGATTTGAACTGCGCGACCTGTGCCGTCCCTTTGTGCGATATAAGGTTTACCGATGGGGAATCAAGATTGCGCGCAACCATTTCCGGCCATACGCTGCGATTGTTTCATTCACCAAACCGTGCGCCATGAAGTATTCCTGCGAAGAACTCGCAAATAGGATTGACCACTCGCTCGTGAATCCGACGATGGCAAATCGGGAGCTCGAGGACGGCTGTCGGTTCGCGGCGAAATACAGCGTGGCTTCGGTTTGCATCAAACCTCGCGCCGAGAAGCGCGAGGTCGAATCGTTTCAGCGCAGAACTCCAAATTAACTAGAACCAACTCAACTTTTGACCCATGAGCCAAAACACTGAACCGAATCCGGAAGCGCGACCACGCAAGCCGATTCACGATCAACTCAGCCGCCGTGGGTTTTTGGGTGCCACCACGGCGCTCGCAGCCGGAGCGCTGGTGCGATCCGCGCTCGGGGACACGCGGGATTGGAGCGGTAAACAGCCTGTCCGGTATCCCGACCCTGACATCATTTCGCTGGACCCTCGCTTCGGCAAATACAAGATCGGCAACACCCCGATTCAGAGGTTGCACACGGGCACGTTGTGGGCCGAAGGCCCGGCCTGGAGTGGCGTCGGGCGTTACCTCGTTTGGAGCGACATCCCGAACAATGTGCAACTGCGCCGGCTCGACGAGGACGGACACGTCAGCGTTTTCCGCGATCCCGCAGGCAACAGCAATGGAAACACCTTCGACTTCGAGGGCCGGCAGATTTCCTGTGAGCATGGCAACCGCCGCGTGGTGCGTTACGAGCCCTCCGGTGGCATCACGGTGCTGGCCGACAAGTGGGACGGAAAACCCTTGAACGCGCCCAACGATGTGGTGGTTCATCCCGACGGCGGGATCTGGTTCACGGATCCCGGTTACGGCAGCATGATGAATTACGAGGGTCACAAGGCGAACCTGGAGATCAAGGAGGCCATCTACCGCATTGATCCCAAGACCGCCAAAATGGAACTGGTCAGCGACGCCTTTCACAAACCCAACGGCCTCTGCTTTTCGCCCGACTACCAGAAACTCTACGTCGCCGATACGGGCGGCCCCAACCCCAAGCACGTTCACGTCTGCGACGTGATGGATGGCGGGAAGCTAGGAAAGTCCCGCGCGCTCTGCTCCATGGAATACGACGGGAAGATGGGCGGTGCCGACGGCATCCGCGCCGACGTGGACGGCAACATCTGGGCGGGGGCAGGTTGGGCTGGAGACGGCTATGATGGCGTCCACGTTTTCGCGCCGGACGGGAAGCGGATCGGCGTGATCCTGTTGCCTGAGATTTGCTCGAACGTGTGTTTCGGTGGCGCGAAACGGAACCGGCTATTCATGACGGCCAGCCAATCGCTTTATGCCGTGTATGTCGAAACTCAGGGCGCGCACATCACCTAAGTTGTCGCGTGTTTTCTGGGAAATAGGCACTTCGTGCCGGCGTCGCGGAACGGAGGACGTAGTTCAGTGGAGTTCCTTTGAATTTGAATCAGTCCAATGATCTCATAGTTGAGTCAACAGAGAATGGCTCGATAGAGTTCCGGTCGGCGGGGCATATACAGACTGTGAGCGCCCGAGTCGGCGGACGCGCGGAGACGTTGTCCAGCCTCGATATCCACCGACACCCGAAACGGGCGGGAGTCATTACGCTGTGAAACAATCCGCGCACCCTTCTCGGAATGGGCCGTGGACCATGATTCCATGGGCAGATGGTTTCCCGCCTGGCCGCCTTCAATCAGGATGGTGGTGATCGCATAGTCCGGACTGCGCGCGTGGGGCAAAGATTGACCCGCGAGATACCGGCCGCTGCGCGACGGCCAGAGAATGATGTCAGCCCCTTTGAGCGCGAGAACTCGCGGCACTTCCGTCAGGCAACCATCGTAGCAGATCATCACGCCGATAATTCCCAGCCGGGTGGCAAATGGCTCTAACGTCTGGCCAGGCAGAAGGAACTCGGGTTCATTGGTTTTTCCGCCGGGCGTTGTAGGGTGCGAATGTGTTTTGCGATATACATGACGCGTGCCCTGGGGCTCGATCAACAGACGATTCTGCGATTGAGAAGGGGGCAGGCAGCGCCTGGTGACAGAAGTTGATTGCGTATGCCAACTGGCCGCATGGGACAGACTGGGGACGAACCGTTGTACCCGTTGACGACGCATTGGCCACGGGTTCTATCCGGCGCGCGGCTGTCACGGCCTTCCGCCAAACGGAGGCTGGATCGATCGCCGCCGTCGTTCCGGCCTCGGCCTCCACAAGGGCTTTTGAACTGTGAACCGAAGTCGATGAGTCGGCGGTTGTTTTGGCCTCCAATCAATTGATCAGTGTCAGGCGATGGTAATTGAATTCATAGTCAACGACTAATCCGGAGGTTCACGAATCGCTCAGATAATTCTGGAATGCTCGACGGTCCTTCCCGTCTCGCCCGGCGAGGAAGATTTTCAGAGTTTCCAGCACTGCATGGATGCGCGGCACTTCGTGCGTCCGGTATAAGTCAGTTTTTCCCAAGGCCGCCAGCACCGCAAAGAAGGGCTCGGCGCAGCGGATCTCGTCGCCGAAGAATTCGAACGCGTGGGGCAGGGCATGGCAGACTGGAAATCCTAGCGTCCGCAATCGGAACGAGTTCAGAAAAATATCCATTTGATGCCGCACGCGCACCGCGCTGTCCTGTAGATTGCGGTAATAAAATCCCAGACCGGGATCGATGAATATTTTTTCCACACCAGCCTTCGTCGCGGCTTCGATCTGCCTGGAAAAATATTCGGACATCATCGCAATCGGGTCGCTCGTAAAATCGAAATCGACAACCTCACGGACGTTTTCACCCTGCACGAAACAAATGATGACAGCCGCATCGCGGGCAGCGGCGATGCGGAATATTTCGTCACTTTCTCGTCGGCCCGTAAGATTCAAAACATTGGCGCCCGCTTCGAGGCAAGCCTTTGTCACCTCGGGTTGGTAAGTCTCGACCGAAACCAGAATATTCTCCGTGCGCAATCCCTTGATGACCGGAAGCAGCTTGCCGTTTTGTTGGAGGGAATCCATGCGAGCCGCATTGGCCAGCGAGGATTCAGCTCCGACGTCGATGATTGCCGCACCCTGGGCGGAAAGAACACGCCCTCGGGCAATCGCGCTTTCCGTCGAAAGACAAACGCTCTCGCGATACCAGGAATCGGGGGAAAGGTTGATTACCCCCATGATTGCGGGTTCGGCATTGAATGGGAAAAAGCGTTGGCCGATGGAGAATTCCCTGACCCGCGCCGAGGCCGCGGCGCGGTTTTTATCGAGCAGATCCGCGAGGTGTTCCAGGTTAAGCATGGTGCGAGATCGTAAATCCGAAATTGAGAAGCGCAAATGGGAAGTGGTGCGCCCGGCGCGATTCGAACGCGCGACCAGCGGATTAGAAATCCGCTGCTCTATCCAACTGAGCTACGGGCGCAGCAGGCTATAATTATGCTGGCATTCGTTTTCGAGGCAAGCCCGTCGTCGATACCGGCCTGAATTCTCCGGTCTCACCTTGGCAAATCTGCGGCTTTACAGTATCTCGTTTTCGACACGCATGCGCCAAGGACCACCAAAACTGATTGTCTTTCTCATCCTGGCCTTCCTGGTGGCGACCATCGCCGTTTGGATGGCTCTGAACAGGAAACCCGCAACTATCGCCCCATGGAATGCCCCCGTGGATCCGGCGGAGAGATCGGACTCCCAACCGAGCGGCGCACAAACGGCAACTCAACCTGTCGGCGGCACGGAGGCCCGTCTGAAAACGGTGGCGGGTTCATTGATTCAGGCGGCGGGCGCCGTGGAAAGAGTGCAGGCCCTGGAGGCATTGCGCCGAGCATTGGAGAGCGGCGCGACAAATGAGGTTTCCGCGGCCATCCGGCGGCTGCTGGATTCCCGAACGGACGCACCAACCGGGCTGGAATTCAAGATTGGCGGCAAGGGGTTGCTGGCGGAAGCTCCGACGCTCCGCACGTTTCTTCTCGATCAGCTCGGACGGATCGATCCGAGTGCGGCTGCAGACTATGCCCGGCTTATTCTCAACGATTCGAATTCTCCCGACGAATGGGCGGTGGCTCTTCGCAATTTGGCGCGAGGTGATGTCAGCCTCGGTGCGCGCACGCTGCTCGCTGACAAGACGGCCGAGCTTTTGAATAATGAATTGTGGCAGCAGGATCCTTCCGTCGGTTTTCTGGAGGCCTTTGACACTGCGGTTTTTCTCGGAGGGACCAGCCTGCTTCCGGCACTTAGTGATCTCGTCCGAGAAAAGGACAATCGAGCAGTGGCCCATGCCGCATTCCTGACTCTGGACCGCCTCGTCATCAATCAACCGGCTGAAGTCCTTTCGGCCATCGAACAGCATCCCGATTGGATGCAGGGGCGTGAGGAAACGCGGGCAAACTATTTTGCCCGCGCGGACCTTGGGGACGAGGGGCAACGACGATTGATCGAGTCCTATCTCCTCGACCCAAATCGCGGGGCGACAGAGTTGCAGGCGTTTGCAGGCGTTTTTCCGAACGCAAATTTCATGATCTCGCAGAATCTGCTGACAGACCCGGCCATGATGGACGGCGCAACCTTGGCCCGTCGGGACAAGGCCGCGCTTGCGGTGGTCGAGGAGTGGCTCGCTGAGCGGCGTTTTGAAAAAGTAAAGCCCGAGCTGCAAAAGATTCGATCGCGGTTGGTGGAATTTACGAAATAGCGGGAATGGTCCCGCGGCGGACACTGCGCCGGATTCCCGTTACCGAGCGGATCGAGCCTCTCCAGAAAGCGGATTTTCCCATGCACGTCGTCGCGAACGAGTGTCGTCATCAGGCCATCAATTTGGCGACGGACTCGGTTTTCACGAGGTGGCGCGCATCGCTGTGCGGGCCGTCGAGGATCTTCTCGATCATGCGCCGGAACTCCACCACTGCGGGACCGAGCTCATCGTCCTGGCGATGGTCGAGATAGCTGAGCGTTTGCAGAGTCGTCGGTAAGTCGTAGAGCCAGCCATCGGCGCCAATTTTGACCGTGCGCGGCGGATTGCCAATGTTGACATCCTTCAATCCTAGTTTGGCCGAAAAATCCATGACGGCACCGCTCTTGGCGCCACCGGGCTTCTCTGGAATTGCCACGATCAATCCCTTGGCCCCGATCGGTTCTGGCACCGCGACTGACTTTTCGGGCGCGTTGCCGGGTTTGGATATTGGGAACACTTCCCGCCGACGGATGGCATCGACGGCGCGGGTGATAAACTGGTGGTAATAGGTCATGGCGGACCAGCGCGCCGCTTCGATGGGGCTGACCGGCTCCTCTTGCTGGGCGGGCGGAATGGTTTCGCCGAGATAGGGAATATCTTTTTCCAGGAACGGAATCCATTCGCTCTCATAATGGTCGTAGCCAAAAAAATCGCTGTGTTCGAACCGGTCGAAATGGTCGTCGAACAGGCGTTCATGTTTACCCGCGAATCCCTCCCGGCCCGACGGCCCGGTGCCATTGACAAATTTCCCCGAGACGCCGACCCAGAAATCTTTCCCGCCGGAATCGTTCTTCACCATTGTGACCTGTTTGCGCTCGATGATTTTTTTCCAGTCGAACTCACGCGGTACGATCGAGCCGCAAAGGATCAATTTGTCGAGCCGGATGCCTTTGAATTTGTCCAGCGCATTGCAGGCGATAAACGTCCCGAAGCTGTGGGCGACGAGCGAAGGAACGATTGGCTGGATGTGCTTGTGGATGGACTCGAACTCTTTCCTGAACCAATCGAGCTTTTCCATTCGCTCCTTGTTCTGAATAAATTCCCAGGGCGAAAAATTCCCGTAGTGCAAGGGGTAGTAGACCCATCCCTGCTCGCTGATGATTGGGGCCACATTCTTTTGCCAGGCGCCGTCGGTGTTTATGCCGTGGAGGGAAATCACGACTTTCCGCTTTTGCTTCAACATGGCGCCAGAATAACGAAAGGGAAAAATTCTGTAAAGTGGCCGTCGTGCCGTTTTTTTGGAGCCCCGTGGACTGGGATGATTGCCTGGAATGATTGCCTTGCCGTTGGAGCCTTTACGGAATAATCTATGTGGGAAGCCAGCGGGGGAATTCGATTCTCCGCCGAGGTTTTCCAAAACGAAAGGGAAGTTATGGTAAACAAACGAATTCAAGTTTCCACTGAACGGCTCATCGACGACATGAAAAATGTTGTGACAGATTCGGAAATTCTAATGCGGGAAGTGGGCAGCGAACTGAGCGACAAAGCCAAACAGGCCAAGGCGCGGCTGGCTGTGAGTTTGGAATCCGCCAAAGCGGCTTACGGCAGCCTCCAGGAGCGGGCAAAGCATACCGCCGAAGCTGCCGACCAGGCGGTTCACAATCATCCGTACACGTCGATTGGTATCGCTTTGGCTGCAGGCGTTGTGCTTGGGGTTCTCGTCGCCCGGAGATAAATGAGCGACCCGGAACCGCCAACGCCTGGATTGTTCGAAACGCTGGGGAAGCTTCTTGGCACGGTTCTGTCCAGCTTGCAGAATCGCGCCGAGTTGTTTTCCGTGGAATTTCAGGAGGAGAAGTATCGCCTGATCGATTTGCTTTTGTTGGCGGGATTGGTCCTCTTTCTCGGCGCGGTCGCCTCCCTGTTGCTTTTGACCGTCGTTATTTTCCTAATACCCGCGGAGCATCGGATTCTCGTTGCCGCTATTGCCGGGGTTGTGTGCCTGATTGGAGCCATCACGTCGGCGATCCAACTGAAGAAACGTTTGAAAAACCGTGCGTTTGCCGAGACGGTGAATCAACTAAAAAAGGATTTTGAATGTTTAACGCCGCCGCAATAAATAATCTACAGGACGAAAAGGCGCTTCTGGTTGCGGAAAGCGATATTAACCGGCTCACGCTGCAAGCGGACTTTTCGATGCTTCAGGCTTCAGTGGCGAAAGCGCAACAAACGGTGAAAATCGGGGTCGGCATCTACCCGATGGTAATGGCGGTTGGTTCGGTGCTCGGCTTCCTGTTTTTGAAAAAGAAAAAGTTGTCCATCCCATCGTCGCTGGTGGGCAAGGCGATCGGGGCATGGGGTATTTTTCAACGCGTCAAGCCGTTCCTCGCAGCGATTCGTGGCGGCAGCAGCCGCGAAAAAATATCCGCCCCCTAATGGAGGACTTGCGCGAAATCTTTTGCGCCGAGCGCGCTTCCTGAACCTTTGTTCTTGTCGTCCCAGTCCAGGAGGCTTCTGTCCTGTGCTGGGGCAGAGATCCAACCTCGATGGGTTTTTCTTCGTTTGAACCTCCTTCCGTTACGAATCGCAGCGGCGTCCGGAAATATTTCCAGGAGTAATTAACTCATTGGCACAAGGAATGATTCGTGACGGCGAGACTAGCAGAGGTGGAAGGCGCTTGCGCACCGCGCAAAGGCGCTTCCCTCGCGTTTCAATTCGGGAATCAGAAAAACATCATGTCAAAAAACTTGCGATATATTCTTGGCGTCGCCCTCACTGCATTCGCCGTCGTTGGCGTCCTGTTTTACAAGCTGTCGGTTCCGTCGAAAGAAATTGACCGAGCGCGTTTGCACGAGTTGATCCAGGGCAAGGCCATTGTGGAGGCAAAGCTGTTTCCGACTCCGTATCCCGGGATCTATCTGGTCGAGGGATCGGAGAATTCTGCGAAACAAATTGCAAAGTTTAAAATCACGACACGCCTGGACGACGCGGAAGCCAGGGAGCTTTTGGAAAAAGCGTCCGTCAAAGTTGAGATTCCCGGCAAAGGCGCCACGACGTTGCTCATTAATTTTCTCCCGCCCGTGCTCATCGGGGGGTTGATCATCTTTCTACTGGTTTACCAGATGAACATTGGAAAAAGCAAAAAGGGTCACAAAGTCAAACAGCGTCCGTCCACTCGATTTTCTGATGTCGCCGGAATTGAAGAAGCCAAGAGCGAGCTGCAGGAGGTTGTCGATTTCCTGAAGAATCCCGAAAAATACAAGCGACTTGGCGGCACATTGCCGAAGGGGGTTTTGTTGATTGGGCCGCCCGGCACAGGCAAGACGATGCTGGCCAAGGCCATCGCCGGTGAAGCGGAGGCAAACTTTTTCAGCGCGCATGGCAGTGATTTCAACGAGATATATGTCGGGGTCGGCGCCCGGCGGATTCGTGAACTTTTCAAGCAGGCGGCCAAACACAAGCCGGCGATTATTTTCATCGACGAAATCGATTGTCTCGCGAAAAAGCGCAAAATGGATGGGCACAGCGAATTGCAACAGACCAACAATGCTTTGCTCGCTTCGATGGATGGCTTCGAGCCAAGTGAAGGTATCATTGTCTTGGGGGCCACCAACCGGCTGGAGGATTTGGATGAGGCGCTGTTGCGTCCCGGACGGTTTGATCGAAAAGTCCATGTGCCGTTGCCCGACCGGAAAGGCCGGCGTGCCATTCTTGCCAGCCACACCCGAAGCAAGCCGATTCAAGACCGGGAGCGGGCGCTGGATGTGATTGCCCAAACCACTCCGGATTTGTCGGGAGCCGATTTAGCCAGTGTCATCAACGAAGCTGCAATTCTCTGCGCGCAAAAGGATCGCGAGGAGATCGGTTTGGCTGAACTGGAGGAATCTCGTGACAAGGTTCGATGGGGCAAGGAGCGCAAATCGATGGTTCTCAAACAGGCGGAGCGCGAGATGGTGGCTTATCACGAAGCCGGACACACAATCATTAACCTCCACAAATCTCTGCTCGCGCCGCTCTACAAAGTGAGCATCATCCCCCGCGGCCTGGCTCTGGGTGTGACCACGCTATTGCCGATTGAAGATCAAAATATCCACAGCAAAAACTTTCTGATGGAGCAGTTGGTGGTGTTGATGGGCGGTCGCGCGGCGGAAATGGTGTTCTACGGGGCAACGACCAACGGCGCGCATGGCGATCTGGATCTGTCGAAAAAACTCGCCCGACAGATGATTCACGACTGGGGCATGGGAGAAAAACTTTATTATCAAACCGAGCGCCTGGAGGCCGAGGTTGAGATCAACCGCCTCTTGGAAAGCGCCGACAAGGAGGCATTGTCTATTATCCAGCGGGAAAAGGACAAGACGCACAAACTCGCCCAGGCCTTGCTGCAACATGACACCCTGACCCGCGAACAGGTGGTGGAATTGTTGCGCGAGGAAAAAGTTCGGGGCGCCGAACCTGAGTTGGCGCTGCGCTGACAACCGCAGTATTCGGCTCCTGAGAACTGTTCCGCAGGTGCCTGGCTGTTGAGCACGGCGCACGGCGCTTTCGAAAACGAGATTTCCTGATTTCGTTCGCGGGGAGGATTTGCTCTAATCGATCCTGAAATGAAATGGCTGAAATCGCTAGTGCTTGGTTGTTGTCTCCTTGTCCTCCCGGGCTGCATCGCGCTTTATCAGCAGAAAATTGATTATGACATCGAGCACCTCTATTCCGTTCGCGATCCGCAGTTCCTGCGTTCGATGGGGCAGCTTCTCGGTCCCCAATTCCTGCCGGGCAACCGAACGACCGGCCTGATCAACGGCGATGAAATTTTCCCGTCGATGCTCGAGGCCATTCGCGGCGCACAAAAGACCATTAATTTTGAAACCTATATTTATTGGTCCGGGAACATCAGTGAAGAATTTACGGAGGCATTGACGGAGCGGGCGCGCGCCGGAGTCAAAGTCAATCTGCTGCTTGATTGGTTTGGATCCGGACGGATTGGCTCCCGGTACCTCCGGGAGATGAAGAAAGCCGGTGTCCAGGTAAAAAGTTATCGACCTTTGTATTGGTACAATCTTTCCAGAATTAATCACCGCACCCATCGCAAGCTGCTGATTGTGGATGGCAAGATCGGATTCACCGGAGGTGTTGGGATCGCCGACATCTGGCGAGGAAACGCCGAAGATAATCAGCACTGGCGTGACTCGCATTTTCGCTTGGAAGGCCCCGCTGTCGCGCAGATGCAGGCGGCTTTCCTGGATAATTGGTTGAAGACGCAACCGGAGGTTCTTCATGGAGAGGAATACTTTCCGTTCCTTGAACCCAAGGGGGATGACCTGGCGCAGGTATTCATGAGTTCGCCGCGCGAAGGAGCCGAGACCATCCGGTTGATGTATTTTCTCTCGATTGCCGCCGCGCGAGAAAATATCCGGCTTTCCGCCGCCTATTTTGTTCCGGATGAACGAACCCGCAAACAATTGATCGCCGCCCGCGAGCGCGGCGTTGAAGTTGAGATTATTCTGCCGGGTTCGGAAACCGACTCACGACTGGTCCGGTATGCCTCTCGCGGCGGCTGGGGAGACCTGCTCAAGGCGGGGGTGAAAATCTTCGAATACGAACCGACAATGTATCATTGCAAGGTGATGATCGTGGATGATGTCTGGGTGTCGGTGGGCTCGGCAAACTTCGACAGCCGTTCGTTTCGGCTGAACGATGAGGCGAATCTGAACGTGTTTTCTCAGACCTTCGCGACGGATCAAATCGCGATTTTCGAGGACGACCAATCCAAGTCAACGCTCGTGTCTTTTGCCGAATGGAAGAATCGCTCGTTTTGGAAGCAGATCAAGGAATCCTTCAGCAACCTATTTCGATCCCAACTATAATTTCGGTTGGACCGCGGATGTCCGACTGGTTCCCGCATAATTGCGGGCATGAAATTATTATCTTCAACCGACACGTGGAAAGTAGTGACAACCTTTGGCTCGGCGCGGCTCTGGGTCAGCCGGGAGGGAAAAGTCGAGATGCGCGGTGGAACCAAAGCCGACCTGGTTTCTGCGCGTGAATGGATTTCGATCTTCATGCACGAAGCAGTCCCGCAGATTCGGCAGAATTAAATTCTCAAGTTCTTCTTCACACCCGCAGGGCCCAATGGTAGGGGTACGTCGGAAATCGAGCAGGTTTTCGTGAGAAACAAATGGACCATAAACCGATCAAAGTTCTGCTGGTGGAGGATAACAAGGAGGATGTTTTCCTTTTGGAGAGAATTCTGCAAAAGGGGGGCGAAGACCGGTTCGAACTCGAATCGGTCGAGAGCCGAAAGCAAGCGTTGGAGTGCCTCAAGCGTGGGAACTTCGATGTTGTGTTGTTGGATTTGTCGCTGACGGACAGCCAGGGGCTGGACACATTTTCGGCGCTCCAGGCGGCTGCGCCCGCAATCCCAATCATCGTTTTGAGCGGTCTCGATGACGAAACGGTGGCCCTGAAAGCGGTTCACGCCGGTGCGCAGGACTACCTGGTCAAGGGCCGGGTGGATAGCCAACTGCTGACCCGCGCCATGATTTATGCGATCGAGCGGTCACAGGCGAAAGCGGATCTTTTCAAGGCGGAGGAGAAATATCGCGGCATTTTTTTAAACGCGGTCGAGGGAATTTTTCAGACCACATCCGAGGGGCGATATCTCAGTGTCAATCCGGCCCTCATCCGTATTTACGGATACGACTCGACCGACGAATTGGTTGCGTCGCTGACCAATATCGAGGCATCGCTTTACGTGGAGTCAAATCGCCGCGCGGAATTTGTTCGATTGATGCAGGAAAACGGAGTGGTGACGGATTTTGAATCACAGATTTATCGGAAAGATGGCAGCATCATCTGGATTTCGGAAAATGCGCGCGCGGTGCGTGATCAACATGGGGCGTTGCTGTTCTACGAGGGATTGGTCGAGGACATCACCAAGCGAAAATTAGCCGAGGAGACCTTGCGGTTTTCTGAGGTGCGATTTCGGTCGGTCTGGGAGAATGCTTCCGATGGGATGCGGCTGACGGATCCCCAGGGAACGATTCTCGCGGTCAACTCCTCATTCTGTCGCATCGTGGGAATGCCCCCGGAGGAACTTGAGGGAAGATCTTTTACGGTTTCCTATTCGGAAAAGGAAGACCGGGCCGAGATGGTGAAGAAATATCAGGAGCGTTTTGCGCAACGAAAAATCGATACTCAGTTCGAGCGCCATGTGACCTTTCGTTCCGGAAAAGCGGTCGATGTGGAGTTGTCAAATTCCTTCATCGAGATGGAGCATAAAGCCCCGTTGTTGCTCAGCGTCTTTCACGACATCACCATCCGCAAGCAAGCGGAAGAGCGCGAGCGCCAGATCAATCTTGAACTGGCGCTCAGCCAGGCCGAATTGCGCAAGAAAAATGAAATGATGGAGGACGATTTGCGCATGGCCCATGAAATCCAGCAAGCCATCCTTCCGCAGCAATATCCCTCGTTCCCGCTCGATGCTCCCGAGGAGAAAAGCGCCATTCGTTTTTGTCATCGCTATCTCCCGACCGGGCAGGTGGGTGGCGATTTTTTCACGGTGCTGCCGCTATCCGATACGAAAGCCGGATTGTTTATCTGCGATGTGATGGGGCATGGGGTTCGATCCGCACTTGTGACGGCCATGGTTCGAGCTATGGTTGAAGAGTTGAAGCCGGTGGCCTCTGATCCAGGCCAGTTGCTCGCCCGGATCAACCGGGATCTGCGCGCGATTCTCCAGCAAACCGGCACTCCGCTCTTCACCACGGCGTTTTATTTGATCGCGGACCTGGAGAGCCGCCAGTTTTTCTACGCAAAC
>Ga0163152_10005971_pt1 | contig 14020 bp, 9 predicted proteins | sample OliLakLV19MP8IB2_FD_148635 | JGI IMG/M metagenome (GOLD analysis project Ga0163152, IMG submission 148635) | Freshwater microbial mat bacterial communities from Lake Vanda, McMurdo Dry Valleys, Antarctica - Oligotrophic Lake LV.19.MP8.IB-2 | ecosystem: Environmental > Aquatic > Freshwater > Lake... | reverse complement strand
GGTTGCGCCGCGCGCTCGGTGCGAATGAGCAACGCCTTAAGGTAACGAGGCAGGTCGGTCAATCGTTCGTAGGCGATGCGCTCCAGAAAACGCGGCGCAACCAGCCGGTTCAATTCTTCGGCCACCGGATTTTTTCCGGGAGCGGCGGCGGCCCCGATCTGGCTGAACGAAGAAAGCTTTTGGACACGCGGCGCGGTCGTGGCGGCGGGAGCGCCGACGCGTTGTTGGACTTGTTGTCGCAATTGGAGAATTGGGCCGAGGCGATCCATGAACTGTGGCGCGACGCCTGGCAAACGTTCGCGCGCGGCCGCCACAGCGCCATCGAATTCCTTCCGAGTCATCGTGGGCAATGGCCCGGCGGGAAGCAAATATCTCTTCAGATGTTCCAATGCCGTTTCGCGCAATTCATCCCCGCTGCCGAGTGGCGCGTAAATCGCGTCGTAACGGGCGAGGGCGCGCAAATCTTTTTCCAGCCAGGCGAGGTCTTTGTGGATGGCGAGTTCGACGAGGCGCCGCACCCCGGTCGAACTCGCACTGCGCGCCAGATCCATGCTGCGAAACAAGCGCAAGTTAACGGTGCCGTCCGCGAATTCCAAACCGGGCCACGCGTAGAGCGGCACTCCGGGGCCTTCGCTGACGGTGATGCGCTCGGCCAGATCGCCAAATGCCGAGTCGGGTGACTGGAAGCGCTCCCATCGTTGCGCGGCGCGCTTCCAGTCACCCGACTCGGCATTCGCCGCCGGTTTGGTTTCCGTTTTCTGAAGACGCTGCTGGAGTTGCACGAGGTCGCGCCCGCTGCCAAGCGATTTGCGATTGTGATCCAGGATTTCGATGCGCGGACGCAAGTGCGCCGGCAACGCATCCGCCGGCCATGCGGAAACCGCGATCTCCACGCCGTAACGTCGATGAATGAAACGAGCGAGGTCCTGGAGAAACGAATTTCCCGAGGGCTGAAACTCGCCGACGATCTCGGCAACCTTCGGCGGAAACGGCATCAGTTCTTTGCGAATCGCCTTCGGCAACGCCCGCAACAATTCGCCGATCATTTCCCCACGCAAACCGGGCACAGCCCATTCAAGCAACGCGGCCGAGGCGGATTGCACCAGCGCGAATGGCAGTTCGATGGTCACGCCGTCGTGCTCTTCGCCCGGCGCATAAGCATAGGCCAACGGCACCGGTTGGCCGCCAACCGGCACGGCGTCGGGAAACGCTGCCGCGTCGAACTGCAACGATTCACCGCCAGCCAAATCGGTTTCGGAAATGCACAAGCGTTCCTGCGCACCCGGTTCACGCAGGAATCGATTCAACTCGTGAATCGAAGAAACGTTTTCGATTTGCCGGACGTAAAAGTCACTCAAGACCTGATCGAGATCGCCGACCTCATAATGGCGGACCCGCGTGCGCCAGGTTTCGATCTTCTCGCGGATGCCGCGGTTGTGCGCGAGAAAACGATACTGCGCCGGCAGTTCTGCTTTCTCCTCCGTCGTGGGAGTCAGAATGCGAGTCTCGTCCCGGTCCGCATCGGAATCGTCTGGCTGTCGGTTGCGTGAGGGCAATAGATTTTCTTCTACCAGCGCGGAACGGATGAAAATGGCCGTGGCGGCTTTCGCGTTGATGTTGCCGTAAGCGACTTTGCGGCGCTGCACTTCCAGTCCTTGCAACGTGACAATTTCCTCGACGAGCACGTTGCCCGCGGCGGCGCTCCAATGCGGTTTCTGATGCGTGACCTTGCAGCAATGCGGAGCGAGTTGAAAAATCCATTGCGGATCAATGCCCGCCAGTGTTCGCGCAAAGAGCTGCGAGGTTTCGACAATTTCCCCGGCGACGATCCACTGCGGTTGATTCGATTTTGCTTTTGGCGGTGGCTTGTTGCCTTTGGCGATCTGTTTTTTCTGCGGTTCGCCGCGGGCGTAAAGCGCCGAGCCCGGGAAAACGGAAACCGTCTTGTTGCCCGCCGCCTTGTAGCTGTTGCGTTCCTCGAAACGCGCAACGTGGCCGACGAGCCCGGCGAGGATCGAGCGGTGAATCGCGTCGTAGGCCGCGTTGCTCTCGTTGAGCTTGAGCGTCCGGAGATCATCGAGGGCATCGTGCAGTTGGGAATAAACATCCTGCCATTCGCGCATCCGCAGGTAGGAAAGAAAATGCTGCCGACAAAATTTCCGGCGCTGACCCTGTGTGCGCAAACGATCCCACTCGTCGTGAACCGCGTTCCAGATGTTCAACAGCGAGAGAAAATCGGATTGCGGATCAGTGAATTTTCGATGCGCGGCGGCGGCGGCATCCTTCTGATCGAGCGGGCGTTCGCGCGGGTCTTGAATGCTCAAGCCGGCGGCGATGATGAGCAGTTCCTGGGTCGCGTGTTCGTGCTGGGATTGCAGCAGCATCCGGCCGAGCGTCGGATCAATCGGCAACCGCGCCAGGTCGTCGCCGAGGCGCGTGAGTTCGCGGCGTTCATCGAGAGCGCCCAGTTCCTGAAGTAGCGCATAGCCATTCGTAATGGCCGACGGCGTGGGCGGCTGGACGAACGGGAAGGTTTCGATGTCGCCCAAATGAAACGCCTTCATCCGCAAAATGACTTCCGCGAGATTGGCCCGCTGAATTTCCGGCTGTGTGAAAAGCGGACGCACGTTGAAATCTTCCTCAGAATAGAGCCGGATGCACACGCCCGCCTCGACGCGTCCGGCGCGGCCCTTGCGTTGGTTGGCGCTGCTTTGGGAAACCGGCTCGATTGGCAAACGCTTCGTGCGCGTGCGCGGGTTGTAACGGCTCAAGCGAGCGAGGCCGGCATCGATCACATAGCGAATTCCCGGAATGGTCAGCGACGTTTCCGCGATGTTCGTGGCGATGACGATCTTGCGGCGGGAAGCCGGGGCAAACACCCGCTGTTGCTCGCCCGCGCTGAGCCGGCCGAACAGAGGAATTACTTCAGCCTCGCCGGAGAAACGTCCTTCGAGTTGGTCGCCGGTTTCGCGGATATCCCGTTCGCCCGGCATAAAAATCAGCACGTCGCCAAAATTGGTTTCGTAAAGAATGCGTTCCGCCGCAGATACCGCGGCATCCACGTAACTCACTTCACCGCGTTCCTCGGACTCCGAGTCGAGCGGCTGATACTGGACTTCGACCGGATAGAGCCGTCCGGAAACCTCGATGATTGGCGCGTTATCGAAATGGCGGGAGAACATCTCCGTGTCGATTGTCGCCGAGGTGATGATCAGTTTCAGATCGTGCCGGCGGGCGAGAAGTCCCTTCAAGTGGCCGAGCAGGAAATCAATGTTCAAACTGCGCTCGTGCGCTTCGTCGATGATGATCGCGTTGTATTCGGAGAGATCCGGGTCGCCCTGAGTTTCGGCGAGCAGGATGCCGTCGGTCATCAGCTTGACGTAGGTTTGCGCGTTGGACCGGTCGTCGAACCGGATTTTGCAACCGACCTCACGCCCCCAATTGACATTCAACTCCTCGGCGATGCGTCGCGAGATCGAAAGCGCCGCCACGCGACGCGGCTGGGTGCAGCCGATTTTTGCTTCAATTCCCAGCCCTGCCTCGATGCACATCTTGGGAATCTGCGTTGTCTTGCCCGAGCCCGTTTCGCCTGCGATGACCACGACCTGGTGATTGCGAATCGCAGCGACGATCTCGTCCTTGCGGGCAGTGATCGGCAAATCGGGCGGATACGTTGCAAGCGGAACGCCGACTCGCCGCTGTTCCCGCAAAGCGATGGAGGCGTGAACCTGTAGGAGCAATCGATCCAACAATGCGTCGCGCTGGCCGGGATGATGGCGATCGCGCAAAAGACGTCCCAGCCGCCGCCCGAGCCGGACCCAGTCGGGCAGGAGGCATTGCGGCAGCAGCTTCTTCAGTTGTTCAATCCGGGGATCAAGCATCCAGGAACGAAAGCATAGCAGGTGCTGCGTTGGTGGAAAGAGCCGGATGTTTTTGGTTCGTTGCTCGGCAGATATTCGGCAAGGCGGACTGAGGACCGCAAGGCCAAACGTAAGGAAGCGCAGTTCGCGCACACCACCACCGGAGAGGGCATCTCCAATCGGTGGCAGTCACCGTTTCTGAACACGCTTCAGGTCGCGGCAAGAAAATTTCTTTCCGCTCACGAATGGGCCATGCTATTTTTTCACAATGAAAATTGGCACGGTCAGCACCCGCCGTTTCGTCGGAGGATTTCTTCTCTTCGCCGCTCTGTTGATGCTGGCTTTGGGACTGACCGCATTTTCGCCGGCGCTCAAGGGAGTCTCTTTCATCACCTACTGGCTGATTTGCTTTTTGCTCACCGGCGCGGCGGCGATCACCGCCATCATCGACTTTGCCTTCGTCCGGCGCGACCTGAGAACCAAACAACGCGAACTGATCGAGTCCACTCTGGCCGAGGCCCAATCCGAGCGGGCCAGGAAACTGTCCGGGGAAAAATAAAAATGTCCGCATTCCCATTGAATTAATCAGGAATTTCTGCAACGTTCCACTCGCACCCTTAATTCCATGAAACTGCATCTGGACAAGAGCACAACCGAACTCAGCGAAGGTCAGATCGCGGCTTTGATCAGCCTGTTGGGTGACGAGGACGCAGCCGTTTATTCAACCGTCCGCGAAAAGCTTGTTTCCTGCGGTGCGGTAGCGACGGGCTGGTTACGGCCTTACCTGTTGAACAACGACCCTGTCTTACGTCGGCGGGCGAGGGAAATCGTCGATCATTTTGGAAGGCGGGATGCAGACACCCGGTTCCTGACGTTTTGTTTGCGACAGGGAGAGGACTTCGACATCGAGCAGGGGGTTTTGCTCCTGGCCCAGACCCAATTTCCCAACGTAAACAAGGCGGCCTACTCCGCGCTGCTGGACGGTTACGCCGATGAATTGCGGGAACAGATTGATCCCGACGGCGAGGCGGACCAGGTGCTGGCGACGATCAACGATTACCTTTTTCGCCAACTGGGATTCGTCGGCAACGAGGCCAATTATTACGACCCGGACAACAGCTACCTGAACCGTGTGCTGGACCAGCGAACCGGAAATCCGATCAGCCTGGCGACCGTTTACTTGCTCGTTGGGCGGCGCCTAAAGCTGCCGATGACCGGGATCGGTTTGCCTGGGCACTTCATTTGCAGATATCAGACGAGCCGGATCGAAGTTTACATCGACGCCTTCAATCGCGGAAAGATTCTGACCAAGGCCGACTGCATCAAATACCTGGTGCATACCAAGCATAGTTTGCAGGAAGGCCATTTGACGCCGGTGACCGCGCGACGGATGCTCCTGCGCATCTGCGCCAATCTCCACCAGATCTACACCCAGATCGAGGCCCCGGAGGAAATCGCGCGCTTGCAACGCTACCTCGTCGCGTTGGCGAAATAATCTCGCGAGAGCAAGAAGCCCGAAAGGATCACCGCATCAATTTCCATTGCCGTCGCGAAATCAGGGGGTCCAGGCGCGCCAGCGCGAAGTGAGCCCACCGCTCTTTCAACTTTTCCAAAAACGTTCGCGATTTTTTCCAAGTCTTCGGGTCAATGCGTTGGCAGTGTTCCAGGTCGCTGAGAAAGATCTCGCGGGCCTCGGCCACTACTTTTTCGTTGGTGACCCGCACGAGCAATTCGTAATTCAAATGGAGGCTGCGGATGTCGAGGTTGGCCGAACCGGCGTAAGCCGCGTCGTCCAGGACAATGATTTTCGCGTGGAGGATCTGAGGTTGATACTCGTAGATTTCAATTCCCGCTCGCATCAGTCCCTGATAAAGGCTCCGCGCCGCCAGCCGCGAGACTGGGATGTCCGATTTCCCTGGCAAAATCAACTGCACCTTTCCGCCCCTGCGCGCAATCCGATTCAGGCTTTTGCGAATACTCCACGTTGGCAGAAAATAGGCGCAAACGATCTGCACCGTTCGCGCCCGACGCAGGTCCGCTCGCAACGCGCGCTTGAGCGGATTGCGCAACCGCCCTGGTGCGCTTAACAAAAGTTCCGCGTCCGGAACGGTAATGATTTTTTTCTGACGCGACTTCCGCAAGCGGGAAAATGGCAACGGCTTAATTTCCGCAGACGCAAAAATGTCGTCGAACGCCGCCGACAGATGCTCCGCCAGCGGACCTGAAATCTTTAGCCCGAGGTCGCGCCATCCGGTCTTCACACCGTCACCCTGATACTCAGTGGCAATATTGAATCCCCCGACGATGGCGATATGTTCATCGCAAACCAGATTCTTCCGATGATTTCGCATGCCAAAACGGGCAAACGTGAAGCGATTAAACCAACGAAAATGACCGCCACCAGCTCGAAACTCGGTCCAAAAACTCTCCGACAACCCGATCGACCCAATCGCATCAAGCAGAACGTAAACCTCAACGCCGCGCATGCAGGCATCGAGCAACGCATCGCGAAATTTCTCTCCAATCGGACTGGAATCGTAAATGTACATTTCCAGTCGCACGGACGATTTGGCCGATTTTATCGCCTCCAGCATTTCGGCAAAGGCCTCATCTCCGGTGCGAAGCCAATGAAATGTTGAGCCAGACGCCATTACGGGAAGATTAGATTGCGGCGAATTAGTTTCAAATTATTTCCCCGTTCAGGCATCTAATTTAGTATGAGACTTCAGGTTCCGATCCTTTTTCTGGCTTCCTGGCTGGTTGCGGCCAATCTTTTCGCCGCACAAACCAAGGTGCGGTTGCTCCTTTCCGCCGAGTCGGCCAAGCCGGGGGAAACCATTCTTGCGGCGGTGCAAATGCAGATGCCCATCGGCTGGCACACCTATTGGGCGAACGCGGGGGACTCGGGCTCGGCCACCGAGATCGAGTGGAAATTACCGGACGGCATTACCGCTGGAGCCATTCAGTGGCCGGTTCCGGAGAAAAACACCATGCCCGCCGGGAATCTGAACTTTATCACCTACGTTTACGAAACCGAGACGGTCCTCCTCATCCCGCTGACCGTGTCCGCCAACGTTTCGCCCGGAGAAAAAGCCATCGCCGCAACGATATCGTGGCAGGAATGCGAAACGGTCTGCGTGCTCGGAACAAAAAACGTGACCGCGCCCCTCGTTGTCGGAAACGATTCCAAACCATCGCCCAGCGCCGGTTTGATTTCGTCCGCGCAGAAAAAATTGCCGCAAAAAACTTTGCCATTCCCTGTCACCTCCGCGCTTGAACCCTCCGGCACCGACGACGCCAAACTGTTGCTCACCCTTTCGCCGCCGGCCACAGGCCAATGGGATTTCTTTCCGTATATCCAGGCAGCCGCCGAAATATCCGGCGGAACGACAACGCTCCCCTCCCCGGCCGATTCCATCAACTTGCGCAAGGACATCAAGAAAACCGCCGCGGATTGGCCCGCCGCGATTGCCGGCGTGCTCGTCCAAGTGGAAAACGGAAAGCCCATCGCCGGTTACGAAGTTTCACTCACGCCCGCAAAACCCGCCCCGGTAATCGCCGCGGCACCCTCCGACGGAAGCACGACCACGAACAAGTCTCTCGCCACGATGCTTCTCTTCGCCTTCATCGGCGGATTGATCCTCAACATCATGCCGTGCGTGCTGCCGGTCATCGCACTCAAGGTGTTGAGCTTCGTCAATCAAAGCAAAGAATCGCCCGCGCGCACGAAAGTGCTCGGGTTGGTTTACGGCTTGGGCGTGCTCGCATCGTTCCTCGTGCTGGCGTTCCTCGCCATCGCGGTCAAACAAGCCGGCCAGGAAGCGAGCTGGGGCATGGCGCTGCAAAACCAGGCGTTTCGCGTCATCCTGACGGTGCTGATCACCCTGGTCGCGCTCAATCTGTTCGGTGTCTTCGAAATTACACTCAGCGGCAAAGTGATGGGTGCAGCCGGAAATCTGACCGCAAAAGAAGGAATGGCCGGTGCATTCTTCAATGGAATTCTGGCAACGATCCTGGCCACTCCCTGCACCGCGCCCTTCCTGACCGGCGCGATCGGATTCGCCTTCACGCAGTCGGCGATGACCATTCTGCTGGTCTTCCTCATGGTCGGGCTTGGCCTCGCCGCCCCGTTCGTTCTTCTCTGCTGGCAGCCGCGCTGGTTGAAGATTCTGCCGAAGCCGGGCGCGTGGATGGAGAAATTCAAAATCGCCATGGGCTTCCCCATGCTCGCAACCGCCGTCTGGATTTTTTGGTTCACCGCGCCGCGCTTTGGTAAAACCGGCGTGCTCTGGCTGGGCTTGTTTCTCGTCGTCCTCGCCGCGGCGGCATGGGTCTGGGGCGAGTTCGTGCAACGCGGTCGAAAACGAAAAGGCCTGGCGGTTGCGATCAGCCTGCTGCTTCTTGGCTCCGGATACGTTTTTGCCCTCGAGAAAAATCTGCATTGGCGCACGCCGACCACGTTTTCGTCCGACGCAAGCAGCCTGAAAGAGGGCCCGGACGGAATCGACTGGCAACGGTGGAGCCCGGAAGCGGTCGCACAGGCGAGGAGCCAAGGCCATCCTGTGCTCGTCGATTTTACCGCGGACAACTGCCTCAATTGTCAGGTGAACAAGGTCACCAGTCTGGAAGTTTTCTCGACGCGATCAAAGTTGAAGGAAATCGGCGCGCGCGCATTCCTCGGCGATTTCACCGACGCGGATCCGCGGATCGCGGCTGAACTGAAAACCCACCAGCGCGCGGGCGTTCCGCTGGTTCTGGTTTATCCGCGCGACTCCGCTGCGCCAGTCATCGTGCTGCCGCCAATTCTGACTCCACAAATTGTTTTGGACGCGCTGGAAAAAGCCGCAAAATGATTTCAGGCGAAACACTCGCCATTTGGAAACCTGCGGCGAACCCGAACAAAATCTGTCTTAGCGCCCTGATTTCACTACAATCCGCCGCATGAAGCCTTCTACTCGCTGGGCACTGATTCTCGCCCTCACGGTGCTCGGCGTCTTTTTGGTGTTCCGCCGATCAAACACGCAGAGGAACGCCCCCGCCGGAAAGGGCGTTGAATTTCAAGCCGGCAAAACCAAAAGTCGCAACAGCCTGGTGTCGTCCACGAGTTCCTCCTCGTCCGACAATGCGTGCTTCACCGCCCGCCGAATACTCTTCCTTACCAATAGCAATCCGCATCCGCTGAGCCCGCGCATCAACGCGCTGGTGGCGGAAGGTCTTAGAAGTTTTCCGGCCATCGATTCGGTTGAAACTGCGCCGCGGATTCCCTCGCAATGGAGCGAATCCCCCGACCTGTTTTTGCAAATCGACCTAGAGGAAGTCACGGAGGAGGGAATTATCGCCAGATCACTCAAGGGACGCGTGACGGCGTCACTCAGCGGCGCTCCCTGGCAAAGCCATCATCACACTCAGAGCCGCGGCACGCCGCCCCTGGTTCAATTCCGCTGGAGGACGACGCTCGATCACGAGTCGGAGTTCAGCGGGATCCGCAGCGATCGTTACGGCGATCCGGCGAGAAGCATCGCCGGGGAATTGCTCACGGGAATCACGAACCAGCTCAGTAATCTGGCCAAAAACTTTCCGCCCTTACCCGAGTTGCCAAAGGAGTTCTACGGTCCCTACGAGCCGGTGGAAGATTTCCCTTTCCTGAAAGTTCTCAATGCAACGCGCGCCTATTCCTACGCGGGGCTCTTCACGCGCAACGAAACCTTCTGGAAATTTCAGGTGCCCCCCGATCCCGTGCCCCAGTTGCAGCGCATCATCGATCAACTCGAACCCACCCCTTGGAAATTGGATTCGTCGAGCCTGACGAATACACCGGATTTTTATCTGCGATTCCGGCAGAAGGACGCGGAACTGGAAATCTTCCGTTTGCGCCCCGAACGAATCAACCCCATCGGACCGGTTCCAACCGAGCCTATTGAATTTATCGTTCACTACCAAAAATCATTCTCGGACCCGGAGCGCGAAGCCGCGTTGGAAAAACTTTTCACGGCAAACGCCTCGCTTGAAACGCTGCTCCCCTTTCAAAATTCGTTCTTCGCGAAACAACGCGAGCGCTATTACGCACTCCTCGAAAAATCGCCTGCCAGTTCCCCGCGCGGCTATCTCCAAATGGCAGACGTTTACCTTCGGCGCATGGAGACCAACGCCGCGCTGGGCGTTTTGCTCCGCGCCAAGGCGCTGCAAGCGACGCTCGATTCCCCGGACCTCACTTCGGAAATTGACACCATTGCGAAGAAAATATCGCCGAAAGAAAAACTGACGCTGAACGTCAGCCCGGAGATCTATCGGGATCTTGGTTTCGTCGAAATCACCAACACAGCGCAATCCTTTGAATTGGAAATTCCGTTCGGCCAGCCGGTCCTGATGTTTTCCGATGACGGGCGCGGTCCGCAAACGTTCTGCCTGAAAATCGGGTCGCCCCAAAAAGGCAGCTACCCATGGTCGGTGATTCGATCCATGGAACACAGTCGTTCGTCCTCGTCGAGCCAGTTCACGCTACCCCCCAGTGGAGAGTGGCGACAGACGTTCACCTTCGAAAATAGAACGCTGGACATCACGGCCCGGCTCACACCGGAAAAGAACGGGTTTCGCTACCAGATCGAAACAAAGTAGGCGGCGCGGCAGCGTCGCCCTGCCTTCTTTGGACGCATCTTGCACGACTGCGCTGTCGAGACTTAGTGGGGCGGGCTTCCAGCCTGCTCCGGCGGGCATCTTGCCCGAGAACCGTGATCCTCGGGCTGGAAGCCCGTCAGGCAGGCAAGATGCCTGCCCCACTCCTTCGGTAGCAGTGCCGAGGGCGCACCCGCCCTGGGTGCGGCAAAGCGGCCGCTTTACCCTGATCAGATTCTTATTTCCGCGCGATTCGCCTACTTCATTTCTTTCCCCGGAACCCACTCCGCGTTGTCGAGCAGCTCGATTCCCGGGTTCATAAACCGGATGCGGCGACTTTTGTAGAGTGCGCCCAGCGCCTGTTTGAATGCGCCTTTGCTGACGTCAAAAGTTTTCCGAATGGCCTCCGGAGAACTTGAATCGTCGAAATCCAGACGGCCACCGTTGCGTTCGAGCGCCTGCACGATTTGCACCTGCAAAGGCAAAACACGCTTGTAGCCCGACGCGTCCAGTCGCAAATCGATTTTCCCATTGGCCTTCACCGCGCGCACGAATCCCTTGACTCGCTGGCCGACTTCGAGCGGCGCGCTCAGGTTGTCGCGATAGAGCAGACCGCGATGGGCGTTCTCCACGATCGCATTGTATCCGAGCGCGGTCGCGCTGGTGATGAGAAGGTTCACCGGCTGGCCTTCCCGATACGCGGGCGTGTCCTGACTGAGATGACGGGAAAGCCGGGCGCTGGCGACGATTCTGCGCGTGGCTGAATCCAGATAAACGGCGACGATAACTTTTTGCCGAATACGAACGGGACGGTCCTGCTCGCGAAACGGCAGGAGCAAATCCTTGGAAAGTCCCCAATTGAGAAACGCCCCGGCGCGCGGGTGAATGCTGACGACTTCGAGACAGGCAAATTCGCCAACGGTCGCCAGCGGGATTTCCGTGGTGGCCACGAGACGATCCTCGGAATCGAGATAGATGAAGACATCGAGCTTGTCGCCCTGCTTGAGGTTGGGCGGGATGTAACGGCCGGGCAACAACACCTCCCCGAGTTCTCCACCGTTGAGGTAAAGACCCGGCGCAGACTCCCGCACGATGGAGAGCGTGTTGCGTTTGCCGATTTCTGCCATGTCAGGTGACTATAAACGCACCCGGATCGTTTTTGAGAGAAAAATGCGGGTTGTGGAAAACGACGAATGCGCTATTTCGACGTTGCTCCGTTGTCCGAACCAGTGGGGCAGGCTTCCAGCCTGCCTCGGCGGGCATCCTGCCCGTGAACCTTGATCCTGGGGCTGGAAGCCCCGATGGCAGACAAGATGTCTGCCCCACTACTTTGTGGCACCGCGTCGAGATGCGCGCAGACGACGACATCTCCGAAGGCAAATTGGCGGTGCCACCTACCGGGTATCGGCTGGGCGAACCTGCGGCTTCGCTCCCACACTCGCCTCGAGGGTCTCCCGGATTCCCTGCAACGCGGCTTCATTCTTTTGAATTCCATCCCAGTTGTAGATGCAGAGTAGACGACACGTTTTATCCGCCAACGTTTGCTCGAGGGCCTCACGCCAGAGCTTCACTTCGTTCCCGCCCTGGAACAACCATTCCGTCGCCGCCCAAAACGGAGCGTCGCTCTTCTTCAGGGCGGACTGGACGCCGACGTCCTGCGACGGATCTCTGGCGTGCTGATAAAAGCTCCACCCCGGGCAACTGTATTCATTCACGGCGGTTTGGTAGAGCAACTCGCCCTCTTTCCAGCCGGCGACGTGGGTGAATAATTTTTCGCGCGGCACACCGAGGCGGGCAGCCTGACGTGAGAGATTCTCCAAATGGCGTCGCACCACCTCCGCAAGATCGCCCTCCGTGATTCTCCCCTGCGTGCGAAGGCCCGCCGTTTTCACCGCCGCGTAACCCGTTTGCGCCACCCCGCGCGAAGGCAGATCGTCCGCCTTCAAACCCGTCTGCGGATCGGCCTCGGCAGGGCTGCCCAGCAAATCGTTCCCGTTCGGATAATACCAGGCATTCACGCCGATGGACGATTCCCAGCCAACTTTGACCCCGACAAGCAATTCCTTCTTCCCGGCTGGCAGCGCCTTCCACCAGTCGAGAATGACGGGAATCAAAAGAGCCATCTTCTTATGGCATTCCTGGCGATAACGCGCGCTCATCAAATTGGGCGGCGGGAGAACGCGCAGTTGCCTGCCCCAATTACGCCAGGCGATTTTTAAGGCGTCGTCCGAGCTCCAGCCCGACCATTCCACATTCTCGCGGTTGGCCGGATCGTAACCGGGCTGTACCGGGTCCCACCAGTTCCACAAATCCGGACGCGATTCCCACCAGTTCTCCCCGTCGAGTTGGATGTAAACCGGTGTGTCGGTTTCCTCGGACAATTTGAGAAAGCGACGCAACGATGCCAGCAGAGGTTCGTCCGTCGGCACGCGGAAATAGGAGAAAATATATCCAATGCCAACACGGATTCCGGCGTCGGGCAGATCGGGCAATGCGGACTTGATCTCAGTGAAAGCTTCGCGCTCGACCAACTCCGGTTGGCCGCGATTCCAACCCGACCCGGGTCGCAGGTTCAGCAAAATAAATTGCCCAGCCGGATTCTCCTTCGCGGCGAGTTGTGCCGGTGCGCAGATAAGAGTTGCGAGGACAAAGGAAATCCAAACCGGACGGACGAGTTTATTTAGGAAAGTGGCCGACATGCCGATCAGGAGAAGCGTTCCGCGCAAGTTTCCAAGATCAGAAAGCGCTGCGGAATGGATTTAAGGCGCATGATGAAGCCCGGCACGTAACCCTGGTTTTGCCCGCCATGCACATACGGCAAGGCCAAATGCACTCCGGAGTTTTTCACGAACGCTTCGCCGGAATGGCTGAAACAATGCAGCTTCGGCTCCGCGAAGGGAGAATTCAGGATTCGCTCGGCGACTTCGTAGTTGCTCACGCGGAGAAGGGTATGGGCGTCACTTTTTCCCGCCATACAGCGGCGGGTCTTCCCGCAAGGTGGTGGGGGCTTCCAGTTTGGCGCGGCGGGGTGACGGTTGGACCAGTCGGTCTTTATGCTGCGCTTCCAACTTCCGCAGATGTTTAAACAGCCGTCCCACATCATGACCGCATTCCGCCGAGATTTCATCGCGGATGCGCCAGACTTCTTCAATGGGGTTTTCGGATTTCATGATTTTTCAACCTATCATAAGTTCGTTGGGAGTGCAGATGACCGGAGCGTTGCAACCCTCCCTTGCGCAAATCGCTCGGACCTGCTCCGCGATCATCGCATTCGCAATATGCCGACAGTTCCAAGTGAGCAGAAAGTCCATTCCATGAACGGCTGCCAGGGCAATGTGCGCCGCATCGGCAGAAGCCTTGTGCGGAACCACTCGGGCGGCAAGCATGGCGGTGGTGAGGGTCTGGGCCGCGTCCGTGGCTGGCAGAATGTCGCAACCGATCAGGGCTTCCAGACGCAACTTTGCCGCCGCTTCGTCTCCCTTTCCCGCCTCCTCCAGCACGAGTTCGGAGACAAAGAGCTGAAACTTTTGCCCCGGGTTTCCCACCAT
>Ga0163152_10005967_pt1 | contig 14026 bp, 13 predicted proteins | sample OliLakLV19MP8IB2_FD_148635 | JGI IMG/M metagenome (GOLD analysis project Ga0163152, IMG submission 148635) | Freshwater microbial mat bacterial communities from Lake Vanda, McMurdo Dry Valleys, Antarctica - Oligotrophic Lake LV.19.MP8.IB-2 | ecosystem: Environmental > Aquatic > Freshwater >... | reverse complement strand
CTCCGGAGCCATGGTGTCGGCGATCATGGCAAGAATGGCACCACCCGCGAATGCCATCGTGAAAGCCACGATTTGTGGGCTCATGTGTTTTGCACCCAGAAATCCAAACGCTGAGGAAAGCCCCGAAAAAAGCGCGATGACGAACCAGATCCCGAAGACGAAGATCTTCGATCGGCCCGCTTGCCGCATGCCGATGGAACTGGACATGCCCTCCGGTAGGTTGGAGAGGAAGATGGCCACGAGCACCGCCAAGCTCACCTGGCCACCTTGCACCATTCCAAGACCGAGCACTGCGGATTCTGGAACGCCATCGAGCAGCGCACCGATCGCGATGGCGATTCCGCTCCCACTCTTTTCTCCTTCGCTCGGCTGGCGGAGAGGCTCGCTCCCTTCGACCTCCGCAGGACCATTGGATCGTTTGCGGTGGCGCGCTCCATGGCGCGCGACGAGAGCATTTGCACCTGTGAAGGCGAACGCACCCGCCAAGGCACCAAGCAGGCGGGGCACGAATGCAGTCTCAGTGCTCGCCTTGCCAATGAGCTCAAACGAGACTGTGGACAGCAGCACGCCCACGCCGAAGGCCATCACGAGGCCGTTGACGCGCTTGGGAATGTCGAACCTCCAACCAAACGCGGCGCCCATGAGGAGAGATGCCCCCGAGAGAAATCCCCAGCCTGCCGCTGCTGCCCAGGTCACTGGGGGTTGCCTGCTGAACCGAGACGCTCGGCACCGACAGCTCTGGACGCACGCGCAACGCGCCGCGCGATGGGTGTGGTGTCGTAATGCCTCAGAAGGTCGGCTACGTCCTCGTAAACGGCGACGCAGCCCGCATGGATAAGCACCTGGTTGGAGAACCCTCCCGAGAGCACTCCAATCGACTCCAGGCCCGCCCGCGAGGCTGCTTCGATATCGAATGGCGAGTCGCCAACAACAATGGCCTGGCTCTTATGGACGACACCAAGCCCCTCGCACGCCGCGAGAAAGATGTCGGGATCGGGCTTCGAGTGCTCTGCATCGTCGGCGGAGACCACAGCGTCAAACGAATCGTGCAATCCGAGCAGAGCCAAGTGGTGCTTGAGTTCGTCTTTCGGGGCCGACGAAGCGAGCGCGAGCCTGTGGCCCTCCGCGCGAAGGCGCACAATGAGCTCCCGGGCTCCCGGAATCAGTTTGAGCCCGCCTAGAAACTCTTTTTTGAAAATGTCGGCACGGCGGTGTGAAAGATCCTCACCGAACGCTGCCGTTTCTTTTTCCGACAAAAAGACAGGCATGAGCTTGTCGCCTCCTTTGCCAATCTCGGCACGGACGCGCTCGAAGCCGACCTCTTTGCCAAATTCTGCGAAGGCCTTCTTCCAGGCCTTCGCGTGGGCATCAACGGAATCGACGAGTGTGCCGTCAACGTCAAAGACAACGAATTCCTTCATGGGAAACCTCCTCTTCACGGTCCCACGCACAGGGTGTCTCGCGGCGCACTAGAGTGCAAATGAACAAAAGGAACGCGCCCGGACTTAAGCAGTCATTGCGAATTTAGAATCCATGCAATAACAAGTCTTTCGATGCTGTGCATCGATTCGCATTTTCCACAGGAGCGTAACCGCATGGCCAATAAGACTCGTGACGATTATTCGGAAGCAGAATTGAAGAAGTTCCATGCTGAGCTCTCCCGCGCTGCAACCAAGGCGGATCGTGCCGTCATATTCAAGCAGATCAATGCTGTCCCCCAGGCTGTTGCGCAGTGGTTCCGGCATATGGAGTTGAAACCTCTCGGGCCTGTTGGCAGCTCAACGTCGCAAAAGCGCGGCCGTCCCGCTGGAAGCAAGAACGCTCCGAAGGCAAAGCCAGGGCGCCCAAAAGGCACCACAACGAAGGCTCCGAAATCAGCTCAGCAGTCAGCTTCGAAATCACGAAATGGAATTTCCACGGAAGCCAAGGAAATGCTCATCCGGCTGATGGACAAGCTCCTGAGCGACTGACTCCTGGCGCAATCCCGCCGAGCATACCGAGCACGTCCAAGAGGTGCCCCAATGAAATTCGAAGTCCGCGCCGATGGTCCCCAGGAAGCACCCGTGCTGTTGTTCCTGCATGGTTACCCCGACGATCACTCGCTGTGGAACGAATCCATTGCGCACTTTTCAAAAACTCACCGGTGCCTCGCCGTTGATTTTCCCAACAGCGGACGGAAAGTCACGCGACGCGCCACCACGTCGTTCCTGGAAATCGCAAACGCTCTGGAAGAAACCGTTTCCGCCGAAATCAAGCCCGGCCGCAAGGTGACAGTGGTTTGCCACGACTGGGGGTCGGTGCACGCCTACAATTATACGCGACTGTTTCCTGATCGCGTGGAGGCCATCGTGGCACTCGACGTGGGCGGTTCGTTCTCCAAGCAAAAAAACCCCGTAGGGTACGCGCTCATTCCGGGTTACCAGCTGCCCCTGGCGGCCGCCTACCTTGCCACTCGCCTTCCCGTGGTAGGAGACGCTGCCGCACGTCTGGTTTCACGGACCGTATTGTCGGGACTCGATGTCATCGGAAAAAAAGACACGGGCGAACCGCTCGCCGGCCCCTCCCGAGTGAACCCGTTCACGCCTTTGCAGAACGGGCCCTACTTCGAATTCTGGAAGAACATGGTTTCCGGCAGGAACCCCTTGCGGGGCCGCCTTCCCAAAATTCCAGTGCTGTTTCTCTATGGAACGCAGGGCATCAAACGCTACATGCAGTTCCACGATGACGCCTGGCTGCGTTTCGTTGAATCCACTCCCGGCGGCCACCATGAGGCGTTCGAGGGATCGGGACATTGGCTCATGCGCGATGAGACAACACGCTACCTCGCAACAGTCGAAAAATTTCTTCGTCGGAAAAATGCGTGAGCGCCGAGCGCTGAAGATCACTCCAACCAGGCACGTCCGCGGTTCTTGTGCACCTTAGGTGCGAGTGAAATGGCCGCGTTGTAAGCGTCTCGCAGATAAGGTTCCAGGCGTTCCTCGTCGAGGCAGAGCTTTGGCGGCAGCATGACCCAGCCGCGCATCGGTTTTGTGTCTTCGCCGCCTGGCATAAAATCCGAGGCGCCTTTGAGCTTGCGCGCTATCGCGTACTGCGCGGGGTCGGTGAGCTTTACGCCCACCTGCAACGTGTCCGGATCGAGCAGCGAAAAGATGTTCGCCTGCGCAAACCAGGCATCGCTCCCGAACATGCGTTTGGGCGACGTCCCTTTCCAATCCATGACGAGTTTGTCCACGAGCCTGCGGACGAAAGCGATCTGCGAAACCTGCGACATACGAAAAGGCCGCTCCGTTCAATGGGAGCCCGCAGCGAGCCAGTTCACGATACGGTTGAACCAGTCGGCGGGTCGCGTCGTGTAGAATCGCGCCATGTTGCCATCGACCACCACACGCGGTCTACCGGCCGCTTCCAGCGCAGCAATGACAGGCTTGCCACACGCATCGAGCGCAATGAGTCCCTGTGCCACGCCCAATCCAGGCGCCGAGAGCCAGTCGCCCATGCACAGGCCGTTCATGCCCACACCGTCCGGACTGAAATCGGAAAGCGACGCCAGACCTTGCATGAGCGGATGCAGCGAGTGGAACCGTCCGGCACTCAATGTGATGGCAGCCGCAGGTTGTGCGGACACCGCGGAAACGTTCATTGGCAGAAGCGGACGCGCATCCGCCGCCCTGTGTTCATCCGGCATCGGAAGCGTCCCTTCCTCGCTCCACTGCCGCACAAACGGCCCCACATCAGCCGCGCTCCCCGCACCCAATGCAGGCGAGGCCAGCGAAGCAAGCGCGTTCGCGTGTGTGACGTTGCCGAGTCCGGCGCCGAGGAACACTCCGCGGTTTTCGCCACCCGCCACGAATGCACCAAACCGCTCTTTGACGCTCTTGAAAAAAGGCGAGTCCAAGGGAACATCGGAGTTGTCGGCGCTCGAGCCGGACAGCACCCAGACCTGCTGAAACCCTCGCAGATCACCCAGTGAACAACGTTCGTGGACGTCGACCACCGAGAAAAATCCGAAGCGCGCGGAGTCGGCCAGATCGGTGCCGGCCCAACCACACTGGAACAGGGAACCGGCATCGGTGAACGAGAACACGTTTCCTTCGATCTTCGCTTTTTCCACATGGGCATAAACAATCTCGACCTTGGCGGCACACGACGTGGACACGAAGGCGCGGAAAGTGTCTCCGCCATCGCCCGCGAACCAGCCGCTCTTGAGATCGAGGATAAACACGCGCAGCGCCTTGGACCGATCCGCGCACAGGTCGCCCGTGACCTTCGCAATTGCCGCATCACGCTTCACGGGATCAGAGTTCACCAGTTTGGAATTTGCAGGAGCCTGATTCACGGGATCGGAGTTCGCAGCGTTTCCTGCCGCGGGAGTGAGAATTTCCGTTTTTATCGGCTCCGTGATGACGCTGGCCACGACCTTCGCGCCCGCATCCTGGTCTTTTGATTTCGCTGCGCCGTTGCCGGCGTCTTCCTCTCCTTTTCTTGGTGGCTGTGCCGGCTGACCATTTGAGGGAGCGTCTTCGCGTCGCGCGGCACCACTGGCACTGAATTCAGTGCTTCCGCACCCCATTGCAAGCGACAATGAGGCAACGGCAAAAACCTTTGTAAACACGTTCGGGGCAAAGCAAGGCGAACCTGCGACCAAGCGCAAGTGAATAGGGAATCCCATGAGTTCCTCCAGGGAGAATTCCGTTTCCAGTTATTCGGGCCCGCTTTTAAAAAGCCTAAGGATTATATTTTATTTCCATGATCGTGAAGAGTTGCCTGAACGAAGAAAGTCAGTTCAGTACGCGAAGTCCGCGTAGGCCTCTTTGCGACTCGTGACAGTGATGCTGTCCACCACGGGATTGAAGCGCAACAACTTGCGCGCGCGCGCGGAGAGTTTTTCGAGCGTGGCGGCAGGCACTTCGATGGAGACTTCCGGACGGAAAAGCCACGCCCGGCTGTAGCCCAGCACAACCATGGGGCGTGGAACATTGGTGCGGTTCGGCGTGCCGCGGTGCAATCCGCGCACATCACGGATAAGCACATCACCACGTTTCATGAAAATTGGCTCTAGCCGGACCTCGCCGGTCTCGAGTTTCCGAAGCGCTTCGTGCTTGGGAAGCCTGTGCGTTCCGCGAGCGATTTCCATGGGGCCGTTTTCTTCGGAGACGTCTATGAGCGGAAAATTCACAGCAAGCTGGAAGCTGGGCGTTTCGATGCCCTCTTCGGGAAACAACGGCTTCGCGTCACGGTGAGTCTCTTGATAATCGGAACCAAGCAGTGGGGTATCGGTCGCGAGCTGACACAACACGGCGTCTTCCCCGACGAGACGGAAAATGATGTCGAGGATGTCGTCGTTCTCGAAAACTGTGGGATCCGCGAACACGGACTCGAACGGCAGGGTCACATAATGACGTGCCGGGCCTCGGATGAGACGCTCGCCCTCGCGCGCGATGTGCGCAGACAGCAAAGGCTCAAAGCAACGGCTCCAACGCTCGAGCGTGGCAGAAGGGAACGCCTGCTCGATCAAACAGAATCCGTCGCGGTGGAAATCGGAAACCAGCGTGTCGGTCGTGATTTTTTTCATGACGAGGGCCTCTGGAGACTTCATACCGCAGCCCACGAGCTTCTCGCAATGCGACGTGCAGTTCGGGTTCGCGAGGCAAGACTCCGGCAATACGCGGCGCTGCTTGATGATAGGCAGGGATTCGCGGACAATCGGCGGCGCTTCAACACTCCCCACTGAGGAAACACGCCGTGGACGCACGTCAGCGCAAACGCTTGCTCGGCCTTTTTGTCGCCGCCAACCTGCTCAACTACATGGATCGTTACGTCATCAGTGCGATTCTGGTGCCAATAAGCCAGGATCTCGCGCTCACAGATGCGCAGCTCGGCCGTCTCGCGTTCGCCTTCCTCGGCGTGTATCTGGTCGCGGCCCCTATCTTCGGGATGCTTGCCGATCGGTTCAACCGCATGACTCTGTGCGCCGTCGGGATCGCTCTCTGGAGCGTCGCCACCGCACTCGGTGCATTTGCGTACGACTACACTTCGCTCATGGTCACACGCGGCCTAGTGGGCGTCGGCGAGGCCGCCTATGCTACGCTCGGAACCGCTTTGCTCGCAGACGTGTACGCCGAAAAAGATCGTGCGAAGGCTTTCACATGGTTCTTTCTGGCCATTCCCGTGGGGTCTGCCATCGGCTATGGCCTCGGAGGAGTCATCGGCGGCACTCTCGGCTGGCGCGCGTCGTTCCTCATGACGGGACTGCCCGGCCTCGCGCTCGCGTTCATCATGCTCCGCACACCGGAGCCGGTTCGCGGGGGAATGGAAGTCGGCGCCGTGAAGGGAGTCGCGCCGGTACGCGTTCCCCTGAAGCAAAAGCTCAAAGACATCTTCGGAAATCGCACCTGGCTGGCATGCACGCTCAGTTACGTTGGTTACACGTTCGCCATGGGCTCTCTCACACACTGGGGACCGACATTCATGAGCCGGCGCTTTGGCACAAGTGTGGCCCAGGCAGGTTTGTGGTTCGGTGGCATGGCGGTCATCACAGGCATCTTCGGCACCTTTGCCGGCGGTTACATCACTGACAAGTTTCAGTCACGATTTCCGAACACAGGTGTGACCCTCTCCATCGTCACCTTGCTCGTGGCCGCGCCTGTCTTGCTCCTCGTCTTTTCCGCGGGAACCGAGATGGCCGCATGGGCGTTCTGGTTTGTGGCGATGCTGTTTCTTTTCATCAACACGTCACCCGTGAACGCACTCACCGTGAGCAGCCTCACTCCAGGAGCGCGTGCTCTGGGGCTGGCAATGAATATTTTCCTCATCCATTTGCTTGGCGACGCCATCAGCCCCGAAATCGTGGGACACCTTTCCATGGGAAAAGGCTCCACCGGCGAAGCGCTCGGCGAAGCCCTGAGGATCACGTTTCCCGCAGTCCTGGTTGCGGGTCTGGCCCTGTTTCTTGCCCTACGGCGCAGGGCGCCCGTGGTGCAGAACATCGCCGCGTGACAGCGGAAAAATGAGAGGTCGGCAAACCCCTCTCTCTCAACCGCGCTTGGCCACAGCCGGCAGGTCGATGGTGTTTTCCTTGTTCCCGCAAACGGGATGTTTGAAGCCCACAGGTGTTTCCTTGTCACCTAGGTAAAGGATGTTGTCGTCCTTTGCCGGGCTCACGCCACCGGGAACAAAGTCAAGGGAAAGGCCCTTGCGTGTGCGCCACGCGATGTTGTGATCGGCGCACGACGTGTCGCCGCTCACGCCAAGTCCACCCAGCAGCGTTCCACTGGCATCATAAAGTGCCAGGCCGCCGCCAAAGACGTTGATCCCGCCAATGCGCTTGCCCACCAGCGGGTCGCCCGCGAGTCCGAACTGTGCCGGAGAACCACCATAGGCCACTGCCGGATTGAGGGGATTCGACTCCTGGAGTCCGAAAAGCGAGCCTGTGGGCTGCGTTGCGGAATAGAGATTGGCCGTCGAGAGGGCGAGTTTCGGCAACGAGAATGCGTTGGCGGTGTTGGCTTTCTGTGCGGAGATAAGGCGGCTTCCAGGCCATTGATCGCCGCGGCCCTGCCCGGTGAACGCCACCGCGCACACGTCACCGTCGCGCGAAACAATGGAGCCCCACATATCGAGCGCAAGGCCGCCGTTGTCCTCTTTCCTTGCCGCCGTCAGCGCGTCCTTCAACTGCTTCCAGGTGGGCAGGCCCTTGCAGCTTGCGGGCGTGGCGGCGTGCGCCGTCGAAGCCGTGAGAGGCAGTGCGATGGCCAACATGGCGCAGGAAAAAAGCCCAGCAAGTGCACGGTGCGAATGGATCATGAAAATCTCCAGCTTCGAGATGTGTCGGAACGCCGGCATGGCGAGCGCGGGCACACTCTATCGCACGAGATCTTCAATCATCGAGGAACTTGGCCAGAAGACGGATGAGAATTTCCTTTTCCTCCACCGAAAGCGATCCACCGGAGCCATTTGATGACGCTTTGGCGGGTGACAAGTTGGGGGACGAGGTGTTGGCGGATGATGCGTTGCGCGATCCTGGAGGACGACCGGGTTTGCGCTTCGCATTTGTGCCGATTTTGAGAGCGGTGGAGCCTGGCTTGCGACCGCGTTTCTTCGGCTCGCCACTGCCGGCTCCCTCCGCCCTCGCTTCACTCAGCTTCGGCAGTCGCACAGAGCGAAACCATTGCGCAAAAGCCTGGCGGTTGGCGCCGTGCTTTTTGTACACTGCTCCGCGGGCGGCAACGGTCGGCTCCGCTTCGAGCTCCGCATGGATCTTCTTGAGCTCGGAGTCGGTGAAATCGTCGCGGCTCTTGGCCATATTGTGGTGCTCCATCGGGTTTGCCGGCAGGTTAACCAAGGAACGCGTGTGGAGCAACCTGCGTGAGTTGACAAACACCCGTTTCGCCGCGTATCACTGACGCCTGTTCGTTTCTAGCGGGAATAGCTCAATTGGCTAGAGCATCAGCCTTCCAAGCTGAGGGTTGCGAGTTCGAGACTCGTTTCCCGCTCCAACGAACGAACTGCAGGGAGTCCCAGCGTAAGCTAAGGGCTCCCTGCTTTTTTGTTTTCAGGGCCAGGATACGCTGCGAGATGCTTCGCTGCGTCCCTTACCTGCACCGAGCACGGCGGATGCGCACGACTTCAAACAGCTGCACGAATTTCTTATTGCAGCCTCCGAGGCGCAATTGCGCTTCAGTCCATCTTATTAGTTGTTATCGACCATAGTAGAACCCAATCCGCCCTTGTTACCGCTCCGAACATGTATTAGCCTTTGATTTAGGTCTAGTGATGGCGAAACGGTATATTAGGAGGCCTCAGGATGGACGATCTGGACGCCCTGTTTCGCGCAGGCCTGGGCAAAGCCCGAAAACGTCAAAGGAACTCGAACGACGACAATCCAGTCGCCGCCTTCGTGCGCGAGCAACGCGTCCTTCAAGGCATGACCCAAGCCGAACTCGCTGAGCGATCGTCCGTTCCCTTAGCGACGCTCCGAAGCATCGAACAAGGCAAGCCGACAATGCGCATGGACACACTCAACAAAATCCTGGGTTTCTTCAACCACCAGGTCGGAGTCATCCACAAACACCCAAGAGAAAACGTATGAAGGCAAGCATCCGCTTGGCTGGTACGAGGGCAGGCATGCTCGAGAAGATCGACACCCACGAAGGTTCTCGATTCGTGTTTACTTATGAAGCGTCTTACCTCTCCGGGGCGGGGGGCATTCCAGTGTCCATGACCATGCCTCTTCGAGCTGAGCCTTATGTGTCGGTCGAATTGCCTCACCCCTTCAATGGCCTCATCCCTGAAGGCTGGTTCCTTGACTTCGCGATTCACACCCTAGCCATCGAACGCCACGATCGTTTCTCTCTGCTGCAGACCCTCTGCAGGGACAACATTGGCGCCATAGAGGTCTTCCCTGAAGAACGCGGTCTGAGCAAAGGGCAGGAGCTTTTGGGCCCTGTCGAGATCGAAGCAACGGACGCGGCGACGCCGCACAAGTCGATGCTTCTCTGCATGTCCTGCCTCGAGCGCCTTCCCTCACGCGGCCACAATTGGAATTTTCACGAGGCCTGCTCTCAGAAACTTTTCGGCACACCGAAGCCGCCAACTCCCTCGTTTGCAGAAAAATACCTGCAGACCTATGCGGAAAAGGCCATCCGAAAGAAGATGTCGCTCTCTGGAGTTCAGCCGAAGTTCCCAGGCGTCTTCAAGCTGCGCGGACGCACCTCCATCGTTCTGCCGGGGCAATTTATCTTCAAGCCGGAGCCCGAGGCCGAGTTTCGCGACCTGCCCTATTTCGAGCTGCTCGGAATGGCACTGGCAGCACGCCTCAAAATCTCTTCCGCCGAGCGCGGCGTCATCTTCTCCGATTCCGGCAAGCCCATCTACGTCACGCGGAGGTTCGATCGCCGACCCGAAAAGATCCATGTTGAAGACATGGCACAGATCCTTCGCAGGACCCAGGGCGACGACAAGTACGCAGGGTCCCTTGAGTCCGCACTCGACAAGCTGCGTGAAATCTCGGGAGCGTTCCAGGCACTTTCTGCTGAGCGCTTCGCGAAGTTGTGCCTGTTCAACTACCTGCTCCAAAATTCCGACAACCACCACAAGAACCATTCAATCGTCATCCTGCCGCCCGCAACGGGAGGAACCCTACCCCGCGTGACCCTGAGCCCCGCATATGACGTCCTGCCGACCTCTCCGTTCATCGACGACAGAGATCAGGTCGCCGTCGCCATCTGTGGGAAGAAGTCCAACGTCACGAAGAACAACTGGGTGACGTTCTTCGAGCGCGCAGGTCTCGGTCGCAAACACGTCGAGGAGTTCATTCGTTCGTTCGCTGGCGCTGTTCCTTTCATCGAGCACAGCCTCGAAGGCATGGGCATCGAGAACAGACGCAAGGACGCCTATCTCAAAGCCGTCCGCCAGCGTGTCGAGTTTCTTGAGTCAGGATGTGGAACCAATTTTGCCTTGGGAGCTTTAAGTCCTGGAGCCTCTTCGCAGGATCTCACCGAAGCTGAAAGCTCTAAAGCGCACGATCCAATCGTGACCAAGCCGATGGCCCGGAAGCGTGGGCTCCCGCCACGTGCGAAAGGATGCGCGTTTCCCGGATGTGCAGACTCCGTCGAGAGAGGACGACGAAAATACTGCAATCGGCATGGCGAAATGAGCGACAAGGGAGAGCTGCCGCGATAGTGCGCATTTCAACAGACCATATGACTTCCAAGCGGAAGGTTACGAGTTCGAGACCCGTTTCCCGCTGTGTGGCAATCAAACGTCTCACAGTGCTCCAATCAAAACGGACGACGCAGCAAATTCTCGCGCCGGCCGGTAGGCATGCCATCCGCGCCACCCTATCCTTTCCTTTGACCCTCCGGGAAAAAGAAAGGTAACACCATGCGCAGGCCTGCTCCGCTCGCGTTCTTACGACTCCCTCTGACGGTATTGCTGACACTCAGCTGCAGCTTCGTTCACAACCAGGCACTGGCGACGGGTGCTCACTCCGACCCGACAGTCACAGGCCATTTCTATTCGAAACGCCCTTCCACGGGCATCGTACTTCCCACAGGCTGCGCGCGTGGATACGGTCCTCAGTACCGATCATTCGACCCCAAGTTCGGCCGCATCCTCAAAATCTCCGGCGACACATTTGTTGTCTTCGAAACTGTCAGCACTTGCGCAGCGGCTGCCAACATCTGCTCGTCGCAGCTCTCGGGAACTTCGTGCTGCAAGAATGCGTGCCTGCAGCAGCACTCCGGCCGCACGGTGGGAAATGTCACGATAAAGTACGGCGTGGCGCGCTTCGCGGATGGCAAGTACGACCCCACGGGAATCGGGGCAGTCTTTGATCCGAGTGGTTACCGTCAGTGCGAAGCAGGCTGCGCACGCGTGCCGACTGTGCACAACCAGGTTTTGACTGCGAACCCGTTCGGAACGCGCCCGCGCACCGTCCGGACAAAAAGGTAACGACGAATGAATATCGCAAAGCGCCACGCTCCTTTCGGCCTCACGTTATCGGTGCTGTCGTGTGCGATCCTCGCAGCCGCACTCACCGGCTGCCAGTTCTTTCGCAAAAGCACCTCGACCACCAAAAATTCGACAGCGGTCTCCAAGGTCATGGAAGAGGAAGTCGACACCGGTTACTCCAGGCTGCAAGACGGAGTCAAAGACGCCACCAGCTATCTGATGCGTTTAAAATTTTCCGATCCTTTGTTCGCCACGGGTGGCTATGCCAAAGTCAGCATTTCGATTGAAGCCTCGGATTCATCGGTTTTCGAACTGACGCAGCTATCGGTGCTCATGGGCGTCACCATTCGACATGCTGACGGCAGTGTTGACACCAAGTCAGTCGCACAGCCCATAGCGAGCAACAAAAGCGGCATCAAGGCTTACGGCCTGTATATTGTCAAGCAAGGCGATGTTCTGGAAGTGGCAATCGATGGAATTCCCGACGTGCTCAAAAACAGTGGAAAACTTTCGGTGGAAGTTTTTCCCCAGGAGCCAGAGGAATCAGGTCGAGATGTCGCAAGTTCAAAGGGCTATGCCAGCTTCAAAAAGAGCGTGGTCGCGAAATCAACCGAAGAGATTACACAGCGCAGCGTCAATGTGAGCGAGCGCGGCCTCTACACATTCACCGCCGATTTTGAAACGTCAACTTCAACGACTGAGCTTCTGGTGCGCCAGGAACAAGACCCCCCTCATCCATGTCTGGCGCAGGCAGGAACTGTTGGTTCGGGTACCATTTCATCGACGTTCAATGGCAAGCCCTGGACCGTTGCGCTCAGTCCGACAGTCGTGAAATCCGGTGGCCGGAAATGCGAATTCTATCAAGGTTTCGTTTCCGTAGAGAATGATGCGGCTCCGGCGACTTTCACCTCCAAAGTCGCGGGCCTCCTTCCCAACGAAACATTCGTGGAAGTCGCCCTCACCGGATCGAGTGAAACCGACCACACCACTGCAAAGCTTGGAACCGTCGAGATCGCCCCCGGACTTCCGGGCACTCGCAATTCATACGAAACCATGGGACGTTTTGAGAAACAGAAGGCCTCCTTTGTCCTACGCGGCATCAAAGGCAACGACGGCATCGCGTTGAAGTTGAACGGCTCCTTCATTTTTCCAATGAACATTCCCGAAGTCGCTGCATCACCCTTCAACGGAAGCGAGTTGGGCGCCACATTGCGTTACGCAAGCGGTCCGAAGGCTGGCCAGGCCGTGACCGACGCCACGGGAGGACCGGCGCTTGTCTTCAAGCAGACCAACACGCCTTCATGGCCCAAACTGTCGTTCGATGAGGTCGTCCTGCCCGATCTCGACGACGGCGACTACGAAGTCACTCTGGACTTTCCGCCGAGCTTTCCTGTGGGGGCGTATGCTTCCTTCATGCTCTTTGTGACTCGGCTGGGAGAGTCCATAGAAAAACTCGATCCCGCTATCAAAGCCGACTTCAAGGCACGTGACGCCGCCACGGGAGCCGTGGTGCACGACTGGCCAAAGGCGGACTATTCCACCTCCTTCAACCCTCCCGCAAGGGAACGCATTGCCATGGTCGCTGTGGCCAGCGCCATGGAAGAGCTCCGTGACGTGATGCATGTCATGAGCAACCGCGCGAACCCTTGGACGGGCATCAGGACCGCACCTTCCGACCAAAACGTCGTGGACAAAGACGCCGTCGCCACCTGCCTTGGGGCGAACGAGGCCCCGCACTGGAGCGACCTCACGTTGCACTACTACTGTCAGCTCAACGACGCGCGCAGCTGCTACACGGGCGGCATCAGGGCCACCACAGGCTACATGCAGAAGGTACAGGCAGAGGAAACGGCGAAAGGAGGAGGCGACGCGGCTGTCAAGGGCGCCATCGCGTGCAGCCTGCCTGCGATGAAGGTGGGGCCGATGACCTTGCCGGTGGTGACATTCGACCCCACCTTCAAATTCCCGACACTCCGTCAGTATGTGTTCGACCGCTGCGCACTCGATCCCAAAGTGGCCGTGGACAAAAGCACTGGACCCGCGAGCGGGATACCGGGATGCCTTGCCCGCAGTCAAAACTTTTCCTTCCAACCAGGCAATCACTCGGGGCAGCCCAAAGATGATCAGTTCGGGAACGCGGCATTTCACAAGTACTTTAAGGATCCCGAGCGTGCGAAGGTGTTCCGTTACATCATGGAGGCACCGACGTTCGCGTTCGATGAAAAGGATCAGCAGGATCTCATCAACGCGTTTTACCGCGTGACGAAGCCCACCGATCCTGGCGATTGCGCCAAGCGGTCACGTCGCGCCATCGACAGGGAGGCCGATGCGGGCAAACCGAGTCCATGTGAAGTGGGTCACGAACAGGATCCTCCGCGCGCCGCGGCTGGCCGTTGAAGGAAAAGAAAACGGTGGCTGGCAAAAAAATCAAATCTCGAGCCCAGCGCCCCCGCGGTGCGAGTCGTGCCCAGGCGCGAGACTCTGCGCACTCGCGGCACCTATCGCCACGGGAAAGTCAATCTCGCCTCCCGCAGGTGCCAGATCTCGGTTCGCAGGCCCCTGGATGACACGCCCT
>Ga0163152_10005964_pt1 | contig 14033 bp, 13 predicted proteins | sample OliLakLV19MP8IB2_FD_148635 | JGI IMG/M metagenome (GOLD analysis project Ga0163152, IMG submission 148635) | Freshwater microbial mat bacterial communities from Lake Vanda, McMurdo Dry Valleys, Antarctica - Oligotrophic Lake LV.19.MP8.IB-2 | ecosystem: Environmental > Aquatic > Freshwater >... | reverse complement strand
GTTATTCTCATGTTCTTTGCAGGAATGGCATCCACGGTGCCGATCCTTTTTTATGACGCGCTCGTGCGTCATCACATCGAATTGAATTTCTTCTTTTTCCGTGTTGTGCCCGAAAGCTTTAACTTCCAAAACGCAAAGGACTTAGTCCTAAACCAGAATCTGGAAGTGAGTGCATTGCAAGTGTCGCTGATTGCCTTGTTTTTATCTTCCCTCTTCGTTGGGCTCATTGAAGAGGGAAGCAAGTATTGGGTGCTCAAAAAAAGCGGACAGGATTTTTTCACAAGTATTGATGATGTCATGCAACTTGCGATTATCGTCGCCATCGGATTCGCGTTTACGGAAAATGTGACGCCCTCCGGTTATTTTGTCACCTTCGTTGATCAATACCTGGTGTCCACGTCCGATCGCGATTGGTTTGGATTCATTGGCAATGTGGCGGGTCGATCTATTTTGACCAGCATGGTGCACATCGTGTCGACGGGCGTCATGGGGTATTACTTGGGCCTATCCATTTTTGCAGCGCCATTTTTGCAGGATGCCGAAACCGATGGCAAGCGCTATCGCTTTGTGGAATATGTGCACAGAGTTCTGGGATATCAAAAGAAATCCATATTTCAAACACAGATGATTTTGACTGGTCTCGTGTTGGCAAGCGCGCTGCATGGATTCTCCAATTTCCTAGTGACTCTTCCGGATATCCTTCCGGGAAATCCACGCACGTTGGGTGAGCTGCTCGGATCCGATCCTGAATCGGCCTGGCATTTTATCTCGTTGCTGCTTTTTCCCTGTCTTTTATACGTTGTGGGAGGATTCTGGCTCCTGACACTGCTGTTTCATAGCAAGCGTAACATGAAAGAACGGGGTCACCTGATAACGGTAGACACGTTTGTCAGAGGGGACTCGTCTGTGTAAGATTGGGCCTTGATCCATCGCCCCGTCGTTACTATGAATCCTGCTTCCATTGTATTTTCGCGTGGTTTCGTTCGCAAGATCTGCGCGACCGCAACCGTTTTGCTGGTGATTCCTTTCCCGGCTCTCGCTGCGGATGGATGGAATGCTATTCTTTCGACTGCGGATAGCACCACAGTCACGCAGGGCGATTTTCTGCGAGCGGCCATGAAAGGAATGCGCGTCTCTCTGATGACGGATGAAAAGAAATTACCGTACCGCGGCATCTCTTCTTCCTTAATGCCCTATGTGCAGACGGCGCATGCGCTGGGTGCCTTGAAGGTCTTCAATAATCGCTTTGCTCCCGCTCGATCCATTACGCGCGGTCAGGCAATGGCTATCTTGGTAGAGCTGGACACGTTGCAGTCGGTGAAGGGCGCAAGGCCTGCATATAAAGATGTGAAGCCTACCACTATCGAAGGCCGTGCGGCATTGATCGCCATTCAAAAGGATTGGTTGCCTCCGGTCAGCACGACGGTCTACGGCGTTCAGCAGGTGTTGAATGGCAAGGACGCTCGTACGCTTCTGCAGAATTCCACCGGCCTCGATCCGGCAGAAATCCCCGCCGATGGCACCGTACGCATTAAGGTTCCGATTTTGCGCGTGAAGACGTCGCCATCGACCCAAAGTCTGCCGAACGAAGAAATCACCAATACCATCTGGCAGCTGATCAATAAGGAATACCTCTATTCCGATAAAATTAAACCAGATGAATCCGGCTGGAAAGCGGCGGAGGGAATGGTGAATACCCTGAATGACCCGTACACGCAGTTCATGCGTCCCGCATCGACCAAGAGTTTTCAGTCACAGCTGCAGGGAGAAGTGACGGGCATCGGCGCACAGGTCGATCAAAAGGCCGGCGTCCTTACGATTGTTTCGCCGTTGCCGGGCTCACCCGCCGAGAAAGCAGGTTTGCTGCCGGGCGATGAAATTCTTGCAGCTGATGATGTGAAACTCACGGGCTTAGGTTTTGAAGAAGCAGTCAGCAAAGTGCGTGGCCCGCGCGGGACGCAGGTAAAACTCCACATTCGCCGCAATGGTAATGAGATGGATATAACGGTCACGCGCGATACGATCAAGATCCCGGAAATAGAAATCACCTGGCAGAACGGCATCGCCGTCATCAAGCTTATGCAATTTGGCGAGACGACTGACAATAACCTGCGCACGATGATGAAAGACGTGCAGAAAGAGAATCCAAAGGGATTGATTCTGGACCTGCGCAATAATCCAGGAGGCTTGCTCCATGCGGCGGGAGTCGTGATCAGCAACTTTATTCCGAAGGGAACAATCTATGCCAAAATTCACGGCAAGGAAGAGATAACCACCGAAAAAACCGAAGATGATCCGACCATCAATACCGCCGTTCCGTTGATGGTGCTGGTGAATAAGGGATCCGCCAGCGCTTCGGAGATCACGGCGGGAGCATTGCAAGATCTCGGCCGTGCGACGGTCATCGGTGAACAGACGTACGGCAAAGGAACGGTGCAGCAAGTCTGGCGTTTCAATGACGGTTCTAGCTTTAAAATGACCGTTGCGGAATGGAAGACACCCGATGGTCGCAAGATCGATGGTGTCGGGATCAAGCCAGATATTGAGACGGATCAAACGAAAGGAGCGAGAGACGAGACACTTCTTAAAGCACTCGAATTACTACGCTGAATCTGAGTTTGCTTTGTTAATATTCCCTTTGTGCAGCAGAATTTTAAACTGTCATCCTGGGGATTATTACAGTCTCGTTGCTGCCGGTGGTGATTCATTGGGCGTGGCATACGCTGAAGAAAGGGGAGTGAGAGAATGGCTGAGGATTGTGTTTTTTTTGGGCCGAGAATTTGTGGCGCAAGTAGCTTGTTCGTCTCGAGCGGCATAAGAATCAATCACAACCGTGATATCATTCCTCTGGGAAGCGAACACCTGAATCGGGGTTTTTTGGCGCATTTTCCTTCATACAAACTCGTCTTTAATGCCCTTGTATGCCGTCTTCGGTTCACTTAGGATGTCGCAACTTCCTTATCCTTCTCTCCTATGCCAGGCACAGTATCGCAAGTCGTCGGAGCCGTCGTCGATTGTGAATTCACAACTTCGGACGAACTCCCGGGACTTTTCTACGCTCTCACGACAAAGATCGGGGATCAGGTGCTGACGCTGGAGGTGCAACAGCATATGAATGGCAACATTGTGCGAGCTGTCGCGATGGGATCGACCGATGGTCTTTCTCGGGGAAGCGTCGTGGAAAACACCGGTGCGCCGATCTCGGTTCCGGTTGGTCCGCAGACGCTCGGCCGCATGTTCAACGTGCTCGGCGAACCGATCGATGGCATGCCACAGGTGAAGATCGATAAGAAATATGCGATTCACCGCCCGGCGCCTTCCTTTACAGATCAGTCAACGGCGACGGAAATTCTTGAGACCGGCATCAAAGTCATCGACCTCATCTGTCCGATCCTCAAAGGAGGAAAAGTGGGTCTGTTCGGCGGAGCCGGAGTCGGCAAGACCGTCATTGTGAAAGAGCTCATCCGCAATATTGCGGCGGAGCACGGCGGTTATTCCGTGTTCGCGGGAGTGGGGGAACGCAGCCGCGAAGGCAACGACTTATATTATGAGATGAAAGAATCCGGCGTCTTGGATAAGACAGCCCTCGTTTTCGGACAAATGAATGAGCCGCCAGGACCGCGCCTTCGTGTCGCACTCACCGGACTTTCGCTTGCGGAATATTTCCGCGATGAAGAAGGCCGCGACGTGCTCCTGTTCATCGATAATATCTTCCGTTTCACGCAGGCCGGTTCGGAGCTTTCCGCTCTTCTCGGACGCATTCCGTCCGCCGTCGGTTATCAGCCAACCCTCGCCGTGGAAATGGGCCAGGTTCAGGAACGCATCGCTTCCACCACCAAGGGATCGATCACTTCTGTGCAGGCCATCTACGTTCCTGCCGATGACTTAACTGATCCGGCTCCGGCAACAACGTTTGCGCACTTGGACTCCACTATTGTGCTCACACGCACGCTCGCAGAACTCGGTATTTATCCCGCAGTCGATCCGCTCGATTCCACGTCCACCATTTTGACGCCAGAGCTCGTCGGCCAAGAGCACTACGACACGGCGCGCAACGTTCAGCGCGTGTTGCAGCGTTACCGCGAACTCCAAGACATCATTGCGATTCTCGGTATGGAAGAACTGTCCGAAGAAGACAAGCTGACGGTATCCCGCGCACGCAAAGTGCAGCGCTTCCTCTCCCAGCCGTTCTTCGTCGCAGAAATCTTCACGGGCAAGCCAGGCAAGTTCGTCACCCGCGCCGAAACAGTAAAGAGCTTCCAGGCCATCCTGAACGGCGAATACGACGATGTGCCAGAACAAGCGTTCTTCCTCAAAGGAAGAATCGAAGAAGTGCGAGCCTAATCCCCCGAATCCCGAACCAGCAACCAGCAACCAGGAACCAGCAACAACTCTCCCGAATCCCGAACCCCTAATCCCGAATCCCGCATTCTCATGCAAGTTCAGATCATCACGCCGGATCAAACCGTCTTCGAAGGCGAGAGCGACAGCGTCACGCTGCCGACCGGCGATGGTGAGATCACCGTGCTGGCGAATCACATTCCCGTTGTTGCCATTCTCGTTCCCGGAACGATGGTTGTTCGTAGCCAAGGACAGGAGCGTCTCTTCGCCGTCTCGCGCGGCATGGCGGAAGTCGATGGCGCTAGCATCCGCATTCTGGCCGAGACCGCCGATCGTGCGGAAGAACTCCAGGAAGAAGCGATTGAGAAGGCGAAAGCCGAAGCGGAACGACTCCTCACCGAACGTCGCCACGATGTGGAAGGCTTTGCGGAAGCGACGGCGATGCTCGACCGCGAACTTGCGCGTCTGCGCAGCGTGCGCAGGCACCGCTCCCGAACCATCACGCGTCCGATGCAATAAATCTTTGTGGCTTTTATGGATCAACCAAAAAAAGATCAGCGGGAACTCTCACCGATGGCCGCTTATGGTCTCGTCGGAGAAATCGGCTATTTGATCGCCATTCCGGCGGTTTTGTTTGGTTTTGGAGGAGCGTACCTGGACAAGCAAATCCACACGACGCCTCTTTTTATGCTGCTTGGTCTTTGTCTCGCATTTGTCACATCCGGCATGGCGGTGTGGCGGATCGTTAAAAAACTCCAAGAGCGCGACGCGGCCATTCCCGCTCCAAAAAATTCATCGACGCCCAACAAAGGCTGGGAAGATGTCGATGAAGAGAAAGAGCGTGCGTGGAACGGCCAGCCTTGACAGACAGACAGCCCTCCCTCACTCTCCCCGCACATATGGCAACCTTAGCAGCCCCCACACTGGCGTCCGAAACGATTGCTCACATCGGTTCCTTTGAAATCAGAAATACGATGATCATGGCATGGTTGGCCATGCTCGTATTGATCGCAATCGCTCTCGCGGCGCGCGGAACCGGTTATAAGTTGATTCCGGGACGTTTCCAGGCATTGATCGAACTGGTCATTGAAAGTTTGTATGACTTCTTCCAAGGAATTTTTCAGAACCATACGATGACGAAGAGATTCTTCCCGCTCGTCGCGACGATGTTTCTTTTCATACTCGTCGCGAACTGGATGGGCATCCTTCCGGGCGTCGGCACCATCACTGTGATGGGGGAGCATAATGGCCATCAAATAGCGATGCCGCTTTTCCGCTCCATGAACGCTGACGTGAATATGACGCTCACGTTTGCGATGGTAGCCGTGCTCGCCGCCCAAATCGTGGGCATCACGACGCTTGGTATTCTTCCGCATGCGCGCAAATACTTTGTTGCTCCTTGGAAAAAGCCGTTCCTTATTGGGACCTTCATCGGCATTTTGGAACTGGTGGGCGAATTTTCCCGGATCCTTTCCTTCAGCTTCCGTCTCTTCGGCAACATTTTCGCCGGAGAAGTGCTGCTCGTTGTCATCTCCTTTTTGGTCCCGTATCTGCTCCCGATTCCGTTCTTGGGTATGGAGCTTTTCGTGGGAGTGATCCAAGCAATGGTCTTCGCGATGCTGACATCCGTCTTCATTGTCATGGCGACTATCAGCCATGAGGATCACGAAGAGCATGCCGTTGTTGCATAAAAAATTTGTTCATGATTTTCCTTTCATCGTGACACTGAAGCCTTAGACCCTTGATTGGCAGACCATACGTCCTTACAATCCGCGCACTTTTTTACCGCCACTTCTCTTTCTTCTCCTTTATGAAAAAGTTCCCCCTACTTCTCGGCGCAGCGTTCGCCCTTTTGCCTTTGGCTGCCTTCGCTCAGGAGCATATGGCCGAGGCCGCCACTGCGGCGACCCCGCTTATGGATAAGAACTTCGCCATGGCGTTCGCCATGGGAATGGGCGCCCTTGGGCCTGGAATCGGCGTCGGTTTGATCGGTTCCAAGGCTCTTGAAGCCATTGGCCGCAATCCGGAAGCGTCCTCCAAGGTCCAGACGCCGATGATCTTGTGTCTCGCTTTCTGCGAAGCCATCGCCATCTACGCGCTCGTTGTGTCGCTTATCGTGAAGTTCGTCTGATCGCGCGCATCTTCTCCCACTCTTACACATGGAACTTCTTTCGACTCTCGCGATTAACTGGCAACAGATTGTTGCCCAGCTCATCAACTTCGGCATCCTCATCGCCGTGCTGAGTTACTTTGTCTATCGCCCCGTCCTGCGCTTGCTCGACGAGCGTAAAGCGAAGGTGAAGAAGTCGATGGATGATGCGGCGCATCTGGAAAAGCAGCGCCACGAACTGGATCAATTCCGTGCCGATCAAATGAAGAAGATGGATCAGGAAGCCGGCGTGTTCTTGGAGAAAGCCAAGCAACAGGCGGAGGAGGCGCGTGTCCGCATGATCGCCGATGCCCAGAAAGAGGCCGATCAACTTCTGGAGAAATCCAAGAAGCAGCTCTCCGAGGAGCGCTCTAAGATCGCAGCCGAAGTGGAAGCGTCTCTGGCACAGATGGTTGTTTCGCTCTCCGAGAAAGTGCTGGAGCGCCAGTTCTCGCGTGAGGATCAGCAGCGCATTCTGAAGTCTTTGGAAAAGAATATTCCGTCACTCGTCCAATGAGCGCCACCGCGTCCGATATCGTAAAAGCGGCGGTCGATGCCGCCGCCGAGGCGTTGCGTCAGCATGGTTTGGAGCATGAGATACGACATCTATCCTCGCTCTTTGCGGCAGCCGCCGAAGAAAAGCAGAGCACCGTCCGCGCAGTCCTTGTCACCCCGACAGGGGACGCAGGCGATGTGAAAAAGACGATCGCAGATGCATTGGAAAAATCACTCGGCCGCCCGGTGGATCTGCAGGAACGCGCCGATGCTTCCATGATCGGCGGCGTCATTCTCCAGTTCGGCGACGAGCGCATCGATATGAGCGTGCGCGGCGCACTGGAGCGCATGGCGACCGATATGAGCACTACAGGCACCACACCCGTATCCGGCAAGAAATAATCCGGATGTTTTCCCTCCCCTTATGACCACTCTCAGCCAAGAACTGATTAAATCTCTCGAGAAGCGCATCAGCGCCTTCAGTCCGGATGTCTCCCAGGAGCACGTCGGAACGGTGGTGCAGATTGGAGACGGTATCGCGAAAATCCGCGGACTCTCCAAAATCGGTTCCGCCGAAATGATCGACTTTGGAAAAGGCGTGTACGGCGTGGCGCTCAACTTGGAACAAGATGAGGTCGGCGCCGTTATTCTTGGTGATTTCAGCGGCGTGCGCGAAGGAGACACGGTCCGTGCAACCGGCCAGATTCTTTCGGTGCCGGTTGGCGAAGGATTGATCGGGCGTGTCGTGAATCCGCTTGGGCAGGCTATCGACGGGGGAGCTCCTTTGGTCACAAAAGCACTGTATCCAGTTGAGAAAATTGCACCGGGCGTCATCGAACGAAAGTCCGTCACCACTCCGATGCAGACCGGCATCACCGCCATCGACGCGATGATCCCGATCGGCCGCGGCCAGCGCGAACTTATCATTGGCGATCGCCAGACGGGAAAGACCGCCGTTGCCATCGATACTATTTTGAACCAAAAGAGCACGCAGACGACGGATCGTCCGGTCATCTGTATCTACGTCGCCATCGGACAGAAGGAATCCAAAGTCGCGAAGATCGTCGCGGAATTGGAAAAGCACGGCGCGATGGAATACACCATCGTTGTCAGCGCGGGAGCTTCGCAGTCCGCAGCCCTCTCGTACATCGCTCCGTTCTCCGGCACGGCGATGGGCGAGTACTTCGTGGATCAAGGCAAAGACGTTCTCTGTATTTATGACGACTTGACCAAGCAGGCGTGGGCGTACCGACAAGTCTCGCTGCTGCTGCGCCGCCCGCCGGGCCGCGAAGCGTATCCGGGAGATGTCTTTTATCTCCACTCTCGCTTGCTGGAGCGCGCATGCTGTCTGGATGAGAAGTTCGGCGGTGGAAGCCTCACAGCTTTGCCGATCATCGAAACGCAGGCGGGTGAAATCTCCGCGTATATTCCGACAAACGTAATCTCCATCACCGACGGCCAAATTTTCTTGGAGTCCGATCTCTTCCACAAAGGCATTCGTCCGGCGCTGAACGTGGGCACGTCCGTCTCCCGCGTGGGGTCCGCCGCTCAGGTGAAAGCAATGAAGAAGGTCGCCGGAAAAATGCGTTTGGATTTGGCGCAGTACCGCGAGCTTGCGGTCTTTGCGCAGTTCGGATCGGATCTTGATGCGACCACGCGCGCTCAGTTGGATCGCGGCGCACGCCTCACCGAACTGCTCAAGCAGTTGCAATCGCAGCCGGTGCCGGTGGGTGAGCAGGTGGCGAAACTGTACGCCGGCGTGAATGGATATCTGGATAGCATTTCCGTCCCGCAAGTCCGCGAATTTGTGGCGGAATATCTGGATATGCTCCGCACGCGTCATCCCGAAATTATCGAGCAGCTCTCCAAAGAAATTACGAAGGAAATCGAGGAGAAACTCAAGCAAGTGTTGCAATCCTTCAAGGAGGAGAAAGCGCACAAGTATGCTCCGAAAGCCGCGTAGTCCGGCTCTTCCCTTTTCACCTCTGTGGCACGCAGTCTCCGCGATCTCCGGCGAAAAATGAAGGCGATCAAGTCGACTCGCCAAGTGACGAAGGCGATGGAACTGGTTTCCGCTTCCAAAATGCGCCGTGCCGTTCAGAACGCGCAGCAGCTGAGGAAATATGCGGTCACAGCTTGGGAGATTTTACAGAGAGTCGCAGATTTGAATCCAAGCGCGAATCCGTATCTCACGCCGCAACCGGTGAAGCGCATACTGGTGATTCTCTTTACGTCCGATCGCGGTCTCTGTGGGAGTCTCAACACCCAGCTCTTCCGCATGACGACGCAGTATTTGCAGGCATTAAAAACAAACCCATCGTTTGAGAAAGTTGATTTTGTCGCCGTGGGCAACAAAGGTCAGCAGTTCCTCCGTCGCATGAAGCAGAACGTCATCGCCGTGTTTCCGGCGCTCTCCACGCGACCGGCCTTCCGCGATTCCTTGCCGATCACGCGGCTGCTCTCCGAGAGTTATCTCGCCGGAACCTATGATCACGTCGTGATGATTTATTCCGATTTCGTTTCGCCATTGGTCCAAGAAGCAGTCATCAAGGTTCTTCTTCCTTTTTCCAAGACGGATCTGAAGGATATGCTCGACAGCCTGGCGCCTCAGCAAGCATCCCGACGCCAGCCTGTAACAGTCCAAGAAAAGCGTCTCGCACAGTACTTATTGGAACCATCACCGGAAGAAGTGCTCAAAATTGTGTTACCTCAACTGACGGAAATTCAGATGTACCAAGGCGTCCTGGAATCCGCCGCTTCCGAGCATTCCGCCCGTATGGTCGCCATGCGCAATGCCACAGACAATGCTTCCTCCATTCTTGATGATCTGACGCTGAGCTATAACCAGACAAGACAGGCGGGCATCACCGCGGAGTTGGCAGAACTGAGCGCAAGCAAGGCGGCGCTGGATTGATAAACATACCCGTATACAATTATTGATCAGGTTTTTCCTTTTCAGAAAGGTCTTGATAGATATTTGCATAAATATATATTTACTGTTTAAATATCGATGTAGGGTGGACTGGCTGCCGTACACATTTCCTTTTTGAAAGGAGAAAACTGATGTCGCTGTTTGAAATCGCCGGATGGATCGGAGTTGCCCTTCTTATCATTGCGTACTTCCTTTTAAGTACGGAAAGAGTAAAAAACAGTTACCTCTTTCAGTGGCTTAACATTGTGGGAGCATTTGGTTTGCTCCTCGCCGCTCTTGAAAAGGACAATTACCCTACGGTCGGGTTGGAAATTGTCTGGATGCTCATAGGAGCCTATGCGATCTTCAAGCTTTTCCGTCAAAACAGAAAGGATGGCCCCGCGTAAGCGGGGTTCTTTTTCTTTTCTTCGCAGCAGAATCCTATCAATCGAGCGCGCCCACCCATCCTTTCCTCACGATCCACTTGCCCAATTCCAAGACGGGAATGATGGTGAGCGAAAGTGCGATGATGATGAGCCAATCTGCGCGGGGAAGCGCATATGTCCCGAAGGGTGCCTGCAGGAACGGCACATAGACAACGAGCCCGAGCAGCACCAGTTCCCAAAGCACGGCGATATTCAGCCAGCGGTTTGCGAAAGGTTTCTGGAAGACGGACGCGCGGTCTGAGCGGAAGTTGTACGCCTTGAGGAACTCGATGAGCACCAATGCGACGAATGTCATCGTCATGGCTTCGCTTTGGCTGCGGCCGCTTTCGAGCGCCCAGATGTAGAGGCCGATATTGAGAATCATGGACCAGACGCCGCTGGTGATCATCAAGAAAAGCACCGGGCGCGTGAAAATGCTGTGGCGAGGATTGCGCGGCTGGCGTTTCATAAGGTCCGGTGACGCAGGATCGACTGCGAGCGCGAGAGCGGGGAGACCGTCTGTCGCAAGGTTGACGTAAAGAATCTGGATCGCAGACAGCGGAAGCGGCAAGCCGAGGAGTGTGGCGACCGTCATGATCAAAATTTCTCCGATGTTGGAAGAAAGCAGGTACATCAAATATTTTTTGATGTTCCCGAAGATGCCGCGGCCTTCTTCCACCGCCGCGACGATCGAGGCGAAGTTGTCGTCGGTGAGCATCATGGCAGCCGCTTCCTTGGTGACGTCGGTCCCCGTGATGCCCATCGCAATGCCGATGTCTGCTTTCTTCAAGGCAGGCGCATCATTCACCCCATCGCCGGTCATTGCGACGATGTGGCCTTTGGCCTGCAGAGCTGTGACGACTTTGAGCTTATGCGCGGGTGAAACGCGGGCGTAGACATCGATATGTTCCACCTCACGTTCAAATGTTACATCATCCATCGCGTCCAGTTCGGCGCCGGTCACGGTGCGTCCGCCTCCCAGGAGCTGCAACTCGCGGGCAATGGCATACGCGGTTACGGGATGATCACCGGTGATCATCACCACTTTGATACCCGCCTGCTTACATTTTTGGATCGCCTCTTTCGCCTCCACGCGCGGAGGGTCGATCATCCCAACCAGGCCCAGTAGCGTCATGCCATGTTCGGCGTTTTCGAGCGTGGCATCGCTCTTTCGGGCGATCGCAAGAACACGCAATGCGTGCTCCGCCATTGTTTTTGCTTCCGCAAGAAGCGACTCCCGGTCCGCCATATCCATTTTCTCTTCGCCCTTTTCGGTAAGACGCATGGTGCAGCTGGCCAAGACAATTTCCGCGGCACCCTTCGTGTACGCAATTTTTGTGCCATCAATATCATGCAACGTCGTCATTCGTTTCGTTTCGGACGTGAAGGGAATTTCACCAATGCGTGGGAATCTGCCAACAAGGTCGGCTTTCTTGAGTCCGCCCTTTGCCGCCGCAACCACCATTGCGCCTTCGGTGGGATCGCCGCGAACGTGCCATTCTTCATTCTCTTTGATCAGCTCGGAATCATTGCAAAGCACGCCGCCTGTCAGCAATTCCAATAATGCACCCGACGGTACAAAGTGCGCGCCGTCAAAGACGAATTTTCCGATGGGGTCGTACCCCGAGCCAGTGACTTCATACGAGCGTCCGTCCGTTCGCACGGTGCGGATCGTCATCTCGTCTTTGGTCAGTGTTCCCGTTTTATCCGAGCAAATGATCGTGGTGCTGCCGAGAGTTTCCACGGCGGGCAAACGGCGAACGAGCGCATTGCGTTTTACCATCTTCTGCACACCGATCGCGAGCGAAATAGTAACGACGGCAGGCAATGCTTCAGGCACGACTGCCACCGCGAGAGCGACACCGAAAATAAATATTTCAAAAATATCCTTTCGTTGGTACAATCCAATCGCACTGATAATGCCAACAATGGCAAATGCGGCCATGGCCAGCTTCTTCCCGACAACGTCCAAATTTTGCTGAAGCGGCGTGCGGGACGTTTCGACGGTTTCCAGGAGTCCGGCGATCTTTCCAAATTCCGTGTGCATGCCGGTCGATGTGATAACTGCCGTGCCTCGCCCGTAGGTGATTGCCGTTCCCGCATGCACCATGTTGCGACGGTCTCCGACCGGAATGTGGGCAGTGGGGATGGTCTCTCCGTGTTTTTCGACAGACAAGGATTCTCCCGTAAGCGCAGCTTCGTTTGCTTTAATATTAATTGCCTCAGTCATGCGAGCATCTGCAGGCACAAGATCGCCGGCTTTCAGGAAGATGATGTCGCCCGTCACCACTTCTCGGGAGGGAATAACAATTTCCTTCCCACCACGTCGCACGGTTGCCGTTGGCGCGGCCATCCGCCTCAATGCTTCAATAGCTTTCTCCGCTCGATATTCCTGCACAAACCCAAGCAGCACGGCAAACAGAATGATGATACCGATAGCGATGGCTTCCACTTCGTGTCCCAAAAATTCTGACAGTGCGACGGCGATAATAAGAATGATCACCAAGATGTTTTTAAGTTGCTCCAGCAACAATCTCCACGCGGATGTCCCCGCGGATTTGCGCAATTCATTCGGACCATTCTTCAAAAGTCGCTCTTGCGCTGCTTTCTCTGATAAACCATAGGATGGATCAACATCCAGTTGGCGGCAGGTATCCGCAATAGATACGGTGTGCCAAGTGGATTCTAGGGAAGCAGAAGCAGCCATGAAAAATATGGGGAAAGCAGCACTAGTGTTGCGCACTTGGAGACTTTTTCCAATTGGTTGATTTCTTTCTTCAGATTATAGAGAGGTCAGTGGAACAATCCCACATTAAACAACACACATCCCACAAGACCACATCAGCTCTTCTACGGAGATCGCGCGTGCTGTTTGAGCGCGGTTCGAAAACCGCGCGAGTTCACGCGCGCCTAGTTTTCTTGGGCACTTCTTTGGCGCCCCAAAGAAGTGCCAACCTTTTCTTATTCCAATCTTCATTCTCTGAAAACAACCTATGCTGACAGAAAGCCTGCGCTGTGGAATGGCCTGTGCTTTGGACATACAATCAGGCGAACGCGGCCAGGTATGGCCGCTCCCTAGATAGATGACCTGCTCCCTAGATAGATGAAACCCTGTCCTTGGCGCCCCAAAGAAGTGCCAACCCTTTCTTTTAACAACCCTCGCAGCCACCATTACGGCACCCAAAAGCCGTGCTATGGAAAAAATTTCAATCCATCAACAAAAATCCAAACTCCAAACCTCTCCAATTACATGTTTGAATAAAACTGCGTCTTCCTGTTTTGGTTGCGGTAACCCTCGCGCTTAAGAGCACGAATACGCTGCAGACGGCGCGTAAGAGGCTTTTTGTAGTTGGATCGCTCACGCAGCAACTTCAGAAGGCCGCTTTTCTGGACCTGCTTTTTAAAGCGCTGCTGCAAGCGCTCGCTGGATTCCTCGCCTTTCTTGATTGCGTAAATTGCCATGGGCTGAGGGAGATTACTGGAGCCCAGGGGGGTGTGCAAGTCAAATTTTGACGGGGATTCAGAGGACTCAAAGGATTCAGAAGATTCAGAGGAGAGGATTGCAGAAGATCTATCTAAAAGAAGCTCGTTCCCGAGCTTCTTTAATAGGCAATGAAAAAGAATTCCTTATCTTCTTCTGAATCCTTTGAGTCCTCTGAATCTTCTGAATCCTTTTCTTCGCAATTTCTCTCCATAAAGCCCTCCCCGAGGG
>Ga0163152_10005962_pt1 | contig 14039 bp, 11 predicted proteins | sample OliLakLV19MP8IB2_FD_148635 | JGI IMG/M metagenome (GOLD analysis project Ga0163152, IMG submission 148635) | Freshwater microbial mat bacterial communities from Lake Vanda, McMurdo Dry Valleys, Antarctica - Oligotrophic Lake LV.19.MP8.IB-2 | ecosystem: Environmental > Aquatic > Freshwater >... | reverse complement strand
GGGCAACCGCTTCTTCATCCACGCGGTCGATCGCGAATATTTCGTGCTGCTCGGCGCGAAGACGGGCTCGAGCCCGGGTCTCGCGCGCCACCAGCTCGCGATCGCGATCGACGCGCTGAAGCGCCTGCTCTGATCCCACGACACCGCTGTCGCGGGCGGGAGGCGAAAACACGTTTCCCCGTGCGAGGGCCGAGCATGGCACCGGTTTGCATGACCCGCACATGCGCCTCCGGCCGCTGGTGATCGGGAGTCTTACGCCGTCGGTGTTGCTCGCCGCCACAGGTCTCCTCTGCTGCGGGTCGCAGGACAACGACGACGAAGGCTGTGAAGTCGAGTTCGCGTCACCGACCGAAACTCCGTGGGACGACGGCTACATCACGACCGAGGCTTGCTACGCGGTCTGGGAAACGTATGCCCTCGTCGGCACGAGCTACGTCGGTGATCTCCATGCGCTCGTCGCACCTCTCGAGCACTGGGAAATCGGCGGCGAGGTCGCCCTCGATCCCCTCTCGACGGTCGCACTTCTCTACGTCGACGTGAACTATTCGACGTGGGAGGTCGGACTCTTCGCGATGAGCACGGCCGGCTCGTTCTCGATCACGAGCTACGAAGATCCCTACGACTGGCACGCCGGCGTTCTGCGAGAAGGGCAGACCCGCGTCGACGACGTCACGCCAAGCGCGTATTTCATCGTCTCGACAAACAATACGCCGGCGGTCGTCACGTCGGGCGGCCTCGGGAGCATGGACGCCTTCTTCAACGACGCGCAGAGCGTCGACGAAGATTGGTTCGCTGGCGAGGGCTCGCTCACGGTCCTGGTGGGAACGACGTCGCTCGTCCTCGGCAGCAGCGTCCCGGATGGCTCCGCGTACGTCTACTGCGACGAGCTCGGTGCGCTGGCTCCTCCCGCGGGTTCCCGTGATGCGCTCCTCCGCATTCCCTTCCTGCGACCTCCCGGATCGACGTCGAGGCGCTGAGGCCGATCAGTCGCTGCCGAAGTGTTTGTGGACGGCGCACTCGCACCACTTGTCGCCGGCGTTCGCACAGGTCGCGACGCGCGCGAGATCGGCGTCGCCGACGTCCTTCGGAAAGGGGCCGTAGAAATAAACATCGGGATCCCCATGGAAGCGGTCGACGAATTCCTTCCTCGTGTAGACACCGCAGCCCTCGCACCACCACCACGAGAGGGAGCGCTCGTCGCCTTGCGCCGAGATCGAGATTCCGGGGCGCCGCCGAGCATCCTCGGGGAGGTGCCGTTGACAGCCTTTGCAGTGGACCGCGTCCGCCATCGACAGGGGAACGTAGCCCCGCAGCCGTGCTCAGAGAAAGCTTGCTTTCCGGGCCGCTTACGGACACATTTCGCGGCCTGCGTGGGAAGCCCGTTGCATGGGATTCCCCGCACGCCGCGGAAAGATGCACCGAACGCGGGGTAGACGGAGTCGGGGATGCCCCGACGTGCGGCAGGGATGGGGTAGCAGCGGGCAGTGGCGCGTCGTGCGCCGCCCTGCGCTACGTAACGAAATTGGAGTGAGTTCGTGCCGAAGGCAAAGGCGAAGGCGGTCGATCTCGAGCAGTTGCGCGAGCTCGCGAAGACCGTCTTCCAGATCGAAACGCTGCACCCAGAGCAGGAACAGGCGCTTCCCCCGATCGTCGAGGGGAGGGACGTGCTGGTCGTGCTCCCGACCGGCGCCGGAAAGTCGCTGCTCTATCAGCTGCCCGCGCTCATCGCGGACCGGCCGACGGTCTGCGTGTCGCCGCTTCTGTCGCTCATGCGCGACCAGGAGGCGAAGCTCCTCAAGGCCAACCAGCCCGTCGTCCGGATCGACAGCACCCTGAAGGCGGCCGAGCGCCGCGCCGCCTACGACCGCATCATCCAGGGCGGTCCGCTGATCATCCTCACGACCCCCGAGACGCTGCAGAACGAGGAGTTCCGCGGCGTCCTCCGCGGCATTCCCGGAAAGCCGGCCCGCATCTCGAAGAAGGCCAAGGCCGAAGCAGAGGCCGCGGTCGCCGCTCTCGAAGCCGAGGCGCCGAAGAAGAAGGTCGTAAAAAAGAAGAAGCCGACCGGCCCGTGCATCGCCCGCCTGGTCGTCGACGAAGCCCATTGCATCTCGGAGTGGGGACACGATTTCCGTCCGAGCTATCTGCAGCTCGGCGAAGTGCGCAAGGCGCTCGGCAATCCGCCAGTGCTCGCGCTCACGGCGACGGCGACGACGCGCGTGCGCCTCGAAGTCGAGGCGTCGCTCGGTCTCGAAGATCCGGCCCGCATCATCACGCCGCCGCACCGCGAGAACCTGCGCTTCTCCGCGCTCGCGTTGCCCGACGGCGACAAGCCGATGCAGTCCGGCAAGCTCATCAAGCGGCTGCGGCGCCCCGGCATCGTCTACTGCTCGACGACGACCGCCGTCGACCTGCTGCACGGCGCCCTCAACAAGGGCGAGATCCCCACCGTCCGGTATCACGGCAAGATGAAGGCGCCGGACCGGAACCAGCAGCAGAAGAAGTTCATGAACCGCCGGCGCCGCCTCGTCATGGTCGCGACGAGCGCGTTCGGTCTCGGCATCGACAAGCCGAACATCCGCTACATCCTCCACTACCAGGCGCCGGGCTCGCTCGAGCAGTACGTCCAGGAAGCCGGACGTGCCGGCCGTGACGGCCACCCCGCGCGCTGCATCCTCTTCTATTCCGAAGAGGACATGCGCACGCAGGAGTTCCTCCAGACGAAGAGCCGCTCGTCCGGTGGACAGCTCACGCGCGTCGCGGACGCGCTCGCCGCGTGGGCGAAGGAAGGCAAACCCGTCGCGATCTCCGAGCTCGCGCTCTCCGCGTCGGTGCCGCAGTCGAACGCCGGCTCGATCATCGCCGAGCTCGAAGAGGTCGGCGCCGTCGGCCGCGACGAGGAAGGGCGGTTCGTCATCCCGCTCGAGGCCGCGGAGTTCGACAAGCGCGTCGGCGATCTCGCCCGGCGTCTCGAGACGATGCGCACGCAGGACGCCCGCCGTCTCGGCGCGATCCGCGAGTACGTCCACACGAAGGAATGCCGCAGCCAGTTCATCCGCCGCTATTTCGGTGAAGACGATCCGCCGAAGTGCGGCGTCTGCGATCGCTGCTCGCTCGAGGAGTCGATCGAGCGCCAGCTCGCCGCCGGCGGTGACGAAGACATCGGCTACGTCGAGCTCGACGGCGTCACGCCCGCGGAGATCAAGGCCGCGACCGCGTCCGCCGAAAAGGCGCTGCTCGATCCCGTCGCGCTCGCGCTTCGCGCGGCTGGCTGGAAGCGGCCGCCGGAGCAGGAGCAGCCCGCGCCGCCGCCGCGCGAGCGGCAACATCCTCAGGGACGCAATGCGCGCGAGCGCGCGTTGGACCCGCAGCGGCAGGAGCGCCACGATCGCCAGCAGCGTCGCCAGCAGGGACGGCAGGCACGTCGCCACGATCGGCCGCAGAACGTGCAGCAGCCCCGTCCGCCGCGTCCGCACGATCCGAATCGCCCGCGCGATCCGAATCGCTCGCGCGATCCGAATCGCCCGCGCAATCCCGGAGGCGCGCCGAACCCGAACGCGAACCCGCAGAACCCGGGCGCGCCGCCGCAGCCGCACGACCCGAACGATCCGCTCCGCGCACAGCAGCCCGGGCAGTTCCCTCCGGGCGAAGGGCGCCGTCGCCGTCGCCGCCGTCGCCGGCGGGGCCGCCGTTCGCAGACCGGTCCTGGCTTCCAGGGACCTCCCGGCGCGCCGGGCTCGGCTCCCGCCGCGGGATTTACCGGTGGGCAGACGCCCGTCGATCCGTCGTTCGTCGCACCGAACGCTCCCGCGCCGTTCTGGACGGACGCGCGGCCCGCGCCGTTCCGTCCCCCTGAGGGCAGTGGCGAGAGTGCGGCAGCGCCCGTTCCCGTGCCTGCGCCCGTGCGCGCGGTCGATCCGAACTTTCTTCCGCTCCCGCCCGAGGGGTCGTGGGCGCCGTCGGATTCCGGCAGCGCCGCGCCGGCGCCGACGCCGTCGTTCGCGCCCGCGTCGGGAAGCGAGCTCCTCGCCGACGGCACGCGCCCGCCGATGCCTCCTCGCCAAGAATGGCGTCCGCGATCGAATCCGAATCCGAATCCGAATCCGAATCCGAATTCGAATTCGAATTCGAATTCGCAGCCACAGGGTCAGCCACGCGGTCCGCAGGGGCAGCCGGGTCAGCAGGGTCAGCCGGGAATCCCGCAGCCTGGTCAGCCGGGAATCTCGCAGCCGGGTCAGCCGGGGATCCCCGGCGAGGGTCGCCGTCGGCGCCGTCGTCGTCGTCGGGGTCGCGGCAATGCGATCCCGGGTCAGCCCGGCGGGCAGGGAAATTGGCAGCCCGGTCAGCCGCGCCCGCAGGGGAACTGGCAGCAGGGTCAGGCGCCGCAGAATCCGGGAGATCCGTCACAACCCGCGCCCACCATGGACGCGTCGGGCGCTGTGCCCGCCGCCGAGAATCCGGGAGCCCCGGCGCCGCCGTGGCAGAACGGGCAGGGGGCACCGCCGCAGGGAAATCGGCAGGGACCGCCTCGCGGTGGTTCGCCGCAGCAGGGACGTCCTCCGCATCCGAACGGTCCGCGTCCGCCCCAGGGTCCGAACGCGCCTGGTGGCAATCGCCAGCGCCGCGGCCGTAATCGTGGACGCGATCGCAACCGCGATCCGAACCAGCCTCATCCGCAGAAGCCGCCGCAGAACCAAGGTGGAGGAGGCGGCCCGCGCGAACCTCGCCGTGGCGATCACCGCGGTGGTCGCGACCAGCGTCGTGGAGGAAACGATCGCGGCCCTCGTGGTCCTGCACGTCCGCACGATCCCGCCGCACCGAAGGGTCCGCGCTGGACCGCGACCGGCCGTCCGCCGGGCACGACGCCAGGCACGCTTCCGCCTCCGCGCGAGCGCTGGGGCGCCGGCGGTCGTCCGCCCGGATCCGATCCGGGACTCACGCCGACCGGCTCGGTCCTCGGCACGCCTGCGCCCGCGCCTGTGATCGAGCGCGCGGTCGAGGCGGCGCCCAGCGCCGAGATCTCTCGCGGCCGCCGGCGGGAGCGCCCCTCCTCCGAACCGGCCGCTCCCGCCGCGCCGCGCACCGACGCACCGGGTCCCGTTGTCGAGACCGCCGTTCGCCTTCGGCCGCGCCGCCCCGGCGACGCGCCTGCGGCGTCCGCGGAACCCGCTCGCGAATCGCGCGGAGCGAGCGACGCGTCGAGCGGCGACTCGGAGAAATCCGCGTCGCGCATTCGCAAGGTGCGCACGATCGTTCCTGCCGCAGCCGTTTCGTTCGAGCCGGTTCGCGCGAAGCGCGAGTCGTCCGACGTACCGGCCGGACCCGCTCCGGCGCCGTCGGCCGCACCGAAGCGCATCGCGAAGAAGGTCGCCGAAGCACCGGCGTCCGCTCCCGCAGCACGTGCGCCACGCAAGTCTGCCCCGGCGGACGACGCGCCTCGCTCGGTGAAGCCGGTGCGCAGAGCCGCGGCGGCGCCTGTCGCCGAGCCGGCGAAGAAGTCCAAAGCCAAGAGGTCCGACGCGGCACCAAAAAAGCGCAAGAAGTCCGACTGACTCGGCAGGCCGGTGGGGTGCGCTCGCGGCCCCGCTCGCGGGTGCACAGGTGAAGCGTCATGGACATCCAGGAATACGTCCCGACGCCGCCCGTTCCGGCGCAACCCGGGTTCGACTTCGCTGGCTGGACGGATCCGGCGGTCGCGCTTCCCGTTCTCGCGGCGTTCCTCGTGTTGATGGCGTTGGCGCTGCTCGTCGTGGTGATTGCCGTCGTCGCAACGCAGCCGAACGACCGCCGTCGACCTCGACCTCCGATCGAGTCGACACCGTAGTTGCCAGCGCCGGTCCGGTCGGCTAAGTCCGGACGGTGACGACTCTGCTCCTTGCGCAAGTGACCGACGCGGATCCCGCTGCGGGGCTGCTCGGGCTCCCGGTGATTGCGTGGGTGTTGATCCTTCTCGCGGTCGTCGTCGCGCTCGTCTTCTGGCTGCGTTCGCGCCGCAAGCCGGTCGTCCTGGAGCTGCCGGAAGCGCCGCCGAAGGCGCCGCTCAAGCCCCACGGAAAAGAGCCGGTCCCGGCGCCGCGTCCGCCGATCGTCGTTCTCCAGGAACGGAAGCTCGCCGACGGACTCGGACGCACGCGCGACGAAGGGTTCGTCGGACGCATACGCACGCTCGTGCGCGGGCGCACCATCGACGAGTCGATCTTCGACGAGCTCGAAGAGATCCTCTTCACCGCCGATCTCGGCGTGAAGACCGCGACCGCGATGCTGGAGACGCTTCGCGGGCGCGTGACGCGCAAGGAAGCGAGCGATCCGGACGCGCTGCAGTCGATCCTGAAGACGGACCTGCGTGCGCGTCTCGGCGATGCACCCGCGCCACCGACGTTCACCGATCACGGCTCCAAGCCCTACGTCGTGATGGTCGTCGGCGTGAACGGCGTCGGAAAGACGACGACGATCGGAAAGCTCGCGAAGCAGATCGCGGACGGGAGGCTGGGTCCGCCGAATCGGAAGCTGCTTCTCGGCGCTGGCGACACGTTCCGCGCGGCCGCCGCCGAGCAGCTCGAGATCTGGGGACAACGCGTCGGCGTGGAGGTCGTCTCCAACAAGGAGGGGACCGACCCGTCAGCCGTGGCGTTCGACGCGGCAAAAGCCGCCGTCGCGCGCGGAGTCGACGTGCTCTTGCTCGATACCGCCGGCCGCCTCCACACGAAGACGAACCTGATGGAGGAGCTGAAGAAGGTGAAGCGCGTGCTCGCGCGCGAGGTGCCGGGGGCGCCGCACGAAGTGCTGCTCGTCGTCGACGCGACGACGGGTCAAAACGCGCTCAATCAGGCGCGCGAGTTCAACGAGGGCGTCGGCGTCACCGGCGTCGTTCTCACGAAGCTCGACGGCACGGCAAAGGGCGGCATCGTCGTCGCGATTCGCGACGAGCTGAAGATCCCGATCCGCTTCATCGGGATCGGTGAGGGCATCGAGGACCTGCGCGCGTTCGATCCCGACGCGTTCGTCGACGCGCTGTTCGCCTGATCAGCGCGAGAACTATGCGCTGATCAACGCCGCGTCGCCGACTGCTCGGCCTGGATCCGCTTCACGTAGTCGGCGATGAAGGTGCGGTCCGCATCCTGGAGTCGGACGAACTTGAGTCCGATGCCCGGCTTTCCGCGGCGGCCGCCGAAGTTCTCGAAGACGACGCGTCCGCGCGCGGAGATCGTCCGTTCGTCGAACACGAAGCGCAGCTCGATCACCGATCCGAGCGGGATGCCCTGCGTCATCGGCACGAACACGCCGTCCTTCGCGAGGTTCACGAGATCGTTCTCCGTGAACATGCTCACGGTTGCGGGCGTGACGCGCACTTCCAACTCGGCCCCGCCGTCGGGCTGCTGCTTGAGGCCGACGAACGCTTCGGTGCCATACGAACGCGCGGGTGCCGCCGCTTTGTAGCCGCCGGACGGCGTCGAGCCCTTCGGAGCGTTGGCGGCCGTCGGCGCCGGCGGAGCCGTCGCGAGCCGTTCCACCTGCGCCATCGTCTGCGCGAGGAAATGGAAGAGGCTGTCGTACGCGAGGCGCAGCTCCGGCATCGCGTCCGCGGGAAGGCGATCGGGGTGGTAGTGCTTCGCGAGCCGGAAAAAGGCGGTCTTGAACTGCTCGAGGCTCGCCGTCGCCGGTAGCTCGAAAACTTCGTGCGGCGCCCGCGATTTCAGGACGTGGAGGACGTTGCCGATGCGCTCGGCTTCCGCGCGGTCGTCCTGGCGGCGCGCGTCCTTCGCGACGAGGTCCGCCACCTCGGGCACTTCGGCGACCGGGACGAACGTCGTTCCGTCGCGCGACGCGGACTGGATCGCCGAGAGGCGGCCCGCCGAGATGAGGTCGCGCAGGACCTCGACCCCGATCGGACCAAGCACGCGTCCGACGTCGTCACGGATCCAGACGTCCGCCATCAGCCGGCGCCCTTCGCGCGTGCCGCGTCGCGTGCGACGGCGGCGATCTCCTCGGGGTGGAACGGCTTCCCGATGAACCCGGAGGCGCCGAGCGCGAGCGCGGCTTTCACCATCGCGTCGGTCTCCATGCTGCTGACGACGAAGACGCGCGACGACGGGCTGCGCGTGCGAATCTCGGGCAGAGTTTCGATGCCGCTCTTGTTCGGCATGAGGAGATCGAGGAACACGAGATCCGGAGTCTCCTTCTCGAGGACCGCGAGAGCCTGCGCGCCGTCGGATGCTTCGACGATGCGGGTGCCGGGCATCGCGGCTTCGACCGCGTCTTTGACGACCTCGCGGGCAAACGCGTCGTCGTCGACGATGAGGACCAGCCCAAGTTTCACGCCGCGAGCATAACCGCCCGAAGGCGTCGCAAGGGAATGCCCGGCCGGTCGAGACGGTTTGTGACAACGAGGTGACGAAAAAACCTTGACGACGGCTAATCGGAATCTCTTAATGGTATTGATGGATTACCCGCGTGCGCTGAGCCCGCTTCGGTGGCTTCGGCCCGTCGAAACGCAGGTCGAACCCGAGACCCGTGTCTCCGATGAGAACGAACGCCCCGACCACCTTCGCGTGGGCGTCCACGACACGTCCCGGGTCGAGTGCACGGTTACGCTGCCGCTCGAGCGCCGCCAGTACGAGTTCGAGATCGAGATCCGCGTCGAAGTCCCCGCGAACCTGATCTCGATCACCGATCTCTGGTCGCATTTCCAGGAGCTCGCTCGTCTGCACAGCCCCGACACGGAAGTGTGGAGCCAGGCGTCAGGCAACGACGACCTTCGCCGGGCGACGCTCGCGATCACGCACCGCCTGAAGATGCTTCAGGACAAACACGGGCGCTCCTGCATGGTCGCGAACTCGCTCCTGCTGCAGGAGCCGCGTCGCGACATCACGACGGAGCTGGAGCCGATGATCGACGAGGGGGTCGCCCTCGTGAAGCAGTCGCGCGAGCGCCTCGCGTCCCTCACCGCCTCGTCGGGTGCGTCCCCCGCGGAGAGCCGCCTCGCGGACGAGTTCCTGTCGGCGAAGCTCCTCGATTTCCTTTCGGAGCTCGAGCGCGATCTTTCCGGCACGCTCCTGGCCGAGACCGCGCGGTTTCGCGAACAGTACGCCGTGGGCTGCGAGCGCTTGCGCGGACGGGTCGCGGGCGAGCTCGCCGCTGAGCTCCGCCGACGCGCCGAGAAGGGCTTCATCAATCCGTCCGGCGAATCGAGCGCGGAGCTCGAGGATTTTCTCGAGCGCGCGAGCCACCTGAAGAAGCACTTCCAGGAGGTGCTCTTCCTCGAGCAGTCGTCTGAGGCGGTCGAGGGAAAGCTCAAGAACGTCGTCGCCGTCGTCGCGGCGATCATCGCCGCGCTCTTCTACTTCGGCGCGATGATCGGCCCCACGATGTTCATGCCCGGCGCGATCTCCCTCGGCACGACCGCGCTCGTCGGCGCCTTCGTCTACGCGCTGAAGGATCGCATCAAGGAAGTGTTCCGCGGCTGGCTGAACAAACGCATCCTCAAACTCTACGGTGCGCGTCGCGTGTTCCTGCGCGTTCCGTCGCGTCTGATCAAGTCGCAGCCGCTCCTCGTCGCGTCGCGCGACGTGTTCACCGTGAGCTACGAGAGCCGGCACGATGCGCTCAACCCGGAGATCGGTGCGACGCGCCGCTTCGCGGTCCTCCACTACCGCAAACGCGGCGTCGTCGAGCAGAGCCCCGCGACCGCTCGCGAGCTGGAGCGGAAGGGACTTCGCAGCGTGAAGCAGATTTTCCGCTTCGATCTCTCGCCGGTGTTCCCGCGCCTCGATGATCCGGTCAAGCGCATCCCCGTGCTCGGTCGCGACGGCCAGAGCGTGAAATGGGTCGACGCTCCGCGCACGTACCACTTCCCGATCACGGCACGGGTCGTGATGCCGGACGAGACGACGACCGCCACCGGCGAGATTGTCGCCATGAAAAGCGGCATCGCCCGCCTCGATGTCGACGACTGCTCGTCGCATCCGACGCGCTCGAAGTGACGGCGCGCAGTACGGCGATTGACCCTCGCGCCTCCCATTCGATAGAGTGAGGGAAGCGTGAGCAAGAACACCGCAGAAATCCGCGAGCCCGAGTCGCACGAGGTCGTGCTCCTCGGGAAGAAGTACAAGCTGCGGAGCCAGCACGATGACGAGTACCTCGCGAAGCTCGCGCACTTCGTCACGGGCCAGGTCGCCGAAGTGCAGCGGCGCGGCGCGGTGAGCACACTCGACGCGGCGCTGCTTGCGGCGCTGAACATCGCCGACGAGTATTTCCGGCATCGCCACGAGGCGGATGCGCGGCTCGCCGAAGTCGGCGAGAAGACGCAGGCACTCCTCACGGCGCTCGACGAGCTCGAGCCCGTGAAGCCGGGCCAGCCCGAGCCGGTTCCCGATCCGCTCGAGGACGAGCCGCTCGTCGCCGACGAGCCGACCGTTCGCAAAGCCGAATCCTCCGGCTGACCGATGGACGCTCCCGCGCTCCGCGACGCGAAGCGCGTTCTGCGAACGAAGATCCGGGCAATCCGTGACGCGCTTCCGGAAGACGAACGGCTGCGCGCGGGCGCGGAGATCCTCCAGCGCATTCTCGACGAGCTGACGCCGCTGCCGAAGCGCGTCTCGTTTTTCGCGAAAAGCGGGAGCGCGACGGGAGGCCGAAGGCCGACCGAGCGCGGATCGATCGGGAGCGCGACGGGAGGCCGAAGGCCGACCGAGCGCGGATCGATCGGCACGGAGGTCGACGTCACGCCGATCGTCCCGGCGCTCTCGGAGATGGGCGTGGAGATCTGCTTCCCTCGCGTCGAAGGGGATCGCATCGCGTTCCGCCGGGCATCGCTCGACGAGCTCGCGCCCGGAACGTGGGGGATTCCCGAGCCGCCGTCGACTGCCGCCGAAGCGACGTCGATCGACGTGATGATCGTGCCCGGCGTGGCGTTCGATCGCGCCTGCCGGCGCCTCGGAAACGGGAAGGGCTTCTACGACCGCGCGATCGCCGCCATTCGGCCGTCGCGAACGATCGGTGTGTGTTTCCACGCGCAGCTCGTGGACGACGTTCCCGTCGGCGAGCACGACATCGCCCTCGACGCGGTCCTTACCGAGCGCGAAACGCTCCGCCGGCGCTGACCGATGTGATACGAAGGCCGTTCGTGAAAGTCCTCGCGATCGGCGACATCTTCGGAAATCCCGGCCGCAAGGCCGTGCAGGAGTGCCTCCACAAGATCATCGACAAGAGCCACGTCGACATCGTGGTCGCCAATGGCGAGAACATCGCCGGCGGCTTCGGTATGACGGTCGAGTACGTCCGCGAGCTCTTCGACCTCGGCGTGCACGTCGTCACGGGCGGCAACCACACGTGGGACAAGCCCGAGATCTTCCCGATGCTCGACAAGGAGCCGCGCCTCCTGCGTCCCGCGAACTATCCCGACGGGAACCCCGGCCACGGCACCGTGATCGTGGAGACGGCGGGCGGCATCAAGGTCGGCGTCATCAACCTCGAAGGCCGCGTGTTCATGCCGACCGCGTGCGGCGATCCCTTCCGCGCCGCCGACGCGTGCGTCGCGGACCTCACGAAGAAGGGGGCGAAGGTCATCCTTCTCGATTTCCACGCCGAGGCGTCTTCCGAAAAACGCGCGATGGGCTGGCACCTCGACGGCCGCATCAGCTTCCAGTGGGGCACGCACACGCATGTGCCGACCGCGGATCCGTGGGTGCTGCCGAAGGGCACCGCGTACGTCACCGACGTCGGCATGTCCGGCCCTGACGAGTCCGTGATCGGGATGCGCGTCGACGACGTCCTCAAGCGCTTCCTGTCCGGACACCACGTGCGCCTGGAAGTCGGCAAGCGGTGGCCCGTGTTCCGCAGCGTGCTCTGCGACATCGACGAGGAGACGGGCAAGGCCCGCTCGATCGAGCGCGTCGACGTGCGGTTGCCCGACACCTGAGTCCTCGCAGTAGCCTCTTCCGCTGCGAGCGAAGCGAGGAGGCCACCGCGGGAAGCGGTAGACTCCCGGGGTCGTACGACAGGGATCTCGGGGGGAGAAGAGAATGGGTCGCGGGAAGGCTCTGGCAGCGAAGCTGGAGGGAATCATTCTGGGCGCGGTGGAGGGCGGCGAGGTCGATCGCGACTCCATCCGGCAGATCGTCGTGGGACCGGGGCGGTTGAAAGACGTGATCCACGTCTGGGCGTCGGACTCCTGGGACAACTACGGCGAGCACGACGAGGGTTCCGCGTTCGCGTCGATCTCGAACGCCGATTGGCTCGACGCCATCGACGCGATCGAAGCGTCCGCGTCGAACACCGTCTCGCCGCCGCCGCCGGCCGATCGTGACGCCGCCTACAAGGCGCAGGAAGAGCGGCGCCGCCGCGGCGTCGGCATCGCGCACCCCGATCCGAAGGTCGCCGCCTTGCTCGACGCGAAGACCGTCGAGCTGAAGGCGGACATCGAGGACGCGATTCGACTCGTCGCCACCGGCAACCGCCTCGGCAAGTTCAAGAACCTCGTCGGCATCCTCTCGCGCGGTCTCTCGGCAAGCGGCTACGCGGACCTCGTCGCCTTCTACCATCCTCGCGGCGCCCAGAAGCTGTGGCCGATCCACGAGCGCGAAGAGGACACCGACGTCTATTCCGTCGGCGCGCTCGTTCCCGAAGGCGTGCTGATGTTCTATCCGGAAGGCGACGAGGACAGCCTCTCGTCGAGAAAGGGCTCGTCGAAGTCGCGGCTCTTTGCGTTCGACGACATGCGCTTTTGGTCTGGCGACGACGACGAGATCGCGTTCCGCGTGAAGGGTTCGCTCTTCGACACGCGCCTCTGCCACGGACACACGCACGAGGAGTTCGGCGACGGTTTCCCGTCGCAAGAAGACGTGGACCGGGCGCTCGTTGCGCACTTCCGGACGCGCCCCGAGCTCGCGTTCGACACGGCCAATCCGCCCCTGCCGACGGACACCGGCGCGTGGCAGCGCTTCGTCTCGATCTTCGTCGAGTGCCGCATCGAGCGCTCCTCCGTCCTCGATGGCTTCGCGAAGAAGGAGGCGCTCGAGGCTGTCCCGAAGTTCTTCGCGCTTCTTCCCGCGGACCATCCCGCGAAGGCCGGGCTCATGGTCGGCTATGCGGAAGCGCTGCTCGAAGCGGGCCGCCACGCGGACGCCCTCGCGATCTTCGACACGCTGGATGCCCAGGCGCGCCTGCGTGAATGGCGCGAGGAGCTCGAGTGCCTCTACGCGCTCGGGTTCCACGAGGAGCTCGTCGCACGCGTCGACGAGCTGGAGCACGAAGACCCGGAAAAGATCGACGAGGCGCTGCCCTACAAGGCGATGGCGCTCACGTCGCTCGGCCTTCCGAAAGACGCGGTCGCCTTCCTCGACGCGCCCGCGAAGAAGGACAGCGATCGCGACGCGTTCCGCTGCGCGTGGGCTCGCGCGCACGCTCTCCGCAAGTTCGATCCGTCGGGCGCCGAGAAGGCTCTGTGGGAAGCGTTCGCCGAGGGCGACCGCTGGCTGAAACACGCGGATCGCGACTTCGGCGATGCCGCGTCGTCCGTTCGTGCGCTGCTCGAGCGTCGTCGTGATCTCGAAACGCAGCGTGCCGTCCAGGCGGACCTGCTTGCCGGTCTCGAGCGCCGTGTGGCGCTCGTGAAACATCCGTTCGACGAAGCGGCAGCCGCCGCGAACGCACCGGAGAACTGGAAGCTCGTGTCGAAGACCGAGCGCCCTCCGAAGTCGAAGGGCCAGCTCAAGAACCTCTTCCTCGTCGGGAACGAAGCCTGGTCGGGAGCGGGCGAGGGCGGGTTCGTACGCTTCTCGCTCGCGGATCCGTCGAAGCCGGTGCATCTCGGTGACGCCGGAGCGAGCCCGGACTACGCGCTGGAGAAGGCGGTGCACGTCGGCAATTTCCTCTACGCGCACGGCTGGGGCGCGGGCATCCGGGTGTTCGACGCGACCGATCGCACGAAGCCGAAGCTCCTCTCGCGCGCTCCGCAGCTCCTCGACGACTCGCCCGGCGACATCGCCGCCGGCGAGGGCTACCTCGCCGTCGAGACGAGGGCGGGCGCCATTCTCTACGAC
>Ga0163152_10005960_pt1 | contig 14042 bp, 14 predicted proteins | sample OliLakLV19MP8IB2_FD_148635 | JGI IMG/M metagenome (GOLD analysis project Ga0163152, IMG submission 148635) | Freshwater microbial mat bacterial communities from Lake Vanda, McMurdo Dry Valleys, Antarctica - Oligotrophic Lake LV.19.MP8.IB-2 | ecosystem: Environmental > Aquatic > Freshwater >... | reverse complement strand
AAGGAGACGCTGCCCCGCGCGCGCCAGCGCGGCGGAGAGCTCCTTCGCGAGCGCGGGGATCGCGTTGCGCAGGCGCGTGGTCAGTCCCTGCAAGCTCGCGAGCGGGAGCGGCGCGTATTTGTCGATCGCGAGCGCGACGAGCGCATCGGCCCGCGCCCGCGCGGTCGCGGCCGCCGAAAGCGTCCGCTCACCGTAGATGCGGATGCCGCCTTCACGCCGCACGACGCGCAGGAGGCCGCCGTAGTGCATGCCGTCGAGCAGGTGCGTCGTCGCGTTCGACGACCCGCCCCAATAGTTCGTCACGGTGCCGAGGCGGAGGCGCTGCTCGAGGATGCGCGGGTGTATTTCGCCGTACTCGCGCACGACCTCGAGGATGCGGGCGACGCGCTTCGGGCTCTTCGCGCGACGCGTCCCGCGCGGATGCAGAAGCGCGGCGACAGCGCGCGGAAGGAACCCGTAGTTGACGAAGAAGTCCTCCTCGACCGCGAGCCCGGCGTACGTCCGCTCCAGATCGCCCGCTCGATAGCCGGTGACGCGATGCCGCAGCGTGAGGTCCTGCGCACGCGCGGGCGCGCGGATCGGATCCGCCTGCACGAACCCGAGCCGCTCGATCGCGCGCAGGAGCGTCACCGGCGCGAAGAGGCTCCGCGCAATCGCGAGCGCCCGCAGCTCGGGAAGCGTCATCGACCTACCGGGAGAGGAGCGCCGCGATCATCTGCTTCAGCTCCGGCGACGTCCACGCGGGGATCGAGTCCTTGAAGAACTTCTTGTGCGCTTCGGCGTCGATCGCGACGGCCTTCTCGCGCAGATCCCGCTTCGCGGTTGCGTAGGCCCACGGCGGATGCGCGCCGAGAGCGGCGAGGCGCTTCTCCGCGAGAGCGCGCGCGTCGGACGCGTCGGCGACTTCGTCGACGAGTCCCACGCGAAGCGCGCTGTCCGGATCGTGGAGCGCGGCGCCGAGCACGACCTCTTCGACGGCCTTCGTGCGATGCACGACGATGCCCATCACCTGCGGCGGGAAGCGGAGACCGAGCGCGACTTCGTTGAGGCCGATCTTCGACTTCGGATTGCGCACGGCGATGCGGTGATCGCAGCAGAGCGTGAGCAGCCCGCCACCCGCGATCGCGTGTCCGTTCACCAGCGCCACCGTCGGACCCGGATAGAGGAAGAGCGCGGCCATCAGCTTCTCGAGCTTGCCGAGAAACACTTCCATGCCGGGCGCGTCGAGCGACGCCACTTCCTTCAGGTTGAGGCCCGCGGAGAACGCGTCGCCCTTTCCGGTGAGGAGCACGGGCTTGCCGGCGGCCTCGGCGAGTTTCGCGAGGAGGAAGTCCATCATCTCGGAGCCGAGGGCGTTCTTGCCCGGCCCGTCCATCACGATCTCGAACATCCGCGAAGCCTAACCTATTCCGCCGCCAGGACCTCGACGCGGAGTCCCTCGATTGCCGCGAAGCCTCGGTCGAATGTCAGGAGCTCGGCTCCGTGCTCGAAGGCGTGCGCGGCGATCCAGAGGTCATTGAGTCCCATGCGCTTTCCCGCTCGACGCTGCTGTGCCGCAAGTCGTCCGAACCAGTCGGCCGTTGCGTATCACCTCTTGCGGCGGGCGAGCGCGAGAACGGCGTTCCACTCGTCGAGGGTCATCGGCGTGACGGAGAGGCGGTTCCCCTTCCGCAACATGACCATGCGCGAGAGCGCCACGCGCCCTCGGAGCTCCGAAAGCGGCAGGAGCTCGGGCAGCGTCTCCACCCACTTCACGTCGACCATGTACCAACGTGGCTTGTCGGGCGTGGACTTCGGATCGTGATACTTCGACGACGGATCCCGCGAGGTGTGGTCGGGATACGACTCGCGCACGACCTCCGCGATGCCCGCGACGCCGACCGGCTCATCGCTCGAGTGGTAGAAGAGCACGAGGTCGCCGAGCTTCATCTGCATCATGAAGTTGCGCGCCGTGTAGTTGCGCACGCCGTCCCACGCGGAAATCGAGTCGGGCTTCTTGCGCAGGTCCTGGATGCTGAAGACGCTGGGCTCGCTCTTCATCACCCAGTGGAGCCGCTCGCCCGGCTGGCGCGGCATGACGCCCCAGGGAACCGCGTCGCCCTTCTTCCATTTCTGCGCGGGCTTCTTCACGCGCGGGCGCGTCACCTTCTTCGCCTGCTTCTTCGTCGTCTTCTTTCGGGCGGCCACGGGCCGATGGTAGTCGAGGTCGAGCACCGAGCGGAGTCGTTCCGTCACGTTTGCGCGCTGTTGACGACGAACGCAACCGGGCACCCAGGGTCCGGTAGATTCCTTTGAGGAACCCCATGAAGAGCACCCCCGCATCGCATCGATCCCACCCCTGGCGCGTGCACACGCTCGCTCCCGACTTCGAGGTGATCGACGTCTGGCGCTTCGAGCTTCCAACGACCGAGGGCGGACTCGACCGCGTGCTGCGCGCGTTCTGGCGCCAGATGGGCGCCGCCGAGAAGGGCGTTCTCTCGCGGATCCGCCTCGCCGTGGGGAAGGCCGCTGGCTGGGACGACGCGCCGAACACGCTGCCGATCCCCGGCTGCACGGAGACGAGCCTCGTCGACCGCCTTCCGGGGGAAGAGCGCACGAGCGATGCGTCGCCGTTTCCCGCGGCTGCCGTCAAGCCGGTGTACCGCTTCGAGACCGAGGCGCTCTACGAAGTTTCCAACGACACGGTTCACGCGCTGCTGCACATCGGCATGGTGCCGGGCGGCGCCGAGCTCGCCGTCTACATCAAGTCGCGCGGCGCGTTCACGCGCGTCTACATGGCGGCGATCTGGCCGGCGCGCCACTGGATCCTCTACCCGCGCCTCGTGAAGAGCATCGAGCGCCGCCACGCCGCGATCGCGTGACTCCGTCCGTCTTCTTCGCGTTCTCGCGGTGAGTTGAGCAGCTTCATCGGCGCGGTCCTTTCGGCTCGGGAGGTTTCGCGGTGCGCGGATCTTCGGGCCACGCGTGGCGCGGATACTTTCGCGAGAGCTCCTTGCGGATCGCCGGGTAGTGGCGATCCCAGAATCCGGCGAGGTCGGTCGTCACCTGGAGGTCGCGCTGGTTCGGCGCGAGCAGGTGGATGACCACCGGCACGCGTCCGTCGGCCACACGCGGCCCCGTCGCCATCCCGAAGAAGTCCTGCAGCCGCGACGCAATCCACGGCGGCTTCCCGGGTTCGTAGTTCACCTTCAGGCTGCGCCCTCCGGGGAGCGTGATCTTGTCTGGCGTCATCTTCTCGAGCGCGCGTCCGACGGCGGGAGGCAGCTTCGATCGGAGCGCCGCGAGGAGGCCCGCTTCGCGCAGCTCCGCAAACGTGCGGAGTCCGGTGCACACCTCGACGAGCGCTGCGTGCACTTCGGCGTCGCCGAACGGCGGGATGCCGAGATCCGGCGCCGCTTCGCGGAGGAACGCGACGCGTCCCAGAAAGCGATCGAGGTCGCCCTCTTCCGCGAACGTGGCCGCGCCCTTCGCGATCGCCGCTTCCGCGAGCACGCGTGCGGCGTCGGCGTCCGGCGCCTTGGCCTTCGACTCGTCGAGCACGAGCCCGTCGTAGACGAGGCGGCTCGTCGCTTCGACGCGCTCGCCCTGCGCGTGCCACCGCACCTCGGTCTCCTCGCGCACGCGGTCGGGGAAGAGATCGAGCAGCCAGTCCGCCGAGATCTCCGACGCGATGCGCACGAGCACCTGTGGTCCGCGCGCCGGGTAGCCGCCGCGCGAGGGCGCGGGCGCGTCGCGGCGCTCCTGCGTGTCGACGCACACGAGGAACTCCGACTCGCGGCACACGCTCGACTTGTCGAGCTTCGCGGAGCCACCGCCCGCGAGCACGAGGTCGTCGCCGTTGCGACGTGCGACGCGATCCGGGTACGCCGCGAGCGTCGCCATGCGCAGTGCGGCATCGGCATCCTTCGCCGCAAGTGGCTTCGCCCCTTCGCGAGATCGTGCGAGCAGCGTGACGAGCTGCTTTCGCACCCGCTCCACGGACGCGACGGCGCCGGGCTCGAGACCGATGCGCTTCACGCGCTCGAACGCGAAGTCCGCGCGGTACGCCTCGTCGAACGCGTGCGCGAGCGCGATCAGATCGGACGTGCCGACCTCGGTGGCGCCGCCGCCGCGCGCATCGTTCGAGCGGATGTCGCGCTCGCCGGCGATCGCCGCGAGCACGCATCCCGCGTCGCCCGAGCCTCGTGCGTCCGCTTCGAGGATCAATCGCGACTGCCGCGGGTGCACCGGGAACCGCAGCATGCGGCGGCCGACCGGGGTGACCGTACAGCCCTTCGACTCGCTTCGCTCGCTCAGGGTGAGGGCGGGAAAATCCAGCGCGCCGAGCCGGACGAGCAGCGCTTCCGCCGCGGCGATGCCGCCCGGCGGTGGCGCTTCGAGCCAGTCGAGTCCGGCCGGAGCGATGCCGTTCGCGCGCAGCGAGAGCACGGTCTCCGCGAGGTCGAGCCGGCGGATCTCCGGCGCGTCCTGCAGGGGCCTCGAGTCGTGGTCGTACTTCGTGTAGAGGCGCAGCGCGCGTCCCGGCCGCGTGCGGCCCGCGCGTCCTGCGCGCTGCGTCGCGCTTGCGCGGCTCACCTTCGCGATCTTCAGCAGCGGAATGCCCGACCACGGCGAGAGCGACGCGACGCGCGCGAGCCCCGCGTCGATCACCGCGACGACGCCGTCGATCGTGACGGACGTCTCGGCGACGTTCGTCGAGAGGATCACCTTCCTCTTGTCGGCCTTCCGCACGGCGCGGTCCTGCTCCGCCGGCGGCAGCTCGCCGTGCAGCGGAAGCACGAGCAGGTCCTGCCGCGCGGCGATCTCCGCGCACGCGGCCGCCGCACGACGGATCTCCGCTTGCCCGGGGAGGAACACGAGCACGTCGCCGTCGAGTCCTTCCGCGAGCAGGCGCTTCACGGCGCCGGCGACCTGATCGCCGAGCGGCCGCGCGTCTTCCTTCTCCAGATATTCGATCGCCACGTCGAAGCGCCGCCCTTCGCTGCGCACGCGAGGCGCGTCGCCGAGCCACGCGGCGATCGGCTCCGCATCGAGCGTCGCCGACATCACCGCCACCGCCAGATCGGGGCGCCTCGTCCGGAGCCGCTTGAGGAGTGCGGCCGCAACATCGCCGTCGAGATGGCGCTCGTGGAACTCGTCGAGCACGACGGCGCCGACGCCCTTCAGCTCCGGATCGCCGAGCAGGCGCCGCGTGAGCACGCCTTCCGTCACGTATTTGATCCGCGTCTTCGGCCCGGACATGTCCTCGAAGCGGACCTGCCAGCCGATGGTTTCGCCCGGACGCTCGCCGCGTTCCTCGGCGACGCGCACCGCCGCGAGTCGCGCCGCGAGCCGGCGCGGCTGCAGCACGACGATCTCGCCGGCGCCGCCAATCCCCGCGTCGAGCATGGCGGGCGGGACGCGTGTCGTCTTGCCGGCGCCCGGCGGCGCTTCGAGCACGAGCGTGCCGGTGCGCTTCAGCGCGGCGAGCACCTCCGGCATCACCGCATCGATCGGGAGCTCGATCACCAGCGGGTCTACTTGGGCTTGTCTTTGCCGGGCGTCGGAGAGGCGACAGGCTTGGGAGTGGTCAGCGTGGCCTTCTTCTCGTCGAGCGACGGCGTCAGGAGGATCTCGATGCGCCGGTTCTTCGCGCGGCCGGTCGGCGTCGCGTTGCTCGCGATCGGGTGGTACTCCCCGTAACCCGCCGCGGTGAGCCGCTCCCGTTTCACGCCGCCCGTCTCCGAGAGATGACGCACCACGTTCACGGCACGAGAGGCCGACAGCTCCCAGTTCGTCGGAAACTGTTTCTTCAGTTCCTCGTTCTTGATCGGGATGTCGTCGGTGTGCCCGGAGACCTGGATCTGCTTGTCCGAGATGAGCTGAAGGACCGCCGCCACCCGCCCCAGCACCTCCTGCCCGCGGGTGGACAGCGCCGCTTCGCCCGAGTCGAAGAGAACCCGGTCGACGAGGTCGACCTGGATCTTCTCGCCGAGCTGCTTCACCTTGATCTCGCCCTTGGCGATCTCGGCTTGCAGCTTTTCCTCGAGAGCGCCCGCGTCCTCCTTGAACTTCGCGAGCTCGGCCGCCGCCGACTCGAGGCTCTGCTGGAGCTCGTCGGACTTCGCCGCAAGCGCGGCAAGCTGAGCGTCACGTTCGGCGAGCTGGCCATCGCGCTCGGCAAGCTGACCCTCGAGCGTGGTCTTCGAGCCCTCGGCGGCCTCGAGCTGCTTCGTCACGTCTTCGAGCTGGGTCGATGTCGCCGCCGCCCGCTCGCGCGCCGACCACTCGAGGAAGCCGGCGATCGCGACGGCGGCGACCGCCCCTGCGAAGAGGAACCACGGCAACCGAGACGGCTTCGCTGCCCCCAGTTCGTCTGACATGTCCTCGGGTCTATCAGGGCGCGCGGCCCCGGTCGACTGGTGGAGAGTGGCGGTAGGATTTCCGCACGATGAAGAGCAACGCCGTGCGTGTTCGCCAGTTGTCGAAGAGACCGGTGAGGCCTCGCTTCGCGCTGGGCGCGAAGGTGAAGGAGCCCGACGGAGGCATCGGAGCCATCGATGCCGCGTTCGCCGACCTCGAGGCCGCGATCGACGCTGGGGTCGTCGACGAGGACTGGTTCGCCGGTCTCGACGATCGGCCGCGCACGCCAAAGAGCGGCGTCTGGTATTCGGTCGTTCTCCCCGACGGCGCCATCCTCGCCGGCGAGCTCGACCTCACGAAAGCCTGAGAGCTGTCCCGCAATTGTTCCAGTACGAGGGCAAGCCGACCTTCCGTGCTCTCCCTCGACTCTCCGCGTCGGATGTCGCCGACGTCCCTTCCCCATCGGCGGCTGGTGGAACAAATGCTGCCTCGGGCTCGACGCGATTCGCGGCACCAACCGCGCCGTCCTGCTCAGCTACACGCCGACGGGCCAAGTCGGGGCGCTTTTCGCGTAGGCGTCCGCGCTCGGGGGTTGGTCGTCATACGGGTGGCGCAGAACCTCGAGGAGGTCGCGAATGCCGGACTCGTCGCCTTTCTCGGCGCGGTCGATGTAGTGGCGTAGCGGTTGCCAACGGGTCGATGGAAATCAGGAAAAATCGCTACAGCCATCGCAACGTGGCTCTGAAACGAGTATTTTCGTTGACCGACGGAGGTGACGCCGAACACGCCCTCTAGGGTGTAGTACGGACAGGTTAATCCCGAGTGCGCAGAGGAGGGGCGCTCAGGGAAAATCCATCCAAGCATCTGGGGGGTGCGAGTCATGCGTGTATTGCTGCTCGACGATCAACCTGGCTCTCGCAGGAAACTGTGCGCGATGCTTCCGGCGACCGTGGAGACGGTCGAAGCGAACGACGTCGACAGCGTGATCGCGTGGACACACGACATCGACCTTGCGATCGTGCGAGCGACGTTCGAAACGGACGAAGACCCCGACGGAGGCGTGACGCTCTCGAAGCTTCGGAGATTGGTCGACGAGTTCGACGTGCCGTTCCTCGTTCTGACGTCCGAGACGGCGAGCGGGCTCGCATCAATCCGCTTGAGACAGGCCAACTACCTTCTTACGTTCGGGGCGCCGCTCGACGTGAGCCGCCTCGAGCGGACTCTTGGCGGGATGATCGCGAGCCTTCGCCGCTGCAGCGGTTCGATCGCCGAAGAGTCGCTCGACTCGCTGCTCCTGGAGGTGGCGACGAAGGAGGAGTCGGGAGTCCTGACGATGAACCGCGCGCTCGAGACACGGCGTATCACCGTCGATAGCGGGCGCGTGACGTTCTGTACGGTCGAGCGCACCGTTGAAGACGACGACCCCTTCGACCCCTACGAGGAGTTCGACTGCAGCGACGAATCGTCGAGTCGCGCTGCGTGGGACGCGGTACTCGAGACCTATTTGTGGGGCGAAGGAGAGTGGCGCTGGTTCGGAGCATCGATCGGGGGCGATCTCTCGACCGCTCTGCCGATCGCGATCGCACCCTTGTGCGCGGAAGGACGGCGCCGCCGGCAGGAGTGGACGTATCTTGGCGCCGAGCTCCCCGCGGACGACGTGCGGGTCCACGCACGTCAGGACCGCTTTCCGGAGCACTTCCCGTCTGGTGAGGTCGATCGCCGGTTGCTCGAGCGCATCGGTGCGAGCGGCGCGACGGTCGGATCGCTACGGAAGGCGTGGGGGCGACTGGATTTCCCCGTCTGTCGGCGGATCGTGGATCTGGTCCGCCTCGGAATCCTCGAGACGAGCAGCCAGGAGCCGAAGCCGCGCCGCACGATGGAGGAGATGGCGCTTGCGCCGTTCCGCATGGTCCGACTGGCGGTGTCGATCGACGGACTCTCTCGAGAGCAGTTGACTCCGGCGGAAGCCTTCATCGTGTCGCGCCTCTCGAACGGCGAGCTGCCCGTCGAGGACGTGCTGTCGATGTGCCCGATGCCGTGGGAGGACGTTCTCCGCACGCTCGGCGGGATGATCGACCGCGGACTGATCGGCGTCCGCGATCTGCGTGGCGAGAAGAAAACGGCCGCCTCCTGACGCGACGCAACCGGCCCGCACACACGCCGCGCTGCGAGCAGGCGCCATGAACGCGGGCATCGCGACGCCGACCGCGGCGAACACGATGTGGAACGCGAGCGACACGCCCGTCTGCGCGCGCGCGTACTGGAGGTCGTCCATCGTCAGATCGCGAGGACGAGCGCGTTCACGCCGCTACTCGCAGAGGCCGCGGCCGTAGAGCTTCTTGCCGCACATGAGCTCGGCGATCACTCCGCTGTTCCGGTGATGGACGGTGCAGTTCTGCACGGTGCCGTCGCCCCAACGGATGTTCACCGCGTCGCCGTTCACCGTGTACGCGCCGACGTCCGACGGCATGTTCTGGTTGCCGCCGTAGCCGCTGTAGCTCGCGGTCTCGTTGCCGCCGCCGTCCTTGATGGAGCCGCTGAAGCTCGACTCCGATCCCCACGAGACGTAGCCCTTGCCGTCGAAGAACATCTTCGACGACGACGAGTAGCCCGACGAGCCCGACCACGCGCACATCGGCCCTTTGATCAGCGACGCGCCCGCGCCGCCGGCCGCGACCTTCGGCGTGAAGAACGTGACGGTCTTCGCCATCTCGTCGGTCTTCTTCGAGAGCGCGGCGTACTGCGGCTCGGTGGTGACCCCCGCCACGTAGATGACGCCCTTCGCGCCCGCGATCGCGATCGTGCGGCTCTTGATCATCGAGCCGTCCATCGCCTTGCCGCTGTAGTCGACGGCGAACGCCTTGCCCGCCTTCGTCGTGAACGGCGCCGCCTTGCCCGGCATGAGCACGAGTCCCGACTCCTGATACGGCTGTTTCGCGTATTCCTGCGCCTGCTCGTAGGTCAGTCCCGCCTGGAACCACGCGAGCAACAGGCCCGCTTCGGTGTCGCTGCCGATCATCAGCTTCCCGTCCTTCACCGCGTGCTTCCACGTCTTGGGCGGCTGGATCTGCCATCCCTCGCCGTCGGACTTGTAGAGCGCTCCAGGAGCGGACTGTCCGCCCGCGATGAAGGGGATGGCGAGCGCGAGGAGGACGAGAGCAACGAACCGGTTCATGGGCCCAATCGTAGCCGGATTTCCCCTATGCCGCTTGGCGTTGAAGCTTTACTCGAGCTTCACACGAGCGAAAGAAGCGCGAAATGGGGAGCGCGCATTGTGGGACACATCGAAGCACGGTTGCAGACCTCGAAAGGAGTCACCGATGAAGCGTCGTGGATGGATGAAGTTCGGGTTGCTGGCGGGTGTGGGCGCGCTGCTCGTGGGCGGAGTGGCGGCGGCGAAGGGCGCCAAGGGCGGGCATTGCGGATGGGGCCGCGGGAGCTGGTCTGCCGAGGACAAGAAGAAGTTCGCGAGCGCGAAGATCGATGAAGTGCTCGAGGACCTCGAGGTGACGAGCGATCAGCGCACGCAGATCTACGCGACGCGCGACAAGCTCTTCGTCGCGATCGAGGAGGCCAAGCCCGACAAGTCGGAGAAGTTCGACCAGATCACCGCGCTCTTCGAGAAGAACGACCTCGACCCGCGCGAGGTGGAAGCGCTGAAGCAGGAGCACCGCGACAAGATCACCAAGCTGGAGGACGCGGTGTCTGAGGCGGTGGTCGAGCTGCACTCGACGCTCACGCCCGAGCAGCGGAAGCAGCTCGTCACCAAAGCGAAGAAGTTCCATGACCGCTTCGGTGACTGATTCATACCTACACGCGAGTCGAACGAGGGCGGCCGGCATGAGAGAATTTGCACCCATGCTGGCCGCACTCCTCATCGACGACGACGCGCGTCTCGGGAATCTCGTCGCCGAGTATCTCGGCAAGAACGACGTGACCGTGACGGTCGCCGCCGACGGCGAGCGCGGCCTCGCGATGCTCGCGAAGGGCGGCGTCGACGTGGTGCTGCTCGACCTGATGCTTCCCGGCATCGACGGGCTGGAAGTTTGCCGGCGCATCCGCAACGACGCGAAGGTCTCGCGCGTGCCGGTGATCATGCTCACCGCGAAGGGCGACGACGTCGACAAGGTCGTGGGCCTGGAGCTCGGCGCCGACGACTACCTCGCGAAGCCGTTCAATCCGCGCGAGCTCCTCGCGCGCGTGCGCGCGTTGCTGCGCCGGGCTTCCGCGCCCGTCGACGGCGCGACCGACGTGGCGACGCCGCGCTTCCAGAGCGGCGACCTGGAGATCGACTTCGACGCCCGCCGCGTGACCGTGGGCGGCAAGGCGAAAGAGCTCACCCGCTTCGAGTTCGAGTTGCTCGGCGCGCTCGCGCGTGGCGCCGGCCGCGTGCAGTCGCGCGATCGGCTCATGGACCTCCTCAAGGGCGAGGAGTTCGAGAGCTTCGACCGCTCCATCGACGTCCACGTCTCGCGGCTGCGCGCGAAGATCGAACGCGACCCGAAGAGCCCGCGCTGGATCAAGACCGTGCGCGGCGTCGGTTACGTGCTGGAGACGGGTTGATGCGGCACCGCCGCACGCTCTACACGCGGATCTACCTCCACTTCATCGGGGTGCTGTTCGTCGTCTCGCTCGCGACGCTCGCGATCTTCGCGTTCGGCTTCCGCGGCGAGTTCATGCACGGCCTCGCCGATCGCTACTCGCGCCACGCGTCGTTCCTCCTCGGCGACGTGATGAACGATCCGACGAAGCGCGAGGAGACCGCGAAGCACCTCGCGGACATCGTCGACGCCGACCTCACCGTGCGCGATGCCGACGGCGCGCTGCTCGTCGCCATCGGTCCCGAGATCCCGGCGCCCGACGCCCCGGTGAGCAAGCCGCAGAAGATCGGGCACGGAAGGAAGAGCTGCTTCGTCGCGCCGATCCGCGATCGTCAGACCGGCGCCATGCTCGGCTTCGTCCAGGCGAATCCGTGGAAGGACCACGGGCCGAGCCCGGTAAAGCATCTCCTGCTGCTCGTCGTGGTGTTGGGGCTCGTCGGCCTTGCGGTCCGTCCGCTCGCGAAGCGCATCAGCCGGCCCGTCGCGCACCTGACGGAAGCGACACGCCGATTCGGGGCCGGCGAACTGAGCCACCGCATCGTCGCGCCCGGCTGCCGTCCCGGCGACGCGCCGACGCAACCGCGCCGCGCGGACGAGCTCGGCGATCTCATGCGCGCGTGGAACGAGATGGCCGGCCGCATCGAGACTCTCGTGAAGGGCCACCGCGAGCTGCTCGCGAACGTCTCGCACGAGCTCCGCTCGCCGCTCGCGCGCATGCGCGTCGCGCTCGAGCTGCTGCCGAAGACCGCCGACAGCGAGACGCGCCTCGCGGACGTGGAGCAGGACATCGCGGAGCTCGACCGCCTCATCGACGACGTGCTCACTGCATCGCGGCTCGAGGCCGCCGGGCTCCCGTCGCATCCGGAGCCCACGTCGGTCGCCTCGCTCTTCGAGCAGATCCGCGAACGCGCGACGCACGATCCGCTGCTCGCCGGAAAGGAGCTGCGCGTCTCGGCGCCACCCGAGCTGACCCTGACGGCCGACGCGGCACTCCTGAAGCGCGCGCTCTGGAACCTCGTCGAGAACGCCGCGAAGTACGGCGCCGCACCGATCGTCGTGGAAGCGGAGTCGAGCAACGGCCGCGTTCGCCTCTCCGTTCGCGATCAGGGCGCCGGCGTTCCGGCGGCGGATCGCACGAACGTCTTCGCGCCGTTCGCCCGCGTCGACAAGGCGCGCACGCCCGACGCGGCGGGGCGCCAGGGCTTCGGCCTCGGCTTGACGATCGCGCGTCGCGTTGCCGAAGCGCACGGCGGTGAGATCCGCCTCGAGGGCGAGCCGGCGAACCGGTTCGTCCTCGACCTCCCTGCGAAACCATCCTCACCCTGAGAGAGACGGCGCCGTTTACCGCCGAGTCGAAGGGCTGGCTGTGACCGCTAGCGCCCCGAGTGATCGGGGGCATGTTGCAGGGCAACGGGGCTGAAACACCGCCCGAGGGGGATCACATGCTTTGGACCGTGCTCGCTGTCATTCTCGTGCTGTGGCTGTTGGGCGTCGTCGGCAACGTGGGCGGTGGACTCGTCCACCTGCTGCTGCTCGTCGCGGGCGTCGTACTCGTTGCACAGTTCCTGACGGGACGCAGAACCGTCGCGTAGCGTCGGACACTTCCAGGCGCGGGCCGGACCAAAGGGTTCGGCCCGCGCTGCGTTCGGCCAGCCACGGCGTGGGCACGCGCAGCCACGGTTCCGCCACGCGACCCATGCGCCGACGGGCACTTGCGGCGCGGCATACGGGGTGCTTCTTCGCAGGCCATGGCCGATTTCAAGAAGAAGCGAGTGGGCGTGCTCATGGGCGGAATTTCCGCCGAGCGCGACGTGTCGATGAACACGGGCGCGGGCATCTTCCGGGCCTTGCAGGCGAAGGGCTACGAGGCCGTGAAGCTGGAGTGGTCCCGCGAAGTCGACCTCGCCGCGGTCCTCCGCAGCGAGAAGATCGGCGTCGCGTGGATTGCGTTGCACGGTACCTACGGCGAAGACGGGTGCGTACAAGGGCTGCTCGAGTGCATGCGCATCCCCTACACGGGCTCCGGCGTCACCGCGAGCGCGGTCGCGATGGACAAGGTCCTGTCGAAGCGCCTCTTCGACGATCGCGGGATTCCGACGCCGCCATGGCACGTCGTGAAAGACGTCGCCGAGGCGACAAAACACGCGCGCGCGCTCGGCTACCCCGTCGTCGTGAAGCCGGCGCGCGAAGGCTCGACGGTCGGCGTCTCCATCGTGAAGAGCGAAAGCGAGATGGCGGAAGCGGTCGCCATCGCGAAGAAGCTCCACGGACAGACGATCATCGAGCGCTACATCGCGGGCCGTGAGATCTCGGTCGGGATCCTCGACGGCGAGGTGATCGGCACCGTCGAGATCAAGCCACGCGCCGCGCTCTACGACTACGACGCGAAGTATCTGCGGGGCGACACCGAATATCGCGTGCCCGCGCCGATGCCGAAAGCGTACGAGGAGCCGATCTTCGATTCGGCGAAGCGCGTGTGCGAAGTGATCGGCGTCGAAGGCCACGCGCGGGTCGACTTCCGCATCGACGAGAAGGGCGACGGCTGGGTGCTCGAGGTGAACACGCTCCCCGGAATGACCGGCACATCTCTGTTGCCGAAGATCGCCGCTCATGCCGGGATGGACTACCCGACGCTCGTCGAACGCATTTTGGAGAGCGCCCGTCTGGAGAACGCCTGAGAGCGTGATAGCGTTCGCCGCATGAACGCATTCATCCGCGCTTGGTCGGCGTTCCGCCTCCCGGCGCGCTCCGCCTCCTCGCTCGCTCGATCGACTCGCTGGGGATCGCTGTCCGCCGTCATGGCCGTGCTCGCGCTCGTCACGCTGATCGGCGCGTGCACGAAGACGCCGGTCACCGGCAGGCGCGCGTTCATCCTTCTCTCGGAGGAAGAGGAACTGAAACTCGGCGCCGACGCCTACAAAGAAGCGCTCAAGTCCGAGAAGATCTGCGGCGACAACGCGACGCTCTCGATGGTGAAGAAGATCGGCGGCCAGATCGAGGCGGTGAGCGGGCGCGAGAAGTGGAACTGGGAGTTCAAGGTCATCGACAACGCGAAGACGATGAACGCGTTCGCGCTCCCCGGCGGCATGATCGCGGCGA
>Ga0163152_10005956_pt1 | contig 14046 bp, 8 predicted proteins | sample OliLakLV19MP8IB2_FD_148635 | JGI IMG/M metagenome (GOLD analysis project Ga0163152, IMG submission 148635) | Freshwater microbial mat bacterial communities from Lake Vanda, McMurdo Dry Valleys, Antarctica - Oligotrophic Lake LV.19.MP8.IB-2 | ecosystem: Environmental > Aquatic > Freshwater > Lake... | reverse complement strand
CAAGGGCACGTTGTTGAGCTTTAACGCGCCTGCGCCGTAGCGGCAACCACCGAAACAAACACGGGGCGACACTGCACAAACCACCCTCGTGGGCGGTCGAGGCAACAGATCGGCCCCGAATTCCTGGACGGAGGGCCAGCAGAAATCGTCTCGAACCGCGTCGATATTCGTTTTTTTTGTCTTTTGATGGTTGATCCGTAGGCTTCCCTATGCTTGCCTGCAAACAACGAAACACCCGCGTGTTTCCGCTGGAGCCAGCATGCCCCTATTTTCACACCTTGCCGTCCGCGTCCGTCCGTGGTTGCCGCTCGTGATTTCGCTTGCCGCGGCCTGCGGGGCGCCCCCACGTAAGGAAACACGGTCGAAGCTCGACGTGTTCACGGGCGGTCCCACGCAGCTCGACACACTCGTGGTGCTGGTGGAGTTCTCCACGCCACCGCTGCTCGAGAGCTTTCCGCTCGCACGCTCCGGGGCGAACGACTCTGCCTGGCGCATGCAGGAAGCGCGCATTGTTTCCGAGCAGGATGCATTCGTTGAAACTCTCAAAAAGCTTTCAACCGATGTGAAGCTCGTGTCGCGTTCCGTGCGGGTTCTCAACGCCATTGCCCTCTCGGTCCCTCGCGCATTGCAGGAAAAGCTCTCGCTTGTTCCTGGGGCGGCATGGGTGGAGAACAGCGGGACGTATGCGCGGCCGTCGTCGGTGGCAAGCGCCTGGAACTTCCCGGACCTCGCGACCCTGCGAGGGCTCGCCTTGCGTCCCGCCCGCACTCCCGCGCGATTCGTGGGCGCCACTGCATTGCACGCGCAAGGCGTCACTGGTGAGGGCGTGCGGGTGGGCGTCATCGACACCGGCATCGACTACACACACGTTGCATTCGGCGGCAAAGGCACCATCGATGCTTACGCCAAAAACGATCCGGCCGTCGTGGAACGCAGGAGCTTTCCCACCGCGAAGGTGGCCGGTGGGATCGACTTGGTGGGTTCGAACTTCAACGCCCTCGCTCCCCAGTCATCCCGGCATGAAATGGTGCGCGACGCCGATCCGCTTGACGAGAGTTTCCATGGTACGCATGTGGCCGCTGTGCTCGCTGGCGCTGCCGATCCCGAGGCAGGTTTTGGCGGCGGAATAGCGCCGGGCGCCAGGCTTTTTGCCATCAAGATTTTTGGACGTGAAGGCGGCACGAGTGACGCGGCCATCCTCGCTGCGTTGGAGTACGCATCCGATCCCGACGGAAATGGCCTGCCGCACGACGCGCTCGACCTTGTGAACCTTTCGCTCGGCTCGCGCTACGGAACGCCCTCGCACCTGTCGTCCAAGGCGGTGCGCACGCTCGTGCGGTCGGGGACCTTCGTGGTGGCCTCAGCAGGCAACGATGGGGGCGAGTCGTACATCATCGGCGCGCCCGCAACCGCGGACGAAGCCATTGCGGTGGGTGCGTCAGTGGACGACTCCGACTGGAACTGGCGCACGCGTGCCGTTACGTTTCGGGGTGCGCCGGGAACACAGCCACTCACCGTCGAAGCGGTGGAAGCTCAGACAACGGTGGCGCTCGCGACACTTCCCGTTCCCTCGGTGTTTCCTTTGGTGGACCTGGGGTCTGGAGGCGAAGACGTCCTTCCCCTGGTCGGCCCGGGTCCTCGACAGGGTGACATCAAAGGCCATGTGGTGATCGTGGATCGGGGTGGACTCTCGTTCGACGAAAAGATCGGGCGCGCGGAGAGGGAAGGGGCACGTGGCGTAGTGGTGGTGAACACCATCGATGACGAACCGTTTTCCATGAGCGGCAAAGGGTCGTTCTCAATACCTGCCATCATGATCTCGGGGCGCGATGGAAAGACCTTGCGCGCGGCGATGTCCCTGGGAGGCGAGGTCTTCGACATGACGCCCGGCGTCACGGTGGACTTTCCCGAGCGCATCGACACCCTCGCGTCGTTTTCCTCGCGCGGCCCGCGGGCGCAGGACGGCCTTATGAAACCCGACATCGTTGCGCCAGGCTCGAGTATCCTGTCGGCATCGGCGGGTTCGGGAAACGCGTACGTCCTCAAAAACGGAACCTCGATGGCCGCACCGCATGTGTCGGGCGCCATGGCGCTGCTGCTTCAAGGCTCCACGGGCCGAGCGGACAAGACATCCCCGACGGGCAAAAAGCGGCCCTCGTTCGAGGAATTGCGCGCACGCCTGCTCAATGCGGCCAAAGTCTTGAGAGAGCATGCCGAACCGGGAGTGCCCGATTCGCCACTTGTCCCTGTCACGCCAACGCTCCAGGGAGCCGGACGTCTCGATCTGCTTCCATTTGTGAAAGCGCCACGACTCTCGGTGTCGCCGGCAACGGTCACGGTCCCTGTCGCTCTTGGTGCAGACGCAAGGCCGGTGAACATTGAGCTGTTCAATCCGAGCACCCATGAGCTGAGGATTTCATTCTCCGTCGACTCGCCCATGGAAACAAACGCGCCCATCGTCGAAGTTCCCGACACTCCGCTGTCCATTCCCCCTCGGTCGCACCTCGTCGTGCCCTTGCGCGTGCGCGCAGGCGACGGATCGGTCGAGCGCCATGCAGTTGTGATGGTGCATGACGCCTCCTCAGATGCCGCACTCGCTGCAGAAAAACTCGCCTCCTTTCCTGTCTTTGTCCCACGCACGAAACCCTCTGGAGTCGCGGACTCCAGCGTGCGCATTGAAGGCGCTGCGCCGGGCTCTTCCACCTCACGCACTGCCAAGGCCCCTGCATTTCTTGTCAATGAAGGTCGCCACGCTGTGCGCGCCCTGGGATTCGCGCGTTACCTTGAGGATGGCGCCACCGGCCTGCATGGCAGCTGCGACCTCGCGGGTGTCGGCCTGCGTCTCGTCTCGCCGACGCAATTGCAGGTGGCCTTCGTGCTCGCTCAGGATCTCTCGACGTTTGCGCTCTGCGAGCCTTCCGTCCTGGTGGACTCTGATGGAGATGGTCACCGCGACTTCGAACTCACCGCGGCCCGCGGCAGTGCGCTGTCGCCTTCGTCGTTCGGGCCGTTGTCCACGGTGCTCGCTTTCCTGCTCGACACTCGCAAGGTGGAGGCCGTTCGAACGCGATTTGATGCCACATGGACGCCCTCAGCAGGATCCGAGCCCGACTTTGGCGAGGCAATCGTCGATCTGCAGGATGCGCTGTTCTTCACGCCCGGGCGGCTTGCCGTTCTCCAGGTTGACGTGACGCGCCTTGCGCTGACTGCAAAGGCGAAGTTCGTGGCCGTTGTGCGCAATGACACCGAACCCGTGGCGCAGCCGGCGGACTACCTGGATGCTCCCAAACGCTCGGCGCCAAGCCCGATTCCTCCTGCTGGGCGTGCGTCGAGCACGGCCGATGCGCTCCTGCCCTGGCGTTTGTTTGGCCTCAAGAAAGCTTCGGTGCCCATGGCGTTCGTCGACACCAGTCTCGCGCCCGGCGAGCGCCGGTCACTGTCCGCGGACGGCACTGCGGAATCATCGTTTCCAAAGTCAGGCGTTTTCTTTGTGCCGGGTAACGACGGCGCGGGTCTCGTGCTACGCTTCGCGCGTTAAATGGCGGCAGGAAACGAACCTGGCGCGGCCCGAGCGGAGTTGTTCATGCCGGCACGCATCGTGACCATCGACGACGTTTTTTCGGTGTACCCCGACATGGTGGTTCACCCGGTCAATTGCACGAGCGTCTGCAAGGACGTTTTCTCCAAACAGCTCAAACGCACCTCGCCCGAATATTTCCGGCACTACACACGCGCTGTGTTGCGTCATCAGCTCAAACCCGGAATGCCCGAGGTGTTCGAGCACGGTGCTTTGTTCGGCACGCGTCACCTTGTCATCCTTCCCGTCAAGAACCATTGGAAGGACGCACTCCTCCCGCCTCTCGTGAAGGAGTGCCTCGCGCGGTTGGCGGAAACACTCACGCACACACGGCCTTTGACTCTTGCCATGCCCGATCTCGCAGGCCCGCCCGCAGGATGGCTCGCTGCGCAATTCGAGAAGATGGGTCCCGATCTGCCATTCGACCTGAGTGTGTACCTCTGGCGCGATGCAGTGGATGCCGTGTAACATCTTGGGATGCCTGCCACCCCAAGTCGTTGAATGCACCGCAAGGAGCGAATCTGCCATGAGAATGCGCCGCACGCCTGTTACCTTTCGTTCGTCTGTTACCTTGCGCCCGCCTGTCAGATATGTCTGCGCCCTCGCGGCGATTGCAAGCCTTGGCGTCGCCGCCGGCTGCAAGTCGCGTCAGTACAACAACGCGAGCGCCAAGAGCACCAGCGCGCTGAAGCTCTCGCCAGAGACTTTTCGCGGCGTGCTCATTCAGACAAAGCCGATGCTCATCACGGCGAGCTACCAGTACGCCAACGACTCGTTTCAGTGGCTGCTCGAAAGGCCCGACTTCAAAGACTTCGTGCCATCTGAGTGGGTGATGCGCCCCTACGGCACCAGCCGTTACGACTTCGTGGCACAGCCACGCGGTTCCATCGCGGATGCGTACAAGGGCAGCGACTTTGAAATGGACATCGAGGCGCTCAAATTAGGTTTCGAGGCGAATTTCCGATACGCACCCGGGTCAATGACCCTTGAGGATGGCAGAACGATCAAGGGCAAGGCCCTCACCAAGATTGCCATCCTGCTCAAGGACGGAAAAGACCACAGCGAAGCGAACTACGTGACCGGCAAGTTGCCTTGGGATCCCTCCAAGACGCTGTCAACCGAAGACGAACTCTGGGCTCACAAATTCATTCGCGTTCCTGAGGCGTGGGAGCTGCTCGCTAAAGAAAACAAGCGCCCTGGCGAAGGCGTGACCATTGGCATCCTCGACACGGGCATCCTGCCGCACACCACGGTGTGGGGAGCGGGTGCGAAGACTCCCGAGAAGTTTATGCCCGAGGCCTTTGACATGTCGCGCGCAGCGACTTTTGCTCCCACAGAAGCGAATCTCGCCGAAAAATTTTCTCAATTGCTCAAAGAGCCGTGGAAGCCCGAAGCGTGGTCTGCCACTCCGCCATTGTCGATGAACACAGTGAAAGCGGCGGACCCGTTCACCTTCAATGCACTGCCCGCGAACCCTGGACATGGCACGTCCGTGGCGACGCTCCTGGTGGGCAAAGGATCCGAGTTCCCGACCAATACGGAGAACCCGAAATCCTACGTCAAGGGCATCGTGCCGCACTCGAAGCTCATCCCCGTGCGCATAACGCCTTCGACCGTGTATCTGGAAGGCGTGTACATGGCGCGTGGGTTTGATCACCTTGCGGCGCAGGGCGCAAACGTCATCACCGTCAGTCTCGGTGGCGTGCCCGACATCAACCTGCACGAATCCATCATCAAAGCATACAAGCAGGGCATCATCATCACCGCCGCCGTCGGCAATGGATTTCCGTTCGTGGTGTGGCCAGCGGCGTACAAAGAAGTCATCGCGGTGGGCGCGGGTTCGGTGACATGTGAACAGTGGGGCAAATCGTCGCCGGGTTCGAAGGTCGAAATTCTCGCGCCCGGCGATCAGGTCTGGTACGGCGCGTCGTTTTTCGACAGACGTTGGTACAACCTGAAGGGCGGCCCTACCAACGACAGCATGATTTATACCGTGAAGCGTGGACAGGGCACGAGCTTCGCGACACCACATGTGGCCGCCGTGGCGTCGCTGTGGCTCTCCAAACATGGCGTGCAAAACATCATCAAGTTGTACCGCGACCAGAGGGCCGAGGACGACCGTTACGTTTCCCTCGCCTTCCGTTACCTTCTCGCGCAGCCGAGCGGTCACACGCAGTGCCCTGGCGGCGATGCCTCGCGCAACAGCCGCAATGCGGGCGGCGCGTTCCTCAACGCCGAGGCCATTCTGAAAACCGAACTCGCCCAGTTTCCAACCAAGGCGCAGCTCGATGTTTTCGAAATGAACGGACTTCGTGAGCAGGAGAGCTACGATCTGGCGTTTACCGCCGTTGCCACCATCGCCGCGGGCGTGCCCGAACTGTTTACTGAGGGTCACCTCAGCGACGACGAAGTGGGCATCCTTCCTATCGAGGTGCGCAAGCAGCTGATTGCCATCTTCCGCGCGAAGATCAAGGCTGCATCCGGCGGGCGCTGAGTGCGAGGCGCTCGCAGGCGTCCTTAGCTCAAATTCTGCGCCGAAAGGATTGTCGGAGCGTCGACATAGGGCCGCGCGTCACACGGGATGTCGATGGTGAAGGTGGTGCCATTTTCAGGCGAACTGTCGGCGCCCAGACTGCCACCCATGCGTTCGGCCGTGGCTCTCGCGAGCGCAAGACCTAATCCCCAGCCTTTTTTGCCGCTCCGCTTCGCCGTTTCTGCGCGGCAGTAGACCTGGAAAAGCGACTCCAGGTTTTCAAGTGGAATGGGTGTCCCCTCGTTGTGTACTGACACAATCACACGTCCATTTGCCGACTGGATGCGCACGCCCACTGGCGTGCCGTCGCTTCCGTATTTGAAGGCATTGTGGACAAGATTTTCAACCGAACGGCGAAGTGCCTCCAAATCCCAGTGTCCACGCACCGACACGGCCTCGAGTCTGAGGCGACGTGCGTAATCGTCGGAGAATTCCCCAAGAGCCTCCCGCACGACGCTTTGCATGTCTCCCACCGCGATATTCACGGGCGGTTTTTCGCCCACCTGAATCACGCTCGCATCCAGCAGTTGCTGGATCATTCTGTCCGCGCGCACCGCGTTCCTGGTGATGCGCACCGCCATATCAAGGACCGCATGGGACGTCGCTGATTCAGCCTCCTCCTTTACGAATGATGCGATGAGTTCGGACGCCATTTTGACAGCGCTGATCGGGTTGCGAAGGTCGTGAGTCAAGGTCGCGACGAACTGCTCGCGAAGGTGCGCATGCGCAAGAAAATAGGAGCTCATCGCCTCTTGAATGGCATCATCGAAGGACCTGCGGATCACGGACTCATCCTGCTCCGTGAGTGTGTGGGAGTTCTTCAGCTCGGTGCGGACAATGTCACGGAGGATCTGAAGCTCGTGAAGGACCTGGTCGGGGCCATAGGCCGTCACGCGCGCCCTTTCGCCGCCATGCTCCTGCGCGAGGATCGAAGATTCGACCGCGGTCTGCTTCGGATTTCCAGGATCCAAGGCTTCCGCCAATCCATCGAGAAAGCATGGAATGGTGTCGATGATGATGGGGTTTTGCAGATGACTGGCCGAAGCCACCTCTGACTTTACCCGCTCCACCCAATTCAAAAGAATCTCATCCCGTTTGCTTTGAAGGACGTGCCAGGATGCATTGAATGGAGATTCGTGTCTGGCTGCCGAAGCGCGGATTTCCATGCGGCACCTTTTGCGCAGTAAATCATGCGTATTCTTATTCGTGCGTTGCCGTAAGCGTGGTCGAACAAGAAGTCTTCAGGTGTAACACGTCTCCGGCCTTAAAAAATTTAATCCGGGACGCAGAGCGGCTATCGGCTCCGCATTGCAGTGATGCGTCAAATTCATCTTACGCAGAGAACCTTGGAGGAGGTGAGCATGTGTTTGCAAGCCGATCCGTCAATGGTGGGCATGGGGATCGTGACCGATCTTTCAGTCTGATCGGGCGGTGGCCCACTGGTGTGGCGGTCGACGCCATGTAATATCGTGGGCCGAACTCCTCGGGGCAGCCGTCACGCGGCACTGGGAATGGGGCACTGGCACTGGAGACCGACGATGAAACGCCTCCGCACGTTCCTGATGGAAGATCACCTCGAGGCGCACCGATTCACAGCTCGCTTCAATCTCGGCGAGTCGGGCGGCCGGCCTCGCATCATGAAAGAATTTGTGGAGGGCGCAGGGCTTGATGCGCGCGCGGCCTCCGACATGTTCCTTTCCCTTTCGCTGCGCGACAGCCCCAACTGGGGACGTGACGATCTGCGTGACTCCATTGCGGCGCTCCATCCGGGCGCCACACGAGAGAATGTCCTGGTGACCACCGGCACGAGTGAAGCGTTGCTGTTGCTGTTCCGTAGGCTCGCGCCGCGCAAGGTCGCAATGGCTGTTCCCGCATTTCAGCTGCTCTATGAAATTCCGATGGCACTCGGTGCAACACTTGTTCCCTTGCCCATCCGCTGGTCCGAAGAGGCTGTTCCGTCGATCGATGCCGACATGTGGCTCAAAATCCTTGCGCGCGAAAATCCCGACTGCATCGTCATCAACAACCCTCACAACCCGAGTGGGTTGCTTTTCGACGAGGCTTTGTTGCGAGCGATTTCCGACCATGCCGAACGCACCGGTGCGTCACTTATTTTTGATGAGCACTACCGTTTCCTGTCGTCCGATGAGGCTGTGGCCGGCGCATCGGGTTACGCACAAAACGAACGGACCTTTGCCACCGGCTCGTTCACAAAATGCCTGGGTGCCCCTGGACTGCGCGTGGGCTGGTGCGTGGGACCCTCCGAGATTCTTGCCGACATGCAGAGCGAGAAAAATTACACGACGCACACCGTGAATCCGGTGTCCGAGTGGCTCGCGGCAACGTTGCTCGCGGATCTGAAGCTGCCCGGGTTCGCGCAGGCGCGTGTGGAGTGGAAACAGAACCGCAAGGTGCTGGCGGATTTCTTGGAAAAGAGCCGCACACTCCAAGGCGTGTCGCCGCAAGGTGGGCTCGTGACCGCCGTAGGTTTTCGCGCAGCCCGCACGCGCGCGCAGTTCGAGCTTTTCCTCAAGGCGCTGCTGCAGGGCGGTGTGTTTTGCCTGCCACTTGAGTCCATGGAATTCGGGCCGACGCTTGGTGCCACAGATCCTACGGCCATTGAGCAGGGTCTTGGTGTCAGGCTCGGGCTGGGGGTGAACCCGCCCGAGTTTGCCGAAGCTCTGAGCGTCATGGAGCAGCTGCTCATGGCGGCCGGCGGTGACGTGGCCTAGGTGAGGCGCAGGGAGTGCGTTTCCGTTTCCGGCGCGGCTTCCGGTTCGAAAAGGTCCCAGGACATGTCATGAAGCCGTGCCGCATAAGCCGCGTCGCGACAGAGGAGTCTGTGAACCTGTGGCAGTCCACATGTGGGCACGTTAGGGAACAGGTGATGGGTGAGGTGAAAGTGATCGTTGCGCGGGAAAATGAGCGCATTCACCCATCCCCACATGAACATGTGGTTGCGTGAACGGTTGAACTCCTCCTCCTCGCCAATTATGACCCCGTGGTCGAACGCGTCCGACCAAAAACGCATGATTTGATACGTCGTCAGGTAGGGAATGACGTAGTAAAGCAGCAACGCTGTCCAACCAAAAACAAAATGCGCGAACGCCAGGAGCGTGGCATACGTCGCGACCCGCAAAAGCGTGTCGCGCGTAGAGTCCTGGCGACTCACGAGCACCGGCCGCAGAAAGGCCTTCAAATGGCCCAGCGCGAGCGGAAAAATGACAAAGCGTATCCAAGGCGAGCCGGTTTTTTCGGCGAAGCCAAAACCGCGCCGCTGCGCGAAGTCCAGATCCTTGTGGGGCGAACCCAGGTGGACATGATGGCTCATGTGCTCCCTGCGGTAGGTGCGCAGGATCTGAAAGTCGAGTGCCGCAATCACCGTCCCGAGTGATTCATTGAGCTTAGGGGATCGCGTGAGCGTGCGATGGGACGCCTCGTGGAGCATGTTGCCAAGCGCGCGCATGCGGGTTCCGATGAAGAACACGGCCACCGGGTAGAGCAGCATCGAAGCGACCGGTGAATGGGCATGCAGGTGCGATACGAGGGCACCCGTGCCCGCGATGAGCCCCATGTGAAGCCCCATCGCACCCAGGGCGGCAGCGGCCGAGGGACGGGCCGAAACCGCGTTCACCTCGGTGGCGAACCGGCGACGAAGGCCCGCGATTTTTTCGGACATTTGATGCGACCTCCGTGCGTTGAAAAACAAAAGGCCCGGAGGCGTTACTGCTTCCGAGCGTTTCCACCATGGAGGTCTATCAGAACCAGGACGCGATTGCCAGATTTCACCGCATCGTGGGTGGGATCAACCCTTCTCGTTGAAACAGAGGAAGTTGTCTTGTCCGGTTTCTGGAGAGCGGCTGTTTTCGTAAAACGACAGGCACTGCTTGCCAGCAGGTCGGCCCGACGAACTCCAGGTGAATTTGAGTGGACTTCCCGATGGAATGCACAGGTAGTTGTCATTCCAGGCAGTGCCATCTGCCGACTCGTGAGTGTGCGTGCATGACAGGCCGGCTATCGGGCCTGCATAGCTCCATCGGAGACCCATGTCGCGGTCGGTGCACAGTTGGTTGTCCTCCCACCCCTTCGAACCCGGCTCCTGCGTCTTGACGCAATGCATCCCAGGCAAGCCGCCTGGAGGAAGTGAGCGGGCAAAGCACGTTTTCAGAAAGGAACCTTCGAGTTCCAATATGACGCACTCCGTTCCGCCGCACGGATTTGCCACTTTGTCGACGAAATCGCGCTCTGGCATCGAGCCGACAGGACTGTCGTCAAAGTCGCCTCCATTGCCTAGCTCTCGGCGGGCAAGAGCTTCGGACGACCCCAGCAGCGAAGGAGGGCACGTGAGACGGCTGGCTGGAAACGGCGAAGTTGCCGACGTTTCGGAAGATGCAGTCGACAGGGCGCTCCACAGGTGGTCGGGCAGGAGCGCGGGGAGGCATCCGGCGGCGAGCGCCAGTGAAAAGCATTTGAGGAAGTAGACGGTTCTCATATTTTCTCCAGTTGGGTGTAACTTCGCGTCGATCCGCGCTGATTTTCAGTCTTTGAGTAAGCTGCAGGATTCTGGTGCCTGGTCCGCTGGAGCGTCGATCCACCACTCGAGGACATCCTTGCCCTCGAAAACAGGTCCATCTTTTTCGGGCAAGAAGACGTCTGAAAGCAGCGTGTCCGCGAGCGGAGAGAGCGGCACATCGTTTGACTGATTGAAAAGCCTGCTTTGTTGAGGGGTGCCTACGTTCGCTCGATAGACATACGTCACCAATAGGTTGAGGCCTCCAAATGAGTCGGCACTGGAGAAGGTACGAGCGGGCAAGTCAATTTTGGCATCGAGGCTTGGGCTCAATCCTATCGTGCCGAAAAATGAACCGGCCCGAAGGCGTGCTTCGCGCGTGATGGGCAATTCAGGTGCGGCGGGCTTGAGATTGGACTTCCGATAAAAATCCTGGTTCTCGAAAGATTCGGTATTGTTGTCAGAGAGCCCTTGCGGCGACAGGTCAGCGCATGATCTGGGCGCCACGGAAATTCGATTCACATCAGACGCCGACCTTTGCATGGTGAGGCCATTGCAGTGAAATTTGAATGGCGTAGTGTCACTCGAAACGGATTTGAAGTGCGCAAACGGCTGGAATGATTTGAACAACGAGGTCTCGGCTTTCTCGTATGCGTCCAGCCCAAGCGACATGCGAAATCCGCCCGAAACCTTTGAAGTGCCGTTTGATGCGAGATCATTGAGCTGCATTGTCATGGCCTCGTGGCGCCGCATCGTCTGATAATACTTCCAGGTGGCCCAGGAACGGCGCAACTTGGATGCGACTTGCCCCTTTTCCTGCTGAGACAAAGATCTTGTGCCAGCGTAGAGCGCGCGCATGCGGCTCCCGTACCATCTTGCGAAACTCGAGTTAGCTGCAAAGACCTGTGCGGCACCGGGCGATGGCGGTGAACCTTGCTCCTCGATGGCCCCAAGGCGGTCGTCTATGTGCCGCGCTTCGAGGGCGAGTGAGTCCGCAAAACAGGAGCGGACATCTTCACGGGTGATGATTCCGTTTGCCACTGATGTTGTCCCGGAAGACGTCTTTGCTGAGCATTCGCCCAGCGCTGAACTTTCGCAATCGGCTACCCCTCGACTTCCGCTACGATCGTCGACCCTGCCATTTAGCCCAGCATTCCCATCGTGGTCTGGGTGAGCGAAAAGGTCCACAGTGCGATAATAGCGGGAAACGTAGCGGCCATTGCGACGCGGGCTCACGTCCACAGGGTAGAGAGGAATGTCCAAGGTGCTCTCAATGAAGGTGTTCGTGTATGCGCGGGCGCCCAATTCCGAGTACAGACCCTCGGCCTGGGTGAGGATGTTTCCAAACTTCTGGATACGCGCACGCGCTGATTCTGTTCGCATCGATTCATCCAAAGCTTTTGTAAGATCTTCGATGCTATTTTTCTTGGCGACGTGGCCTGGCATGGACTCGACAATAACGTTGTCCAATTGGCGAAGGCCTCGTAAAAACTTGCGGAGATTCTTTGTCGCGAGCGCAAGGCTCGCATCTGTAATCTGGTCAAGCTCCGGACTGGGCAATCCAAGATCGAGTTCACGGCCGCAGCCATTTTTGAATGGCTCTGACTTCTGTGTGTTTACGTCAACCTCGTTGAGGAGGCTGTCGATCTGAAAGCGTTTTGATGCATCAATCTCACGGCCCTGGGCTTTGATGAGCAACTCTCTAAATGCACTTGCGCGTAAATCTGACTTAGCCATCGAGATAGATGCGTTGGACGCGCTGACCCAAGAAATGTGCTTTTCTCGTGTGAGTCTCGTGATCTTGGCGATGGAATCGTCGACGCGTTTCTTAGTCACCTCGAGAGCATTGAGCGCGCCCTCGTACATGGGAATAATCTTGGATATGCCTGAAACAAGGTCGTCGATGTGCTTAATCTCTGAGACTTCGAGGGTGTGGCTTTTCTTCAGTTCCTCAATGCTCGCCTTCAACACTTTAAGCTGGTCATGTTCAATTGATAGCAATCGACTCGCCATGTAATCGAGATCCGATTTTTCAGGCAATTGGAGTCGTTGGGTTTCGCATGCACGGAAGTACACAAAAGACTTTGCAATGAAAGCGCTTTTATCGGCGTCCTCAAGTCCATTCGTCTTGAGCTTGTAAATTCGACTGAGTGCCGCAGTGGTAGAAGTGGCTGAGAGCACTGCACGCATTTCCTGCCCGAGCACTTTCTTCTGTTCGAGATTTGTTTCCGATGCTAAATAATTCTTCAGTATTTCAGGATTATACTGGGCGATGATTTCCCTGGCACGTGCCGCTTTCGAAGACAGAGCGTTGCTGTCGTTGCGCAAGGATTGCATTGTGATTGCAAAAGTGGTTGCCTGCATGGCAAAATCATCCTGTGCCGATTGGCGCTCCAAAGTCAATCGCTCCAACTCGATTTGGTTGCCCTTCTCAAGCGCAAGGAAGGACTGTTCTTCATACTTCACGCGTTGCTGGGCGCCATCAATCTGCGCCGAAGCCTCTTTTTGTGCCAAGGTATTTGATTTAGTTTGTAGAGAATAGAATTCTTGCTGTGCCGCGATCTTTGAATGAAGTCCTTGCGTTAGTGTGTCCATGGCTTTGGCCTCGGCGCATGACCGGGCCTTGTTGTCCTGGCTCTCGAGATCTCGAAAATAATCAGAGAAAAGGCGGTCTGCCTGGTCCAATCCAGACTTTGCAATTCGGATGTACTCTGCAAGAATTCCTTCGCCAAACGTATTTACGGGCCCGTCCGAGGCGCGGCGCAGCAAGTCTCGATTGATGATGTCGATTTCAAACTGGTTTATAGATTCTTCGACATAATCATGAAAATCTCGCAAACTCTGACCCCATGCTGGGCTCGCTCGTTGAGCATCCTTAAGGCGGTAAAGAAAGTCGATGGCGAGGTCATGGTTGAAATTATCAATGGCACCATTTCCACCAACAATGCGTGCCATTTCATACGGGGCAAGGTCGACGGATTTTGCGTGTGCTTCCACATCCCGAAACCATTCAGTATACATTTTGCGCAGTCCTTCAGCGACTCCGCTCAAACTGACACATTCGATTGGGAGGGCGACAGAACCTCCTCGACACGTCGCAGCGGCCAGGACGTTGAATCTCTTTTTTAGTCGGTCGACGTTTCCTCGAGTCTGGCTAGAAAATTCTCGGAGGTTGAGATGGGCTGAGAAGTGCGCCTTCGCGGCGGCGTAGTACTGATCTGCGTCCGCCTCTGTTATGTCCGAACTTTGAAAGCGGGCCATGAGGATTTGCTGCACAATGACTAGTTCGGAAGGTTCCAGCGGTCGAAGCACTGGGATATCCAGGGGTGCTTCACAGTCCGGCATTCGCAAAATTTTTCTTGGGATTTACCAAAAAGAAAGGCGGTTGTCGGAAACCTAACCTTTTGTTAAGGCCAGGGAAAACGA
>Ga0163152_10005955_pt1 | contig 14046 bp, 12 predicted proteins | sample OliLakLV19MP8IB2_FD_148635 | JGI IMG/M metagenome (GOLD analysis project Ga0163152, IMG submission 148635) | Freshwater microbial mat bacterial communities from Lake Vanda, McMurdo Dry Valleys, Antarctica - Oligotrophic Lake LV.19.MP8.IB-2 | ecosystem: Environmental > Aquatic > Freshwater >... | reverse complement strand
GAACTCGCTGCGCTCGCTCAGGGTGACGAGCGAACGCGGCGGCGGTGCGAGAGCACCCGCGCGCCGGCGAGGAGAAGGAGGAACGCCGCGGGCGACGCGGGAGACACGGGCGACGCCGACGCGACGGAACACCCGAACATGCCGGGTCCCTTCGCGCCCGGATCGGCGCCAGGAGTCGTGTCGTCGTCATCGTCGTCGCCCGCGCCGGGAGTGGGCGTCGGCGATTCGCCGGGCGTCGGCTCGCCCGTCATCTCGAAGGGGTAGCGGACGATGTTCGAGATCGCGAGCTCGTCGATCTCGCCGTGGAACGCGCCGAGGCCGTTCGGGCAAGCGATAGATGACGGACCCGCGGCGCCGACGAGCAACGACGACACGTTGTCGACGATCGTTCCCGGCGTTCCCGTCGTGCGGCCCGTCTCGACGCCGTTCACGAAGAACGCGGTCTCGCCGGTGGTCGAGAGATAGGTGAACGCGACCGTGCTCCACTCGCCGACGGGGATCGCGGCGTTCGACGTCACCGAGTGCTCGACGCCGCCGGCCCACACGCGGGCCTGGAGGTTGCGGTTCTCCTCGAAGACGAGCGAGTAGCTGCCGTTCGTGTCGGGCTTGCCGAGAAGGAGGCGCCAGTTGTTCGCGCCGTCGCAGTCGGGATCGCTAGCGGGGCGGAGCCGCATCTCGACGGTGAGCGCGTAGAGCGGCGTGAGCGCAGGCGAGTCGTTGATCACGACGCGGCCGGAGACGCCGTCGAGCAGAACGGCCTTGCCGTCGACGCCGTTGTTCGCGGGTGGCATCGACGCACCGCCGAGCAGCGTGCCGGTGTTGAAGTAGCCGCCGGTGTCGGGCGTGCGATCGAGGAGGAGGTTGCCCGCCTTGTTCACCGCTTCGTTGAAGTGCCAGACACCCGCGTAACGGCCGTCGAGCCCGTCGTCGAACTTGAGCTCGGTGTAGTTCGACGTGTTCGAGCCGAAGAACGGCCACACGTCGTTGCCGCTCATCGCGGGGATCGATGCGAAGGTCGCGGGACCGGGCGACGAGAAGAAGAGGCGCACGCCGTCCACGCGGCTCGGGTTCACGCCGCCGTCGACATGGCCGGCGCCCCAGTTCGTCGGGTAGCCGATGACCGAAAACGCGTTGCGGCGCGGGCCGCATCCGGGCGGGTTCTCCGTGGAGACGCACGGCATGTTCGTCGCCGTGTAGGAGAGCGCCGAGCCGTCCGGAAAGAGCCACGGATAGCCGACATGGAAGTTCTCGTTGTCGCCGTAGACCACGCCGAGCGAATCGCGCAGCGGCTTCTCCGCGAGCTTCCACACGCCGGCCGTCGCCGGGTCGGCGTACATGTGCGTGATGACTTTCGGCGCCGACCAGCCCGTGACGGCGCACGCGTTCGCGTTCACCGAATAGATCGCGTTGTCGATCTGGCCGTCGTTGTTCTTGTGGCCCTGCCAAACGAGCAGGCGGCCATCGCGCGTGACCGTCGGCTCGATGCCGCGGATCGTGGGCGAGAGCGTGTCCATGCCTCCGATCCACTCGTGCTTCTCGATGGCGGCGGACGCGGTCTCGGGATTGTTCACCCAGACCTTCAGATGGCGGCGGCGCATCACGTTGTTCGGCGCGGGCACGTTCGCGTTCGAGTCGAAAACGTAGATGTCGTAGCAGTCGTAGTTGCCGGCCGCGTTCGCGCCGCCGCCGAGATCGCAGCGAAACGGCGTCGAGTCCGCGTCGGGCTCGCAGATCGCGAGGGCGTTCTCGCCGTCGGCGCTCGCGGCGAGCGAGTGATTCGGCGAAAAGGCGCCGGCGTTCACGTTCGGGAATCCGTCGACGTCGTAGGCGACGTTCTCCGGACGGAACACATACGCGTTCCAGCCGTTTCCCTGCGCCACGATCATCAGGCGTCCGTCGAACGAAACGTTGTGTCCGTTTCCTCCAAACGGGCTGCCGGACGATTTCCCGCCCTCGACGGCGAGCGCCGCTCCGCCGACGAACAGGGAGAGGAGTGCGGCGACGCGAGCGCAGTGGGTGTGCGACATGGGGCGCACACTACCGACCGCTCCCCGCCGCGGTCCAGCACTGAACGACACTTCAGTCGAATGGCCGTTCAGTCAATTCGTGGTCGGGGAGTGGCCGTCGTTCCACGGGTGTTTCGAGAGCTTCACCAGGCCGGACGCGGTCGAGCAGAGATCGCCCTTCGCGTCGAAGAGGCGGGCGGTCGCGAAGACCGTGTCCGAGCCCGCGCGATCGATTCGCGACTCCACGTGGAAACGCGCGCCCGTGACCGGTCGAAGGAAGCTCATCGAAAGCTGCATCGTCGCGTTCCGCTTTGTCGGGTCGATGAGCGCTGGCGTGCAGCCGATCGCGAGATCGAACGCGGCCGCGATCACGCCGCCGTTCACCGCGGACGTCCCCAGCCCGCCGAGATGCTCGGACCGAATCGGGTCCATCACCACATGTACGCGCTCGAGGTCCGGAAAGAGAACCCGGCCCCCGAACGCCTTCAGTGCCGTCGATTCGTTGAACGTGCGGGAGTAGCGCTCGAGCATCTCGAGTGTCGGCATGCGGCGAGTCTACCCAGCGACGCTTCTCTCAGTGGCGGAAGTCGTCTTCCGCCGGGGTCGACGTCAGCGGGATGTCCATCGGACGCAGCTCCTCCCCGAGCGGCTCGGTCTCCTCGGCGTCGGCGAGCTTCCGCGTGATGCGCCGTTTCTGGCGCGTGGGCTTCGGATCGTTCGCCTTGCCCTCGGACTGCGCGCTCGTCATCGCGCCCTTCGCGGTCGGGTCCTCTTTGGCTCGCGCGTAGTCGCCGCGCAGCATCTTGAGCGCCTGGCGCTCGCGCTCGATCTCGGTGCGGCTGCGGAAGCCCGCCACGCGGAAGAGGGCGGTCACGCCCGGCGACGGAACGGGGAGATTCTGGACCAGCAGCAGCCCGTTCGCGATCGCGGGCAGCGCGAGGAACCCCTTGTGGAGCCGGGACAACGCGAGGCCGCCCAGCCCGATCGCGGCGAACGCGAGCGAGGTCGCGCAGCTCACGTCGTACTCCCACGCGAGCTCGTCGATCCGCTCCTGCACCTTCTCGGGCGCGGCGTTCTTGTATTCCTCTAGCGTCGCGAGCGTATCGCGATCGATGTTCGCGTTGACCCAGGCGGGGCTTTCGTCTCGGATAACGTCTTCGATCATCGTCATTTCCCTTTCATCGGAAGGTTCGTCGAAGGTGTGGATGCGCACCGGAGAGAGGGACTCAAGGCGGCCGCACGCTCCACGCCGCTGCCGGACCGTGGTGTAATCGAGAAATGTCGCGCGCCCCCGCTCTGGTCCTGGCCGCCGGTCTCGCTTCGCTCGCGTCCGGATGCACGGGAACCGCGAAAGAGGGGAAGCCGCCCGCTCGTCTCGACGGAACGTGGTTCGGAAGCTGGACTGGCGAGGACGAGTTCGGCTTCCCCATCGGCAGCGGGTTCTATTTCGTTCTCGAACACGACGAGGACGGCGGCGTCGTCTCGGGCACCGCGTTCAGCAGCGTCGCCGGCGAGGGGGCCGTGACCGGCAGCGCGAGCGGCACGCGGTTCACTCTCGATGTCGCGTATGCCGGCGGCGACGTCGAGACGTACGTCGGGCGAGAAGTCTTCGGCACCGTCGACAGCGGCGAGTACGACGGCACGCTCGGTGGGACCGTCTTCGGCGGCGACTTCGGGATGTTCCCTGCGGAGCTCGCGCGTTCGGGAACGAACTCGAACGCGGGGCAGGTGAGCGGGCAGGTCACGACCGGCGGCGGAACGACGCCGGTCGCCGGTGCGGTCGTCTCGATCGGCGCCGGTGAGGATCGCCAGGAGACGGTGACGAACGCCAACGGCGACTACAGCTTCCCGGTGGTGCTCGGCGGACCCCGCGTCGTCGTCGTGAACGCGGACGGCGGAGGGACGAAGTTCCTCCCCTTCGTCGTCAACGGGAGCATCACCGTGACGGACATCGACATCGCTCCGGCGAGCGTTCCCGTCGGACCTCCGCTGATCACGCTCGACCAGGCGATCGACGGCCTGACCGTCACGAACAGCGTGATCTTCGCGCAGGGCGACGTTTCGGCGATCGACGCGCAGTTCATGGTGGCGTCGATCAACGGCGGCGAGTACCTCGTCCCCCTCGAGGCAGGAGGGCTCGCGTACCCGCTCATCCTCTCGCGCGGCGTGAACACGATCGTCCTGCAGGCGACCAGCCAGAACGGCGTCACCGAGCGCACGCTGCTCGCGAACGCGAACGTCCCGCCGCAGAAAATCCGCGTGACGATGGTGTGGGACCGGGGCGCCGTCTCGGAAGGCGGCACCGCGAACGACCAGGACATGCACATCTGGCTGTTCCCGCCCGGCGGCGGAGGCGCGGGACAGCACGCGTCGTTCGTCGAGCCGTCCGGCATTTCGAACGGCGTCATCGACATCGACAACACGTTCGGTTTCGGGCCGGAGAACTTCACGATGCTGACGGCGGGCGCGGGCAACTACTACGTCGCCGTGAACTACTTCGCGGGCACGGGCGACACGCGCAACATCGTGCGCATTTCGCTGAACGAGAAGACGCCCGACGAGAAGGTTTATGTGTTCGGGCCCTACATCTTGAACACGCCGAACGGCAACGGTGAGTATCCCGTCACCGTCTCGACGCCGTCGTGGTGGCGCGTCGCGGACATCGTCGTCGACGGCAACGGCCTCGCGACGATCGCGCCGGCCGACACGGCGTTCGCGCTGCCGGATTGATCAGCGCGAGCGGCGGCAACCGAGCGAAGCGAGCCTGCCGCCGCGAGAAATAGGCGCTGATCAGCCGCGAGCGCGTGCGCGCTCGCCGAGCCACTCTTCCCACGGACCGCGCAGGAAGGGGATCACCGCGTAGCCCTCGGCGGCGGCGAAGGCGAGCGTCGCCTTCACGGCCGTGAGTCGTGCGCCGATCGCGTCGATCAGCTCCGGCTCCTCGTCGAAGCCGAGCGCCGCGAGCAGCGGTGAGAGGTCGTCCCACGCCTCCGTGAGCGCTTCGGGAAGCGCGCCGACGTCGAGCGCGGCCGCGCGCTGCGCGAATCCCGGCGTCGCCCATCGCGCGAACGCCTGCTTCACCTCGGAAGCGCCGACCATCTCGCGCTCGATGGCGGACGTGAGCGCGAGGATTTCGTCGGCCGTGATGTCGGGCACGCGAGCGATCTCGGCCCATCGCAGGAGCCGCTCGTCCGTCCGCATCTCCTCCTTCACGTCGGGCGCGCGGGAGAACCAGCGCCATGGAGCGCCGAGTGCGCGTTTCGCGCGCAGTCCTTCGACCAGCGGCCGGTCGAGGGCCTTCGTCGTCGTGAACGCGGCGAGCGCGATGTCGAGCCCCGCGTTCTTCTTGTCGGCGGGCGGCGCCGGTGGCGTACGCGACGGCTCACGTGGCGCGAGCGTGCCCGCGCGAAACCCGTCGATCACTTCGCGTGCGGGCAGCGTGGTCCAGGCGCGATCGACCGCCTCGCGATCGAGAACGAGCAGCGCGCCACGCGTGGTGATCTTGATCTTCTTCGCCACCTACGAGATCTCTTCGCCCGCCAGCGTCTTCGTCGTCGCCATTCGCGCGGGTGTACTCGACCCCGAAGCCGTTAGTCCAGAGGCGGTGCTCCGAGCGGGAGGTCCGGGAGGAAGCGCACCGTGGCCTCCTCCTCGGGGCGCGGCTCCATCCTTGGAAGCGGCTGCGGGCCGATCGGCGCGACGACCACCGGACACGGGGCGCGATGCAACAGGCCGATGGCCACGGAGCCGAGCAGCATGCGCTCGAGACCGTGGCGGCTGTGTGTGCCGCACACGATCAGGTCGAAGTGCTCCTCGCGAGCGAACCGGGCGAGCGCGACGGCCGGCTTCCCGCGGAGGATGTGGACGCGATCGGGCGTGCCGCTGGGGATCCGCGCCGCGACGCGCGCGAGCTCGTCGTTGACACGATGCTCGAGCTCCGACGACTGCGTCGAGGGATGCGAGGGGCCACCGCCGCCCCACACGGCGAACGGCGACATCGTCTGCTCGAAGGAGTGTGCGAAGTGGAAGGTGCAGTCGCCGCCGGTGCAGAACGAGAGCGCCGTCGAGACGACGCTGTCGGTCGCGTCCTGGAAATCCACGCACACGAGCACCTTCAGCGGGCGCCTTCGCTGCGACCACGCGACGAAGCGGTCGGCGTCGCCGCGCACGACGAGCAGGGGGACGCTCGCGCTGCGCGCGAGCCGGTCCGCGGTGCTGCCGAGGAGCCAGCGTGCGGCGCCGGTCGTGCCGTGTGAGCCGACGACGAGGAGCCGCGCGTCGTAGCGACGGACCTCCTCCATCAGGGCCTCGACCGGCGTGCCGATCGCGAGCACGGGTTTCACCTGCGGCCCGAGCCGTCGCGCTTCGTCCGCGAGCTTCTCGTCGAGCTCCTGTTTGAGGCGTTCGAGATTCGGCGGCGGCACCGCCGGCGGCATCACCAGGCCTTCGCCCGCGATGAACGCGACGGTCGGCAGCTCCATCGCGTGTACGAGGAGGACCTCGTCGCCGAGAGGACCGGCGAGCCCGAGCGACGCGCGCGCGGCGCGCTTCGCGTCCTCGGAGAAATCGGTTCCGCACACGATTGCCATGGATCGTTCTTGCTCGCTCCCTCGCGGATTGCCACCGCGAGCGTGGCTTTGGTAGCCTTTCTCGCTGATGACCCGCCGGCCCGACCGCCCGACTCGCGACCGCCCCACCCGCGAGGAAGAGTTCACGATCGATCCAAACAAGGAAGAGGGCATCCGCAAGCTGCGCGAGCACGAAGGGAAGGACACGTTCGTCGCGGCGGTCGACACGTTCCGCGCGGAGTTCGGCCTCCCCGACAATCGGTTCGACCTCCTGCAGAAGATTTTCGAGACGCATCCTTCCGCGACCGTCCGCGCGGAGGCGCTGGAGTTCATGGACAAGGGTGTCGACGCGCAGGCCGAGTCCACGCAGCAGGTGTTCAAGACGCGCGTGAAGCTGCTGCAGCTCACCGCACGCGAGCCGGAGCTGAAGAAGGTCGCCGTGCGGATCGCTCGCGCCCGCAAGTATTAGTTGGCGACGCCGTGAGAGACCTCGTCTACCAGGTGTTCGTCGATCGGTTCGCGGGGCCCGAGGGCCGCCCGCTGGAGGCGCCGCCCGCGGGAGTCGACCCGTGGAAGCACCACTGCGGCGGCACGCTCGACGGGATCACGGCGCGGCTTCCGCACATCGTCGGGCTCGGCGCAGACGCCCTCTACCTCACGCCGATCTTCCGTGCGCCCTCGAATCACAAATACGACACCGCGAGCTTCGACGAGGTCGATCCGCGTTTCGGCGGCGAGGGCGCGTTCAATCGCCTGGCCGCCGCGTGCAAGGAGAAGAAGCTCGGCTTGATTCTCGACGGGGTGTTCAACCACGTCGGCGAGGAGCACGCCTGGTTCCGCGAGGCGCGCGCGAACGCGGGCTCGAAACGCGCCGCGTTCTTCCGCTTCCAGAAACATCCGGACGAATATGCAAAATGGCGCGGCTTCGGGCATCTGCCGGAGCTCGACCTCTCGCGACCCGAGGTGATGGCCGCGCTCTTCGACGGCGAGAGCTCGGTCGCGCGGAAGTGGCTGCGCCGCGGCGCGACGGGCTGGCGCCTCGACTGCGCGAACGACATCGGCCTCGACGCGTGCTCGCGCGCGGCCGAAGCGGCGTGGGCGGAGCGTGCGCCGGACGGGGTCGTCGGCGAAGTGATGACGTGGGCCGAGGACTGGGTCGCCGACGGGCGCCTCGACGCGGTGATGAACTACTGGTTCCGCGAGACGGTCGTCGGTCTCGTGCGCGGCGAGATTCCCGCGGAGCAGGCGGCGTACAACCTCAAGCGCATGGCGAAACGCTGGCGCCGCTCGGCGCTGCTCTCGTCGTGGAACGTGCTGGCCACGCACGACACGCCGCGGCTCGCGTCGCTCGTGCCGGACGCGACCGCGCGTCGCTTCTGCCGCGCGCTGAGCTTCGCGCTCCCCGGTACGCCGCTCGTCTACTACGGCGAAGAGATCGGGATGGAAGGCGGCCCAGATCCCGACAATCGCCGCCCGATGATCTGGGACGAAGCGAAGTGGGACCACGCGCTCCTGAAAGAGATCGCGCGGCTCGTGTCGCTTCGCAAGAAACACCCGGCGCTGCGCACCGGCGATCACCTGCCACTGCCGCAGCCGGGCTCACCCAAGCTCCTCGCGTTTGCGCGCACGACGGAGCGCCCCGAGGAGGTCGTGCTCTGCGTCGCCAATGCGAGCGCGGAGCCGCTGACCGCCCGTGTGTTCGCGCCGTACTCGTTCCTCTTCGACGCGCTTCCGCTTCGCGACCTGCTCGAGTCCGCGCCCGAGTGCCAAGTGTCGGCGGGCTCGTTCTCGATCACGCTGCCGCCCTGGGGCGTCGCGCTCTACGCGCCGGTCGACGGCACGATCCCCGGTTATCGATTCTTCCGGCGCTGACCCTTGACGCATGTGGGAATCGGGATAGCGTGGCGCCCTCTCGCGGCTACGGCGGGAGAGGGAAAAACACATGCCGGACAGCAAAGCGATCATCCAGGCCGAGGGCCTGTCGAAGTACTACGGTGACCGGGTTGCGCTGCGGAACGCGACGTTCTCGATCGCGCAGGGCGAGTGCATCGGCTTCCTCGGGCGCAACGGCGCGGGCAAATCGACGCTCCTCAAGATCCTCGCGACGGCGCTTCTTCCGTCGTCGGGGACCGTGCGCATCGGCGCTCACGACGCGGTGAGCGATCCCGATGGCGCGCGCCGCCTGCTCGGCTTCCTCCCCGAGGAGCCGCCGCTCTACCTCGAGATGACGGTGCGCGCGTACCTCACGTTCCTCGCGAAGCTCCGCGGGGTTCCGGGAGACAAGGTTGCCTCCCGCGTCGCCGATGTCGTCGCAAAGACCTCTCTCAAAGAGGTGATCGACGACGCGATCGGGACGCTCTCGCTCGGCTTCCGCAAGCGCGTGGGCATCGCGCAGGCGATCGTCCACGACCCCGCCGTCGTGATCGTCGACGAGCCGATCTCGGGCCTCGACCCGGTGCAGATCGTCGAGATCCGCAACCTCATCCGCGCTCTCCGCGGAGTCCACACGGTGCTCGTCTCCAGCCACATCCTCTCGGAGCTCTCCGAGACGTGCGACCGGTTCCTGCTGGTGGATCGGGGAAACATCGTCGCGCAGGGCACGGAGGCCGAGCTCACGAAGGGCCACACCAAGCTCTCCTACGAGATCGTCGTGCGCGGCACCGCCGCGACGCTCGAGACCGCGCTCGGACAGGTGAGCGAGGTGACGAGCAAGACGGTTCGCGCCGACGGAGAGAACGTGCACGCGCGCGTCGAGCTCTCTGTCGACGTGCCGGAAAAGCTGGCGGGCAAGATCGTGGGCGCCGGACTGGCGCTGCGGAAGCTCGCGCCGGTTCCGACCGACCTCGAATCCGTCTTCCTGGAAATCACGGGCAACGCCATCAAGGCCGAAAACCTCGGGAGCGCCGCATGAAGGAAGCCTGGCTCATCGCCAACCGCGAGCTGGCGGCGTATCTGAAATCACCGCTCGGCTACATCGTGGCGGCGGCCGTCCTCTTCATCGACGGCCTCCTGTTCAACGCGTTCGCCCTCTCGGCGGACAACGCGCTGTCGACCGACGTGCTGCGCGCGTTCTTCTACTTCTCGTCGGGTCTGGTGATGATCGCGAGCGTTCTTCTCTCGATGCGCTCGTTCGCGGAAGAGCGCCAGAGCGGAACGCTGATCCTCCTCTTCACGGCGCCGATCCGCGAGTGGCAGATCGTGCTGGGCAAGTTCATCGCCGCGTTCCTGATGCTCGTGTTCCTGGTCCTGCTCTCCGTGTATCTGCCGCTGCTCGTCTTCGTGAACGGACGTGTGAGCGTCGGCCAGATCTTCGCCGGCTACCTCGGCCTGCTCGCGCTCGGCGCGTGCACGACGGCGATGGGCGTCTTCTCGTCGGCACTGACCCGCTCGCAGCTTCTCGCGGCGGTTCTCTCCGGCGGAATCATCGCGACGTTCCTCCTCACCTGGAAGCTCGCGGACATCACGAGCCCGCCGATCTCGGACGCGCTCGGCTACCTCGCCCTCTTCGACAAGCACTTCTACCCGACCTTCACGAAGGGTCTGGTGAGCGCGACCGATCTCTTCTTCTTCGCGGCGCTGTCGTTCCTCTTTCTCATGGGCACCACGAAGGTGCTCCAAGCGCGGCGGTGGGTCGGATGAGATCTCTTTTTCGCAGCCTTCCCGACGAAGTCCTGGCTCTCGTCATCCTCGGTATCTTCCTCGCCCTCCTTTATCGGTTCGTGCTGCGGCCGCTCCGATCCCCGGTTCCAGCGGCGCTGGTTCTGGGGCTCGCGTTTCTGTTCGCGGGCGAGAGGCTCTTCGGCGACGAAACGTCGTTCCGTGTCGTTCTCGACGGGATTGGGCTTGGCGGAATCGTCGCCAGCCTCGTCCTGCGCGGCCGCCGCACTCCGACCGAAGCGCCGCTGACTCCCGAGATCCGGCAGTGGATCTCGTTCATCCACGTCGGCATCGTCGTCTCGCTCTTGCTCTATGTTCTGCAGCTTCCGGCTCCGCTCGCGAAGCTCGGCTTCACGGGTGACATGGGGAAGGCCGCGAAGGCCGTGCTCGGAACGCTCTGGCCGATCGTCCTCCTGATTTCGACGCTGACGGCGCTCTTCCTCGACGCGGCGCTCATCTCGTGCCGGCACATGCCGATCCTCGAATCGCTGCGGATCCGCGCGTCGGCGCAGGCGGGCGCGGTGCTGGGCCTCCTCGTCTCGATTTTCGCGGTCGGCAACTACGTGGTGTCGGCGCACGGGTTGGAGAAAGACCTCTCGCGCCGGAAAGTCGGACGTCCGTCGGAAGCGACGATGGAAGTGGTGAAGAATCTCGAGACGCCGATCGTGTTGAACGTCTTCTTCCCGCCGTCGAACGAAGTCGAGCTCGAGATCGACTCGTATCTCCGTTCGCTCGAATCCGGCTCGGCAGGAAAGATTCTCGTGCACCACTGGGATCACGCGCTCGACCCGAAGATGGCGAAGCGTGTGAGCGCGCGCGACAACGGCGCGATCTACCTGACGAAGACGTCGCTCGAAGAGGGCGCGGCGGAAGCCGACCCGCCGGCCGTCGTGAACGAGAAGCTGCAGCTGGGACTCAAGGCCGATTCCGCGAAGAGCACGCTCAAGAAGTTCGACGCCGAGCTGCAGAAGCGCATCCTCAAGCTCGCGCGTGGCAGCCGCCGGATCTACTTCACCAGCGGCCATGGCGAGCGCAACGGGAAGGGCAGCAGCGGCGTCGACAAGGAAGACGGCCGCGGCAAGTTGGCGCTCCTGAATCGCTACCTCGCGACGCAGAGCTACGAAGTGAAGCTGATCTCGGCGGCGGACGGTCTCGCGAACGACGTCCCCGCGGACGCGGCGCTGGTGGTCATCGCTGGCGCGACGGAGCCGCTCCTCGACGGGGAGATCGAAGCGCTGCAACGCTACTTCGACCGCGGCGGCTCGCTGATGATCCTCCTCGAGAACGGCCAGCCCAACGGCGTTCCGGAAAAGCTGCTCGCGCACCTCGGCGTTTCCTACGATCCGCGGCTCGTTGCGAACGAGCGGATCTACGTCGTGGAAGCGAAGCAGATTTCCGACAAGGTGCTGCTCGCGACCAACAAGACGACGTCGCATCCGTCGGTGACGACGCTTTCCCGGAACAAGGAGCAGCTCTTCCTCGCCGTGCCGCGCACCGGAACGGTCGCGAAGGCAGACGGCACGAAGGCGAACGTGCAGCTCGTCATCAGCTCGATGCCTGGCGGATTCCGCGACATCAACGGCAACTTCCTGAAGGACGCTGACGAGAACGTCGCGGCGGACAAGCTGACGCTCGTTGCGGCGATCGAAGGCGAGAAGAAGGAAGGCGGCAAGGCCGGCAAGGCGATCGTCACCGGCTCCGCGGAGCTCGCCGACGACAAGTGGCTGCGTGTCGACGGCAATATCGTCTTCTTCTCGGACTCGATGAAGTGGATGGTCGGCGACGAGAAGCTGCAGGCGCCGGTCGCGCTCTCGGACGAAGACATCCCGATCAAACACACGACCAAAGAGAACACGATCTGGTTCTACGCCACGATCTTCCTCGCTCCGGCGATGGTGCTCGCGGGCGGACTCGGATGGGTCGGTCGCACCCGGCGCCGCGGGCCCGAGCCCCGCGAGGGTGGGGGTCCGGGGGCGAAGCCCCTGGAAACAAAGGGAGGTCTGTGATGCTCTCGCGTGAGATCAAGGTGTATGCCGGCGTCCTGCTCGTCCTGCTCGCGGGCGCGTTCTGGTCCTGGAAGGCGGATCAGTCGCCGAAGAAGGCGTCCGCGGCGACGCTCGTGTCGATGCTCGACGTGGGTCCCGAGGACCTTGCGGCGGTTTCCTTGAAGCAGAAGGACGGGCGCGTGACGCGCGTCGCCTACGAGGGGAAGGGCGACGATCGCATCGCATGGGTCGAAGTCACGAAGGCGATGGTCGCGACGACCGCCGGCGCGGCGGCGGTCGCGCCCGAGAAGCGCAAGTTCCCCGGAGGCGACGCGGCGACGAAGCTCGTCGAATCGCTCGCCCCGCTCCAGGCGATCCGTTCGCTCGGCAAGCTGAACGAGGCGCAGCGCACGCAGTTCGAGCTCGTCGATGCGAAGATGGAAATGATCCTCGAGACGCGCGGTGGAAAAGCGCACGCGGTGAAGGTCGGCGCGAGCCCGTTCGGCTCGCAGGACTACTACGTGGAGGACGCGGACGGCCGTGCGTGGCTCGTGAAGTCGGGAACCGTGAAGCCGCTGATGAACGGCGATGGGCTCATGGAGCGCACGCTCCATGAAGTCGACGACAAGGAGCTCGCGTTCGTCGAGGTGGAGAGCGGCGATCGGTCCGCGAAATACGAGCAACAACACCGCCTCGACGCGAAGGGCCGCTACTGGTCGAAGCCGGACTCGCCGGACGCGCGCGAGACGCAGGTCGCCACGTGGCTCGGGAAGGCGCGGAAGATTCCCGTGTTGCGCTATCCCGACGTGCAGCCCGCGACGCCGCCTCCCGTGAAGCTCGGACTCGTCTACAAGGACGAGAAGGGCAAGGTGCTCGCGCGCTTCGACGTTGCGCCTCGCGAGGGGCTGCCGCCGCTGGTGCGCTCGGAGCGGACGCGCCTCTGGGCCGAGTCCGACAAGACGCGCGTGGACGAAGTCCTCGGCGAGCTCGACGCGATCCTGCGCTGACGCTCGAAGCCCCGTAGAATCGGGAAGCGTGGAAGCGGCGAGCCTCTGCCCGAAGTGTGGCATCGAGCTGACAGCGGAGCTCGGCTCGCGCTGTCCGCTGTGCGGCACCGTGCTGCAGCCGAAAAGCGCGACGCTTTCGACGGCGCCCGTCGCCGCCGCGGACCCGTCGTCCCTCCCGACGGATCCGTCGTCGAAGCCGATCGATCTCTCGGCGTCGACGAACCCGGCCATCGTCGCGCCTGACGAAGGCAATCCGGTGCCCGACGATCCGGACTCGGCGCCGACCACGCGCGGGTGGGCGATCCACACGCAGACGGAGGCGACGCCGACGAACCTGCCGCCGCCGTCCGCGCCGTTCACGCCGATGCCGTCGCTGATGCCGTCGTCCGCGTCGCTCCCGCCGCCGCCGTTCGGGAGCAGTAGCCTTCGCCCGACGGCGCCGGGCCCGCTCCCGGGTCCCCCGGTTCTCGCTCGCGGCGGATCGCAGTCGCCCTTCGCGGATCCGTACGACGACATCACCGGCGTCTCGTCGGCGAAGCCCGAGGACTCCGACGAGCCGATTCCCGCATCCGCGCTCGAATACGACCGGCCGCGTCCGGCAGCGGCGGTGCCGCCACCGCCGTCTCCGTGGGGAACCGCGAAGGCTCCTGCCGGCCCACCGCTGCCGGAGGTTCCCACGCTCTCGCCGACGCGCGTGTCGCGCCCCACGCCGTCCGGAGCAGAGGCGCCACCGGCACCACTGCGCGTCGACGTCGCGACTCCGCCGCCGATGAGGATCGACCCGCCGCCTCCCCCGGCGCCGGTGCGCCTCGAATCACTGCCA
>Ga0163152_10005953_pt1 | contig 14046 bp, 14 predicted proteins | sample OliLakLV19MP8IB2_FD_148635 | JGI IMG/M metagenome (GOLD analysis project Ga0163152, IMG submission 148635) | Freshwater microbial mat bacterial communities from Lake Vanda, McMurdo Dry Valleys, Antarctica - Oligotrophic Lake LV.19.MP8.IB-2 | ecosystem: Environmental > Aquatic > Freshwater >... | reverse complement strand
CACGTGCTCGACACTTACTCCCCGGGAAATCCGAAGAAGGCGCCTGTGGTGGTGTTCATGCACGGCGGCGCGTTCACCGACGGCGAGAAGGACCGCACGGCCGAGGTGTACGGCAACGTCACGATGTGGTTCGCGCGCCACGGCATCGTCGGGATCAACATGGAGTATCGCGCCGCGCCCGAGTCGCAGTACCCCGGCGGCACCGAAGACCTTCGCGATGCCTGCCAATGGATCGAAAAGAACGCGGAGTCGCTCGGCGTGGATATAAAGAAACTCTTCGTCTTCGGCCATTCGGCGGGCGCGGCGCACACGGCATCGTATGCCTACGGCGCGCCGGGCTCGGAGGGCGGTCCCAGGCCGGCGGGTTCCATCGTGATCAGCGGGCGCGTGCGCGCGGACAACCTGCCGACCAACCCGAACGCGCGCAAGGTCGAGGCCTATTACGGCACGGACAACGCGCTGTTCGAAGAGCGCTCCTCGGTGCATTGGGCGGGCAAGGACAGCGTGCCGACCTTCATCGCGATCGCCGAATTCGAGAACCCGTTGCTGGATGTCTATTGCCTGGAGCTGGCGCATAAGCTCAGTGTGGCGAAGGGCAAGGCGCCGCGCTTCATGCAGCTCTGGGGCCACAACCACAGCTCGATCATCGCGCACATCAATACCGCGGAGAACGAGCTTGGGCGGGCGTTGGTGGACTTCGTGGAGCGAAACAGAAATCGTCCGTAGTCGGTACCCGCACTGTGGCTCGCGGTGGCTTTCCAGAGGGGAACGGCGACTCGCCGATGAACAGCACCAGATGAACGAGGCCGCCGCAAGGAAGGTGCTTTTCATCCGCGCGGTCGAGGCGGGGGACGCCGATGGCAAGGTGCTCGGCGAAGAGGATTGCGGTTATGCCGGACGAGCGGCGGCCGAGATGGTTCGCTGGCAAGCCGCAGAGGACGGCGAACGGCCCTCATCCTCGGCATTCGTCGCCAAGCGCGCGGAACTGCTCACCGCCAAACTGGCCCAGCGCTTCCCCAAGGCTTTGCGCGCGTTCGAATCGATGCGCTGGCGAGCGTGGGTTGGCGTGCTGCTGCCGGTGCTCGCGTTGATCGTCGGCGCGGCCGCAGAGCACATCGCCGACCGGCATCGCCTCAACATCCTGGCCTTTCCGCTGCTCGGACTGGTGGTCTGGAACATCCTCGTTTACTTGCTGCTGGCGGCGAGCGCGGCGCGGATGCTCGCCACCCGCTCCGGCCGTCTGCCGGGCTGGCTGCAACGACAATTTTCCGGTCTTGGCAGCACGGTTGCACCGCGCGCCGCGGGTCAGCTGGCCGGGGCCTTGGCGCGGTTCGTCCTCGTCTGGACGCAACTCGCCTCGCCACTCCTCATCGCGCGTGCGGCGCGCGTGCTGCACCTGTCCGCGGCGCTGCTGGCGTTGGGCGCGATTGCGGGCCTCTACGTACGCGGCCTGGTGTTCGAATACCGGGCCGGCTGGGAGAGCACCTTCCTCGACGCGAACGCTGTGCACGGCATTCTGGGGTTCTTCCTGCAGCCCGCGGCGCAACTGATTGGTTTGCCGTTTCCGGGCATTGCCGAGATCGCCGCGTTGCGCTGGAGTTCGGGCAGTGGCGAGAATGCGACGCGTTGGATTCATTTCTACGCCCTCACCGCGCTGCTGGCGGTCGTGACGCCGCGACTGATCCTAGCGGCATTCGCCGGATGGCGCGAGCGCAGTATCGCCCGGCACTTCCCCCTGGCACTCGATGGTCCGTATTTCCGCCGAGTGCTGGCCGATTGGCGCGAGGTGCCAGCGCGGGTACGAGTCGCGCCTTATGCATACACGCCGGCCGAGGCAGCGAGCGAGGGCGTGCGAAGCCTCGCTGCGCGGCTGTTCGGCGCCAGTGTGCACGTGCAATCGGCCCGGCCGGTCGCGTATGGCGAGGAGGACTCGCTCGCTTCCGGCGGGCACGGTGGGTCATCTGCAGTGGACGTTGTCATCGCGCTATTCAACCTCGCGTCTACGCCGGAAATCGAGAATCACGGCGTGTTTATCGATGGCCTCCAGGCCCAGGCGCAGGGTCCGATCGCCGTCCTGGTGGACGAATCGCCCTACCGTCGCCGTTTGGGCGCGCAGCCGGGCGCGGACTCGCGCCTCGCCGAGCGCCGCGAGGCGTGGACCGGACTGGCCAGCACGCGCGGGCTGACCGCGATATTCGCTGACCTGGAGGCGGCGGATCTTGCCGCCGCAGCGCGCGACCTCGATGGGCAGTTGTCTCGCCTGGCCACGGGGGGCTGACGTAATGGCCAACGAAGCCGCTACGATCGATCTGTGCATTGTTTCGCACACCAATGCGGGCAAGACGACGCTGGCACGCACGCTGCTCGGGCGCGAGATCGGCGAGATCCGCGATCAGCCGCATATCACGGAAATTGCCGAGTCGCATGTGCTGCTCGAAACGCCGCAAGGGGACCTTTTGCGGCTGTGGGACACGCCGGGCTTCGGCGATTCGGCGCGCCTGGTAAAGCGGCTGATGTTGGCCGATAGCCCGATCGGCTGGATGCTGCGCCAATTGTGGGATCGCTATCGAGACCGGCCGTTCTGGTGCAGCCAGCAGGCGATGCGCGCGGCGCGCGAGTCGACTGACGTCGTGCTCTATCTGGCCAGCGCCGCGGAGGATCCGCGCGATGCCGCCTATGTCACCGCAGAGATGCAGATTCTGCGCTGGATCGGCAAGCCCGTGCTGCTGCTGCTCAACCAGGTCGGGCCGCCCAAACCGGCCGCGGCGGAACGCGCCGAGGAGGAACGCTGGCGCCTGCATGTTGCGCCGCTTGCGGTGGTGCGCGAGGTACTGACGCTCGATGCGTTCGCTCGCTGCTGGGTGCAGGAGGGCGTGTTGTTGCATGCGGTCGAGAAGGTCCTGCCGGAGGAAAAGCGCGGGCCTTTCGCGCGCCTTTCTGCTGCTTGGACGGCGCGCAGCCTGGAGCGTTTCGATGCCGCGATGGCAATCCTCGCCGCGCAGATTACTCGAGCGGCACGCGATCACGAGTCGCTTGCTCCCGCCGCGCCCGGAGGCGTGGCGCGGCAGGTCTTGAAGTCCCTCGGCGTGGCCGATAAGGGCGGGGATGCCGCGCGCGAACGCGCCATCGATGCGCTTGCCGAGCGGCTCGATCGCGAGACGCGCGATGCGATGCAGCGTCTTATCAGGCTGCACGGCCTGGAAGGCAACGCGACGGCAATTGTGCTGCAACGCGTGCGCGAGCCCTTGGTGGATACGGGTCCCGTGGACGAGGGCCGTACAGCGACGTTTAGCGGCATCGTCTCCGGCGCGCTGAGCGGTCTGGCTGCCGATCTCGCCGCCGGAGGGTTAACGCTGGGCGCCGGGATGCTCGCCGGCGGCATCCTCGGGGCGCTGGGCGGGGCCGGGATTGCGCGCGGCTACAACATGATCCGCGGTGACAGCCAACCGGCCGTCGGATGGGGTGCGCCATCATTGGACGCGCTCGCTGCCGCCGCCATCCTCCGCTATCTCGCCGTCACCCACTTCGGCCGCGGCCGGGGACGTTACCAGGAGAGCGAGGCGCCGGCATTCTGGCGCGATGAGGTAAGCCGCACAATCTCCGAGCACGCCGAGACGCTGCACACCCTGTGGGAGAACGCAGCGCAAAGCGAGTACTCGGAACAAGTAGAGCAGGACTTGCAACGCACGCTTGCCGCTGCCACGGCCGCGATCCTCGAACGGCTCTATCCGGGGCGCGTTCCGAAGGAACTGCTGGAAGGGGGTCACTAACGGAACCTGGCGGGGGCGCTGCCCGCCGATCAGTCCGGAATCCGTTCTTCCAATGCTTTATTGCGTCCGTCGTCAAGCGGCAGCCGCGCGATCAGCAATGCTGCCATCTTCGTCCGAAGGCCCGCATTCCTGGCGGGTGAGCGGGTGAAATGCTGCCACGAGGGTTTTCGGCAGGCGGACCTCCCGGAGTCTGGCCAATCAGCTTCCGGCGACGTAACAATTGTCATGCCAATCCAAGAAAATTATCCGCGGCTCACATGAGCCGCCACGCACCGCCAGCGGCCGTCCCGCTTTGCCCACGTATCGGTGTACCAACCGGCGCCGCGCTGGCCGTCCGGCTTCGTGTACGCGGTGCGCGCATGGATGATCGCCATGTCACCGACGCACTGGATGCGAACGTCATTGCATTCGAGGCCGGTGATGCCCGGGCCGCGCGCGACCTGCTTCAGGAACGCCGCTCGGTCGATCAGCGCGCCGTCGGGATTGCGGTTCAGGAAATCGGGCGCAAGGATCTCCTCGAAGCGTGCGACGTCAGAGTCCTGCACGGAGCGCACGTAGTCCTCGATTGAGGACTTTCAGCGTTTCGAGGTCGTCGGCTTGCATTAGCACCTCCTGAGAAGGTCGGGGACGAAAGCAGGCTCATGCTACGCCTGCGGTACGTTGCGCCGGCGGTCGTCGAACAGGGGCGGGTGGGCTGGAGAAGTTCCGGGCGACTGGCTGGATAGCTCCAGGCAGGTCCGCAGCGCCTTGGGCGGTTTGCTTGGTGCAAAACAGGTAATTGATTTACATGGATGTTTTTACTTCAAGGCGAGTATTTAGGTGCAACTTTATAATTAACTTGCAACTTTAATATATTTGTTGCACCTTAACATTCTATGAATCGACCTCTAACTCCTGGACCGGCAAACCGATCCGACAAAGCCGACATCGGATATGAGGCTGACGGCTACTGGCGCGACGGTAATCATCACGTGATAGTCGAGTTGAAATCGGGGACTCACAGCTTCCGAAATGTTCGAGCCAGCTTGCTCGGACTCGCATATCGACTTGCTCGCGAGCCGGAAGATCGGGCGCTACTGGTGCTCACAGACTCCCGAATTACCGAAGAGCGCCTGCACGCCGAACTGCAGTTGGCGGGACAGACCCTGAAACCGGATGTGATGCGGCGATTGTCGCTGGTACTCGCTACGCCTGAAGGTTATGTCGGGCTCCCGGCCGAACTGGGGTCCAACTTCTACGACTGGCTCGACGATCTCATCGCAAACGAGGCGAGCAAGGGTAGCAAACCCCGAATGTCGTCGGACGAGGTCTTCAAGGTCATGCTGTATCAGTGGCTGCTGGGAAAAGGTCCGGTCACGGCGGACTGGATAACGAAGACGGTCGGATGCAGCTATCCGACCGCTGCCCGTGCCCTTGAACGCATCGGTCATGCCTTGGTCCGCCATCGGGATCGGCGCTCCGTGCTGCGCGGCTTTCCGAGCGAGCAGTGGAAGCGTCTGGTGACGATGTCCGATGAAACCCGGGAGACCGTGCACTTCGTGGATGCTTCCGGGCAGGCACGGTCCCCGCAATCGCTCCTGCGCCGCTTGGCGGCACTGGGTGATGATCGCCTCGCCGTAGGCGGCATCGAAGGCGCGCGTCACTACTATCCAGGGGTCGACCTCGTCGGTTTGCCAAGGCTCGACTTGACGCTTCACTCTCCGGATGGTCACGTCGATCTGGGTTTCATAGAGCGCCTGGATCCGGGGTTGGTGAAAGCCGATCAGCGGGATGCGCCAGCGGCGATGGCCTTGCACGTGTTGCGCCGGAAGGTGACTTTGTTCGATCCGGGAGAGAACGGTCTGCAATGGGCCGATCCCGTCGAATGCCTGCTGGATCTGCATGAGGCGCGCCTCGAGCCGCAAGCCAAGGAGTTCCTGAATTTCCTCATCAAGAATCGCAGCGGCACCGCATGAACCTTCTCTCGCCCCACGAAATCCTGAAGCAAGTGGCGGCGGCGCTGCCGGAGGAGTGTCGAGCTGCCGTGATCGTCATCGGAAGCCTTGCGGCGGGATATCGCTACTTCGGCAGCGATCCTGCGTCTTTGGTGCAAACCAAAGACGTGGATTGCATGTTGTCTCCGCACATCAAGGCCGTGCCGGCAGGCAAGGCAGTGGCAGAGAGCCTCTTCCGTGCAAATTGGCAGATGAGGGAGGATGCAAAATGGGGCGCGCCGGGAACTGCGGAAACGCCTGTCGAACAACTTCCCTTGGTGCGACTGCATCCGCCCGGCAGCAGCGAGTGGTTCATCGAGTTGATGGTTTCGCCGCCTGCAACCGGAGCGAGGGGCAAGCAGTTCGTAAGGCTCGAAACCGAGCGCGGCCATTTCGGCCTGGCCATTTCGGCCTGTGCAGCTTCCAGTATCTGTCGTTGGTGGAGGTGCAGCCCATCGTGACGGAGTACGGCGTCGCAATTGCGCGGCCGGAAATGATGGCCTTGGCCAACCTGCTCCACCATCCAGAACATAAGCGGCCTGATTGGGGATCGCGGCCTGAGGCGCAGCAACAAGGATCTCGGTCGTGTTCTTGCTTTGGCTTTTCTGGCAATGCGGGAGGATGAGGATGCCTTGCGCGGTTGGGCGGGCGCTTGGGTTGAGGCGTTGCAGGGGCGGTTTCCTGCGGAGTGGGCGACGCTGTGTACTGTTGCCGGCCAGGGCTTGCGCGTATTGCTCGAGAGCCCGGCAGACATGGAGGAGGCTGCGCACAGCTGTGCCAATGGGCTACTGGCTTCGTACCGACTCACGCCGCAACAGTTACGGATTGCCGGTCTGCGGTTGGTGCAGGATGCAGTGGAGCCGCTGGAGGCGATGGCAAGAGCATGAAAGTAGTGGAAAAAGAACTGGAGAACCTGCGCATCAATCCGGATTGGGCGAAGCTGCCCTTGTTCGATCGTTCAAACTGGCAGCGCCATTGAGATAGAGCCGAATAAAGTCGAACATTCAAGACCGAATAATGGCTTTCCTACTGACGAATATGCCAATTGGATTTCCAAATCAGGAAATATCGTAAACGAAAAACCGTAGAGCGAAACGCTGCCGGACCATTCGCCCCTGCGTGATATTCTTCAGCTCTTTTTCGCCCCATCTTTCCCATGCCTTTCGTCACCGCCGCCGGCCGCAAGCTCGAGTACCAGCGCATCGACGCGGACGAGACGAAGCCGGTAATCGTGTTCCTGCACGAGGGGCTGGGGTCGATCTCGCAGTGGCGCGATTTCCCGCACAAGGTGGTGGCCGCGACCGGTTGCCCGGCCTTGCTCTATGCGCGCTATGGCTACGGCCAGTCGGACGTGCTGGAAGAGCCGCGCAAGCAGGACTTCATGCACGACGAGGCCCTCATCGCGTTGCCTGAGCTGCTCGATTCGCTCGGCGTCAAGGCCCCGATCCTGCTCGGCCACAGCGATGGCGCCTCCATCTCGCTCATCCACGCGGGCGCGGGGCGCCCGGTGCGCGGCGTGATCGTCGAGGCGCCGCACGTGTTCGTGGAGGAGCACGGCGGCCACGGGATCCGGGCCGCGGGCGAGGCTTTCCGCACGACCGACCTGCCGCAGAAGCTGGCCAAGCACCACCGCGACGCGGCGAAAACCTTCTACGGCTGGTATGACGTCTGGATGTCGGGCGAGTTTCCCAAGTGGAACATCGAAGCCTCGCTCTCCGGCATCCGCTGCCCGGTGATGGCGATCCAGGGCGAGGACGACGCTTACGGCACGATGGCCCAGCTCGAGCGAATCGCGCGCCAGGTGAGCGGGCCGTGCGAGCTAATGAAGCTCGCCGACTGCGCGCACACGCCGCACAAGGAGCAGCCCGAAAAGACACTTGCCGCGGTGACGCGGTTCATCAACCAGATTCTCGAGAAGGAAACCGCTTGAGCGCCACCTTGCCTGCCGCACCCTTGGGCACCGACGCGCGCACGATCAGCCTGGTGGCGATCGCGCACGCCATGTCGCATTTCCTGCAGCTCTTCATTGCACCGCTGTTCCCGCTGATCAAGGACGATCTCGGCGTGAGCTACACGGCGCTCGGCGCGGTCACCGGCCTGTATTACGCCGTGTCGGGCATCTGCCAGACGCTGTCGGGGTTCGCAGTCGACCGGTTCGGCGCGCGGCGCGTCCTGATTTTCGGGGCCACGCTGTGCGTGGCGGGAGCGCTCCTCATCGGGTTCGCGCAGAGTTTCGAAGCGCTGGTCTTCGCGGCGATCATCGGCGGCATCGGCAACAGCGTGTTCCATCCGAGCGATTTCGCGATCCTCAATTCCCGCGTGAGCCCCGGTCGCCTCGGATTCGCGTACAGCTGGCACAGCATGGCCGGGAGCCTGGGCTATGCCGTCGCGCCACTCATCAGCGTTGCGCTTGCCGCTGCGATGGGGTGGCATAACGCCGTGTTCGTGGCCGCGTCGATCGGCGCTGCCGTGCTTGCGCTGGTGGTGTGGAACAGCGATGCGCTCGAAGTCGCGCCGACGCGCGGCAAGGGCAAGCAGGGCAGCGTGGCGGAGGACATCAGGATCCTCGGCTCGACGCCGGTGCTGATGTGCTTCGGGTATTTCTTCCTGATCGCGTTCGTGTTCATCGCAATGCAGGCTTTCGGCGTGACGACGATGGTCACGATGTACGGCATCAGCGCGGGCCTCGCTTCGGCTGCGCTCACGGCCTACATGGCGGGTTCCGCGGGCGGGATCTTCGTCGGCGGTTTCGTCTCGTCGCGTGGCTGGGACCCGGTGAAGGTGGCCGCGACCGGCATGGGGGCGAGCGCGGCGCTCATGCTGATGATCGGCCTGGCCTGGTTTCCCGGCATCCTGCTGCCGCTGATCCTCGCGCTCGCGGGATTCGCGGGCGGCATCACGCAGCCCTCGCGCGATCTCATCGTGCGCCAGACCACGCCCAAGGGCTCGACGGGCGCGGTGTACGGCTTCGTGTATTCCGGGCTGGATCTGGGCTCGGTGATCGCGCCGGTGTTCTTCGGCTGGCTGCTCGATGGCGGCCGTGCGAGCGGGGTTTTCTTAAGCTCGGCGGCGGTGCTGGTGATTACGATCCTGACGGTGCTGCAGCTTCCGGGCCGCACGCGGAAGGAAGCGACTTAGCTCAGACAGTCAGCGCGGCGGTCACTACGCCGGCGGCCACGGCGATCCGTCCGGCCAGCCGGGAGGGGCGATGCGCGGTGTTCTGGGCCGAGCGCCAGGCTGCGGTAAACCACAGCGCGCAGGCAAGCAGTTTCAGCACGTCGAAGAAGTTGCCCCACGAGTGATGACCGTCGACGCGCAGAAACTCGGCGGTGAGCGTGAGCGCGGTGGCCGCAAGCGCAACAGGGATGCCGCCGAGCCACCAGACCTTCCACAGCCGCTCTTCGCCGGCTAGCGCGCGGCGAAGAAAAACCACCCCCATTACTGTTTGTAGTCGCTGCCGCGGCGCTCGAGCATGCGCAGCATCGCGGGCCAGTGCTTTTGCGCCGACCCGCGGTTCGGGCGGTTGAACTGCTGGTGGCCCTTCTCGACCGTTTCGGGGGTGATCAGCGTGACCGTGTCCTGCCCGCCGGAAAGCGCATCCACCTGGATCTGGCAGGCGCACTCGAGGTAGTACATGTACTCGATGGCTTCGCTCACCGAAGTTCCCAGCGTGAGCAGGCCGTGGTTGCGCAGGATCATCGCGTGGCTCGTGGGGCCGAGATCGCGCGCGAGGCGCGTGCGCTCGTCCATGTCGAGGGCCACGCCTTCGTAGTCGTGGTAGGTCAGCTCGCCCATCACGCGCAGCGAATGCTGCGAGAGCGGCAGCAGGCCCTGCTTCATCGTCGAGACCGCGACGCCGGCGCGCGTATGGGTGTGCAGGACGGCCTGCGCCTCGGGGCGCGCCTCGTGGATGCAGCCGTGGATCACGAAGCCGGCCTGGTTCACGCCCAGACCCACCGGGTCCTCGATGATCTTGCCTTCCTGGTCGATCTTCACGAGCGTGGAGGCCGTGATCTCGTCGAACATGAGACCGAAAGGATTGATGAGGAAATGGTGATCGGGGCCGGGCACGCGCGCCGAGAAGTGCGTGAAGATCAGGTCGGTCCACTTGTAATGCGCGGCGACCTGGTAGGCAGCGGCGAGGTCGACTCGCACGTCCCACTCTTCCTTGCTGACTCGGTCACGCAGGCTGCTGGGCTTGAGGACGGCGCTCATGACACTCTCCGGAGGCAAAAAAAGGTTAACCAGATCATACGCCTGCAGGCGCCCTCCCGCGAGTGCGGCGGCGCGAAACAGTGCTAGGCGGCGAGCTCCGCGCGGACTTCCGGAAGTGCCCCGCGACCCTCGGCCACTTCGAGGGCTTCGAGGATCAGCGCGGGGTCGTTTGCGGCCAGGCGGTCAGCGTCGCAAAGCAGGCGCCGCCACGCCTTGGCGCGGCCGTAGCCGTGATACAGCCCGAGCATGTGGCGCGTGATATGGCGCAGGTGCACGCCGTGCCCAGTGCCTTGGCCCGCGCCCTGCGACAGTGCGCGCATTGCGTAAGCGTGCATCGCGACAGCAACTTCGGCACGAGAGCTGGCCGCGGCGCCAAGCAGTTTGTCCCCGGCAACCGCGAGCAGCCAGGGATCGTGATACGCCGCGCGCCCGAGCATCACGCCGTCGACGTGACCGAGCTGCGCCTCGATCTCATCGAGCCGCGTGATGCCGCCGTTCACAACGATCGTCAGGCGCGGGAATTCCTGCTTGAGGCGACGGACGTAGTCGTATTTCAGCGGGGGAATCTCGCGGTTCTCCTTGGGCGTGAGGCCCTTGAGCACCGCGTTGCGCGCATGCGCGATGAAAGTAGCGCAGCCGGCAGCGGCGACCTGATCGACGAACGACTGCACGAATTCGTAGTCTTCGATGGCGTCGATCCCGATGCGATGCTTGACGGTCACCGGGATGGACACTGCTTCGCGCATCGCGCGCACGCAGTCGGCGACCAGCGCGGGCTCGGCCATGAGGCACGCGCCGAAGGCACCGCGCTGCACGCGCTCGCTCGGGCAGCCGACGTTGAGGTTGACCTCGTCGTAGCCCCACTGCTCGGCGAGCTTTGCGCACTTCGCGAGGTCGGCGGGCTCGCTGCCGCCGAGTTGCAGCGCCACCGGATGCTCTTCAGCGTTGAAGTCGAGGTGGCGCGGGACGTCGCCGTGGATCAGCGCGCCAGTGGTGACCATTTCGGTATAGAGCATCGCCCGCGGGCTCACCTGGCGCAGGAAGTAGCGGCAGTGCCGGTCGGTCCAGTCCATCATTGGGGCCGCGCAGAGGCGGTGGCGGGCGGATTGCGTTGTGGGGAGTGCAGGATCAACCATTCCTGAGAAATCGCTCCAACTTTGTGTCAGTGTTTATCCGACTTTCATTGTCCCTCTAAAATGGCAAGATCAGGCACGCTGATCGAGACCGGAGGGCGAGAGCATGTACGCAAACTCGCGCTTCCCTGATGTCGACGACGAACTCGCAAAGCTGCGCGAAGAGGTCGCGTCGCTGCGTGCCGTGAAGCCGGTCAATGCGGAAACGGCGCCGCGGCTTATTGCAGAATCGCGCGCCGGCGCTGATCGCACATGAAGCCCGGTTTCGTCATGCTTGCTCCTCTTTCGCGGCCCGGCCCGATGCCGTCCGGGCCGATGCGGTTAGCGAAAATGCAAGCGCCGCGTCCAGCGCCTCCATGAACCGGTCGACCTTGATGGGTTTGGTGATGTAGTCCAGGAACCCGGCCCCGAGGGCCCGCTCGATGTCGCCAGGAATCGCATTGGCGCTGAGCGCGACGATGGGGATATGCGCCGTGGACGCATCCGCGCGCAGGATTTTCAGGGCTTCGATGCCGCTGATGCCGGGCAGGTTGATGTCCATCAGGATCACCTCCGGTTGATGGGTGCGCGCATATTCGATGCCCAGATTGGCGTCCGTCGCCGAGAGCAGGCGCAGTTCGGGGCGGCGCGCGATGAGTTGCTCGACCAATTCCAGGTTGGCCGGGTTGTCTTCCACATACAGAAGCGTGCGCAGCGGCGCGCTATCGGGCAACTGCGCGGCCAACTGCGCGGGCAACTGTGCGGCCAACTGCGGGCGCGCCGGCACCGCATGCCCGGCTCCCAGGACCGCAAGCCGCGGTGCGGCCGCCAGACTCAATTCGATCCAGAACACGCTTCCCGCCCCGACGGTGCTTTCCGCGCCAATGGTCCCGCCCATCAGTTCGACCAGCCGCTTGGTCACCATCAGGCCGATCCCCGTGCCTTCCTCCGCACCGGCCTCTTTGCCAAGGCGGTTGAATGGCTGGAAAAGCTGCCCGAGCCGTTCCGGCGTCAGCCCCACACCCGTATCCCGCACTTCGATACGAATCGAGCCCGGGGAGCTTAAGGCAACCTCGACGCAAACCGTGCCTTCCGGCCGGTTGTACTTGATTGCGTTGGAAAGCAGATTAACCAGGATCTGCTTGACCCGGATCCGGTCGCCTTTGACATGGCGGGGGATTTCAATGCGCGGAAACGTCACGGCGATGCCGCGCTTCTGGGCCTGCATCTCGACAATGGCGCGGCACTCGAGCATGACCTCGGCCAGCGGGACCGGCTCCTCCGCCATGATCAATTTGCCCGACTCGACCAGCGCGAGATCGAGGATTTCGTTGATCAGCTCCAGCAGGTACCATCCTGCCTTGAGAATGTGATCGATGCTGCGCTTCTGGGAGGGGGTCGGGGGCGGCGAGCCGGCTTCGATGAGCTGGGCAAAACCGAGGATCCCGTTGAGCGGCGTGCGCAATTCGTGGCTCATGCTGGAGAGAAAATCCGATTTCGCGCGATTGGCATGCTCCGCGGCGGCTGTCGCCTCTTTGAGTGCCGTTTCAATCAGCCTGCGCTCGCTGATGTCGTTGAAGATCACCGCGACGCGGCGATGGGATTCGTCCTCGACCCGAAAGGCATACAGCTCCAGCATGCGCCCGTCGCCTGTGAGCCTGCGTTCGAACCGGATCGGCTCGCCGGTGGCGAGAATGGTTTCGTAGGTCTCGTACCAATCCCCAGTGATGCCCGGGAACATCTGGCGGATGGTTTTCCCGACCACATTGCCCACGCCTGATTGTGTCTCGAACGCCGCGTTCGCTTCGATATAGCGGAAATCCACCGGCTCGCCCGCTGCGCCTTCCACCTTCTCGATGATGCAAAAGCCTTCGTCCATCGCCTCGAACAGGCTGTGGTACTTTTTTTCGGATTCGCGCAACGCCGCTTCGGCCTGTTTGCGCTCGGCAATTTCGGCCCGCAATTGGTGGTTGAGCTCCTCCGCCCTTTGCGTAAGTTCGTGCTGGCGCATGGACGAGAGCATCAACGCCTCGTTCATCGCGGTCGTTTGCACCTGCAACCGCGCGCGCTCCTCTTCGAGCGCCTGGCCGGCGGAGTCCGTTTTTATTTCCAGGGCCATGGGTTCGGAATTCGGTTCGGAATTCTTTTTTTAAACGTCGATTCGGCGCGGTCTGGCTTTCGGCTCCGGCGCGGGCTCGGGCGGAGATTGGCCGATCCGCTCCGGCAGGCCGCTGGTCAATCGCACATAGTCCGTCTGGCGCGGGCCGATGAGGACCAGGCCCTTGTCGGTAACGACATATTCGCGGATGTCCTTGCTGTGGTTGCCGCCGCGCATTTTGACCACCACCATGACTTTGCGCAGCTGGCCGTCGATCTCCACGTAACGCAGCCGGATAATGTCGTCGGTCAGAAACGAAATCGTGTAGTGGCTGAACTCGAACGAGGTAAACGAGTCCTCGATTTCGACCGTGGTGAGGATCGTCACCCCCACTCCGGTCAACGCCGCGATCATGCGGTAGAGCGATTCGCGAAAGTCGGTCCGGAAACCGGGCGCCAGCGCCATCTCGAAGCCCACCAGCGAATCGATCACCAGCCGCTTGGCGCCGAGCCTTTTGACCGCGTCGAGAATTTCCTGCAACGCTTCATCCACCGAGAGGTCGAGCGGCCGCAGGTAAAGCATTTCGAGCATGCCCTTCTTTTGCGGCGTATGCAGGTCCAGACCAAAGGAGTCGGCCCGCGCCGTATAGCCTCTGGGGCGCTCTTCGAAGATCGCCGCGATGCCCGGTTCTCCGTGGCGCACGCCCTCGGCGAGAAAATGGGTCGCCAGCGCCGATTTTCCGGTGCCCGAAGGTCCGGCTATCAGCATGCTGTCACCCTCCAATACGCCCCCGCCCATCATCTGATCCAGTTCGGCAATGCCGGTGGACAGGCGCCGCCGTTTGAGCGGCCGGTCCTTTTGCACGAGCATGCCCTGAG
>Ga0163152_10005951_pt1 | contig 14052 bp, 12 predicted proteins | sample OliLakLV19MP8IB2_FD_148635 | JGI IMG/M metagenome (GOLD analysis project Ga0163152, IMG submission 148635) | Freshwater microbial mat bacterial communities from Lake Vanda, McMurdo Dry Valleys, Antarctica - Oligotrophic Lake LV.19.MP8.IB-2 | ecosystem: Environmental > Aquatic > Freshwater >... | reverse complement strand
CTACACGGCCACAGATATCCTCTCACGCTTCAAACGGATGGCCGGGTTCCATGTGCTGCACCCAATCGGCTGGGACGCGTTCGGCCTGCCCGCGGAACAATACGCCATCAAGAACAACGTCCATCCGCGGATCACAACGCAGCAGAACATCACGACCTTTCGCAGGCAGATCAAGTCGCTGGGTTTTAGCTACGACTGGGATCGTGAGGTCGATACTACGGACCCCGACTATGTGAAGTGGACGCAATGGATCTTCCTGCAAATTTACGACACCTGGTACGACCCCGAAGCAAACAAGGGCCGGCCGATTAGCGAACTGCCAATTCCGGATGCGCTCAAAAAGCAGGGCCTCGACGCGGTGCGCCTGTATCAGGATTCGAAGCGGCTGGCATATCAGGCGGAAAACCCCGTCAACTGGTGCCCCGCGATGGGCACAGTGTTGGCGAATGAAGAAGTCGTCGACGGCAAAAGCGAAGTCGGCGGCTTTCCCGTGGAACGAAGGCCGCTGAAGCAGTGGCTACTGCGGATCACGGCATATGCGGAGCGCCTGCTGGGCGATTTGGACGCTCTCGACTGGTCGGAAGGCATCAAGGGAATGCAGCGGAATTGGATTGGGAAGAGCATCGGCGCGGAAGTTCAGTTTCAAGTTTCGGGTTTCAAGTTTCAAGTTGAAGTATTCACGACGCGGCCGGACACGCTTTACGGCGCGACGTACATGGTACTGTCCCCGGAACATGCGCTAGTGAACCAAATCACCACGCGGGAACAGGTGGCGGCAGTGAAGGACTATCAAGACCAGGCTTCTCGCAAGAGCGACTTCGACCGAACGGAATTGGCAGCCAAAAAGAAAACCGGCGTCTTCACCGGTGCTTACGCGATCAATCCCGCGAACGACGAGAAGATTCCCATCTGGATCGCCGACTACGTCCTGGCCAGTTACGGCACCGGAGCCATCATGGCTGTCCCCGGTCACGACGAGCGCGACTTCGAGTTCGCCAAGCAATTTGGCCTGCCGATCGTCACCGTCGTCATGCCGAACGCGGAATGGCTCAAGAAAACGAAATCGACGATCGATACCCTGGCCGAGGCGTACACCGACGACGGCGTCGCCTGCAATTCCGGCAGTCTGAACGGGCTGAACACGGAGGAGGCCAAGGCTAAGATCATCGCCGAACTAGAGGCTCGCGGGATCGGTAAGAAGCGAGTGAACTTTAAGCTGCGGGACTGGCTGTTTAGCCGGCAACGCTACTGGGGCGAGCCGTTCCCGATCCTCCATGAAGTCGCCAACTCGGGCAGTCGCACCGGCCTCATTCGGCCACTGACCGCGAAAGACCTCCCTCTGCGTCTGCCCGAGTTGGAAGACTTCAAGCCAACAGGCAGCCCCGAAGGCCCGTTGGCAAAAGCAACCGAATGGGTTCACGTTTCGCTAGATGGGAAGCACTATCGACGTGAAACCAACACGATGCCACAATGGGCCGGTTCGTGCTGGTACTACCTACGCTACATCGACGCGAAGAATCCAAACGCCTGCTGCGATCCCGCGAAAGCCAAGCACTGGCTGCCGGTTGACCTGTACGTCGGCGGAGCGGAACATGCCGTGTTGCATTTGCTGTACTCGCGCTTCTGGCACAAGGTGCTTTATGATCGCGGCCACGTGCCGACGGCGGAGCCATTTCAGCGGCTGATCAATCAAGGGATGATCCTGGGCGAGATGGAATTCACGGCCTTCAAAAGATCGGGAGAGTGGGTCTCTTCGGAATCAGTCAGCGAAAAAGATCTCTCCGAGGAAGGGCAGACTGAGCTCGCCACGGTCAAGCTGATCGAAGACCAGGTCGAGAAGCGTGGCAACCTGATGGTTCTGAAAGAGAACCCCGCTATTCGCGTCGATGCCCGCTCTTTCAAGATGTCAAAATCGCGTGGCAACGTGATAAACCCCGATGATGTCGTCAAAGAATACGGTGCCGACAGCCTGCGACTCTACGAGATGTTCATGGGCCCGCTCGAGGCCATGAAGCCCTGGAACATGCGCGGCGTCGAAGGAGTCTATCGCTTCCTGAGCCGGGTTTGGCGAGTGATCGTCGATGACGCGGCCGAGAAGCCGATCCTGCATCCGAATGTGAAGGACATCGTGCCCGATCCGGAGACGCTCAAACTGCTGCACAAGACCATCAAGAAAGTGACGGAAGACACCGAAGGCCTGCGTTTCAATACGGCCATCTCTTCCCTGATGGAGTTCAACAATCACCTGACGGCGAGAGTCGAAATTCGGCCCAAGTCGGTGCTCGAAACCTTCGTGTTGTTGCTGGCTCCTTACGCCCCTCATATCGCCGAGGAACTCTGGCAAGTGCTGGGCCACACATCAACGCTGGCTTACGAACCCTGGCCAAAGTTCGACGCCGCGCTGGTCCGCGACGAACACATTGAAATTCCCGTGCAGATTGCCGGCAAAGTGAAGGCGAAGTTGCTCGCCCCGGTGGATGCGGATGCAGCCACACTTGAGAAGCTTGCACTGGCCGATCCGAAGGTGCAAGAGGCGATTGCCGGCAGAGGGGTTAAGAAGGTGATCGTGAAACCCAAACAGATGGTGAGCATTGTCGTGGAGCAAGGATGAAACTCCCAGCGCGAGTGCGGCGATGGTGGGATGGCCTATCCCGTTCGGCTAAGGCAATCGTGCGGACCGTGATGCTATTGCCCCTCGTCGAAATCGCGTTTTGGGGTTTGGTGGAATTGATCGGCGGTAGACAGGGTTGGGGCGTCATCGCTGGAATTGGCGGTGTGTACTCTGCAACCTACTTGTTGTTCTGCCCTAAAGAAGTTTTGGAGGATCCCGAAATCGGCGGCAAGCTGGCAAAGGACTACCCATTATTGGCCAGAGCTATTTGCGCTATGGGTATTCTGGTTTGCCTGACATTTGCAATTGCGTTCGCGTTCGCTCGTCAACTCGGCCTGGAAGCTCTGAATTGAATTTGCTGTTTGTCCGACGACAAAACACTTCGCTATTCTGAACTCATCGTTTCACTTCTTTTCAAAGGAGCCTCTCCATGGATCGTCGCAATTTTCTTTCTTCTTCCGCTCTGACTGGCTTGGCGTTATCTGGCCTGCACGCGGCCGAGCCAGTCAAGAAGCCACTTCGTGTCGGCCTCATCGGCTGTGGCTGGTACGGCAAGTGTTCGCTTTTTCGGCTCATTCAGACCGCACCGATCGAAATCGTTTCGCTCTGCGATGTGGACAAGCGAATGCTGGAAGAAGCGGCCAAGTTGATGGGTGAACGCACCAAATCCGACAAGAAGCCCCGTCTCTACTCCGATTATCGCGAGATGTTAAAGGAGAAGGATCTCGACATTTGCATGGTCGAAACGCCCGACCACTGGCACGCCTTGCCGATGATCGCGGCCGTCGAAGCAGGGGCCGACGTGTGGGTGCAGAAGCCGATCAGCGTCGATGTGATCGAAGGCCAGTCGATGGTCGCAGCCGCTCGGAAGCACAAGAAGGTAGTGCAAGTGGTCACGCAACGACGCAGCACGCCGCACCTGGCTGAAGCGAAAGACAGGGTGTTGAAGGAAGGGAAACTTGGCAAGATCGGTATGGTCGAGATTTGCTGCTACTACCACATGCGCAAGAACGACAATCCGCCCGTGAAGAAGCCGCCCGAGTACTTCGATTACGAAATGTGGACCGGCCCGGCTCCGTTACGTCCTTACGATGCGCCGCCGAACGATCTATATGGCAATGAACCGTTGCCCCATCGCCGCTGGTGGCGCACGTTTGAGGAGTACGGCAACGGTATCGTCGGCGACATGTGCATCCACATGCTGGACATGGTGCGCTGGATGCTCGACCTCGGCTGGCCGACGAAGATCAGTTCTTCCGGCGGCATTTTCGTTCAAAAAGGCGGCAAGTCGAATATCTCGGACACGCAGACGGCCACCTTCGATTTTCCCGATTTTCCCGTTATTTGGACGCATCGAAGCTATGGAGCTCCGACCGATCCCGAATATCCCTGGGCGGCCTTCATCTACGGCGATAAGGGCACGCTGAAGGCCAGCGTGAACAAATACGAGTTCTTCCCGTTCGGTGCGAAGGAAGCGACCATGAAGGGCACGCCGTTGATGGAGGAAGACAAGTTCCCCGAGGACAAGACGGAGAAGGATCTGGAACGCCATGTCGCGTCGGCACTACGTGCCCACTGGCGAAACTTCCTGCATTGCCGAGAGACGCGGGAAAAACCAGTCTCGGACATCGAGCAAGGGCACATCACGACGGCAAGTTGCATTCTGGCCAACATGTCGATGAAACTGGGCCGTTCGTTGAAGTGGGATCCGGCCACGCACACCGTCGTCGGTGATGAGGCGGCAACCAAGCTATTGCGTCGCGAATACCGCAAGCCGTGGGTGCATCCGGAGCCGGTGTGAGGTTGCCATGCTGGAAGATTCTCAACGTGAGTTCAGCGATCGCTCGATCCGGGAATTGCTTCAGAAGCCCGAGAATCTTCGGGAATTGCTGGAGGAGGCCCTCCCGGATCATGCGGATCGTTTTGACGTCGAGCGGATGAAGCCGGCCCCCGCGGAGTTCCTGCTCGGCAACTGGCGACGTCGCGCGCCGGACGTCATGGTGGAAATTCCGTACCGAACCGAAATCGGCGAACTGACGGCATTGGTCTGTGTTTTGGTTGAGCATGTGACCAACGCGGCCTGGCAAATTCCGCTCAAGACGTTTCAATACGCGGCACAGTATTGGGAGTGGCAATGGCGAACCTGGGAGGAAGCCGCCGCTCCGAAGCCTGCATTCTCACTTTCACCAGTTGTCCCCATCGTGTTGCATACGGGACTTCGGCCCTGGGGTAGTGCTCGGACTTTACGGGATCTTTTCGGTCCACCGGTGGGCTTGCACTTATTTGTTCCCGATTGGCAACCGCTCTTTTGGGAGTTGTCCAAGCACTCGACCGACGAATTGTTGCGTGGCGAACATGTATTTCTACAGGCCTTAGCCATCTTCAAAGCCGACGACGCCGAGTTGGAAGAGGCCCGACAACTGTTCGTGAAGATAAACGAGCGGATTAACCAACTGCCCGATTCGCGTCGTGTTCGCTGGGAAAATTTGTTACACTTACTGATAGGTTGGGCGCATAATCGCCGCCCTAAAAGCGAACGACAATCATGGCGAAATATAGTCGCGAATCTTGAAACGGACGCAGACCGCAGGAAGGAGATCGATCGAATGGCAATTACTATCGAGCAGAGCATCTATCTGGAAGGTCGTCTGGAAGGTCGTCAGGAAGGTCGTCAGGAAGGTCGTCAGGAAGGTCGTCAGGAAGAGGCGCGTAGATTACTTCTGAAATTCGGCAAGAAGCGCTTCGGGCCTCCGTCTGAAGCAGTTGTTCTTCAACTTGAGGGCATCGACGACCTCGATCGTCTCGATCGCATGAGCGAGCGATTGGATTCCGTAGGCTCCTGGGAGGACTTATCGGAGACTCTCTGATCTTGGTGCCCCACAGCTTTCTGGCCCAAGGCGAACCATACTCAGGAGACCGACCGGATGACGATCACAATCGAGCAGAGCATCTATCAAGAAGGTCGCGAGGAAGGTCGCCGAGAAGCGGCCCGAATGTTACTCCTCAGATTCGGCAAGAAATACCTGGGTTCTCCTGGTGAAACGGTTGTTCGACGAATAAATTCCATCGACGACCTTGATCGTCTCGATCGCATGAGCGAGCGTTCAGACACCGTTGGAACCTGGGACGAGTTGCTGGAAACCCAGTGAGTTCGCCGTGATGATCGGACTGGCCGGGAACAGATTGGGCACACAGTTTGACCCTAACGCCATTTTCCACACAATAGTCTTATGCCCACACTGTCCCCGAAGGTCGGATGTCCCTTCAGTTGATCATCGATCAGATGGCCGACGCCATCGAAATGATTAATTCCACCTCCACGCCGGCTCAACGGCTTGTCGGAGGCGGAGTGGTCGTCGATGCCCTTGGGCGTCTCCTCGTCTGCTACTCCGACTTCGCCTATCAAGGCTGGCATTTCCCCAAGGGGGGTCTCGAAGAGGGTGAAGACACGCTCACCGGTGCGATTCGCGAAGTTGAGGAAGAATCGGGTGGCGTGGTCGCTAAGCAGTTTTCGGGCAAGATCGTTTTCGAATTGCGGCCAGGCAAGGTGTATCGCGAACCCATCGGCTTTGGCTCATCGCGGGCGGAGCCTCCTAAACATCGGACCTCCGAGAAGATCAGTCTCGGTGCTTATCATCTGCTCGAAGAAGCGGCGAAAGAAGCTCAGATCGATCTCAAGGAAGTGCATCAACACCGTTACGCCATCTTCGATGCACTCGTCGAAAAAAATATCCGAGTCGCTTGGGTGACGGTTCCAACTTACCACCTGCTCACCTACCAGAGCGGCAAGAATCAGGCGACGTGGGAATCGCAAGCGGTGGAATGGTTCGCACCCGCCGAAGTTCGCGAGTTAAGAATTCCAGGTAAGTCGAATGGAAAACCCCGCATCGGCGGGGCGGCGAAGGCCATTCTCGAATGGCCCGATTTCGACGCAATGGTTGAGAAAGCCAAGCCCGAGGCGAAACAGGTTCCAGGGTAATCCCGCCTGTTACGAGACGCTCAGCGACTTACCGTTATCTTTTGCTCCCAAGCTCAGCAGGAACGGGGCGGCCCGTTTAGCCCATTGCTCGGCGGATGGATAGCGATCCGCTCCGTCTCCCCAAGCCGACTGCAACATGTCCGTGTTGATAATGCCGGGATTCAATGGCACGGCGGCCATCCCCTTCGGCAGTTCCTGGGCCATTGCGAGCGTCAATCCTTCGACGGCATATTTGGAAGCGCAATACGGGGCGACTTCCGGCGCGGTTGATCGGCCCCACCCACTCGAGAGATTGACGATCACACCGTGCTTTCGTTCGACCATTGCGGGCACGAAGGCTCGAATTGCATTGACCAGGCCTTTCACATTTACGTCAATCACTCGATCGAAGTCCTGTGCCGAGATCTCCCAAAGCGGGGCCAGCGGATTCATGACTGCCGCGTTGTTGATCAACAAGTCCGGTGGACCATGTTGCGTCAGTACTTCTCGAGACCAGGATTCAAGGGCAGCCGAATCTATTACATCGAGAACGGCGAACGCATGAGGAGCTGGAAACTGCTGCGAAAGTTCCGCCACATGCTCGGCAGAGCGTCCACAACCAACAAGCACATGCCCGGCCGCTACAAAATGTGGAACCAGCGCCCGGCCCAGCCCACGCGTGGCCCCCGTCAGGACGATCAATCTTCGTGCATCGCTCATAGAAGACCAAAGACCTCTCGAAGGAAATGAACAACAATCCTCTCGATACCGGGAGCCGTGCGCTCCGCATTGCCAGCGACGTTTAAGATGCGAACTCGATTCGCCCGAAGCCAGCCCGCGACACTTTCGGGCGAAGGCAGGGCGCCGATCGATACGTCGAGATAGGGCTTTCCATACCAGAGAAGGAACTTCAGCGTCGCTCGTTCACCGGGTGTGTGCCAAAACTGTGCAAACCTGATGGTCGCGTCAGACATCTGCACGTTTCGCCGAGTGCGTGGCGGGTAATTCGAACTGGTGTGTTCTTGCAAACCGAATTGCTGGGCCAACTCCGGACATGGACCGTCGAGCGTCAAGAAACCCTTGGGCATCCAACCACCGGTTTTCAATGCGCAGTCGCGCGCAGCAATGAGTCCCGCCAGATCGGCACCGGTCTGGCCACCCGAGATCACTTGTTCCAGAAACATGGGGTGGGAAGCTAGAGATGCGCGTAAAAATGGCCGGGGGTGTCGCCCACTTCACCCGCCGGCCGAGCGGCTAACCTCGCGGTCAACTCGCTTACTTAACTGTAGACATCGCGAAGCGACGGATCAAGGCTTGGGGGGTCCAATTCCCGACTCTTCTTCCGCAGCCTGTTATCCAGCAATCACTTCGGAAATTGAGATTTTGCAGAACTCACTCTCCGATCTCAATTCTGGACCAGACTCAGAGTGTCCAAATTTTGCTCCGGCGCAAACATTTTGGTATTGTCCTAAGTTGGAGTTCCGGCTTTAGCCGGCTGAAGCCGGGACTCCAACTTAGGACATCCCCTAAAGTTCTCCCGTTTTGAAAACTCGTCTTGCCCAAATTCGCCCCAGCGTTATAGTCCCCTCGCTTCTGGAGCCCGAATTCCGGGTCGCCACGAGGGGTGCATGTTTTCGCAAACACTGTTATTCGCGACTGTCCTGCTCGGCGCGCCACCGGAGCCCAAGGGCCCAGTCCTTGAGAAAGGTCTGGAAGTCCGTTGGTCGGGCTCGTTTACCGAGGCAAGCTTTCGCCCCGGAGTGCAAGCGCACCGTACCTACGATGTGGACACCCGGTTATTCGTGCTGGATACGGGCGACTTTGGGGCCGACGCGGTGCTTTTTACACGCGTGTTTCTCAAGCCTGAAGGCGGCTCACGCGAACTTCCGACTGGTGTTGTTCGGCTTGATCTTGTGAAGATCGGCCCGAATGGGAAAGTTCAAAGTCTCCCATCGCCCGCCGATCCGGACAACCCGGACCCGAAACTGAAGCCTTGGCCTCTCGTACAGTTGCAAGGGCTACCCACAACTGAAGCTGGACTGTTCTTCGAATTTCCGGAAAAGCCGCTGGTCAGGGGGCTCACCTGGTCTCGCAAAGAAACCGATCGGCCCGATGTCTCGTGGAAAATGGCGGAGACAATAAGCTTTCAAGGCTATCCCGCCATGAAACTGGTGGCCGAGCAAAAGACCCCAGGCTATTACGGTGATCGCATCCGACAGGCGGAGTGGCGAAAGCAAGAAACCCTCACGGTTTTCCCCACCAAGGGCTTCGCGGCCAAGCTGGTACGCATCATCGAAAAACGGGAACCGGACGCCGAGGTACTTTCGTTCCGGTCCGTACTCGCACTCGAGCAACAAGGCCGAATTATTTATTCAGGCAGGCTCTTCGACGAACGCCGCGAAGAGGCCATTCAAGCTGCCGCGTTCACCGCCATGCTCGATCGACTGCTCGCGGCAAGTGGACGCGATGGGCCCAAGCCATTCGAGGCTCTCGCTCGACGTACGTCAGCGTACATTTCGGATCGTTCTGCAAATGATAACGTTCCCTATCGAGAAGCAACCTTGGCTGTTCGCAAGCGGGCTTATTCGGCCGCGAAAGGCGAACTGCCACCGTCAACTCCTGCGACCGAGGCAGCAAAAATCAAAGGCGATCCGATCGCAATCGGCCAGCCGATCCCGGATATCACTCCCCCAGGAATCACCGCTCAAGGTTCTGCCAAATTGAGTTCCGCTAGGGGCAAGCCTCTTCTGGTCATCTACTTCCAACCATCGGCATCGAGCGCACTTTCAGTCCTGCATCTCGCGGATGAGTTGAACGTTCGAAAGCTAGGTACGATCCTGCCGCTGGCAATCGGCGAGGCCGCCGAAGCCAAGAAGTTGCAATTCGAAGAAAAGATTGCCGTGCCGATCTTCGATGGAACGGATGTGTACAAGACGCATGGATTAGAAGCGACACCGGTCTTCATCCTCGTGGATGCCGACGGGGTAGTTCGCAACGTTTGGCGGGGATGGGGCAAGGAAACCCCTTCGAGCGTCACACGCGACTTCGAACGGTGGGCTAAATAACTAGTGCGGCTTTCGCAACCGTCAAAACCCGCCCATTCGACATACATTATTCGCCCGAAGGCCCGCTCATCGGTTGTCCGGCACCTCCCTTCGGCTCTACGATTCAACGGTTAGAAATGACGAACTACCAGATCCACGGCCCGGCTCGAACGTGTAACGCGACCGGCAGAGAACTCAAGCCCGGTGAACGGGTCTTTAGTGTTCTGCGAGACGAGGCGGGACAGTTTGTCCGCCAGGATTACGCCAGCGAAGCCTGGCCTGGACCGCCTGAGAATGCCGTCGCCTGGTGGGCCGGGCGTGTGTCGGAAGCAGGTAAGCGAGTCAAGCCGATCATCAACGACGATTTGCTCGTCGATTGTTTCGAGCATCTGACCGAGACATCGGATCCGGGACGATTGAGATTTCGTTATGTGGTGGCCCTCCTGCTCATGCGTCGGAAGAGATTTAAGTTTGAGGATTCGAGCAAAAAAGACGATCGCGGGTTGATGGTTGTCCGCGACGTGAAAACCGGAAGAAAACACGAGATTGTCGATCCGCTGATGACGGAACCAGAAATGGACAGCGTTCGCGACGAAGTATTTCGAGTGTTGGGCTGGGAATGAATTACGAAAGTGAAAAGTCAAAAGTAGAAAGGTCAAAGTGGAAAGCCACTTCGCCTTTTTACTTTTCACTTGGCTCTGGGAGCGTTCCATGCGACCGATGATTTCGATGGCCGTCGGTCTTTTCCTCGTCTTCATGGGAACAGGTTGTGGCCTCTTCGGGCCTCGTCCGGAGAGGCCGGATGCCAGGGCTCCTGCTGCACCCACGACGGACTTCGGCAAGCCGACTTCGGAACGACTCGCTCGCTATCTCAACGAGCAAGCCGCGCTCCTTCAGTCGATTGAATCGCGCGATCTCAACATCGACATTCGGGCACCCGGTGCCAACGTCGGGCTCGATGGCGGCTCGCTCCTTTGCCAGAAGCCCCGATACTTCCGCTTGATCGGTAAGAAGTTCGGTTCCCAAGAAGTACTGGTCGGCTCGAATCAAGAACGCTTCTGGTTCTTCATCAAGCGCGACCCTTCCGATGCACTCTTTCACTGCTCGTACACGGACTTTGAGAAAGGGGCAATCGACTTGCCATTCCCGTTCGAGCCCGAGTGGGTGCTCGAAGCCCTCGGCATGGGAACGGTCGATCCGAACGGGGCGTTTCGCGTTGAGGAAGACAAAAACACGTTCGTGTTGATCGAGGACACGACACTTCGTGGCCGAAAGATTCGCAAGGAGACGGTCTTCTACAAGGGAACCGCTAGGGGCGACCAACCACAAGTCAAAACACGAACGATGTTCGACGAAAAAAACCGGATCATCTGCACGGCGACGATCAAATCGGTCACTCGCATCCCGATTGACCGTGGGTCGAACGCCAAGGCTTCCGTTGTGACTTGCCCGCAATCAATCAAGCTCGAATGGCCCGCCCAAGAAACGGAATTGATTCTGGAACTGAATAATGTGAAGGTGAACGAACGCCTATCGATGGACGCGTTCCAGATGCCGCGACTCGGCAGCAGGGAAGTGGATCTCGGCCGCGATCGACCCACCAGCCGCAGCGGCGTGATTTCGGCGCGTGGCAGGCGATAGGCACAGCATCCATGCCCCGTGTCGAGATGCCTCGCGAGGGGCGTGACGCGAAAATTGTGGCACAACCCGCTACCCATGCACATTGCAATTCGGCAGTCGTCTTTGGAGTTCCGCCGCCCCATCCTCCGTGATCTGCGATGCTCCGTAACCCAGTTCGCACAATGCTGGAAACGATGCAATGTCCTCGATCGCGGCATCCGTCACCTTCGTGCCCCACAAATTTAACACTCGCAAGTCTTTCAATACCGCAAGAGGCTTGAGACCCTCATTGGTCACACTGGTGTTGCCCAGGTGAAGCGTCTGTAACGTCGCGAGTTTCGCGATATCTTCCATCCCCACGTCGGTGACCTGAGTCCGCCAAAGATAAAGAGTCTGCAACGATTGAAGTCTTGAGATCTGCGCCAACGTGGCATCAGTCGCTTGTGAGTTGCCGAGATTCAGGATTCGTAATTTGCTGAGTGCAGCGAGTTCGATAAGCCCTCGATCGGTTAATCGGTTATTGTCCCAGATCTGAAGCACTTCCAGGTTCGATAGTTGGGCGAGATCGTGCATCCCGTCGTCTGTCACTTTGGCGTTGCGAATGTCGAGTGCTCGCAGGTTTGAAATCCTCGCGAGCTGAGATAGCCCCTCGTCGGTCAACGGATAATCCCGCAAGTTCAACTCTTGCAGCGACTCCAGTTCAGCGAGCTGACTGAGTCCCGCATCCGTCAAGGTTGACCGCCAAGTTCCGAATGTCTGCAATCGCTCCAAACATGCAAGCTCGCCTAAGATACTATCTGTCACGCCTTGCCCCCACACATAAAGCGATTGCAGACTCTCCAACTCAACGAGTTGTCCGAGTCCGGGCTTCGTGTCGTGGCGGAAGTCCAAACCGAGCGAGTGCAGGCTCTTGAACCGGGCAAGCTGGCGCAGTTCCCCTTCCGGTATTCTGACAAGACGAAGATCAAGAGCGAAGTGTGAGTCTGGATCGGGTAGCGAAGTCAGCTTGCCATCTGGCCAGGCTGAAAGATGGAACAGCGGCAAGTGGCCAGGCTGGCCATCGTCCTCGGCCACATACTCGAAGCTGCCAAAGTCTTCGACTTTCAACCATGCTAACGTGGCCTTCTCCGCAACCCAGGCGTCAACAACTGCTTTGTCGAATAAGAGTTGCCGAAGAATCGAAGCGAGATAACAGCCCGGTTTGTGACTGGATTGCTGGCGACAGTGAGTTAGCAGGGCCGTGTCGGGGCAACCGGCTTCTTCAAGTGCATCGGCCAAGATTGGCAAGATCTCGGGTCGCCCGTTGCACACACTCATTGCCAGGCCGCGAACATCCGACGTCCGCCAAAGCGGATCGATGGTTCCAGGTAGGTCGTTAGAGCAAGTGAGCACGGGGCGGCTTCAGTCCAAAATCGTCGGAAAGAGCGGGGCCATCGGCACCTCGAAACCTGGAAGCACGTCGCCTGCGGACAGCGTATCCGTCACAGTGAATATTCGAGGACGAGATGGCGATTCGGGCGAAAACGCGTAAATCACGCGTAGTTTTGGCATCACCAGCCACACGAGCCGCACGCCACCCTGCAGATATTCTTGCGCCCTCGAAAACAAATCTTCCACCTCATCGCTCGGGCTGGCCACCTCAACCGCAAGATCGGGAACCAGATCGACCGGATTTTCCCGGTAGACCATTGGTTTATTTTTCGGCCAACGATCGTACTTGATAAAGGCGACGTCCGGCTTTCGATTCCTGGAGTCGTCGTCGGGCAACGGTATCCGAAATAGCATCTCGACGCGATTGCGACCATAGTTTGTGGCTCGCGCGTACGCGCCAAGTTCGTCGTTTATTAGGTTGGCAACCTCCGAAGATACTGCACTCATGGGGGGCAACTCCACAATCTCTCCGTTCACTACTTCGTAGCTGTCCGGTAGCCGTTCGATCTGAGGTTCTTCTTCGAGCAATAACGTCATGGCTGCATCTCCTCTTTTCAACCAGTGTACACGATGATTCGTTTCATGTGCAGGGCATTGAAAAGTTCGGCAAGACATCGATTGGACGAAGGACCCCATTTCGCGGCAATGGAGTTGAACGTTCAATAATACACAACATCGGAACGTGTCTACTACGATAAGCGTCACGGCAGCACGATCTCATCTCCATCATCGAGGTTCATATGCAACGCCTATTCCTTTTACTCATCACCCTCCCGGCCATCGCACATGCCCAGGCCCCGCCGCGCGATCATCAGATTACCATCGACGATTACGGCACGCTCGCGACCATTCGCGAACTGGCCGTTTCACCCGATGGCAAGTTCGTCGCCTACACCGAGGCTCGTTGGGACACGGCCGATGATCTGTCAAAAACCGACCTGTGGGTCGTCGCCACCGATGGCAAAGGCAAGCCCACGCGGCTGACGTTCGATCGCGCCAACGATCGCCATCCCAAATGGTCCGCCGACGGCAAAGTCATTTACGTCCTAGGCAATCGCAAAAGTGTAACCGAAGGCAAAACCCAACTATGGCGCATCGACGCCGCTAGCGGCTTCGCCTTGGCGATCACAAAAAACGAAGGGGGCATCACCAATTTCGACTACGCCCCGAAGGCCGATTCAATCTACTTCAGCGTCGATTCAGACACGACCGACAAGGACGAATTCTCCGCCCTGCGAAGCAAACACAAGGCCGACTATGGTCACGGCACCCGCAAGATTTCCGAGATCCATCGTCTCGATCTGCAAACTTGGCGAACCGAAAAACTCGTCGCCGACAATCGCTACGTGCGTGAATTCGCGGTGACGCAAGACGGCAAACGCATTGCG
>Ga0163152_10005950_pt1 | contig 14054 bp, 9 predicted proteins | sample OliLakLV19MP8IB2_FD_148635 | JGI IMG/M metagenome (GOLD analysis project Ga0163152, IMG submission 148635) | Freshwater microbial mat bacterial communities from Lake Vanda, McMurdo Dry Valleys, Antarctica - Oligotrophic Lake LV.19.MP8.IB-2 | ecosystem: Environmental > Aquatic > Freshwater > Lake... | reverse complement strand
TGTGCAGGAGAGCGGCGCGTTGGGCGGAAACATCGAGGGGTATATGGGTCATATGTCTATATGCTAGACATGTTTCTTCAAATTCCAACGAAAATCTCAACTCATTCAGAAATTTGTCCCACACCCCCTTGAAGGCTCCCTCGGGCCCCTGACCCGGCACCTTGGCACGCCCGGAGTCAAACGCCTGCCCATCGAGTTCCGGCACTCCGAGGATCCGGAAGCTGCCGTCCGTGAAATTCGGGATCTGGTGACATTCAAAGCATCGGGTTTTCAACGACCGAAAAAGTTGCAAGCCGCGTTTCTCCGAATCATTCATCGCACTGTTGTCGCCGGCGGCGTAGCGGTCGAACTTGGAATTGATGGAGAGCAGCGTCCGCTCAAAGGTGGCAATGGCGCGGGTGACATTTCGGAACGTCACGGCTTTTTCGGGTTCTCCGCCAAAAACCTCCTGGAACAGGCGAACATATTCTTCGACACCGAGGAGTTCATTGACCAGAACCGCCGGATCTTGATTCATCTCGTGCGCGTCCTGGATCGGACCTTCCGCCTGCTGCTCCAGATCTTTGGCCCGGCCGTCCCAGAATTGCACGGGGCTGTAGGCTGCATTCCAAAGGGTCGGAGCGCGCCGGGGCAGGACATCTCCGCCAACACGATCGGGTCCGAGCCCTTTGCCGCGGAAGCCCATGCTCGTCTGGCGGCCATCGGAGTATCCGAAATCAGGATGATGACAGTGCGCGCAGGAGATCGTGTTGTCACCGCTCAAAATCGGGTCGAAGAACAGCAGTTTTCCCAGATTAACTTTGGCGGGAGTGATCGGGTTTTCCTCCAGCGATTTCATCAGCGGCCAAGGCTGCTGCAAGCCGGTGACGCGTGGCAGACCCTCGCGCCAAGGTTCATCTGGATGATAGCTGCCGTCGCGGAAAATGAAGCCGGGTATGGTGGCGGCGGGTTCGGTTGCGAGGCAGGGCTGATCCGCAATCGAGATGAGTAAGAGCGCCAAAGTCAGCGCGCGAAAATTCTTCATCCGGAAAATTACGATAACTGGTTCTCGGGATTGGGATGATAATTTGGTGTCGAGCTTTGGGGCGGGGTGATTCATAGCAGCTCGGTTGGTTTGGGTTTTTCCACCGCTTATTCTGGTCTTTTATGCACCGATATCAAGAATCGAAATGACAGGATCAAATCGTGTGTTGTGCGCCGCGCGTCAATACGACCAGAAAAGCAGGCTGGCGGAAAACTGTTTTGGCTTATGACCGATCGCGCTGATGGCTGGCCCCATCGGCCCGTGCCGTCAGGATAGTCCGGGCCATGGCTTGGCGCACTGCCCAAAGCCGCACGGCAAGCCATCCGGCGACCAGCACCGCGACGAACAGCCAGAAGTGGAAAGCCCGCGGAACGGCGCGCGCGGCTTGCTCGGGGAGTTCCGCGAGTGAAAGCAGTGTCCCCGAGGCATAGACCGGCAGGCTCACCGGCGAGATTCCGACCAGCCACGAGGCGAGCGGGATCAGGCGGTTGCTGATCGTGCCCAGCACCGTCCCGGCCATGATCGGGACCACGCCGACAAAAATCGCAGTCATACCGACGAAGCGCGCGCCTTTGGCCTCGAGCAGGGTCTGCAAGCCGACGCCGCCGGCCAGCATCACCGCCGCGAAAAAACCGAGGACGCGCAGCGGCACCAGATGGCCGGGAAACCATCGGGACTCGACGATGGCCCGCGTGAAGAGGAACCAGCCCACCGCCCCGGCCAGGGCCATCACGACCACGAACCAGAACGCCGTTGCGGCATCCGCCCTGCGCGGCAGCGTCGTCTCGCCCTGCTTGCGGGCGCGCCGCCAGCCGCGGAGCTGGTGATCCGGAGAGGGTGTGATGATGAAGGCCAGGACGCAAATGAGCAGCAGCGTGACGACCCCGTAGATCCCCGACATCGCGACCGCTTCCGCCGGGTTCGGCGCCCAATCCGGCAAGACCTGGACCATGCGAGAAAAGGCCCGCGAGGGAAACAGATTGCCGGGGTCAATCAAGGGCAGCGCGTTCCCGAGCAGAAGAATTTGAATCCAGATGAAGAAGCCGGTGGCCCAGAGTTTCCCGAGGAGGTGCGATTCGCTCCATCGCCATTTTCGACACAGCATGATGATGAAGGTCAGGATCAATCCGCCTTGCGAGAAGACCGTGAAAACGGCCTCCGAAAAATCGAGGTTGAAGAACTTCGCCGTCGGCGCCAGCCGCTGCACCGTCTGCATCAGGGCGCCCGCGGACTTTGGCAGAAGGCCGGGCAGGCTTTCCTCAAACACGGGCGTGATCGTGAGATACTTGAAGAAGACCAGCCCGAATTTCGCCATCTGCGGAATGACCGTGTAGAGGCAGAACACCAGGCCGATGGAAATCAGAAACGCCCACCGGCGGTTGCGCACCACGGTGCCGGTGACCAGGCCGGTGAAATGATAGAGCAGCGCGGAGGAGAGGACGACGGCGTAGAGCGGCAGCCACACACTCAAGGCCACCTCGCCGCGCCACAGCGACCACGCCGTGAACGGCAGCGTGACGAAGAACATCGCATATTCGCGGATTGGCAGGCCGAAGAGATAGCCGAGGACTTTCGCCAAGGGCGTCATCGGGATCAGCCGCTGGTAATCAATCACGCCCTCGTCGCGCTCTGCCGTCATCCCGCCCGCCACCTGCGCCGTGCCGAGAACGAAAAGGACGATGCCTTGCAGCACGAGCAGGGGAATGACGCCCGTGCGCGCGGCGTCCATCGGGCTCTGGTGGCTGCGCACGCCGATGGAACTGACGAGTCCGACGATGAACCCGGCGATGAGCACCATGAGAAGCAAGGCCACGCCCAGGCTGCGCAACCGCAGGCGCGACCGGCAGTAGCGCCGGAAGATCGGGTTGCCCCACAGTTTCCACGGAGAATGAGGGATGGGCAGGCTCATGGGCGGCGGTTGGTCTCGGCGACTTCGACAAGGAGATCCTCAAACGACGAGCGTTTTTCCTCGAACGCCCGCAGGCGGAAGCCGGATCGGATGAGGCCGTCCATCAGATCGGCCTGCGCTTCATCGTTTCCTTTGAATCCAAAGATCACTTGCTGGCCGGCGATCCGCAGCTCGTGAACGGCGGGCTGCGCGGAGAGCCACTCGCCGGCTTCCGCGTGGCGGGCGAGCAAGGTCGCCGTCAGGACACGCTCGGTGCTCCCGAGTTGTTCCCGCACCTGATCCACCGTGCCCGAAGCGAGCAGGCGACCGCGGTTCATCACGCAGAGCGACGAGCACATTTCGGCGAGTTCACTCAGGATGTGCGAGCTGACGAAAACCGTCGCGCCGGTCGCGGCCAGCTTGCGCAGCGTGTGGCGCAGATCGCGACGCGCCAGCGGATCAAGCCCGCTCGCCGGCTCATCGAGAATGAGCACGCGCGGCCGATGCAGCAGCGTCTTCGCGAGCACGACGCGCTGCGTTTGCCCGCGGGAAAGTTCCTTGCACCATTTGTCGCGCTGGTCGCTCAACGCGACTTCCGCCAGACATTCCGCGACGCGGTCGAGGCGTTGCTTGCGATGGCCCAGCCCGTAGGCGGCGGCATGGAAATCGAGGAACTCCCAGACTTTCAAATCCGTCGGCACCGGGGCGAGGTCCGGCATGTAGCCAATGATCCGCCGCGCGCTTTCGATGTCCTCGAACGCGTCCACGCCATCGAGGAAGACCTCGCCGTAGGTCGGCTCCATCAGCGTTGTCAACACCCGGAAGGTGCTCGTTTTTCCCGCACCGTTCGGTCCCACCAAGCCGAACACCTCGCCCGCCGGAACAGTTAACGTAAGTTCATCCACGGCGACGAAATCGCCGTAGTCCACGCGCAGGTAGCGGATGTCGATCGCTGGAGCGGGGGGGCCGTTGCCGGCCTGGATTGGGTTGGTCATGCGGTTATGGGAAACTCTCATCCAACATTTCCCAGTTGGGTGGCAGAGTCAGCCCAATCTCTGCCAAGTCTTTGGCGGCCGCCATGCGGCGGCGCAGAGTTTCCGCCTCATAGGCGGCGCGTTGGTCCGGATTTAAAACGGACAGCATCGCTTCGTGAGGATTTCCGCCGGGCGTCGGGCCGATGGGCCCGCGCGCGCTCTCCAAGGTCATTGTGGGATCGTACTCGCGCGAACTCCGCGCAATGATCCCGAACACCTGCTCCCGCTGCGCCTCTTCCAGACCGACGATGGCATTCAGCCTCTGAACTTTGGTATCCGCCTCGTGCTCCACGCGCTGAACACGCTCGGTCATACGATCGTCATTGAAAGCGGAGAGCTGGTCGCCGCTCAGAATGCTGGGCATGAAAGCGTCCAGCCCCTCGTCGAGTCGCACATTTTGGGACGCGCGGATCACGTCCTCGAGCCGCGTGCCGTCCCGCGCGACCATTTCGCTCCACTGTTTCGCCTTGATGTTAGACTGCTCCTCGAACCATTGCTTGAGCGATTCCTGGGCTTGCGGCGTCAGGCTGTATTTGCGCGCCAGTTCGCCCGTCATGCCTTCAATCGCCTGCTGCTGGGATTTCAGCCGCATCCGGTCAAACAGCGGGGCCAGATCCCGCATCAGCGGCTGGCTCGCTCGGAACACATCCTCGGGGCTGACGGGTCGCCCTTCGCGAATGTCTTCAGCGATCTGCCGGGCGCCATCGGCCAGCGTCCGCTGGCGATCCGGCGAACCTGCGCGGGAACGGCTGGCGAGTCTGCGAAGAACTCCTTGCGAGTCGCGCCCCGTTGAATTGGTTGCCTCCAGCGCGGCAATGCGATTGTTCGCCCGTTTCAGTTCCTGTTCCAGCTTGTTGGCCCGCGCCTCCGGCGATCCTTCATCGCCGGTCATGCTTCCCAGAAAAAGAGTGGCGCCGACGCCGCCTACCAGGAGGCCGATGACGAGCGGAAGCAGAGGGCGGACGGATTGAAGAAGGGGCATAAGCGTGAAATAGATTAATGTGAAAGGGTTCTGGGTCTGCCGCTCTCCTGGCCACCGCCATCATTCAAGTGCTTCATGATTTCGAGATTCCGAAGGGGACCATCAATGTTTTTCTCCGGGGTGGTAGGTTCGGGTCGCCTGCGCCACGACATCCTTCCAATAGAATGGTGATTCCTTGAACTTGCCTTGCGAGAGGAGTTGCGCTTGATCAAAAAAGTGAGGAGACGCCGGATCGCTGCTCGCGCCGTATTGCAGCAGGGTTTTGGCCGGAACCTGGTTCTTTTCAAACTCGAAGATGCCCATGTAGCTGCTTGCCACCACCGCGTAGGACTTTCGGCGATCGGCGATTGTCGGAACCGGCGGCGTGTAATACTGCGTGAACGCGACTCCCAAGGAACCGGGGATTCCAGCCGTGGGGACGCTTGGCAATTTGGCACTGAACGGCACGAAGGCGAGATTCGCCACGTTGGAGTGTCTCTGCAAGCGGTGTATGTCGCCCCACGGAATCTTCCAGTCGCCGTGGATGTTCTTCAACTTTTCCGCCGCCCGGACCAGTGCGCTCAACTGCGCCTTGGGATTGTTGATCCTTTTGGCGGCCAAAGTCGCCGGGTCAATTTTCGGCGACGACGACTCGCTGGGCTGAACGGAGCCGGTCCCATCGACCAGCCAGCAGAAACAGATCGTCAGGATCCAGAGCGTCCGAAAAATTCTCGAAGTCGATCGGCTGCCCGCGAAGGCGCTGCGATTATTAATCATTTCTGTTTGGTGGTTGACGGACATTCGATAGCACAGGCGTCCGCCTCGCTTCAAGGACGGTTTTGCCGATCGCATGGCGAGCGCGCATTTTGACATAACCGCCACGTGCTGCCGAGTTGCACTCGGCAGTTCCCGCCTAATTTGTGAAGGAGGCTGTCGGGATTTCCCCGCGGTTCAACTGCCGAGTGCAACTCGGCAACACGCTGATTCGACAGCAAGGAGACATTTTGGGCAGAACTTGGCGGTGGTGTTGAGATGCGCCCGTGGACAGCTCCGCGGAGGTTTGATTCTTGACACAATCTTCCGTGGCTGAGAACACACGTTCAAAATTTCCGTTATGAAGTTGCCAAAGAATCCAACGACAAACGAAACCAGTCGCCGAGAGTTCCTGGCGCGCGCCGCAAGCGCGACTGCATTGCTGGCGCTGAGTCGCGGCGCTGGCCCAATGTTCGCCGCCGAAAATTCGTCCCCGCTGATTGCTTCCATCGAGAAAGTCGTCTTGCGCCAGGGGCGCGTTGGCAGTGGTCCGACGTGGTTTCATCCGCGGGCGTGCATGGTGCCGGGGCCGTCCGGGGCGATGGCGCTCATGACGCTTCAGACGATCGCGGGTTCGGATTATTTCGGGCCGGTGCATTGGATGAGTTCGCGAGACCTTGGCCGGACTTGGACCGACCCAGACCTGGTGCCGGCGCTGGGTCGCGTGAAGCAGCCGGACGGCTCGGAGGAAGGCGTGTGCGATGTCGTGCCGGAGTGGCATCCGAAGACGAAGACGGTGCTCGCTCTCGGCCACAACGTCTTTTACTCGGGGCCGAAATTCTCCGCAGACCAGCCGCCGCGCCAGCCTGTTTATGCGGTTTGGCGGGACGGAAAATGGGGTGAGCGCCGCAAGCTGGAGTGGAACGATCCGCGTGGCGCCTACATCTACACCAACAACTGCGGCCAACGCGTTGTTCTCCCCAACGGCGATATCTTGCTCGCGTTCAGCCACGGCGCCGCGAGGAACAAGACCCGCTCCGTGTCGGGCGTCATCTGCGCCTACGACGGGGAGACGCTCTCAGTGAAAAAAGTCGGGGACGCGATCGCAAACGACGCAGGACGCGGCCTGCTGGAGCCGTCCCTCGTGCAATTTGGGGGACGATTCTGGCTCACGTTGCGTGCCGAGGACGACCGAGGTTACGTGTGCGTGAGCGAGAATGGTCTCCAATGGAACCCGAAACAGCCCTGGAGCTGGGACGACGGCGAGCCGCTGACGATGTCCACCACCCAACAACACTGGCTCGCGCACTCGGAGGCATTGTTCCTGGTTTACAACCGCAAGGATGCCTCGAACGTGAATGTCCCGCGCTGGCGCGCTCCCTTGTGGATGGCCCGGGTGGACACCCAGACGCTCCGGCTCATCCGCTCGACTGAACGGATCGTGCTGCCACTCGTTGGCGACGGCATGAATGCGCCCGACGAAGTGGCCTACAGCGGGAACTTCCATCCCGTCAACGTTAGTGCGGGGGAATCGTGGGTGACTGACGGCGAAATCATTCCCAAGCGTGGTTGGAAAGGCGATTTGCTTCTGGCGCGCATCCGCTGGGCGAAGCCAAACACGCTGGTGCAATGAAAAAAAAAGCGCTCAACTTGGATTTTGCCGTTGGGATGAACCACCAAGGCACCAAGACACAAAGTTTTAAAACTTGTGGATGGAACGGTCGGTCACCTGGTGAGTGAAGTTGTTCAGGGAGCAAAATCCTCGATGACTCTTCGGCCCTCAACTTGGTGTCTTCGTGCCTTGGTGGTTCGACTTGTCTCGGAGAAGCACGGAGAGATTTCCGCCATCGAGTGCCAGGGTCTCAATGCAATTGCCGACGGCCTCTTCCGCCGCCAGATTGGAGGGTCCGAATCGGAGCGCCAATCCGACCGCCATCAGGCAATTTGAAATTTCCTCTTCATGCGTTTTGGGCCGTGGCAACACCAGCGGCAGGCATTGTGATTCGCATCGCGAAACATTACAATCCTCCGCGATGAACCCAATCGGGGAAACTCCGTTCGGCTGGAGGCGACTGCTCTTCGCGATCGTCGCTATGCTGATTCTCCACCTCCATCCGGCGCGGGCTGCGGATTTGGTCCTCGAAGAAATTAAACTCCCTGCGCTCAGGATTCAGGGTCAAGCGGCCAGGGCGCATACCCAGGGCATGGAATTGGTTGGTGGAAAATATTTCGTCACCGCGCGTCGCGATGACGTTCTCCCGAAGCGAGCCTTGCTCTTGCGAACCGATCCCACCCGGACGGACTGGGATGCCTGGGACATCACGCCGGTGGATGCCGAGGGATTCGTCACCGCGCTGGATCATCCGGGCGGCATGCAGTCGGATGGAATGCGGCTGTGGATACCGCTGGCGGAGAGCAAGCGAAATGGCAGAAGCATTATTCGCGCATTCCAACTGACGAATCTGGTTTCGGGCAAATCGATCCAGTCCGATTTCGAGTTTCCGGTGGACGACCACATTGGCGCTGTCGCTGTGTCCGTCGAACGCGGACTTTTATTCGGAGCCAACTGGGACACCGAAAAGGTTTACGTTTGGAATCTCAAGGGCCGTCTGGAGCGAACGTTCAGTGGCAACGAGCTGAAGACGCGGGGGCTTGGCTTCGTTTCCGGCGCGGAAGGACGGGCCGGCGTTACGGTGCAGGACTGGAAAATCGTTGGCGATCGCTTGTTCGCCTCGGGTCTCCACCGGTCTTCCGTGCCCGGGACAGCGTCGCCCGCCAGTCGGTTGTGCTGGTTTGATCGAATACTTCAGGATGATTTCCGGCGCGCGGCAGTAACGTTGCCGCGACAGGAGGGCACTGAGCTTTCGCGGGAGGCGATGACGGTTGCCGGTGGCGCGGCTTATTTCCTGCCGGAGGATCTGGGCGCATCCAATCGGTTGTTTCGCGTCTCCCTGGCTGAACTGACAAAACGCTCGACGGCGGAGCAGCCACATGCAGCGCAGGAGCCATAAGCCGGAGTTGCGGCGGGCGACGTGCCATTGACGTGCTGCATTCTCCCGATCCCCGCGAGGTTGGTCGTCACCGCGCGTCCGCAGCATTTGGTTGTGTTCGCACGAAATGTTTAGGAAGGTTGTTCCCGCTATGAATTACCCATCTCGTTCCAAAGGGCGGAAGATCGTTCGGGCTTTCGGCCTTGCTCTCATTTTGTCTGGCGTGGCGGCGATGGGTGCGCCTGCGAAAACGGGCGGGCAACTTTACTACAATCAGGACTGCACCGATTTCTTCTGGCACACCCAGATCGCCGACGGCAAAGCAGGCGAGGCGATTGATCGCTATGTGGACGTCATTGCCGACGCGGGGGTCACAGTTTTTTTCTGCAACTCGAACGCGCGCCGGACCAATTATCGCAGCCAGGTATGGGACGCTTTCTGGGATGGCTACGATCCATCCGGTCCCGACGACCAACCCTTCCTCGCGTCCATCCCCCGCGCGGATCTGGCGGGATATCGAAAAGGTGTCGGCAACATGCTGGCGACGCATCAACAAGGCGTTGACTATCCCGCCCGCGTCATCGCGCGATGCCGGCAGCGCGGGGTTTCGCCCTGGATCAGTCTTCGGATGAACGACTGCCACTATAACGACATTCCGACGCACCCGTTTCATGGAAATTTCTGGAAGGAGAATCCCGGGTTCGTCCGGCAGAACTGCACGGGCTATTACGCGACGTGCCTCGACTACGCGCGTCCCGAAGTCCGCGATTATTTCATGGTCTTGATCAAGGAAACGTTGGAACGCTACGACATCGACGGCATCGAGCTGGACTTCATGCGTGAGCCGTATGTGTTCAGCGCGGACAAAGAAAAGGAAGGCTCGCCAATTCTGACCCGCTGGATGCGCGACGTTCGCAATCAGGTCTCGGAGGCGGCGGCGAAGCGTGGACATCCCATTCGCATCGGAGTTCGCCTTCCAACGCGGCCCGACGTTTCGCTGGCCATGGGACTGGACGCCGCGACTTGGGCCAACGAGGGATTGATCGATCTGGTCGTGGCGACACCGCGCTGGTCCACCATCCAATTCGACCTTGCCATTTCGGAGTGGCGACAATTGTTGGGGACAAACAAAGTCACCCTGGTTGGCGGGCTGGAAATCCGTTACCAGTCCATTCCGGGCGGGCCAGCCAGTTCCGTGACACCGGAACTTGCCTTTGGCGGGGCGGCCTCGGTTCTCGCGAAGGGCGCGGACGCAGTTTATCTCTTCAATTATTTTCCCGGCGTCTTTTCGCCACCGGTTTATCAGAGCACCTTGTCGGCAATGGCATCTCTGGATTCCCTGAAACAATTGCCGAGACGCATCGGGATCACCCATCGCGACATCAAGGCGCCGGGAGAGAAATACCAGCCGCCGCTTCCGGCGACGGGCAGGAAGGTCGCCTTTCCCATTTATCTCGGACCGATGCCGGAAAAGAACTGGGTGTGCGATGTCGTGATCGGTCTGGCTCCAAACGCATCGACGTCGAAACCTGCGGTCAGGATGAATGGCGTGTCGTGCGACTTCCTCAGCGAAACGGCCACGAACGGGCTGCGGTTCGTTTCATTTCGAATTCCGGCTCCAGCGAGAACAGAAATCGAGACCCACGAGATCACGGTTGCGAGCGGCGATGAAACGCCGCTGTCCGTTCAACAACTGGAAGTCGTTTTCGCACCGCCAGAGAAAAAGTGATCTTCGCTTTTGCAGTGGAAATAAACCACCAAGACAGAAAGACCACCCTCCCAGCTCCAGAGAAATTTCAAATCCCATCCCCAGAACCGAAACACGCTGGAGTGGCGCACCGCCTTGAGGATTGGAATTTGGAGGTTCTCTGGTGCTTGGATCTTGGAGCTTGGTTTTTCGCGATCGATCTGAACCTCGGGGAATTCCGAAGAACTCCCTTCCTCACAGACACGGATGCCGTCGAAGATCGCGCCTAAAGCTTCTTGATCTCGAGATTGCGAAACTGAACCGGATCGTTGTGGCCGGCGAACCCGAAATGTCCCGAGGGCCGCGTTTTTCCGGGATGCCCCGTCTTATCCATCACCTCGGTCACCGTGCTCAGATCGGTATCGAGGATTTTTGATCCGTTCAATTCCACCTGGATGGTTGAACCTTTGACCGTGACCTCCTGGTAATTCCATTGGCCGATCGGGCGCGAATAGCCGCGTTGTGCCGCAGCCATTCCGTAGGCTGATCCGTGGTACTGCCGTGGATCCAGTTTTTTGTACTGATCGGCGTCGTTGTCGAGAACTTGCAGCTCAGTCATGCCATCGAAGGCAGGATTGCCCTTGCCCGGATAGCGAATGGCGAGGCCGTTGTTTCCCCCGGGTGGCAGTTTGAATTCAAGCCGCACGACGAAGTCACCGTACTCATCCTGGGTGAAGAGATTGCCGCCGTGGCCGGGTTTGCAGAGGATGCTGCCGTCTTTGACTTCGTATTGATCGACGCTTCCGGCCCAGCCCGTGAGATCTTTGCCATTGAAAATCGATTGGAACCCGGCGTTGGCGTGTGAGCGCAGCAGCTTGTTCGCTTCATCGGCGGGAATTTCTCGAATGAACACATTGCGCCATCGGATTTCGCCGCCGTGGGTTTGCAGTTCGATCGGTCCCATCGCCGGCACGGGGATTTTGCGGTCGTAATAATTTTCCATGATCGCGTGATCCACCACCATTTTTTCATTCAGCCAGACGCTGACGCGCGATCCGACCATCACAATCCGAAACTTGTTCCATTGCCCGAATGGTTTGTCGGCCAGAACCAGCGGGTCTTTTCCTGGCGCGCCGGGGCTGTTGTTCCAAAGGCCGCCGCTGCCTTTGTCGCCGCCGATTTTGAATTTCGCTTCCTCGGTGTAATCCCAGATTTGAACCTGCGGAACGCCGCGCAGATAAATGCCCGAATCGGCCTTCGGCACCGTCTTGTATTCGACGAGCAATTCGAAATCGCCATAGTCTTTTTCCGTGGTGGCGTATTTGCCATGGCCGTCATTGACGAATTCGCCGGCTTCGACGCTCCAATGCTTGGCCATGTCGGCGTCCCACTCTGCTTTCTTGGCGGCGCGCTCGGCGTCGGGCATGGCAAGCCATTTGCGATGGTCGAAGGTATCGCCGCCGCGCCAGCCGGTTAAATCTTTTCCGTTGAAGAGTGCGGTGAAACCTTTTGGCGGGGCGGTGACCTGCGACTGCGCCGCGCTTGCGCAGAGAGCCAGTAGAACCACGGCTTTGCCGATGTTGCCGAAACTATAAAAGAGGGATGTAGAGTTCATTCGGTTGCCTAAGTAATCATTTCCAGCAGCGGGGTCAAACAACATTGTTTGCGATTTGGAATGGGCGCATCGCAACGTTGCGGGGTGGGGGATGATCTATAAGGCAAGGTTCAAGCCTGTTCGCTCTATTTTCGTGTGAGCTTCCAGACGTCCGGCGTCATATTGTTCCCGGCCACCATCCAGAGGGCATTGTCGTAGGCAAACAGACTGGCGGCGTGGCGCGGTTTCCAGGGGGTGTTCGGCAACTGGCGCCAATTAATTCCATCGCTGGAACGCCAGACGTCGTTTCGGTTGCCGCCCGTTTCGTTGTAGCCTTCGCACACCCACATTTGGTCGTCGAACACCGCGACATCGTGATACTGGCGCGGCGTCCACGGAGCCGATGCCAGATGTTGCGTCCAGGTCACGCCGTCCGCCGAACTCCAGACATCATTGAAATATTTCCGCTTTGAAATCCCTGGAGTGTCATAGGTGCCGCCGCCGAGAATCCACATTCGTCCTCGGAAGACTACACTCCCGCCGATCATTCCACGCTGGGGCCAGAACGGTTCTTTGGGAATGACCTGCTGCCAACTCACGCCATCGGAGCTGTTCCAGATGTCGCGATAAAATATTTCCTCTGCCGTGGCGAATTGCGGAACGGTCTGCCCTCCGATCACCCAAATCTTGTCGTTGAAGACTACCGTGTAGTGGAGCGCACGAGGACCCCACGGCACGGGCTGATCCCCGTTGACGCGGGTCCAGATTTTGCCGTCGGCCGAATTCCAGACGTCGGATTGATAATGTTTCTGGTTCGGATCTCCGCCGATAATCCACATCTTCTCCTGGAACACGGCGTATCCGGCGGTGTGGCGCCCTTCCCAGTCTTTTCCCGGATCAAAGGTTTCGTCGATGAACGAATTGGTTTTGATCAACGACCACTCCGCGCCATCCTTCGAGTTCCAGACGTCGTTGCTGCAAATGCGGGGGAAATGCTTTTTGTCTCCGGGATTCCAGCCGCCGATCAGCCACATTTTATTTTTGAAAACCAGCGCGCCGGCACCATCTCGCGCGGCGAATGGCGCTTTGGCCGTGACCAGGACCCATTCGTAGCCTGGAGCATTGGTCAGTGATTCTGCGCAGGCACTTTCCACGACCAGGCAGGGAATTGTGAGGAATGAAGCAAGCAGTTGCCGGTGGTTCATGGCGAAACAATGCGTGAAGCTGTCGCCTGATTCAAATCCGTTCGTCGATGAACTGGCTCCAACCTTGACACTCTTTTGCGCAACGCCAAAATTATCGCCGAGCAAGCCCGCGTCCTATCTTTAAAATCTATGAACGCCCTGCAGCCAATTCGAAAGCCCGGTCTCGCAGCATTCCGACGGAGGCGTTCGAGCCTGTGTGGTTGGATGCTGATCAACGTCCTCGTGGGTACTCAAACCCTGTTTTCTTTGGTTGCGGTTGCTGGGGATTCCGACTTTCGCCTCGCCACATTTTCCGCGGACGTCACGCCGCCGATGGGCCACCCGCTGATGGGCGGGGGCATCAAGCCGGCTGAAAAAGTCGTTGACCCGCTCTATGCCAAAGGTTGGGTGTTGAGCAGCAAAGAGGAAAAGCCGGTGGTTTTCGTGTCGGTCGATTGGTGCGAGATTCGCAACGAAGCCTACGAACGCTGGCGCACCGTTTTGGCCGAAGCGGCCGGGACCGATGCCGCGCGCGTCATGGTCAGCAGCGTGCATGTGCATGACGCGCCGGTGGCTGACCTCGCGGCGCAAAGAATACTTGAGGCCCATAATGCTGCCGGGAAAATTTGCGATATAAAGTTTCACGAGGAAGCGGTGCAGCGAGCGGCGCAGGCGGTGAGAGATGGTCTGAATTCCCCGCATCGCGTGACGCACATCGGGACGGGGCAGGGGAAGGTGGAGAACGTCGCCTCGAATCGACGTTACGTGCTGGAGGATGGCACCGTCAGCTACGGCCGATACAGCGCGAACAAAGATCCGCTGGCTCGCGCGGCGGGCGAGGGGACAGTCGATCCGTGGCTGAAGACTTTGAGTTTTTGGGACGGAGACAAGCCTTTGGTCGCGACACATTTTTACGCGGTTCATCCGATGAGTTATTAC
>Ga0163152_10005945_pt1 | contig 14065 bp, 9 predicted proteins | sample OliLakLV19MP8IB2_FD_148635 | JGI IMG/M metagenome (GOLD analysis project Ga0163152, IMG submission 148635) | Freshwater microbial mat bacterial communities from Lake Vanda, McMurdo Dry Valleys, Antarctica - Oligotrophic Lake LV.19.MP8.IB-2 | ecosystem: Environmental > Aquatic > Freshwater > Lake... | reverse complement strand
TTTCCGTCGTGTCCCGGCTTGAGTATTTGATCGAGGATAGCCCTCTGATCGGGACGGAGTGTGATGACCGGGAGCTGCAGCATTTCCCTGCGGAAACCGTGGATGTGATCATTACCAATAAACGGCTCGCCGGAAAAACCCTTGAGCAAATCGCTGCCATGAATCACGGGCGCGTGACCCGTGGGGTATTTATCCGGAGCCTGACCCGCGGGGGACACCTCTTACCTTTTGCTAATGGGACACGGATCAACCGCGGGGACGTGATTAAAATCTCCGGAGCCAAGAGGGATATCGAGAGGACCTTGAAATACATCGGTTATCCCGACCGCCAGAATGACTCCTCCGATGTGTCGATGATGGGGTTTGCCATTTTTATCGGGGCTTTTATCGGGGCACTGACCCTGGATCTCCATGATATCCCTCTGAGCCTGACGACCAGTGGTGGAGCATTGGTTTCGGGGCTCGTGCTGGGCTGGCTGCGTTCGGTCCATCCGACATTTGGGAAAGTCCCGCGCCCGGCCCTCTGGGTACTCACAAATCTCGGGATCACCGCTTTTATTGCTGTCTTGGGCATTAATGCCGGCCCGGACTTTGTCACAGGCCTCAAAGAGGCCGGTATTTCGCTCATTTTTGCGGGGTTAATCGTCTCGATCATCCCCCTCTTTTTAGGGGTTCTTTTTGGTCGATACATTTTAAAGCTCCACCCGGCGATTATCCTCGGGGGGTGTGCAGGAGCCCGTGGCGCCACGGCCGCCCTCTCCCAACTCCAAGATATCGCTAAAAGCAAAACTCCCGCGCTGGGATACACGATTCCTTATGCCGTGGGCAATATCATCATGGCCTTCTGGGGTCTGGTCATTGTTTTATTACTCCACCGCTAAAGGGGGGGAGACTGCCGGGGGATGGCCCTCGTGTTTATTGCCGCAAAAATCGTTTCAGTGGGTAAACTCAAATATGCGGGCCATTTTATTTTTGATGAATTCGACGGTGAGCAGACCGGACTCTTCATTCCACTGGTAAGGCGGGATTTCCTCCGAGGGATAGGCACAGCGCAATTTGCTCTTTTTGCCCTTGAGATGCGGGAGGCAAAGGGATTGGAGCTCCGGTCCGTCCTGGCGGCGCCAGACCGCGACGAGGGTTTTATCCTTCATACGGTAACCCAGCGAGACCCAAGGGTCGAGATGGGTGGGGAATCCGGTGGGCCAGAAACTCTCCGCTGTGGGGATTTCCTCACGATAAGTTTTGTAATAGTCGAGTCCTTCTTTGACCAGAGCGAGGCGTTCGGGAGTGAGCTCGTTGAGGTGGCCGCTCTGGTGGATACGCATGAGCATGGCATTGACCATATTAAAGACGGCCTCCTCACGGTCACCAGTGCGCAGGGGGTAGCTCCACACCGCACCTTGCTCGGGGGCGAGGACGAGGGGGAGGGCGGAAACGATATATTGGTAGAGACTATAATCGGTCTGGTCGCTGGTGGACTGGATACTCAAGCGACTGAGCATGGCATAGTCCATCCGGAGGCCACCACTCCCGCAATTCTCGATAATCAAGTCGGGGTAACGCACGAGCAATTTGTCCAGCCATCCGAGGAAAGCGCGGTTATGCCCGAGTAAACCCTCACCGAAACTCTCGGCATTTACCTCGGTGCCGATACCGCCATTAATATTATAATCCATCTTGATGTAACCCACCCCGTAGTCCTTGACGAGACGGTCGACGACTTTATCGACGTGTGCCACGACATCGGGATGACGGAAATCGAGCTGGTAACGGGCATGGTCGACGATGGCACGGCCATGGCGTTTGAAGAACCAATCATCAGGGACTTGTTTGACCATGGGACATTCGATACCCATGACCTCGGGTTCGAGCCACAGGCCGGGGATCATTCCTTTTTTGCGGATATAATCGATGGGTTCCTGGATGCCGCCGGGGAACCGCTTGGCACTGGGGAGCCATTCACCGACACTGGGCCACCACCAGTCGTCTGAATACCATCCGCAGTCGATGACGAAATATTCGCAACCCACTTCCGCAGCGGCATCGATCAGGGGCAGGAGTTTTTCAGTGGTGGGATCACCATTGAGGCAATTCATATAATCATTAAAGATCACGGGCAATTTGCGGTTGTCCTCATTCTCGCGGCGGATGGCACGGCGGTAATGGTTAAACTCATTGGCGGCATCGGCGACACTGCCTGCGATGGCCCCGACTCCAGAGGGCACTGTCGAAAAGGCTTGCCCCGGCGCGAGCAATTTGCACCAGTGCGACTCTTGTTCGGTCGGGCCACTGACACTCAGGTAGAGGTCTTTGCCGCCGTCGGCGATTTCAAAATGCCAGGAGGCGTTGTGTTCGACCTGCCAGAAAAGAACGGTTCCGGCCTCGGTATTTTCAAAGTATCCGAGGGGTAACTGGTTTGAGGACGACCACGTGCCGACATTCGACCAGGCGAGGCGGTTAGTCGAGCCTCCGAGGCCGGTGAGCCCGAGATCGGGGAGTTTGTGGCGTTTGAACTGGGCTTCACCATACCAGGTATTAAACCCGAGATTAATAAAACATTTGTCATTCCAGTGGCGGGCACCTTCTTTGGCGATGCCGGTAAGGTGGAAGCTGGAGACAAAAATCAGGGGTTGGATTTCTGTGCCCCGATTAATGACCTCTGTCCAAGCTTGAAGGGCGGGTAGGCCATCGAAAAATTGCCAATGAACAATGACCTCCAGACCTTTTTCTTCCTTCTGGACGATTTCGATTTTGCGTCCCTGACTGGAACGGTAGTCCTTGTGTGAGACGTATTCGAGGCGGATACCCGGGCACGTCAGGGTGTGTTTTTGGCCGTGGTGCCCCCACTGGTTTTCCCCAGAGACTTGGATTTCCACGAGTTTATAATATTGGCCCAGGTCTTTGTCTTCAGGGACTTTTGCCGGATCAAAGGCGGCGGCTTGGAAATGGAGGAGGCGAACAGGGCCGGACTCGGGGATTCCTAAGACGATTTCGAGTTGGCCTTCAGTGATCTGGATGAGTTCTTTCATAGGGATAGGTAATACAATGGTTTTTTAAAGATTACGGACATCAATGATCCCCCATAGTAAAAGAGGAAATCATGTTTTGGAAAGAAAAACATTATTTGGTCACGCGGCTTTAGGGCTAGCGCACGACTGAATCCTCTACCGGACATATCCTCCCCACATCAATCTCCCGCTGCCTTGAGGCGCGGAGGATTTATTTTTTCCACTCGGTGACTTTTTTGAGGAATGCGTCGGCTTCTTGCTCGGAGCCAGCTGCGGTGGTGATGGCGACTCCTTCGGGTTTTAGCGTGGAAATGATCGCATCGAGGTCATTGTAACCGCACTCGATGATTTGGATTCCTTTGCCTGCATCTTGGATTTGTTTATAAACATGGATCCAGTCTTTGGGTGTGCCGTTACCTGCGCCAAAGACCCACTGGACAGCATCGAGTTTCTTCATTCCCAGAATCGCCGGGAGGTGTTGCAGGGCATTTGGTCCGTCGAGGTGGTAGATGGATCGGTCGAGGAATTCGATCTCCTTTTCGAGACGTTCGACAAAATATTTTTTATAGCTGCGCGGGGAGATCATGCAGGAGAAATCATTACTCGGTACATAATATTTACCTTCCGTGTAGAGGGGAGCCCAAGTCGTCGTCATGACCTGTCCTCCGGCCTGCATGAGGTCGTACTGGAGATTGTAAAATTCCTCAAAGGCGGGCTGGATTTTTTGCAGCAATGCCTCCACCTCATCGGGAGACTCCATCATGTCGATGCAAAATTGCTGAGGTTCACGTAATGACGCAGCTAAATCCCCGCCGGGATGGATATCGGTAATGCCGGTAATGAATTTCCCCTTACCCTTCTCGACCCCGAGCTTGATCAACTCACAGATTTTTTGGATATAGAAATTATCCGGGTCGAATTTAAGCCCTTCCACCTGGTTCCAGTCATGGATCACCGGTTTCGACCAGCTGGTGTATTCGCTGAACTCGAGTTCCGCACCGAACCCGCAGGACATGACCTCAGGACCGAGGTTCGGGAAAAAAACCGGGATCGAGTCACCTTTCCAAAGGATATTTTCCGTAAGGGCCAAAGCCATTTCGACGGCGAACTCCACATCCAGCCAGCGTTCACGGTTTGAAGCAAATTGTTTTTGGGGCCAGGGTTGAGCATTGGTTTTAGCGGTGGGGATATGGACAAAAGGGCGGTCCAGCACCGAACAATTCCAGAAAGCCTCCATACGATTTAGGCTTACTTCGAGGTCGGGCTTTGTTTCGAGATAGCTTTTCATAAGGGGAGCATAATATCATGATGAGGGAGAGATTTCTTCCGGTAATTTATGAATATATTCCTGAATCCTGTGGTGCTCTCCGTTATTTTGTCTTTGCCATGTAAAGAGGACTGGGTTTATCTTTTTGCTCACCTATGCCATTTCCTACTGATATCAAGATTGCGCAATCGTGCAAGATGACACACATTAATGATATTGCGCGCAAGCTGGGGATCGATCCTGAGCTTCTCGAGCATTACGGTAAGTATAAGGCGAAGCTGCCCTTGAGCCTGATCGATGAGGACAAGATCAAACATGCCAAACTCATCCTCGTGTCTGCGATTACTCCCACGCCTGCGGGGGAAGGTAAGACAACAACATCCATCGGATTGTCCGAAGGCTTAAATAAGATCGGGCGCAAGACCACCGTGGTCTTACGTGAACCCTCCCTGGGCCCGGTTTTCGGGATCAAAGGGGGGGCGGCGGGGGGCGGCTACTCGCAGGTGGTACCGATGGAGGATATTAACCTTCATTTCACGGGGGACTTTTCAGCCGTGGAGAAGGCGAACAATTTGCTCAGTGCACTCATTGATAATAACCTCCACAGCCGCCAATATTCCCTCGGGCTGGATCCTACAGCGATTTATTGGAAGCGAGTCATGGATATGAATGACCGGTCGCTGCGTTCGATCAGTATCGGCCATGGCGGGCGCGGTAACGGTATCCAGCGCATGGACGGGTTTAATATTACGGCGGCCTCCGAGGTGATGGCGATATTGTGTATGGCGAAGAATCTTAAAGACCTCAAACACAAACTTGGATCGATCTTTGTGGGATTCACACACGACAAGAAGCCGGTGTATGCGCGGGATTTAAAAGCGCAGGCGGGCATGGCGCTTTTGATGCGTGATGCGATCAAGCCGAACCTGGTCCAGACCCTGGAAGGTAACCCGGCGATCATCCATGCGGGGCCGTTTGCGAATATTGCGCAAGGCACGAATACGATTCTCGCGACAAAGATGGGTCTGTCCCTGAGTGATTATTGTGTGACGGAGGCGGGATTTGGCGCGGACCTTGGCGCGGAGAAATTCCTGAATATCAAATGTGGTTACGGGCACTTGGCCCCACAGGCGATGGTGCTGGTGGCGACGATCCGGGCGATGAGACACCACGGAGGTGCTTTAAAGGAGGAGTATAACACGCCTTCCCTCGATCGGGTGAAACGGGGATTCGAGAATCTGGAGAAACATATTGAGAACTGCCGTAAATTTGGATTACATCCGGTGGTGGCGGTAAATCGTTTCCCGTCGGATACTAGGGAAGAGACGGAGTATATCATTGACCGTTGTGCGGAGATGGATATCCGGGCGGTGGTGTGTAACGGTTTTGCCGAAGGGGGCGAAGGAGCGCGGGAACTGGCCTCGGCGGTGGTGAGTGAGCTCGACAGCGGGAGGAATCATTTTAAACCCCTTTATGACTGGAACCTACCGGTCAAAGAGAAGATCGGGACGATAGCGCGGGAGATCTACGGGGCGGAGGGGGTTGATTACACGGAGAAAGCGGAGGCGGGACTGGAAACCATTCAGCGACTGGGGATCGGGCACTTGCCGATATGTATGGCGAAGACTCAGAAATCACTCAGCGACGACGAGAAACGTATCGGGCGCCCGAGGGGATTCCGGGTCACGGTGCGGGAGTTTGAATTTGCGGTGGGAGCGGGATTCATCATCCCGATCCTAGGGGACATGATGCGGATGCCCGGCCTACCATCGGTCCCGGCCAGTGAAGGCATGGATATCGACGACGACGGCGTCATCTCAGGCTTGTCGTAAGGAAGTTATTCACCCAGCCAAATATTTGATCGAGTGAATATACGGAGACCTCTTTTAGAAAGACTCGCCCCCCATTATGCCGTTAGTAACCGTCAGCCTTTCATAAATCTGGGACTCAGGCTATCGAGGTCATGTGGTTAGATACGCACGGGCAAACCCATTTCCACGATTTGGTTTGGCGGGATACCGTAATGGTCGCGCACGGGGCGGGCATTACGGCTCATGAGCCCGTACAGACTTTTTTGCCAGCGCCAGAGCCGGGAGTTGCCGCCGTAAAAGATGACTTCACGGTTAAAATAATAGGTGGTGCGGCCATGTTGGATCGGAAGCCCGTTGAGAGTGAGGATGTCGATGATCTGGGAAAGTTTCGGGGTTTCTATATATCCATGGGGCACGATGACGCGGGTGAAACCCTCACCCAGATCTTCGATTTCAATGTCTTTGACCATGTCCACGCGTGGAACGGGCTGGGTCATGATACTCATGATAATGACGCATTGATGGATGCATTGGTTATTCTTGAGATGATGGAGTAAGACCACGGGCACACCGGTCGGACGCCCGGCCATAAAGATGGCTGTGCCAGCGACTCGGTGGACATGGGAGTCCTTGATGTCCTGGATGATTACGGGCATTTCTAGCTGGTTTGAGTAGAGGGTTTGCATAATGTGGGTACGCCCCGTTTTCCAGACGTACATGATGGAAAGGAGTGCGGCCCCGACCAGAAGGGGGAACCAGCCGCCGTCGGCGATCTTATGGATATTTGAAAAGAAAAAGGCTAAATCCACGATCATAAAAATCGTACATAACCCCAGAGCTTTCCAGACAGGGTAATGCCAGCGTTCACGGATCACAAAATAAAACGCCAGTGTGGTGATGGCCATTGTGCCGGTGACGGCAATGCCGTAAGCCGCGGCTAGGTTTTCCGTGGATTTGAACTCGATCACTAGGAAGATAGAACCGCAGGCCATCGCCCAGTTAATAAAGGGCATATAAATCTGCCCTTCGATATTTTCATTTGTGTGGGTGATATGTGTGCGGGGGAAAAATCCGAGCTGGATGGCTTGGCGGGTCAGGGAGTAAACGCCGGTAATGAGGGCTTGGCTGGCGATGACTGATGCAGCAAAGGCGAGGGCGACGAGACCGTATTTAATGACTCCCGCAGGGGCGATGGCGTAAAAGGGATTCGACAAGTCTGTGGGATTTGAGAGGACGTAGGCACCTTGGCCAAAATAATTCAAGACCAGGCAGGGGAATGCGAGGATAAACCAACCACGGGCGATGGCTGTGCGGCCAAAGTGGCCCATGTCCGCGTAAAGAGCTTCTGCCCCGGTGATCGAGAGCACCACGGCTCCAAGAATGAATGCCGCTCGTTCGGGGTGACCTCCCAGATAACTGATACCATAGAAGGGATTTAAGGCCGCGGCGATCCCGGGGAACTCGACGATCTGAAATATCCCGAGTACAGCTAGGCTCAGGAACCACACACACATAACGGGACCAAAAATCGTACCGATGCGGTGGGTACCTTGCCTTTGACAGGCAAAAAGGATCAGGAGTACCACGCAGGAAATCGGTACGATATATTTTTCGAACTCGGGGTTAATCGCCTTGAGACCTTCGGCCGCACCTAGAACGGAAATGGCCGGCGTGATGATGCCGTCACCATAAAGCAGGGCAGCACCAGCAAGAACCGTAAGGACAAATAAACTGGTTTTCTGGTTCGAGACACCTTTTTTTGTCAATCCCAAGAGTGCAAAGATGCCTCCTTCCCCGTGGTTGTCCGCCCGGGTGACGTAGAGTATATACTTAAAACAAACAACTAGTACCAGGGCCCAGAAGATGAGGGATAAACTGCCTTTGACAGCGGCCTCCCGCCCGTAGGCCTCACCGACATTGAGGCATTCCTGCATTGTGTAGAGGGGGCTGGTGCCGATGTCGCCGTAGACGACCCCTAATGCGCCTAAGGTTAAAATCCATTTACTCTTTGAGCCTGTTTCAGTTTTCATGACAGAATGTCGTAAGGAGTTAGGTTTTGTTGTGCTGGTACAGGGGTGTTTTCGCTGGCGACCAAGAATCGTTTTTTTGTTGGATCAATCATCACGGGCCTCGTTTGTATGATCCTTCCCTCTCGGGATAGATCGATTTTTTTTCAAGGCCGGTCAATCGTTCATGCAAGATGACTCTCACTAACGGCCCTTCCATGTGCCTGCGAGGTTAGCTGTCGGGTTAGGCCTTGGAAGTGGCCTTGTGTACCGGTTACCCGGCTTCATTCACCCCTGCCATTTTTTTGATGGCGGATTGGTTCCCCCGCGCCTTTTTTTTATTGGCTTCGGCGGCTGGCGGGTAAATTTATCTCAAAATTAACACTAAAATACAAGAAAGTAATTTTGAACGAGGAAAAATTTAATCAAGGTTTTTGTCGTGAAAATTCGATTCGATTATTTGTTATTTCCACATAAATGAAAATAGCTTTTCTTTCTCTCTATAAACAAGAGGCTGATACTGAAATGAGGAGAACTATTTTGGATTACTCAGGAGAATTGCCAGTCCGAGATATCGGACATAAGAATATGAACTAGAGGGAAGGTTTAGACGGTTTGACTTTTTCGAGTGTGACGCCGCTCAGGAGGTTAAAGAGACGGTCATTGATGTAGAAGTTTGTTTTTCCTACCCTGTGTTTCCTGACGAATCCGGCGGCGCTGAGTTGATTCAAATATTTCGTGGCGGTGATACGGGACACGCCCAGTTCTCGCATGATGAATTCAATTTTTGTGTAGGGGTACCGGAAAAGGTTATTGAGTAGGTCTTGGCTGTAGAGTTTGGGCAAGTGTTCCCGCAGGTCGTGTTTGGTTTGGATCATGAGGTCCCGGAAGGCTTTGACTAGGATGATCGCACTGCGCGATGTCAGCGCCACACCCTGGAGCATATACAGACACCACTTTTCCCAGCTCTGTCCCTCGCGCACTTCTTGCAAGAGGCGGTAGTAGTCGCCTTTGGTCGTGGTGATATAACGGCTCAAATAGAGAACCGGCAAATCCAGCAGGCCGCTACGTTGCAGCATGAGCAGATTTAATATCCGGCCGGTACGTCCATTGCCGTCATAAAATGGATGGATGCTTTCGAACTGGTGATGAGTGATGGCCATCCGCAAGAGGGGGTCTAGCCCATCATCGGCATGGATAAAATCAATGAGATTGACTATCAATGATAATACCTCGGCGGGATCCTGGGGGGGCTCGTAAATCACCTGCCCAGTGGTTTGATTTTTGAGTACCGTGCCGGGCAATTTGCGCAGGCCCGCTTGCGTCTGTCCTAGCTCCGCGTGCACGGACAAAAGGGTTTCCAGCCTGATGAGTCCACTCTTCTGCACTGCATGATACCCGGTACGCAGTGCGCTGACGTAATGACGCACCTCTTTGGCCGCAGGTGACTCTGCCGATCCCGGCTGGAATGCATAGAGCTGGTCATGGGTCGTGATGATATTCTCGATTTCGGAACTGTCTTTTGCCTCCTGAATGCCCAGTGTGTCCAGCAAGATCGCCTGATTGGGCAAGGATTCACACAACCCTTTTAACTCGGCCAGATACCGGTGCGCCTCGGCCAATGCCGCCCATACGGCGCGTGTATCAAGTGTGGATAATGCCTTTAATGGCAGGGGTTCGGGTGTTTTCATGTAAAGAAATCGTGATTTTTCTTAACATACGAGTATATACATGTAAAGAAAATCGTTTTTTCTATATATGATAATGAGTTCATGTATAAAAAATCGAGGAATGATCGATATGAGTAATTTGCGCGACTCTAATCATCCAAAGTGGCGTCGAGGCCGTTATGAAACGATTTGTACAAGGGGAGTCCTGCGTCCGCTCAGGGCAGGGGCTCGGGGCGATTTGCACCACGAAGGATGATGGGTGAGGGATGGGCCAAAACGAATTCTGTAGAGCGAGCGGCCCTGCTTGCCGTATGTCGGATGTCACCGTGAAACTCTCGCCCTTCGTGGTAAAAATCGCTCCTCGTAACTGGAGGGGGCAGGCTTCTGCATGCCCGGGGTTTCACGGACAAATTCCGGCTTGGTCCCGTGGTCTCGGACATGCGGAAGCATGTCCCTCCATCCAGAAAAAAACTCCGCCGCATCCTTCGTGCCCGCTTTTAACTTTCGACTTCCTTCCCCTCCATCCAGAAAAAAACTCCGCCGCATCCTTCGTGCCATGAGTGATAAAATCTCCCCTTTTAAAAAATCTGTGCTCATCGGCGTTAATCTGTGGTTAAACTCCACCTCCTTCGTGCCCTATACACAGAGCGCCATTTCAGTGTGACCTCTATTCAGAATTGATTGATCATCACCGAAACTTGATTAAAAGGTTTACTGAGATAATATCACAGCAACATTCAAAAGAACATTTAGAGGTAGCCGAGACAATCCAGATACAGACTACAGATGGTAAACTCGTGGATATCGATCGAGCAGATCTGGAAAAATAAGTAAAGCTTATCACTTCGCCCTACTCCTGTTTGATCGCCTGTGGGGTAATAGGGGGAGGGGTCATGGTGTCGGGGAAAGTCTGATGGAGTAACTCGACGACTTTGAGGCGGTTAAATGAGATGAGGGCGCCCAAGACAAAGATAATCAAGGTATAAACAATGATCGTGGGTGCCAGCAAGGAGTAAGAGAGGATGACATTACCTATAGAGATGCACCCCCATCTGGATGGCCGCCATGACCTAGTCACCGGCCTGTATTTGGCGGGAGATTTTTTGATCATGGTCTCCCGCTTTTTTGTGCGGCGGAAAAAATCTCATCTGAGTGAGGGGACTGGACAAAACGGGTGAGGATGGCAGCGAGGATCATGGCGATGCCAACGGCTATGGAGGGGGTGGGGAAGACAAATGTTTGATGGTCGATGTCCCGTTTTGGTTTCATACCACCGCCTACCAGACGTCCGCCATTTTTCAGAAACGATTCGGGGGGGGCATCGAGCTTATAGCCTGCTTTCAGCCGGAGCAAAACCACTCCACCGTCTTGTGAAGAGGGTGGTTTTTGATTTTAGAAAGTCACACCGGCCTGTGCGCCGAGGACGAGGGCATTTGGGATATGACCTGTGCCGCCGGGGTTGATCACCCATTGGATATTGGGCTGGATATAGATGAATTTGGTCATGTTGTAGCGATAGCCCCATTCAAACACCATTTCGTATTCTGGATACCCTTTGCCGGTGGATTGAATCGTGCGGGCGTAGTTATCGCTGAAATCACCGTAGATGAGTCCAAAGATGGTGCTGTCCGTGTCACGGGTGGGAATAAGCCCGGTGTAGATGGCGCCGGCATTCACTTGGAAAGGCAGTTTCGCATAGCTTTCTTGGGGAGATAGGACGGCGCAGGACCAGAGGGTGAGGCCTTGGTCGGTACCGGGGGATTCTTTCCAGACCATTTGGTCGGCGTGTGCGTAGAGTCCATAGGCATTTGAACCCGTTTCAGTCGTGCCAAATTGCGCATATTGCGCGGGGGAGAAATAAGTGCCCACCCAGTAGTGGCCTTTGTAACCATTCATTTCTGTGGCGTCATTAGCGAGTTTATCACTTCCTGAGGAGGGCACCCTTTGTTTATGAAATTCCGGGGTCCAAGCCGCTTGACCGATCATGGTGACTCCGTCGCTCGAGTTTATTCCCCAATCCAGGCCGTGACTTTCGACGAGATTGAGCTGGGTCACCTGATAGATGCCGCCCATGAAATTAAACTCAGGACTGGGATCGACGCGGAATCGGGCACCCCAGGTGGCGGCCGGGTAGGAGTAATAACCGGTATTCACCGGCAGAGCTTGGGGGTTACCATCGATGCCGTTATTCATATACATCCAGTAGATCGGGGAGGTGGCGAAATCGTCGCCGGTGCCGAAACGCCCGAGCTTGATATCGAGTTTGTCGTTAAAGAGTTTTTGCTCGAGGAAAAGCGCGTAGAAGACCGGTACCTGACTGCCGTAGATTTGTTGGACGGTGAATTGGTTGCCGATATTGGCGGACGAAAGGCTCGCTCCATCACGGTTGAGGCCGCTCATTTCGAGTTTTAACCCGTGGAGTCCCACGAGTTTTTCAAAATCGATATCCATCCCGAAATAAGAGTTATCCGTGTAGGTGAATCCCTGGCTCATGCCGCCTGTGGGATTCCCCGCGAGGTCGGTGGTGTAGTTAATATTAAAGGTGATTCCCTTGTCTGCCAAAGTCTTGCGCGCCCCCCACCATTCACCGGTGAGATAATCGCCATTCCACCATTGTTTCAGGTCGGAGGATGAGCAATAAGCGGGGATTTTATTTGTCGTGTTACAAACCGGGGTCAGCTCTTTGCCGTGGAGTTGAAATGCGACGAGTGTAAAACAGAGAAAAAGGAAGGGATTTTTCATATTGTTCTGTTGACATTATGATAATCATAAAGATTTACAACCGTTGATTTCAATAATTGTGATTCTACGGGAGTAAATAAATCTATTTTTTGTAATGGCAAAGTATCTGCGCAATTTGCCCTGAGAAAAATGCCAAAGAATGATTGAAAAGGCCGAGGATTGTGGGCAAGTTTTTTATTGTTTAAGGATACCGGACTGGTGCCGGATAGGGTGACATTTTAATTTTTACACAAGGAGAGATATTATGCGTATCGGAATGATCGGACTCGGACGGATGGGGGCAAATATGGTGCAACGTTTAATCAAAGCGGGGCATGAGCTCGTGGTATGGGACATGAATACCGCGGCGGTAAATGATTTGGCGGCCAAAGGCGCGATTGCGGCAAATGACCCAGCTGATTTGGTCTCAAAGCTTCCTTCCCCCAAAGCGGTGTGGATGATGATCCCGGCGGCTTATGTGGATGACACGATCGCTAAACTCGCACCCCTCTTGGCGAAGGGCGATATTTTGATCGATGGCGGGAATTCTTATTACAAGGACGATATCCGCCGTTCCAAAGAGCTGGCGATAAATGGCATTCATTATGTGGATGTAGGAACCTCCGGTGGTGTGTGGGGGCTCGAACGCGGGTATTGTGAAATGATCGGGGGCAGTAATGAAGCGGTTAGTTATCTGGACCCGATCTTGAAGGCATTAGCTCCTGGTAAAGGGACGACTCCGGTGACCCCCGGGCGCAAGGCAAATAAAGGGACGGCAGAAGAAGGTTATCTCCATTGTGGGGCATCAGGGGCCGGGCACTTTGTGAAAATGGTGCATAATGGGATCGAATACGGCTTGATGGCTGCTTATGCCGAGGGCTTGAATATTTTGAAGAATGCTAATGCCGGAAAAGTAACCCGTGAAAAAGACGCGGAGACTACCCCGCTGCGTGAACCGGAAGCTTACCAATACGATCTGGACTTACCCGAAATTGCTGAGGTGTGGCGCCGCGGGAGTGTCGTGTCGAGCTGGTTATTAGACCTCACGGCAGATGCTTTGGCCAAAGATCCGGGATTGGATTCTTTCAGCGGACGAGTGAGTGACTCTGGTGAAGGCCGCTGGACTGTGGATGCCGCCATCGATGAGGGTGTGCCTGCTTATGTCCTGACAGCCGCGCTCTTTGAGCGTTTTTCGAGCCGGGACCTAGCGGTTTTTGCCGACAAGGTTTGTTCCGCTATGCGTTATGAATTTGGCGGGCACCACGAGAAACCTTCGGAGTAATCCGGAGTAAAGGGGCCGAGATCCCTTGCGAAATCCAAAACCCAGGAATCATGCGTATGGCGAAATCCTTTTCAGATTTAAGCCCGTCGGAAGTATTAGCCTTGGCCATCTCGCTAGAGGAAGATGATGCCCGGATATACGGGGATTTTGCCGCGCGCCTAAAGGAGACCTATCCCGATACCGCAAAAATGCTCGAGACCATGCGCGATGAGGAAAAGACCCACGCCGCACGCCTCATCGAGATGCACCGCCGCCGTTATGGCGACATGATCCCCTATATCCAGAGGCAGAATGTGAAAG
>Ga0163152_10005938_pt1 | contig 14069 bp, 14 predicted proteins | sample OliLakLV19MP8IB2_FD_148635 | JGI IMG/M metagenome (GOLD analysis project Ga0163152, IMG submission 148635) | Freshwater microbial mat bacterial communities from Lake Vanda, McMurdo Dry Valleys, Antarctica - Oligotrophic Lake LV.19.MP8.IB-2 | ecosystem: Environmental > Aquatic > Freshwater >... | reverse complement strand
CACGACGCCCAGCGCAGCAGCCAGCCGAAGTCGGTGTGCATCGCCGACCAGAAGAAATCGATGCCGTTGTTCTGCAGACGTCCGTAGAAGACGTCGAGGCGGCGCTTCACCTCGGCGCGAGCGCCGGCGAGCGGACCTTCGGTCGGCGACACGCTCGGCTGCGGCGCGGGCGCGGCTTCGGGCACGGCGCCGTTTCCGCTCGGCCGGTCCGCGGACACTGGGCGCAGCGGCGGCTCGTTGTCCGGCACCGGTGGGAACGCTACCCCATTCACCCTGAGCGAGCGAAGCGAGTCGAAGGGCTGTGATGCTCGTAAAGCCCTTCGACTCGGGCCCCGAGGGGGCCCTCGCTCAGGGTGAGGCTGCAGGAATCCTCACCCTGAGCGAGCGAAGCGAGTCGAAGGGCTGGTCGAACTCACAAAGCCCTTCGACTCGGCCGCAAACAGCCGCGGCCTCGCTCAGGGTGAGGGTGGCTGCTCCTACGGCTTGACGATGAGGCTCTCGGCGGCTTCTTCCTTCGCCGCGGCGCGCATCTCGTTCGTCACTTTGCCGTGCTCGCCGGGCGCGTGGTTGTGGCCGGCGTGCGGATCGATGGCGCCGTGGCGCACGATCTTCTCGAAGAGTTCCGTCGCGAAGGGAAGCTTCTCCCAGTCGCCCTTCTTCGCGATCTCCATCGCGGTGGCCCACGCAAGCTTCGCGTCCTCGAGCCGGCCCGTCGCCGCGAGCACGAGCGCCGTACCTTCGAGGCGCTGCGCCCACACCTTGCGGTGATCGTCGGTCCAGTAGCCCTTGGCAACTTCGCGAGCCGCGGCGAGCCGCAGCTCCTTCTTCTGGTCCGCGTTCGTCGCGACCTTGCTCTCGTCGGCTTCCTTCGTCTTCGCCGCGAGCGTCTCGAGCGTCGGCTCGTCGGGCACCCAGAACGCGCACTCGGGATACGTGTGCAGCTCGGCCGACTTCGCCGCGAGCTCCTTCGACTTGCCGGCGACGTCCTTCTCGTCGAGCAGCGCGAGCAGCGGATTCGCGGGCGCGCTCGCGGGCGGCTCGATCATCGTCTTCGCCTGGTCGTACGCCGCCGGCAGCGGGAGGCCCGCCGCGGTCGCGACGCGCGCCGCTTCCGAGATCAGCCACGCGGCCCAATCGCCGGGGATCGGCGCGAGCGCGACGCCCATCTGCGCTTCCGCCATCTGCAGGAAGCGGCGATACGACGCGCGCGTCATCGCCATGCCTTCGAAGTTGCCGAGGCCCTGCGTGTCGCCGCACACCGCATGGAACACGTTGAGGCGGCCGAGCGGCGTCATGCGCGCGAGAAGCGCGAGGCGATTGCCCTCGGTGTCGATCGGCGAAAGATACGAAACCGGCTGCTCGTCGTTGCTGTAGTCGAACGCGACGCTCTTCTTCTCGCGAAGGTCGGCGACCTTCACACCCTGCGCGCGGCATTCGTGGATCGCCTTCGCGATCGCCTTGCCGGTGCCCTTGTCCTTCTCGTCGCGCTGAAGGCGCGCGAGGAAGTTCGCGGCGCCTTCCTTCGCGAGCTCGTCGAGGAGCACGAGCTTCACCGGATACGCGAGCTTCGCGAACTGCGGCGAGCGATCGGCGCCATCGGGATCCTCGAGGATCTCCTTCGCGGATTTCAGCGAGCCGGGGTCGGTCACGCCGAGCCCTTTGAGCTCCGCGGCCTTCGATTCCGCCGCCGCCGGGTTCTTGATCAGGTCCTCGATGAGGTTCGTGCGCTTTTGCTTGGCCATGAGCGCCGTGACATAGCGCGTGGACCGCTGCGCGCGCAAGATGATGCGCCCACACCACACCTGGGCGTGCCGGGCGTGCAACGGCTACACGGGACTGGGCCGCCGTTCAGAAACGCGCCCCTAAGCCCATGTTCCGGCTAATGTCTTCCATTCAAAATGGAGGCGACAAAGGCACGATTCTGGTATGTATCGCCCTTCCTATGGACCGCATCATGCCCGCCGCTCACGTCCCCGTTGGCCTCGAAAAGGCCTTCTTCGACAACTACAAACAGTTCTTCGACCACGCCGAGGACAAGCGCCGCTGGAATCTCCAGGCGGACATCCCTTGGGCCGACGTGAAGCGCGAAGGCGCTGTCGGCGAAGACCTGGTCTCGATCATCGAGGCCTTCTGGGCCGTCGAGATGTACATCCCCGACTACGCCGCGAAGCTCGTGAGCATGTTCCGTCGCCACCGCGGGTTCGCGTGGTTTCAGCTCAACTGGGGATACGAAGAGTCGAAGCACAGCCGCGCGATCGAGGAGTGGCTCCTCCGCTCGGGACAGCGCACCGAGGTGCAGATCGCGGAGTTCGCGGATCGCGTGCTCCAGAAGGAATGGAACGCACCCTTCGACACGCCGCGGCGCATGTTCATCTACACGACGATCCAGGAGCTCGCGACGCAGGTGAACTACCTCGGCCTGCAGAAGCTCTGCCGCGAGGCGAAGGATCCCGCGCTCGACAAGACGCTGCTGCTGATCGCGGCGGACGAGGGTAACCACCACCGCTTCTTCTCGGACACGGTGAAGCTCTTCCTCGGAGACGATCGCGAAGGCACGCTGCACGACATCGCCTACGTCTTCTCGAAGTTCGAGATGCCCGCGCACCAGATCATTCCCAACTGGGAGCGCTACGGAAAGCTCATCGAGGCGTCCGGTATCTACAACGGCCGCATCTTCGTGCGCCGCGTGCTCTTCCCCGTCATCGAGCGCCTCGGCGTTTCGCGTGACGAGCTGAAGCTCGCGTCGGCCGCCGTCGCGGCTTGATCACGGCGCCGCAGCGCGTCATCGCGTTTCGCGCTGCGGCTCATTCAAAACGCAGCGGATCGAGCAGTCGCTCTCCACGCATGACGTGGACGATCAGGACGGCCTTTCCCTCGAGCCGGTAGAACACGCGGCACGGTCGCACGACGACCTCGCGATAGGGAGTGTCCGGAAGCTCCGGGACGCGCCTGCCGGACTTCGGGAATCTGGCGAGGCGTTCGACCTTCTCGAAGACCTTCTTCACGAGTCGCACTGCGGCAGGCTCGTTCTCCGCCGCGATCCAGGTCGCGATCTCATCGAGATCGTCGAGGGCAGGATCCGTCCAGATCAGCGGGTGGAGAGCCAGCGACGCATCCTCTTCTTCGCGTTCTTGTGGGACACGACGCGCCCTTCCGTGAACGCGCGCTCGCCGCGAGCGATTCCTTCCAGAATCTCGAGGCGGCGCAACAACGCGTCGTAGCTCTCGACATCGAGGAGAACGGCGGCGGAGCGCCCGTGCTCGGTGATCAGCACCGGGATCTGGTCCTTCCGGAGCCGGGCGATGATCTCCGTCGCACGCCGCTTCACATCGGTGACCGGCTGAATCCGCGGCGTCGCCATAGTGATACTAGAGTATCACTCTGGAACACGGACGCAACTCCACGGATCCTACGGTCCGAAGAAGAAGGACACGCGAGCCGCGGTCCACGGACTGATGTCGTACTTCGCCTCGGGCACGACCGGATCGCCGGGGTCGTTGTCGGGGCGGTATTTCAGGTCGAAGTGGTTCGGGCGGTGCACGAGCTCGACGACGAAGCCGTGTGGGTTCCGTCCCGTCGTGAAGTGCAGTCCCGCGGCGAGGTCGATCGGGAAGTTGAGGTCGCCGTAGAGAGAGATCGCCGCACCCGCAGATGCCGCCGCCGTGGCGCGCACACAGAACGATTCCGCGAAGAGGAACGTCGGCGCGCGCGGGAAGTAGCGGAGGCCGATCGTCGGCTCGACGAACTGGATGTTCTTGCGCTGCTCGATCTCGAGGCCCTCGATGTTCATCGAGCGGTATCCGAGACTCGCCTGGCCCTGGAGGTCGCGCTCGCCCGCGCTCACGCCGAGGATCTGCACGCCGAACTGCGGACCGTGGCTCACCACCTGTGTGTTGCCGGTGCGATCGTCGACGGCGCGGACGCCGCCGTAGTCCACCATCGGAGCGAGGAAGACCGGGCCGGGATCTCGGTAGCCGTAGCGCCCGACGAACATCCGGACCGGTTTGGCGTCCGCCTCGGCCGCGAAGCCCAGGAGGAGAAGACCGAGGAGACCGGCGAGGACGTAACGGCGCATCACAGCAGCGATGCTATTCCCGCCCACTGCGCGGCGCTACTCGCCGCGGTAGATCGCGATGTGGGGCAGGTTGCGATAGAGGCCGTCGTAGTCGAGGCCGTAGCCGACCACGAACTCGTCGTCGATCGTGAAGCCGACGTATTCCAGCGGCACGCGCACCTTCGCGCGGCTCGGCTTGTCGAGGAGGCACGCGACGCGCAGCGACGCGGGGTTGCGCGTCTTCAAGTTCTCGACGAGGTATTGGAGGGTCAAACCCGTGTCGACGATGTCCTCGACGATCAACACGTGTTTGCCGGCGATGGGCTTCGTCAGGTCGTGCGTGATCTTCACGACGCCCGTCGACTCGGTGCCCGCGTAGCTCGACACGCCGAGGAAATCGATGGTGAGCGGGTTCTCGATCGAGCGCACGAGATCCGCAAGGAAGAGGAACGATCCCTTCAGCACGCCGATCACGACGATCGGCTTGCCGGCGTACTCCTTCGTGATCTTCGCGCCCATCTCGCGGACGCGCTCCGCGATCTTGTCCTGCGAGATCATCACGTCGAACTTGGGCATGGTCGTTTGTTCCCGTCAGACGAAGCTGTTGTTGAGGATCTCGCCGAAGCCGCCGCCGCCCGGCACGATGTAGTGCTTCTCGTTCAGCCCGCTCTCGTCGTCCCAGCGCGTGCCGGGAACGGTGCGCAGGACGTCCGGCGCCGACATCCCGCGATCGAGCCGGCACGCGTAGATCACGACGTCCGGGTGGTCCTTCTTCATGCGCTTGATGTATTCGGGCGTCACGATGAGGTGCGCGGTGACGTATTTCGTCGCCTTGCCCTTCACCTGCTTCTTGTAGATGTCGATGGTTCCGGCGATCGAACCGCCAGTCGCGCCCATCGGATCGGGCACGATGACGACCGCGTCCTCGACGTCGCCGCCGATCTTCGAGCCGCTGATGTCCACGCCGATCACCTTGTTCGCGGCGTCGACTTTGCGGTTCATGAAGATGTGATCCTGCCGAACGAGCCTCGGGCTGAGCGCGGAGTTGAGCACGTCGAAGAACACCTGCGACGGCATGATCCCCGCGCGCGCGATGTCGACGACGACGGCCTTCTGTCCCTGGTCGAGGATCGTCCCGTCATACACGCCCTCGACGTTGTGGTGGATCATCCGCGTCTCGATCGACGCGACGTTCTGCGCGAACTCCTGGCCGAGAACCACGCCCGCGAGGCCCTGGTAGAGCAGCGTCACGAGCCGGCCGATCTCCGGCTGGAACGTGGTGTCCGAGCAGAGCTTGGCGAGCAGGTTCAACAGATACGCATCCGCCAGGATGTGCACGCCGGGACCGTAGCGATGCTCGATCTCGGGATGGCGGCCGCGCGCGGCGATGTCGAGGTAGGCGACGTCCTTCACAGGGCGCGGACGTTAACCGGGCCGCCGCGATCAGTCGAGCAGGCGCTCCACGATCCGGCGCTGGCTCGTCTGCAGGTCGTCGCGCGGATCGTCCTCGCGCGCGGCGTCCCAGTCGGCCCACTCGCCATCGGTGAAGCGGACGACGCCAAGGTCCACGAGCAGCGGATCGACCGGTGGCGCGTCGCCGTCGATCTCCTCGGGCCACTCGGGAAGAGTGAACGGAGCGGAGATGTCCGGCGGCATTCGGAGCTGCCAGATGACGATGCGATTCTCCGCGACGCCGTAGCTCGCGCGCAGCTCGACGACGTCCGCGGGCGGCGCGTTCGTCCACGAAAACTGGAGACGCGAGTCGGTGGTGGCGGCGATCGTCGCGGAGCCGAGAAAGCCCGGCAGCGTTGCGAAGTCGACGGCGATGTCCGCGGGAGTGCCCGAGCGCACGACGGAGACCGTGCCGTTCGTGCTGTTGGCCACGGCGCGTTCAAACGCGAAGTCGAGCGTCTCGAAAGGGACCGTGCGGAACTCGCCGCTCGTGGACGTGAGCCCGAGCAGGAGCGCGGCGGCCCCGCCGCCGAAGAGGCGGCGCTCTTCGGCATCGAAAAGCGTGTCGGCGACCTCGAAACTGTAGGAGCCGGCCGGGATGTTCGTGAGGTCGTACCCGATCGACGTGAAGTCCGTTCGCCACGCGCCCGTGAAGTCGGCTCCGTTCGCGAAGAGCCCGGCGAGCGGCGCGGCCGGCAGGAGCTCGAACGCGATCGCCTGTCCGTCGGCATCGCGCGCAAATGCCCACGGCTCGAACGCGTCGCCGAGGCAGCCGGCCGGAACGGGATGCGTGAAGGAGCCGGACGAGTCCGCGTTGGACGAGATCGTCTCGGGGCATCCGGCGAGCGCGTAGCCGTAGCCGGCGGCGCCCGCGAACGGCACGCCGCTGAACGAAAACGTCACGTCGCCGCGATCCTTGCCGGTGATGTCGAAGCTCTCGACGGGGAACCAGAGCTCGTCGCCGCTCTGCACGTCGCCGATGGTGAGGACGCTGACCAGCTCGAGGCCGATGTCGGTGGTGAACGCGTAGAACGCCGTGACCATCTCGCCGCCTTCGATGGTGACTCTCGCGTCGCCGTCGTCGCCCACTTCCCCCAGGCTGATGAACCGGCCGTCGGTCTCGTGCAACATCACGAGAGCGCCGGCGGCGGGCTCGCCGTACTGCGTGATCACGTGGACCTTCGCGTGATCGCCGTCGCGTCCGCGGGGGCATCCGGTGGTGAGCGTCGCGATCGCGACGGCAGCAGCAATCCTCCAGCACGGCACCCGTACAGGCTACACGCGCCGGATGATCTTCTCTGCGAGGAACTTCCGGAGGACCCGGTAGAGCTCCACCGAGGGGAACGGGCAGAGCGCGATGAGCTCGCCGACGCTCATCTTGCCGGCGGCGAAGCGGCTGAGCACGAACGCCTGCTCGGGAGGAAACACGATCGATGCGAACGACGCGATCGGGCGGGCGAGCGTGAACACGGCGGTCTTCACGAAGCCCGCCGCCTCCGATTCCGCGATGATTGCCGCTTCCACCTCGCTCATGAGTGTCCACGCGTCGCCCGCGGCGAGCGGATCGTTTTGCACGAGCTCGTTGAGCACGCTCGACGCCTCCTCGAATTTCTTCTCGGCGAGGAGGGTGGTCGCGCGCTCGAGGAGGGCGGTGGAAAGATCGGCGGAGAACGTCGCGGGGGCCGCCGGTTCCACGCGGAGGATCTCGCCGCCTGCTTTGGTGAATTCGCCGGTCGGAATGCGAGAGACCCGGCGCTCGCCGACGTCAGTGGGGATCTCCATGTCGACCTCGACCTCGATCTCGACGCCGAGCCCGGCCGGCTTTCGTGTCGCGAGCACGCCCTTCTGGAAGAGGCTGGTGATGCGGATCGCGACCGCGTAATCCTGGCCGTGAAGCTCCAGCAGGATCTGTGCGAGTGACCGTCCGCTCTCGATGAGCTTCGCGAGCTTCTTGTCGCCTGGCGTCGCGGGGAATCCGTCGGGCCACGTGCCCTTCGGCTCGAACGCGATGTCGAACGACGGGAACTCCTTCTTCACGACGTTCCAGCGGGCGCGTCGCTTCGGGCCTTCGGCGATGAGCGCCTCGACCGGGATGCGCGTGGGGAAAACGGGGCCGGCGCCCAGCTCGGCGGCGTTCGTCTCGACGGATCCAGCCGGCCAGAGGAAGAGGTCGAGCACCGACTCGCGAAGCTTCTGCTCGAAGACGACACGCGTCTGCTCCGGCGTTACCTTCTTCATCGCGACGAGCGCGGTGTAGAGATGCGGCGTCGTCTCGCCGGGCGTTCGCGGCATCGCGAGCGCCTGGGCGAGGTCGCGCTCCGAGACGAGGCCCGCGCGCAGCAGCGCCTGCCCCATGAGGTCCTTCGGGTCGTTGGACACGGCGAAGACGGCGGCGCCGTTCTCGAACGCGATGCGTTTCTGGACGCGCCCGTTGGTCGCAACGAGCCAGCCCGCCGTCGAGGGATCGACGAAGTGCGCGAGCGCGGGCTCGAGTCCTTGCGGGAGCACCTGCGTCGTCGTCATCTCGCGTTCCCATGGACGCGGAGGAACGCAGCAAGCCGCGCCGCGTGCGTGCGCGGCAGACGGAGGAAACGCACACCGATGCCGAACGTCCCGTCGCCTGCGAAACTCACCGGCGCACACTCGGCGACGAACCCTTCGAGCGGCCCGTCCGCGATCGCGACGCGGAAGACGAACGACTCGAGCGGCAGGCTCGCTGGATGGAGCTGTGGCTCGGCCAGCAGGAGTCCGGAGCCGTTCAACGTGCGAACGCGGCATCGTCCTTTCGCATGGACGCCGCTGGACGTGACGACCCGGACATCGGCAACGATGTCGACGGCGACACGCGGCGAGCCGCGGCGATGGATCCTCCGCAGGTTGGAGCGGTCGTAGCCGAGCTGCTTCGCGACGCGAAGCACGCGTGCGCGCGTCGCGCGACCGATGCGTGCGCCGGGATCGCCGTTGAGCACCACCGCGACGGCGGTGCGGGAAATGGCCGCGGCTTTCGCGACCTGCTGCTGCGTGACCGGGCGTCGCGACCTTGCTGACATGTCATCAACTCTACGCTTTCGCGTGACACCGGAAAAATGAAGAGCTCGTGAAAACTTTGCGTTAGCGGCCCGCGGCCCACTCGCGGAGGTCGCGGCGGGCGGCGGGCATCGGGACGGCGCCGTGCGAGAGCAGGCGGTCGTGGAACGCGCGGTCGTCGAAGCGGGTGCCCATCGTGCGCTTCGCCTCCTCGCGCATGTCGAGAATCTCGAGCTGGCCCATCTTGTAGGCGAGCGCCTGGCCGGGCCACATGATGTAGCGGTCGATCTCGTTCTCGGCTTCGATCTTCGTGTGGCCGGTGTTCGCGAGGAAATACGCGAGCGCCTCTTCGCGTGACCAGCCCTTGGTGTGCAGCCCGGTGTCGACGACGAGCCGCACCGCGCGCCACGCCTCGTAGTTGAGCGCGCCCATCTTCTCTTCGGTGGATTCGTAGAGGCCGAGCTCGAACGCGAGCCGCTCGGAATAGAGCGCCCACCCTTCGACGAACGCGGTCGGACCGAGCCGCCGCTGGAACTCGGGGATCGACGTGTTCTCCTCGGCGAGCGCGATCTGCAGGTGATGTCCCGGCACGCCCTCATGGAACGCGAGCGCCGCCATGTTCCATAGCGGGCGCGTCTGCGGCTCGTAGGTGTTGGAGTAGTAATAGGCCGGCTTGCTTCGATCCTTCGGCGCGCTCTGGTAGTAGCCGGCGGGCGCGTCCTTCTCGCGGAACGGCTCGAGCGCCTTCACCTCGATCGGCGTCTTCGGCAGCCGGTTGAACGCACGCGGCAGCGCCGCCTGCGCACGCGCGACGAGCTTGCGGTTGTGCTCGAGGAGCTCGTCGCGCGTCGGAAGGAACATCTCCTTCTTCTGGCCGAGCGCATCGAACGCGGGCCGCACCGGCGCTCCCGCCGGAAGCTTCGCGAGCGTGCGGATCTCGTTCTGGATACGTGCGACCTCCGTGACCCCGATCGCGTGGATCTGCTCCGCGGTCTTGTCGGTGCCGCTCTCCTCACGGATGCGTGCGGCGTAGCAACCGGCCGCATCGGGGAAGCCGCCGATGCCCGCCTGCTTGCGTGCGGCGGGCCGGAGCTCCGCTTTGAGGAAATCGCGATACGCCTTCATCGCGGGATAGATCCCCGCGCGCGTGAGCCCCTCGAGCTTCGAGCGGAGCTCGGCTCGCTGCGCCTCCGTGAAATCGGCGGGCAGCTCCGTCATCGCGTCGAGATACGGGCTCTTCTCCACCGCGACCGCGAGCTGGTCGTCGAGCTGCTGGACGACGCGATCGATGTTGCCGGGCGCGGCGGTGCGTCCGGTCGCGACGCCGTCGCGGAGGTTCTTCCGATGCTGTGCGTACCAGTCGGGGATCTGCCCGTAGCGCTCGGCGAGCGACTCCGCATGCGCCCACGTGCGGATCGCGTGTTGATTGGGGATCTCCGCCATCCAGACCTGCGGCCCGTACATCTGATCGACGCTCCACGACCAGCTGCGACAGCGCGAGTCCGACTCGAGTCCCGTCGCGATCACGTGCTCGAGGACGTCGGCGGTCGTGCGCTCGTCGGAAGTGAGCGCGGCGCGATCGAGCGCGCGGGCGTCCGCGAGGATGCGCGCGAGCTCCGCGGTGTGGCGCTCTCGCTCGGCCGGACCGATGTCACCGAGGCGATTGTCGAAGCGGCGATCGCCGAGGAACGTCGCCCAGAGCGGCGAGCTCCGCATCGTCTCCTCCCACAGCTCCACGCCGAGGCGCGTGAGCTTCGCGGAGTCACGAGCGGGCGCCGCCGGATCCACCTTCACGCGGACGGTGCGGTTGCAGGACACGACGCTGAGTGCGGCGAGCGTGACGACGAGGATCTTTTTCATGTGTGTGTCAGAAAACGAGCACGGAGACGGTGACGTGGTGCGATAGCGTCTCGGAGTCCTTGTCGGTGAGGCGCATCGCGTAGTCGATCGAGCCGGTCTCGGAGAGGAGCCCGAAGCCCGCGGTCCAGATGCGCTCGCGGAACTCCTCGGCGACCGCTTCTTCGTAGACGCCGCCGCGGAGCGCGATCTGCTGGAAGGGACTCCACTGCGCGCCGGCGGCCCACCCGAGGTGGTCCTCGTCGGGATCGGTCGCGAGGTCCTGCCAGACGTCGCCGCTGACCGCGAGCCACCGGAACGGGAGCAGCGCGGCGCCCGCCGTGATCGTCCGCGGCGCCTCCGGCTCGCCGCCGTTGATGAGGTTGTCGAAGCCGGCGCTGATCGAGAGCATCTGCACGGGCCGCGAGTGCAGCCCGAAGTCGCTCGAGAAGATCTTCTTCCCCTTCTCGCCGGTCACCTTGGACTGCACGTACTTTCCGCTGAACCCCGCGGACAGATACTGCGGCACGATCGGATACGCGCCGGCCGTCACGTAGCGCTGCGTCTCGGCGTTGAGGGTGGTGCCCCCAGGGACCTTGATCTTCACCTTGCGATACTCGAACGCGAAACCGGTCGCGCCGTTGTTCGTGAGCGAGTCCGCGATCGCCACCATGATCGCGTAGGTGGCCGGATCCTCGACGCTGCGGAGGTAGCTGGCCGCGAAATCCGCTTTCTTGATCTGCGCCATGCCCGCAGGGTTCAGGTCGACGGCGGAGTTGTCGTACGCCATCGCCCGGAACGCGCCGCCCATTGCGGAGGACCGCGCGGTCTGGATCTCGGTGGTTTGCGCGCGGGCGGCGCTGGCCGCGAGGAGGAGCGTCATGACGAGCGCGAGCCGCATGCCGTGACTTATAACGCGCCCCCTCACCCTGAGCGAGCGTCGCTAAGTCGAAGGGCGGTCGGTCATCTTGATTTGCGCGGACCCTGGGAAGTTCGCTTGGTCAGGGTGAGGTTGGCCCGCACTTCTTTGCGCTTGTCCGCTCGTTCGGGCGCGCTTTATCGTGGGCGGCTGCGCATGACTTCCTTCGTCCGACAGATCATCGGGTTCTCGCGCTGGACCGGCGCGGAGGACCTGCGCCGCAAATCCGCCGTCGGCGCGCAGATCACCATGCTCAACGAGATCGGCCGTGCGATGAGCACGTCGATGGTCTCGCTCGAGAAGACGCTCGAGCTCATCACCGAAGCGGTCTGCGTCGTGCTCGGCGTCGAGCGCGCGTATCTCTTCCTGCTCGACGAGCGCACCGGCGATCTCGTGCCGCGCGCCGGACGCGGGCTCGTCGGCGCGAAGACGCTCGACGGCATCCGCGTGCCGCGCACGTCGGACGCGACGCTCGCTCGCGCGCTCACGGCGACGGCGGTGCTGCGCGGCCGCGTCGAGGAGGAAAAGGGTCTGGAGCGCGCCACCGACGAGTCGCTCGGGCTCGGTCACTACCTCGCCGCCCCGATGGCGATCGAGGGACGCCCTCGAGGCGTCATCGTCGCGGACCAGAAGACCGGCGGACGCGAGTTCGAGACGGACGACGAGCGGCTTCTGATGGTGCTCGCGTATCTCGCAGCAATCGCGAACGAGAACGCGGCGCGAGTTCAGCACCTCAAGGACAAGAGCTCGCGACTCGCGGCGCTCGTCGAAGTGGGTCGCGCGCTCAATCGCACCCTGGAGCTCGAGAAACTTCTGCAGCTGATCGTCGACAAGGCGCTCGAAATCACGGGTGCGACGACCGGCGCGATTCTGCTGCTGGACGACTCGAAGGACGTGCTCACCATCAAGGCCGCGCGAGGACTCGCGCCGGAGGTGGTGACGCGAGTGAAGCTCAAGCTGGGTGAGGGCATCACTGGAAGTGCCGCAAAGGAAGCGCGCACGATTCTCGTGCCGGACGTGACGAAGGAGCCGCGCTACGTCGTGGGCAATCCGGCGGTGCGCAGCGAGCTCGCCGTGCCGCTGTTCGACGAGGGCAATGTCGTGGGCGTCATCGACGTCGACAGCGACGCGCCCGACAATTTCTCGCCGGAGGATCGCGAGTTCCTCGAGACGTTCGCCGGACTCGCCGCCGTCGCGCTCCGCAACGCCCGCCTGTTCGCGGAAGGTCGCGAACGGAGCACGCGCTCGTGACGCAGCGTGCGATCACGAAGGCCGTGCTTCCCGTCGCTGGTCTCGGTACGCGGTTTCTTCCCGCGACGAAGGCGATCCCGAAGGAGATGCTTCCCATCGTCGACAAGCCCACGGTGCAGATCGTGGTCGAGGAGGCGGTCGCCGCGGGAATGAAGGACGTCATCTTCATCACCGGTCGCGGCAAGGGCGAGATCGAGGATCACTTCGACATCGCGTACGAGCTCGAGGACACGCTGCTTCGGCGCGGGAAGAACGATCTGCTCGCGGAGATGAAGGCCATCGACGAGCTCATCCGCATCATCGGCGTGAGGCAAAAGGAGGCGAAGGGCCTCGGCCATGCCGTCTGGATGGCGCACGGCCTGATTCGCGAAGAGCCGTTCGCGGTCATGCTCGGTGACGACCTCGTCGACGCGGACGTGCCGTGCATCGAACAGCTCGCGCGCGTGTATGAAAAGCACAAATGCGCGGTGGTCGCCGTGATGCGCGTGCCGAAGGAAGAAGTCTCGAAATACGGCGTCGTCGGCGGCGAGGCCCTCGGGAAGGGGCTCACGCGCGTGAGCAAGATGGTCGAGAAGCCGCCGGCCGAATCCGCGCCGAGCGATCTCGCCGTCATCGGCCGCTACATCCTTCCTCCGAAGGTGTTCGACCTCCTCGAGAAGCAGACCCCCGGCAATGGCGGAGAGATCCAGCTTACCGACGCGCTGCAGGCGCTCGCGGCGGACACGACGCCGGGCGGCGGCGTGATCGCGTGCGAGTTCGAAGGGCGGCGATACGACGCGGGCGACAAGATCGGCTATCTCGAAGCGAACCTCGCGTACGCGATGAAACACCCCGAGCTTCGCGATGCCGTGAAGGCGCTCTGCAAGAAGATGGCGGGGATGTGAGAACGCGGCGCGCGCTGCTCCTCGCGATGGCCACGATCCCGTTCGCCCGCACGGCGAGCGCGTGGGTGCCGCCGTCGGACTTCCTCCTGGGGAAGCTCGCCGACCGCCGAAAGAACGTGAAGACGCTTCGCGTGACCGGCATCCGCACGTTTGTCGGGCGCAGCTTCGAGGGCGGCAAGCAGGACGTCGCCGAGTCGCTTCACGCGAACGTGCCCGACAGCGCCTACCGCCTCGAGCGCAAGACGCCGAAGGGCGTGTTCCTCGAAGTGTCGGACGGCTCGAAGCGTGTGTCGGTGAGCGAGGGAAAGACGAGCCCGGTCGAAGCGGATCCGCGGCCTCTCGAGCGGCTCCTCTTCACGGGTGCGCCGAAGGACGAGCTGGGACGTGCGGCGCAGGCGTTCGGCATCCGCCCGGACGTGACGGGTCTCGGTCGCGTGAACGGACACATTGCCTACATCCTCGGCGCGAAGGACGGCGACACGTCCAGCCCGCAGCTGTGGATCGACAAGGAGAAGAGCCTGCCGCTCGAGCTCCGTGATCCGCGCGCGAAACGCATCGTCCGCTTCGAAGGATGGGGCGAACCCGGCGGCGCCGGCGTCGTCCCGACGCGGGTCACGATTCTGCGCGGCGACGACATCGTCGAAGC
>Ga0163152_10005937_pt1 | contig 14070 bp, 14 predicted proteins | sample OliLakLV19MP8IB2_FD_148635 | JGI IMG/M metagenome (GOLD analysis project Ga0163152, IMG submission 148635) | Freshwater microbial mat bacterial communities from Lake Vanda, McMurdo Dry Valleys, Antarctica - Oligotrophic Lake LV.19.MP8.IB-2 | ecosystem: Environmental > Aquatic > Freshwater >... | reverse complement strand
TCGCGTTTCTCGGCGTCCGTTCCGTAGAGGAGCACGGGGACCGCGAGCTGGTTCGGCGTGTAGAGCGCGTGCGCGTAGGCGAGATCGCCCCACGCGAGCTCTTCGAGCGCGATCGCGTTCGTGAGCGCGGAGGGCTTGTCGCCCTCGGAGGCGCCGCCGAGCGCGGCAGGAATGCCCGCGAGGAGGAGGCCGAGGCCCCAGCCTTCGGCGAGCGACGCGTCGGGAATCGCGCCGGCTTCGTCCCAGTCGCGCGAGCCGGCGCGCAGCCGGTCCTTCGCGAAGTCCTTCAGGCTGCTCTTCAGTGCCTCTTGCTCGTCGTCCAGTGCGAGATGCATCGATTGCCTCCGGTTCGCGGCTACTGCGGGTCCGACGTCATAGCCCAGCGCCGCATGACGCATCAAGACAATTTGACTGAACTGTCATTCACGCCTAGAACCCGCCGCATGGGATCCGATCGAGCGCGCATTGGTGTCGAGGTCAAGGGCGAGTCGTTCACCGTCACAGCAGCGCTGGCGAAAGCCTACGGCGCGGCGACCGACGACATGAACCCCGCGTATTCCGCGGTCGCGCCGCCGCTAAGCGCGGTGATCTACGCGTTCCAGCAGGCCGCGCTTCCGGCGGCGCTGCCCGCGATCGGCGATCCGATGCGTCTGATGAAACTGCTCCACGGCGAGCAGGAGATCCGCTGGCACCGCCCGGTGAAGGTCGGTGAGACCGTCGACAGCGTCGGCGTCGTTTCGGCGATCCACGACAAGAGCAGCGGCGAGCTCCTCGAAGTGCAGACGCGTGCGCTCGATGCCTCGGGCGCGCTCGTCGTCGAAATGACGTGGGGCCTCTTCATCCGCGGATCCAAGAAAGACGGAGCGAAGCCCGAGGAGAAAAAGGACGCGCCTCCGGCGAAGCCCGATCGCGGAGCGCCGGCGTTCGAGGTGAAGTGGACCGTGGCCGCGGATCAGTCGCTGCGCTACGCGGAAGTCTCCGGCGACGGAAACCCGATCCACACCGACGACAACATGGCGAAGATGGCGGGGCTGAACGGCAAGATCCTGCACGGACTGGCGACGATGGCGTTCGCGGCTCGGGCGGTGGTCGATCGCGCGGCCGGCGGCGACCCGGCGCGACTCAAACGCATGAAGGTGCGCTTCACGAAACCGGTCTACCCGCTGGAAACGCTGACCGCTCGCGGCTGGGTCGTCGAGAAGACGGGCGCCCGCACGCTCTATGCGTTCGAGGTCCAGAACCAGGACGGCGTCGTGGTCCTGGAGTCCGGCTCCGCCGACGTCGAGTGAACGAAGAAGCGGCGGCAGGGGAGCCCCCCGCCGCCGCTCTTTTCGAACGCCCGGTAGTTACTGCTGCCCTTGCTCGATCGGCGTGCCGGTGAACGTGACCGTCGGCGCGGTGCATCCGGTCCAGAGCACCGAAAGCGTGTAGTTGTTCAGCGCGCTCGAGTAGCTCTGCGTGATCTGGCCCGCGTCGAGGTACTGGAAGCAGGCGGGATTGATGTGCAGCGGCGGCGGCGTGTTCGTCGTCGCGGTGAACGTCGAGGCCGCACCGCTCGTGATGACCGCGGTCAAGAGAAACGTCCGAGTGCGCTACGACGACGGACGTTTGCTCTTCGTCGGGAAGCGCGTCACGGCTTTCTGCTCGGCGCGCCGCTCTTGAAAAATTCGTCGGTGAGCCGCTTCTGCTCGTCGCGGATCGCTTCGAACGGCTCGCCGCGGTGCTGCAGCCACCACGTGTTCCACGCCGAATCGTCGAGAGCCGCGATGAGCACGGGAAACGCATCCTTCCCCGCCTTCTCGATTGCCGCATCGAGTGCGGGCGTCCGCTCTTTGCCGAGCAGCGCCTGCAGCGCGTCGCACGCAGTGAGCCGCTCGACGTTCTCTACGGTGAGCTGCTTCACCGGAAACTTCTTCGTGCTGCCGGGCCGCGGAGAGGTCGTCTCGAATCGCAGGGCCGTTCCGGCGAGCCGCACCCACGATCCACGCGGCGGCGAGTCGACCGCGAGGTACGCGACGACCTGCCCCTCCGAGACCGTGTCCACGTAGACGATGTGCTGCCCCTTCGAGGGCTGGATCGGGTGCGCGTGAGGAGTGCCCGAGATGCGCCCTTCCACGACCCACCCTTCCGCCACAGGAACCTCCGATGGACCGCCCGCGAGGAAGACAAACGCGAGTGCGAACGGGAACGCCATGAGGGAAGTCTACTCGCGCCGGGAATCCGCTTGCCAAGCGGCCCCGAACGGGACAAATTCTCGGCGCTGTCGACCCCGGTCCCACGCGACGGTTGACTGGGAACCCCGCCAGGCCCGGAAGGGAGCAACGGTACCGGATCCTTCTGTGCGCCGTGGGGGTGCCGGGGTCGATGGCATTCGCTTCTGGAGCGGATAGGATGCGCGGCGAATGAGCTATCAGGTCCTTGCCCGCAAGTTCCGGCCGAAGGTGTTCGACGACGTGGTCGGACAGAACCACGTGACCCAGACGCTTCGGAACGCGCTGCGTCTCGGCCGCGTCCACCACGCGTTCCTCTTCACCGGCACGCGCGGCTGCGGCAAGACGTCGACCGCCCGAATCCTCGCGAAGGCGCTGCAGTGCCCGAACGCGAAGAAGCTCCTCGATCCCTGCAACGAGTGCGAGAGCTGCCTCGCGATCTCCGCGGGGAGCTCGCTCGACGTGCTCGAGATCGACGGCGCGTCGAACAACGGAGTCGATTCGATCCGCGAGCTCCGCGAGAACACGCGGTTCATGCCCAACAAGGGCAGCTATCGCATCTACATCGTGGACGAGGTCCACATGCTCTCGACGGCAGCGTTCAACGCGCTGCTGAAGACGCTCGAAGAGCCGCCGCCGCACGTGGTGTTCATCTTCGCGACGACGGAGCCGCACAAGCTGCCGTCGACGATCCTCTCGCGCTGCCAGCGCTTCGACTTCAAGCGCATCCCGCCGAAGCGGATCGCCGAGCGCCTCCTGCAGATCGCGAAGGACGAGTCGATCGAGATCGGCCCGGCCGGTCTCGCCTCGCTCGCCCGCGCGGCCGAAGGCTCGATGCGCGACGCCCAGTCGCTCTTCGACCAGGTCATCTCGTTCGCGGGCCGGGAGACGGACGCCAAGTCCACGAAGATCTCCGACGCGCAGATCGTGGAGAGCCTCGGCCTCATCGATCGCAAACTCTTCGAGGACACGCTCGCGGCGCTGGCCGCTCGCGACGGAACGGCCGCCCTCGATGTCGCCTCGCGCGTCGCGACTGCCGGCTACGAAGTGGAGAACTTCGCGCGCGAGCTCCTCGCGCGCATTCGCGATCTCATGGTCGTGAAGGTGGTCGCCGCGCCCGAGAAGCTGGTCGACCTGTCCGCCGAGGAAATCGACACCCTGAAGGCCGTCGCCGCGAAGTTCACGCGCGAGGAAATCGACGCCCTCTTCCTCATGCTCGAGGCGTCGCTCGAGGAGATCAAGCGCGGCTCGACGCCGCAGCTCGCGCTCGAGATGGCGATGCTCCGCATGTCGAGCGTCGAGCCGATCGCGCCGATCGCCGACATCGCCGCGCGCCTCGAGGCGCTTGCCGGAGGCGAGGCGCCTCCGCGTCCGCCCTCGCCGTCGTCGCCGTCGCCGCGCTTCACGCCCGCGAACGCGCCTCCCGGCGCGACGCCCGGGCGCTCGACGTCCGTCGCTCCACCGTCCGATCGCGCCGACGCGCCCACGCCGCCGACCGCACGCCGCGAAGCCGTCGCTCCTCCCTCGCCGGCGCCCGATCGCGAAGTCACCGGCACGATGGAAGCCGCGATCTTCGACTGGAACGCGTACGTCGGCTGGGTGAAGAACCGGAAACCGTTCCTCGGCGTGCTCCTCAACGACGCGGCGCTCTCGAAGTTCGACGGCGAAAAGCTGGAGATCGCCTACGAGCAGGGTGGCATCGGCGGCGACCGCATCCGCGAGAAGGAGGCGACGGAACAACTCGCCGTTCTCGCGAAGGACTTCACGGGACGCACGCTGACCGTCCGCATCGTTTCGCCCGAGCGCACCATGCCGGAGGCCGCCGCCGCACGCGCGGACGCCGCGGCACCGCGGAAGAACGCGGTCGAGGAGAAGCGCGCGCTGCGCGAAGAGGCGCTTGCGAACGAGAAGATCCAGTCCGCGATGAACGTGCTGGGCGCCGAGCTGGCCGAAGTGAAGCCGGTCCGGAGAAGCGATGCCTGACGATTCAAAGACGGGCGCGCTCGCCCGTCTGATCCACGCGCTGGCGAAGCTGCCCGGTATCGGCGAAAAGACGGCGGCGCGACTCGCGTTCCACATCCTTCGCGCGCCCGACGAGTACGCCCGCGACCTCGCCGCCGCGATCACCGAAGTGAAAGCGAAGATGCGGCTCTGCTCGGTGTGCTGCAACCTCTCCGAGACCGATCCGTGCTGGACGTGCCTCGACCCGAATCGCCAGGAAACGATGGTGTGCGTCGTCGAAGAGCCGCGTGACCTCCTCGCGCTCGAGCGCGCCCGCGACTACAGGGGCCGCTATCACGTGTTGCACGGGGCGCTCTCCCCGCTCGACGGCATCGGCCCCGACGACCTGAAGGTGAAGGAGCTTCTCGCGCGCCTGTCCGGCGAGACGGTGCGCGAAGTGATCGTCGCGACGAACCCGACGGTGACGGGCGAGGCAACGGCGCTCTACCTCGCACGGCTCATCAAGCCGCTCGGCGTGAAGGTCACGCGCATCGCGCACGGCGTCCCGGTCGGCGGCTCGCTCGAGTTCATCGACGAGGTCACCCTGAACAAGGCGATGGAAAACCGCCGCGAGATCTGACGTACGCAGGGCTGTCGCAGTCGATGGGACTGTCGTATCGCCCCCTCCCCCTGTCCCCCTCCCGGTGGGAGGGGGGACCCTCTCCCGGAGAGCACCCTCGCTCGGAGAACGTCTTGCTTCAGCGAAGAGCGGCTGCGACGCACATCGTGATCGGTCACCCGGATCGCGGAAGCATCACCCCCTCCCCCCGGGAGGGGGTAGGGGGGAGGGGGAGATCACGACGGCCTCAGCGACAGCGACAAGATTGTGGATCGCGTCCGACGCTATCGAGCGGCGTGTCACAATCGCCGTGATGCGTTTCGTCCCCGCCCTCGCTGCCGCCGTCGCGTGCTTCGTGCTGCCGTCCGGCGCGAGCGCCAAGGAGGACCCGAACCACGGCGGCGCCGCGATCGGCGGCGCGGTCGCCGGGCTCGTGTGCGGCGGCGGCACCCTCGTCTACGCGAAGGCGCGCGAGAAGACCGGCGACAGCGGGCCGCTCCTCTGGCACACGAGCGACGGGCCGGGATGGGTCGGCGTGTTCTTCCTGGAGCACGCCGCGATCGGCGGCCTCACGGGGGCGCTCGGAGAGGGCCCGAGGCAGGGTTTCATCATCGGCGGGGCCGTCACCTGCACCCTCGATATCCTCTGGATCGTCTCCGCGGAGCTCCTCGCCCGCGCCGCCCGCGACGACGACAAGGGGCTGACCCACCTCTCGCCGGTCCTCGGCCTTGCGGAAAAGAGTCCTGATGGCTGGCGGTTGGGCGTCCCCCCGGTCGTCGTGACGCGGCGGGGCGCGTGGATGTCCTTGTTCGCGGTCAGGTTCTAGGCGCGGAGCGGACCGCTGCGGACGTTGCGTACGTTTCCCGTTCACTGTTATAAAATCGGATACTTCCGCAGTCGTTGAGTCACTAGCGGTCGTCCCTCGGTCGGAGGCTAGAAGCGGCATGGCAGGCTCCGCATTCGTGATGTACGAAGCAGAACAGAAGGAGATTCAGGCGATCATCGAACGCCTGACGCACGAGTCACGTGCGAAGGCGTGCTTCGTGATCGACAAGAACGGGCAGGCTCTCGCGAGCTCCGGTCAGGTTGCCGGTCTCGACATCACGAGCCTTGCGTCGCTCACCGCAGGATCAATCTCCGCCACTGGCGGGTTGGCTCGTGTGTTGGGCGAAAAGGGCGACTTCACCGCGACGTACAACGAAGGCGATCGCGACAATCTCTACATGACGATCGTCGGTCAGCGGATCATTCTCGTCGTCACGTTCAACAACGACACGTCGTCTCTCGGCCTCGTCCGCCTTCGCGTCAAGAAGGCGTCCGAAGAGCTGGCCGGCGTGATCCAGCGAATCGTCACCAAGAGCGACGCGGGTGATGCGCCGCTCGGCGAAATCACCGACGACGACATCGACAATCTTTTCAGCTGATTCATCATTGGGAGCTGCGCGCCTGAGATGGCGCGCAGTCGGACGAAAAAGACATGTCCTTCATCAACTACTCGTCGCGCGAGATCAACTGCAAGATCGTCTACTACGGTCCCGGACTCTGCGGGAAGACGACGAACCTGCAGTACATCTACAAGAAGACGTCCCCCGAGGCGAAGGGCAAGATGATCTCGCTCGCCACGGAGACGGAGCGAACGCTCTTCTTCGACTTCCTCCCGCTTTCGCTCGGTGAGATCCGCGGCTTCAAGACGCGCTTCCACCTCTACACCGTGCCGGGACAGGTCTTCTACGACGCGTCCCGCAAGCTCATCCTCAAGGGCGTCGACGGCGTGGTGTTCGTCGCCGACAGCCAGGTCGAGCGCATGGAAGCGAACATCGAGTCGCTCCAGAACTTGAAGGACAACCTGTCCGAGCAGGGCTACGACTTCTCGAAGATCCCGCTCGTCATCCAGTACAACAAGCGCGACCTTCCGAACGCCGCTCCCACCGAGGAGCTGCGCAACCTGCTCAACCCCGCCACGGTGCCGGACTTCGAAGGCGTCGCGTTCAAGGGCGATGGCGTCTTCGAGACGCTCAAGGCGATCGCCAAGCTCGTCCTTACGGAGCTCAAGAAGGGCAAGTAAGTGAGGATCCGCGGGCAGAGACTGCTCGCCGGTGTCCTCCTGCTGTCCGCTCCGGCCGCGTCGATCGCGGCTGGCCGCGCGTTCGCGCCGGAAGCGGTCCCGCGGGTCGCGGCCTTCCCGAAGCTGATCGGCGTCGGCTCCAATGGCGCCGTCGAGGTTCAGGTGGAGATGCCGCTGCGCGGCGGCACGCCCAAGCTCACGACGTTCGAGGGCAGCGTGGGCGTCGCGAGCAGCGAAGAGGGCCTCTGGTACGCGCGCTACAAACCTCCGGCGTCTTCGCGCGGTCCGGGCTTCGACGTGATCCTCGCGCGCTCGGAAGCGGGCATCGTCGGTGTGGGCATCGTCGAGCTGCACGCGCCCGCGAAGGTGGTCCTCGACAACCAGCCGCCGCGCACGCCCGTCACCGTGCGGATCGGCGGCCGGGAGTTCGGGCCCTTCGTCACGGACGCGAGCGGCGAGGCGAGTCTGGAGATCGACGTGCCGCCCGGCGTCGACGAAGTGGACGTACAGGCGCCGGGAAAACCCGCGACGAAGGAGCAGCTCGCGGTGCCGCCGCTGCGCCGGATGTTTCTCGGCGGTCCGCTCGCGGTGCCCGCCGGGAAGCCGTTCGAGGTGACCGCGGTCGCGATCGACAAGAAGGGCAAGGTTCTCTCCGGTTCGCCGATCGTCACGGCGGAACGCGCCACTCTCAAGAAAGCCGAGGAGATCGGCCCCGGCGTTTGGCGGCTCGTGCTCGTTCCCGAGGGCGGACCGGTCGTGCTCCGGGTGAAGATCGGTAGCGCGAAAGGGCGCACGCAGATCGTCGCTCCGTGGCCGAAGAAGACTCCGCTGCCGACGCCGACGCCGGAAACCGCGCCGACGCCGGACCTGATCGCGACCGGCGAAACTCTCTCGTCGCTCCCGCCGGCGCCCACGTGTGAGGAGCTCAAGATTGCGCCGGGCCCGATCCTCACGGCGGCACGTCTGCGCACCCGGATCGACGAGGCGTCGCGCGAGTCGGACCTGATCGCCCGCCGCGATCGGCTCATCGCGATGGAGTGCGTGTTTCCCGACGAGCACGCGATCCGCCTGCAGCTCACCGCGGCATGGCTGCTCCTCGGACAGAACCAGACGGCGCTCGAAGCGATCAACCCGCTGCTCCAGGACGAAGAGGAGATCCACGACGAGCACCGCGCGCTCGGCCTCTCCTACCAGGCGTCGGCGCAGCTTCGTCTCGGCGAGCTCGATGCCGCGATCGACAGCTCGCGAAGCGCCCTCACGCTGCTGCCGGGCCTCTACTCCGCGAGCTACACGCTCGGCGAGGCGCTTTTTCTCAAGCGGGACTTCGCCGGCGCGCAGGCGGCGTTGATGAGTGCGTACCGCGCGGCGCCAGGATTCGCGACGGACGTCGATCACTCGATGCTCGCGGAGATCCTCGAGGCGAAGGCGGAGCCGGGCGAGGCGCTGCCGCACCGGCTCGCGCTCGCGCACCTCGAGCCGAACGACATCGACCGGTGGCGGGAGGCCGCGCGCTCCGCGGAATCCGCCGGAACCTGGGCGCGTGCGCACGAGGCGTGGTTGCTGATCGCGGCGTCGACGCTGCCCGGATTCGCCGCGAACGGCGAAGCGCTCCAGGGCGCCGCGCGGGCCGCCGTTGCGGCACCGCAGCAGCCGGAGATCGCGTGGCTCGAGGCGGCGATGGCAGCGGAGCGCGCCGGCAACAAAGAGCGTGCCCTCTTCCTGTTCGACAAGGGCGTTGCCACGAACGGCGCCAACCTCGCCGCGCGGTACCACAACGCGCGCCTGCTCTCGCAGGGAACGAACCTCGTCGGTGCGGCGCAGCAGATCTCCGCGGTCCTCAACACGGCGCCGCGCTGGGTGCCCGCCCTGCTCTTGTCGGGCGACATCGAGCGCGCAAAGGGTGACGGCGATCGCGCGAGGAGCCGCTACAAAGAGGCCGCCGAGATGACACCGCCCGCGCCGATGAGCACCGTCGCGAAGTGGCGGCTCTCCGAGCTCTCGAAGTAGAGCCCACCTCACCCTGAGCGAGCGAAGCGAGTCGAAGGGCTGTTGGAAACGTCAGCACGCCCTTCGACTCGGCTAGAGAGCCCACCTCACCCTGAGCGAGCGAAGCGAGTCGAAGGGCTGTTGGAAACGTCAGCACGCCCTTCGACTCGGCCGCAAACTGCCCGGTCCTTCGACTCGGCCGCAAACTGCGCGGCCTCGCTCAGGATATACCTCGCTCAGGGTGAGGGTCGCTTACGGTTGAACGAGTCCCAAACCGACAGCGCGATCATTCCGAGCGCGAGCAGCGCGAACGCGCCGCCCGAAACGCCGCCGAGGACGCCGGTCGCGAGCCAGCGAGCACGAGACGGCGCCTTGTGCGTGTCGGCGAGCAGCGGTCCATCAGGAAGACGGCAGAGCTGCTCGACCTTGTGCTTCTCTGGAATCGGGCAGCAATGCTTCCCGGTTTCGACATCGAGCGTGTAGGGCTTCGCGGAAACCGGGCAGGTGCTGGCCACGTCGTGAGGCTCCAGCGTGTCGATTCGCACCGCGCACTCATGGGTCGCCGCGCTGCGCCGGGTGTCGAGGAGCTTGGGGACGAAGACCGCGGCCGCGACACCCGCGATCGTGACGAAGATCATCAGCTCGGTGAAAGCGGAAGAAACGAATCCAGCAGTCGCTCGGCGCATGGCCGCTGCAGTCTCACGCGTCCCGGTGGTAAAAGGAAAGACGGGTGGCCGAGCCGATCCGGATCCTGCGCGTGATCGCACGCCTCAACGTGGGCGGCCCGGCGATTCATGTGGCTCTCACGTCGGCGGGGCTCGCCGCCCGCGGCTACCAGACGCGGCTTCTCGCCGGTGAAGTCGGTCCCGGCGAAGGCGACATGGAGTATTTCGCGAAGGATCGCGGAGTCGCCGTCGAACATGTGCCCGGCATGGGCCGCGAGATTCGCGGCGCGTCCGACGTGCGCTCGCTGATGCACCTGCTTCGCGTGATGCGCGAGTTCAAGCCGCACATCATCCACACCCACACGGCAAAAGCCGGCGCCCTCGGCCGCACCGCCGCGCGATTCTACCTGCGCACCCGCAAGCCGGACGCGCCGCTACCGGGAATCCTCCACACCTTTCACGGGCACGTGCTCGAGGGGTATTTCGGGCGAGCGCGCAGCGCGTTCTTCCGTGTGCTCGAACGCCGCCTCGCGTCGAGCGCGCATCGCCTCGTGACGCCGTCGCAGAGCATCGCGGAAGAGCTGCTCAAGATGCGCATCGGGAAGCGCGAGCAGTACCGCGTCGTGCCGCTCGGGTTCGAGCTCGAGCCGTTCCTCGCCATCGGTCCGCGCGATCCGACGGAGCCTCATCCGTTTCGCGCGGAGCTCGGCATCCCCGCCGACGCGTCGGTCATCGGCATCGTCGGCCGTCTCACCGCGGTGAAGAACCACCGCATGTTCCTGACGGCGGCCTCGCGGCTGCCGCGCCGCACGAAGACGCCTCTGCACTTCGTGGTCATCGGCGACGGCGAAATGCGCGGCGAGCTGGAGGCGCTCACGAAGGAGCTCGGCATCGCCGAGAGCGTGCACTTCGCCGGATGGCGCAAGGACCTGCCGGCGGTCTATCGCGAGCTCGACGTCCTCGCGCTGACCTCGACCAACGAGGGCACGCCGGTTTCGCTGATCGAAGCGATGGCCGCCGGACGAGCCGTCGTTGCGACCGGCGTCGGCGGCGTAGCGGACGTCGTGAAAGACGCGACGACGGGCCTCCTCGTGACGCCCGGCCGCGACGACCTCTTCGCGGTCGCGATGGGCCGCCTCGCCGACGACCCCGAGCTGCGCACGAGGCTCGCGTCCGCCGCTCGCGAGGACGCCGCGAAGCGCTTCACGGTGTCGCGCCTCCTCGACGACCTCGACGCCCTCTACAAAACGCTCCTGACTTAGTGAAGAGACTCCCCGGAGTAAGTCCCCTGACTTAGTAAGTGAAGAGACTCCCCGGAGTAAGTTCGCTGACTTACTCCGGGGAGTCTCTTCACTTTCTCAGACTTACTCCGGGGAGTCTCTTCACTTACTCAGCCGACGCTGTGCTCGCCGGTGGTGCGCGCCGACGCGAAGCGGCGACCCGCGAGAACCTCGCCGGCGATCTCGTGGAGCGGCTCCGGCGAAGTGATCCCCTTGAGCGTGAACGTGCCGAGCGATCGCACACTCGTTTTTCGCAAGACCGCGACGTTCTCGAGCTTCTCCCACGCGGTTCCGGAGGCGATCACCTGGCCGCCGTGGGCCATTCCCGCGACGCGCGCCGCCTTGTTCACGACCGGACCGAAGTAGTCCATCCGCCCGGTCTTCGGATCCTCACGCGGCTCCGGAGTGCCGACGTGGATCCCCATGCGCACGCGGAGACCACGCCAGAGGAGCGCCCCGCTGACACTCTCCTGCTGCGCCCCCTCGGGATGCGCGAGCAGCTCTTCCGGCCACTCCTCCGCGAGCAGCCGAGCCTGGACGTCGAGACACCACCCGAGCGCGTCGGCCGGTTCGGAGAACGCGACCATGAACGCGTCCCCTTCGGTCTTCACTTCGTAGCCGCGCCACACCTCCAGCCGTTTGCGGAGCAATCCGTTGTGGAGATCGAGCGCGGTGCGCATCGCCGTGGGGATCCGCTCCCAAAGCACCGTCGAGCCCTGCACGTCCGTGAAGACGAGCGCGATCTCTCCGCGAGGCGCCCGACCCGCATCCGCGCGGGCCTCGGCAGTCTCCATGCGTCGAACCACGCTCAAGCTCTTGTGCAGGAACAGGACGAGCCCGCTGCCGAGCAAGAAGAGGATCGGCCACGTGAGAGGCAGGAACGCGTCGGCCGTTCGATAGAGACCCACCTGCAACGACATCCAGAGGAACGCCGAACAGATGCCGAGAACCGCGATGCTCCTCGGCTGCAACTTCGCGAGGCGGCTGGCAACGAGCAGCATCATCGCGAGCAACCCGCCGAGCACGGGGCCTCGCGCGGGAAAGACGGGCGCGTGCCCGGCAGCCATCGCGCGAATCCCGTGAGCGAGGAGCAGTCCGCCGGGCGTTTCGCTGCCGAGTGCGGTGTTCTTCACGTCCTGCGTCCCCACCGCGGTGAAGACGAGCGCGACGCGGCCCTCGATGCGCCGCCGCAGCTCGTTCTCCATCTCCGGCTCACGCGCGAAGAGCTCACCCGGCGTCACCGACGGTGGCGGCGGCAGTCCCCGCGCACCGAGCTCCAGGAGGAGCGAGCCGTTGTCGAGTGGGATCGGCCGCAGCCCATCGACGCTCAGCGAGCGGCGATCGACGCGAAGCGTGGACAGATCGGATCCGTGCACGCTCGCGAGCGCGACCAGCCCGATCGATGGCACGACGCGATCGCTTCCCGCGACCCTGAGCGCGGGGAGGAGCCGCCGAACGAGTGCATCCGGATCCGGCCGCACGACGACATGCCCGAGAGCGTGCGCGGCTTCCGCGAACTCGGGCAGCGGCGGGCGAAGGTCCGCACGATCGATCGGCCAGAGACCGCGTCCTGGCACGTCGAGCTCCGCGGCGGCGAGCGATCGATCAGCGCCTTCGATCGCGGGCGTCCCCGCGTCCGCGAAGGTGATCGGGAGCAAGACGGCGTTCCGACGAAGCGCCGCGACGACCGCGTCGTCGACCTCCTGCTCGCGGCGGCTCACGAACTGGAAGTCGTTGATGATGAATCGTGCGCCGAGCTCGTGAAGCCGGTCCCAGATGCGCACGGCGTGCTCCCGAACGAAGAGCGAGCTCGAGTCGCCGCGGAGCTGCGCGATCGCGCGCGAGTCGATCGGCACGAGGATCAGCTCATCCGGCCACGGAGCGAGCGTCGAGGGCGGATGAAGCGTCTCGAGCCACCGCTCGAAAAACGCTCGCTCCGCGCGATCGATGGGGTATCCAGGCCGCTCCATCACCACGAGGAGAACGGCGAGGATCAGCACCCAGAGCCGCGGGAGCACCCTTTCCGTCACGCCCGCCGAAGCGTATCATGTGCGAATCAGGGGGTTCTCATGCGGCGTCGTGCGCGGGGGCAAGGCTCCACCGAGATCATGCTGATCATCTCCGTCATCACCGCGACAGTCGTCGCCGCCGCCGCCACGATGATTCCGCTCTTCCAGAGCGGCGTCGAAGACCTCGGCCAGGACGTGAAGGGCATCCTGTCGACCGGCTCCGTCGGTGGAGGAACGAGTAGCGGCACCAGCGCGGACGATGGTGGCAGCGGTAGCAGCTCCGCGACACCCGCCGACTACCAGAACGCGGCCGACACGCAGGGCAACGACCCCGTGGACATCGGCTCTCCGTTCCTCGGCTAAGGAAGCGGCCGGCCGGAGCGCTTGGCCCCCGCCCTCGCCTTCTCGAGACCGTCCTGCGCGAGCACATGAAAGCTCGCCTTCGGATCGGGCACGAGCGCGAGCACCTCGCTGAAATGGCGCGCGGCGTCTTCGAAGCGCGATTCCTCGAGATACTTCGAGCCGGCTTCGAGCGCCGCGATCGACTGCTCGCGAACGAGGCGCTCCATCACGGCAAGGCGCAGCCGGCAGCTGAAGCACCTCGGCTCCGCGCGTGCCGCCTGATGGTAGAGCCCGCGCGCCTCAGCGAGCCTGCCGTCGCGCTCGGCAACCTTTCCGCGAAGCATGAAGTCCTGGACCTTCGGCGAGAGCTCCGGATCTTCTGGATGCGCCGGGATCTCGATGTCGTTCTCGCCAGGCATGTCGACGCCGGCCCAGAGCCGAGCGTCTTGCACCAGACTCGGCAGCAGAACCAGCGCCCACGCGACGACGAACACCGCGAGGATCCACGCGGCGATCTGCCGCCACGGGATCTGCCACGGCGCCGGCTCGACGAGCGGAGCGTCCGGCATTGGCGGAGGTTCGGTGTCCGGCGGCACGGCGAACAGTGTACCCTCGCCCGCGCATGAAGGTTCTCATCACCGGCGGCGCGGGATTCATCGGGAGCCACCTCTCGGAGGCGTATCTCGGGCGCGGCGACAAGGTCCACGTGATGGACGACCTGTCGACCGGCGCGGCGACGAACATCGCCCACCTCAAGAAGAACGACCGCTTCGCGTACACGGTCGAGTCGGTCACGAACGTGCCGGTTCTCGCGGAGCTCGTCGACGACGCCGACATCGTCGTGCACCTTGCAGCCGCCGTCGGCGTGAAGCTGATCGTGTCGTCGCCGGTGCACACCATCGAGACCAACATCCGCGGCACCGAGATCGTCCTGTCGCTCGCGAACAAGAAGA
>Ga0163152_10005936_pt1 | contig 14072 bp, 11 predicted proteins | sample OliLakLV19MP8IB2_FD_148635 | JGI IMG/M metagenome (GOLD analysis project Ga0163152, IMG submission 148635) | Freshwater microbial mat bacterial communities from Lake Vanda, McMurdo Dry Valleys, Antarctica - Oligotrophic Lake LV.19.MP8.IB-2 | ecosystem: Environmental > Aquatic > Freshwater >... | reverse complement strand
AGGAATTAGAGAAGCACAAAGATTCGCGGACGACCAGTCGCTGAAGAGCAAACGCCAAGAGGTAGTTGGCCAAATTCTGGACCAGAACGATAAAGGCAAAATCGAGCTAAGTGCTGAGGATGTCCGGAATTTGAGGAAGGAGCAAATGAACTTAAAAAACATCGATCGCCTCTGCGCCTGGCTTGAAGCCGATCTGGCATTAGTGCACGCGGAGGCCGGTGAAACCGAAAAAACCAAGGAGATGCTCCTCAAAGCTGCAGAGCGTGACCCATCCGTAAAAGAAACACATATGGTGGCATCTGCCGTACGAAAGGCCAACCTATCCCAAGACGAACAGTTCAAAAAAGATTTCGAAAAGATTGCTGGCGCCTCAAAAGAACTCTGGGGCCCTCGCAAGCTCACGCCACTTGAACAGGCCGCATTGTCAGAGTTGCCAGAACTTCCAATTCCATCGATTCCGGAATTCTAAAACTCGCGCAGTAGACGACGATGCTCGTAGATGATGATTTTCCTGTCAAGTCTAAGCGGGTCCGCGGAGCTCTCGATACTCCGGTTAGTTGACGAAAAGGCGAGTTCGCCTTTTTGTGGGCCGCCACGGAAGTTGATGACAACTGGGAGAGTGTCAAGAGCGTTGGTGCAACTGTTTAAGTGCGATATACATTATTATGGCCAAGTAGTTTTTCGGGGACATCACTGTGAAAGTTCTTGTACCGCTATTAAGTTGTGCCTTGGCGATAAGTGTTTCCGCAGCTTGCGCGCAGAGGACGATCTCTCCACCGCTAACCGCAAGAGATGTCGTAACCGCCGATGGTTCTTGTCGTGTTGGTCTTCATGGTGACAATGTCTATTGTGTTCTGACGGCCATAGAAACCAGGGTCGAGCTGAGCCCTGATAGTTGGTCTAGCGATGGCGAATCGAAAAACTGGACAAATTGGTTGTCCGAATTTGATAACAACCTCTATTCTAACTGGCTGAAAAACGCCAGCGTCAACGGACAGGAGACGGTCGCCGTTCGCATTGCTGATGGCAATATCAGCTCAACCAACGGGACATTTTTGCAGACCACTTACGCGACCCAACAAGCGCTAGGGAATGAAAAATCAAAGTTTGAGCAGTCGATTAACAATGCTCTTGAACAAACGCTTAAAACTGCGCCACCGATTCCGCAGACAAAAAACAAGCTCAAAGAGATTCGTACCAAACTCACATTTATGCGGGACTCGAACGTCGTGCCGCGAGTCGGCAAGAACGACTTCGGGTTTGCAGCAGTGCGCGGCGTGGACGGCAAACTGGTGGTCTATGGAAGAACAGACGATACAGGCAGAGCACCTGGAATCCAAATTCTAAGTGACAATGATGGTGGCTCTATTCAGATTCTTGACCAAGGTTCTTTCGTTCAGAAATGCAGTGAGATCGATAAGTTGCAATAGTTCGGCAAGTGCCATATCGACGCTTTTGCTTATAGGCTTTTGATTTGAGCCTTCCGTTTCTCGAGGTCACGAATTAATTCGCTGCTGTCATCGTAGAGCTTGGCCAGAGACGAATAGGATCACCGGATAACTTGCATTGGCAATGATCGGCCATATCTGGAAAGTACGCCATGCCATCTCCTGAGATTCGAATGTATTTTGACGACCGACTGCTGCGGTATGTGTCATTTCGGTTTTGGGAATCCTCACCCTGGTTGCGATGATTTTTCAACAGTAAACGCCTCAAAGCGTTTCGCTTCATTCAGTTGCGAGATCGCGCACCACTTTGGTAACGCCCGACGTAACGCGGGCGAGGTCGTCGTAATTGATTTTATCGGGGGTGTCCTCATTTGTGTGATAGTGCGGATACCGATACAGAGCTGTGTCTGTAACCATGATGCCTGGATATCCCACGCGCCAAAAACTTAGCTGATCCGAAAAGTCGACTCCGGACAAGTTGGCAGGACCTGCAAGTAACTCCGCTGGAAATTTCACAGCGCCGATGAACGAAGAAAGGCATTTCACAAGCAGCGGGTATGAGTCGACGTTTCCGACATATGCCACAAAATTTCCGGTCTTGGGATATAACATTCCTAGAACAGCAAGAGGAAAACGCTGAGTGTCTGGCTTATCGCTGTAGTAGCCGAGAGTTTCGAGCGACATCATTGCCACAACGTTGTCCCCGCGATCTTTGCAAGCTTTTGCGTAGCGATAGCTGCCCATGTCATCGGTGTGAAAGAAGGGCGGTTCTTCATTGGTGAAAGCAACAAACCGAATGGTGCGCGGAAATTTCTCTTTAGCAAGTGCACTTGCAATTTCGAGCATTGCTGCAACTCCGCTTGCGTTGTCGTTGGCGCCTGGGGAGTCGTGAACGGCATCGTAATGAGCGCCAATAACAACGATTTCTGATGCTTTGGAGGTACCGGGAATTTCCACCACAATATTGGCAGTGCTCTGAGTTGCATGAGTAGCACCGAACAGACCGTCGGCGGCATACCCGCTTACCGAGTATGTTTGCCGAGCCGGCGTGAATCCGGCATCGCCAAACCGCTCCTCAATGTACAGGGCAGCTTTCTCGAGCCCCCCAGGACTTCGGGGCAAGCTCCGTGCGCCAATGTCTCCGGCGAGCTTCTGAACATGACTGCGTAACTGCCCTGCCAGGTGTTGCTGTGCCGCGCTCAACGGCTGTGCCGGCCCTCTGTAAGACGGTGATTTACCAAACGCCGTCAGGCACCCAGCTAAGGCTGTGAGGGCTCCAATAGCGATAGCAAGTTTCTTCTTCATGAGTTCCTGATTTTATCAGAGGATTTAAGCTGAAAACTGCGTACTTTCAAGGAAATTCGACGGCTCTGTTGGTGCGAGTGTTTGCTGTCTGGAAATTAGCGCGTAGAATGTTATCCACTCAAGTCGAGACATGTACATAGATGATAGACGACGCAACGTCCGACATGTGTAACGGCAAACACCGTGGACCCATAATACACAGGGACCGCCAGACAACGGTGATGAGGTGTTCTATGTGCAACCAGGTTTTTACGAGCCCAGGTACCATCCCAGAGAAGAAGTCGCAGCCTACGTGCCTACAGAAATGCGATTGGGTCGCTGAAGGTCCAACTGTTTCCTGTCAGTCCTGTGGCTACAAAGGACCGTGTCCGTAGCAACACAGGCAGTTCGCGTCGCGGGAGCGCCGAAGTGTAGTCTGTAGCATTGACCCATCCCCGCAAAATCAATTGCAAACGTTATTACTCGCCAAATCCGGAATCGAACTTCTATCAATTCGGCGCGCGCGACAATGTTTACTACTGTGGTGCCGGCTTTTATCCCTGTGGATCGATCGCTGGCACGCCAGGCTATATGTGTGCACAGCAGCTTATTAGACGATACAGCCAGAGGACACCTGATAAATCTCATTGACTATGACTGTTGTTATCTCTTTGATGCGCTTCAGCATCACACTTGTTGGGACATACTCTTGAGTTTCGCGACAACGGCTTCCATTTGACGTCTAATGTTTTCCAGCTCCGCCTGTCCGAGGGTGGAAACTCGCGCTTTCAAATTGACGATATTGGACTGATATGCACCAAGTTTTTCCGGGGGAAGGAGCGCACTATACTTGGCGAGGGCATGCTCAGCGTCGGCAAGAGCTGTTTCCGCCAGCACTTGTGCAGCGATCAAATTTTGCATCTGCTCTTCTTCGGCCGCCTGACGGCTCTCTTCGTCAGCGAACTTCTTCACTTGTTCTTTGCTGAATCCGGTAGTTCGTTTCAGCTCTATGCTCTTCTCCTCTCCAGTTGCCTGATCGCGCGCGGTGCAAAAGAAGATGCCGTCCACATCAATGTCGAACGTAACTTCTATCTGTGGCACATTAGCGTCTGCTTTGGGAATGTCGCCGATCGTGACGTCCGCGAGCGAAATATTCTCGCTCGCCTTCTGGCTTTCTCCTTGCACCACATGCAGTTTGATGGAGGTCTGCCCGTTGGCATTAGTGCTAAACACGCGCTTGCGATTCACCGGAATCGCAGTGTTTTTCTCAATGATTTTGCCGAACTTCCCTCCAGGTTCCTCTACACCCAAACTCATCGGCACCACATCCAGAAGTAACACCGATTGAATTTCCCCAGTGAGGATTCCACCTTGTATCGCGGCCCCAATTGAAACGGCCTCGTCCGGATTCACGGATTTCGCCGGTTCTTTCTGGAAGTATCCTTTGATAAACTCTTGCACCGCAGGTATTCGCGTAGAGCCTCCCACAAGTACCACATAGTCGATCTGTTCAGCGTCCATCTTCGCGTCCTTTAACGCAGTTTCGATTGGTAGAGCTGTGCTCTTTACGAGATCGGCTGTGATTGTGTTGAATTCCTGCCTCGTTAGAACATCATCGAAATGCACAGGATCTCCGCTGCGATAATCCAGGAACGGCAACTGAATTGCGCTTGATGTTATCCCCGAGAGTTCTACTTTGACTTTTTCCGCAGATTCTTTTATTCGTTGCGATACCACGGACGTGTTGCTCAAGTCGAAGCCGTTACCTGCTTTAAACTTCGCATATATCCAATCCATGATGCGCCGGTCGAAATCGTCACCGCCAAGCTGATTGTTGCCGTTTGTCGCTTTGACTTGCAACACCTGCTCGGCGAACTGCAAAATGGTAACATCGAAGGTGCCACCACCAAAGTCGAAGATGACTATGTTGGCTTCTTGGCTAAGTTTGTTCAATCCATAGGCTAAAGCGGAAGCTGTAGGCTCGTTGATTATTCTAACGACGTCCAGTCCGGCAATTTCCCCGGCATGACGTGTAGCTAAGCGCTGCGAATCATCGTAATAGGCTGGAACGGTGATAATTGCTTTGGTTATCTTTTCCCCGAGGTAAGTCTGGGCCTGCGTTTTTAACTTTTGCAAAATGGCCGCAGAAATCTGCTCAGGCGAGAACGACCGGTGTTGTATCTGCAGACGGTAGTCCGTTCCCATATGTCGCTTTATGGATTGGATTGTTCTGTCCGGATTTTTGATGGCCTGTCTTTTGGCAACTTCCCCGACAGTTCGGTTGGCTTGGTCATCGAAAGCGACGATAGAAGGGGTTGTTCGACCGCCTTCTGCATTGGGAATGACAATCGGATGCCCGCCTTCCACGACGGATATGCAAGAATTGGTTGTCCCCAAGTCAATGCCTAATATTTTGTTCTCAGCCATTGATACCTCAAAGGATGAGAGAGGGGTCCTTACTATGTTACCTCAATTAACACAGGCAATCGCTATGACCGAAGTTGAAGAGTACCATTTAACGCAAACTTTGCCGTGTCAGTCCCAGGATGCGGCGTCTGTACGATGGGTTGTCGCGTCATTCGATTGGTGACATCGAAGCCGAAGATAACTCTGAGGTGTCAAATGAGAGTAGGTCGGTGTGAAGTGAGCCATGTTCAGGACTGAGCACTCTATGTCGGCCCGATGAATCTTATTGAGAATGCAGCAAAGCCTAATGCGTTTGCTGAGAATTGGTGGATCTATCCAACGATCGATGCTTCAGTGGGAAGTCTTTTTGACCGACACGCTTCCACAAACAGCCGGTAGTCGGAGTTTGTTTGTTCCGCATACGAAAGCGCGTAACTGGACATTGAGTTTGCAAATTTGTCACCGGTTCCCAGATACTCCGTGATTGCCTTCGCTTCTGCAGACTTTGCATGAGCCTTGGCCAATACTTTTCCGGCAAACATTGCTAGGTCCAACAGCGAAGATTTGGTCCACATGGCAGGATTTGGCGACATCTTCACGTCACGGAGCTGACGTAGGTAGAAGTGCCGTTCGTTTTTTCCCGTGGTCCAGCCCAAAAACATGTCGCTTGCAGATTGCATTATCCTCTGTCCGATTACTACGCGCTTTCCGTGATTTTCGAATTCACTCGCTGCAAGATACGGCTCAAGGACGGATTTCCGCGCCTCCTTCACTTGAAGTACGAGCAAATCGTCACTATCACTGACCAACAAGAGGACGCCGCAGTATGTTCCGACACTGCCTGTTCCGACGACTTTCCTTGCTATGTCTGCGATCTCGAAGTGCTGCAAAAGACGTTGCCTGTCTGCCGGAAGTGATTGAAGATAAAGGTCAAAGGCTTTGCGCACATTCTTCATCTCGATATCCGGCATGTGATACAGCAGTGGTGGCATCTCTTTGAAACGCCACGTGCCAGCCTTTTTCTCAATCAACTTTTGGTGCAGTACATCCGGATGTGATTTGATGAGTTCTTTGCTCAGAACCTTCTTGACTCTTTCTCGATCTTCCCTTTTTGAAGCGTTGGCAACAAGCGTTTGGAATTCGAGCCTTGAGTACCACACATCGAGCAGCCTTTCCTTGGCATGCTTTGCCATTTCTCGTTGGTACGAGCGTGTCAATTCAAAGGCGGCCTTTTCGCCCAATCTTGCGGGCATGCCAACAGAGTTCGCGGCTATCACCAAACTGGCAGCCATGCGTTTTACATCCCATTCGAACGGTCCCGGGTGTGTTTCATCAAAATCATTGATGTCGATAATAATATTTCGTTCCGGCGTTGCGAATGCCCCGAAGTTGAGTATGTGGCAGTCTCCACAACTCTGAACTGTGATACCGGAGTGCGCCTCTGCCGCCAGATCGTTTGCCATTAATGCGGCGGCCCCGCGATAAAACGTGAAGGGGGTAGCCATCATCCGGCTATGCCTGATCGGCACAAGTTGCTGATCGCGTCCTTCATTCGTCTGGTCAATGATTTCCACCGGATCTCTTTTGCTGCCGGCCGTTTTCAGTTTTGGTCCTTTCTTGGACGCTGCACCCTGCAGCATCTTGTCTTTTTTTTGTGACCGTTCTTTTGTCGTCACTGGTAGATTTACTTCCTTCGTTCATTCGTTGAAGCGGTTGTTGAATTGAATCGGCATTGCCAGATGTACCCGGTTTGGCTGTAGTCAACGCAGGCTGTTGTCGCTGCGGCCGATCTACGGACCGGTGTCAGCGTTGTACCGCGCCTGGTTCGCGTCCTGACGCGCTCGATTGGCGCACTGGCGCGCCTGACTGGCATATCCACGAGCTTGTGAATCTCCGGAATAAGCCGCGGATTCTGCTCGCTGAGCGGCGTAACTGGCATTGTTTGCGGCATACTCGGCCTGGCTGGCGTCGTTTTTCCGATTCCACCGGTCTTTGTCATAGCGTGCCCGGTTTGCTGCGTTTCGCGCTTTGTTGGCTTCGTTTTGTGCGGTTTGGTAATTGGAGTAGGCCGTGCTGCTACCGCCCGATGAGCCGCCGCTTGGCCCCGGAGCAAAGCCTCCGCCACCGGATTGTGGCGTGCCGCCTTCCAAGAAGACGCGCAACATTTCCTGGCGTGATACGGATGGCAAGAGTCCATTCATCGTCGGTGCCGGCTGGGCAAGCGACTGCTGAGCCTGAGCCATGCCTTGCTGCGGTTGAGACATCATCCTTCCCGCCGGGGTTTGGCTCCAGATAGAAGTTACCTGCTGCGCAAGCTGTCTCGCGTCGGCGTCGCTGGCCTGAGTGTTGTACTGGTGCGTCGGTCGCGAATACTGCATGTTATGCGACGTCTGGCTCAAACCGGAAAATCCGGTATTAAATGAGTTGTTGGTTTGTCGTCCACCGATGCCGGAGTTGTAGCTTCGCTGACTTGCGTTGCTGTAAGAACGGAAGCCAAAATTAGGATAACCGGCTGTTTGCGCTTGCACCGAAGTGGCAGTCGTGCCCAGCAGTAAAAGAGCCGCGATAGCAGTCACCACTTTCATTGCATCTTACCTATGGCAGCACTAGCGTTTAACACGTTGTACCTCTAGCGCGTCGGTGTCGTTCACGGCGACTCCGTCTAAGCTGCGATGAGTGGACTGCCAGATGAATTCGTCAGTGGTTTTTAGAGTGAACACATTGCTAGCTCTGGTATTGCTGCCGTCGGCGCCCACTCCGACCACGTTGACCGTCCATTGATTCTCTCCTGGTCGCTTGGTCCATGTGCCACTGCCGAAGCCACCATTACTGTCGAAATGCCAGGACACCATGTTGTTATTTTGTGGATCCCATCCGATTACTTGACTGTCGGTTTGTGGATCGTTGCCGTTCTTATTCAAAATGCATTTAGAAACTATGAACTTTTTTCCTGGTGCCCATTCGACATTCATACGCGCTGAAGCGTTCGGTTTGTCAACTTGCCAGTCGCCGATGAGCCAGCTCAAGTCGCGCAAATGGCTCTCCGTCTGAGCCTTCTGCATGATTGTTTCAGTGAGCTCGTTGATCAGCCAATGGCTCCCGTGTTTCACCATCAGCATAGAAAAACGAGTTGCAGGCAGATCCTCTTGGTCATGTTTGCGACTGACGACGCCAACCACAAGTGCAACATTGCTCGCCGGAAAACTAGTTTTCTCCGGATGGAGACCAAGTACTCGGACTGCCTCGCCCTTGAAGAGCTGGGCAAATCGATCTTGCAGGGCGGCGCGTCCACTAGTTTCGTCGCCGGCGTGGTCAATAAAGGTGCTGTCTTCCGCAAAGAGCACCCCTACTTTCTCCGCGTTTTTCGAATTGATAGCTTGCTCTAGTGCGATCAGGACATCGCGGATTTCAATTTCTTGTTGATTATCTGCCGGGCTATTTTCTTTCAGGCTCTTGGAAGCGGCTTTCGCTGCCTTTCCCGTCGTTTGGCAGTGAGCGCCTAATCCAGGCAGCACAAGCCCGAGAGCAACTACAATCAATGCCGCTTTCCAAGTTTTGATCATCTTGAGTCCTTCTTGCCATTGCTAAATCGACAGTTAGGATCGTCTAACTGACACGCTTTTGCCATCCTTGAGCACCGTCACAGGTACTTGCCAACGCGGACGTGGCTGGCCATGAACGCGAACTCAATATCATACTAAAATCTTGAGTTCATCATATGCAAAAGTTTTTGAAATGACTCGTGTCCAATGAAGTTATCGAATCTCCTTGCCGATTGATAAAGTCTGCCCGCCTGATTATCGATTCGGTCTAGAAAACGATCTCAGCGGTAAAATAGAATCGGGCTGCTTGGTAAATGTGATGAATTCTCAGAACAACAAAATTGTCGTTGGCGTTGGTGTATTTGTCTTCTTTCTTTGTGTAGCCGCCTATTCGTCAATGCGAATAGGGGAGCAGTTAAGACTGGCAGACGGGCCATCAGGCACACCGTTCTATTACTACGGTTATATGGACAAAACCGGAAAACCGGTTATTCCGCCGAAATACCTGGAGGCGGGCGAGTTCTCCGAAGGTTTGGCTCGTGTCAAAATCGGTAATCATTACGGTTACATCGACAAATCAGGGAAGGTAGTAATTCAGCCGAAATATGATTACAGTGCATGTTCCTTCCACAATGGGATGGCGCTTGTCCTTATGTCCGAAAGTCGTGGTGAAGGACTCGATGCCGGGTTTATCGACCGCACAGGAAAACTGTTAAGCAAACCGTCCTTTTCTTCCACGGGTGCGTTTTCCAAGGAAGGGTTGGCACCAGCTACAGCAGGAGGGAGCGAAGAATCTCCCCTGTACGGGTTCATTGATAAGCAGGGCAATTTCGTTATCAAGCCTCAGTTTGAGGACGCTTCCGATTTTGCCGACGGGCTTGCGCCTATAAGCGTCGGTAAAAAATGGGGATACGTCGATGCTGCAGGAACGGTCGTGATACCACCACAGTTTGAGGCGTCTGAAACTGGCCAGTTTTCAGAAGGAATGGCTAAGATTGAAAAGGGTGATAAGTACGGTTACATAGACAAGACTGGCAAAATAGTTATTGAACCGCAATTCGATCACGAACGACCATTTGAAGGAATGATGTTTGATCACAGTGCGGACTCATTCCACGAGGGGCTCGCACGTTTTGAAAAGAAGGGGCTGTGCGGATTTCTGGATAAGACTGGAAAAACTGTCATTGATCCTAAATACGTAGATGCAGGTGAATTCGCCGACGGGTTTGCCTACGTGCGCGTCGGCAATAAATATGGATACATCGACAAATCCGGAAACATGGTGATCTCGCCGCAGTTTGATTCCGCAGGAGACTTCAGTGACGGACTGGCGCGAGTTAGCAGAAGAGCCCCTTTCTCGCCTTCTTCTACCTACGAATATATTGACAAGACTGGCAAGCTCGCTATCAAAATGGAATACAGTGACTGCTCAGACTTTTCCGACGGTCTGGCAAGGATCGGGGTTGTAGAACTTAAGGCCGGCAAGTAAACGCTGAATCCATGCCCAATTTGTGCTCAACAGTGCAATTCCATTCGCTCGCCAGCATTGCGAACACCACATCGTCAACCCATCTATCTTTGAACCAAAGGCTTTGAACAAAGTGTCCTTCCTTTCGCAAACCAATTCGCTCCATAAGGGTCGATGATGGCAGATTGGAAGGATCTACCGAAGCAAAGACTCGATGTTTGCAAAGTGTGCCGAAGAGTAAGCTGAGGACGGCTTTGAGGGCTTCAGTTGCGTATCCGTTGGATTGCGACGAGGGAGCTATGGTAATTCCAATCTCTGCTATGCGGGGATCTGTCTCAAGAATGTGAATGCCGCAGTCGCCAATTAAGCTGCCTCCAGCTTGCAGTGTGATCCCGATTTGATACCAACCAGTTGTGTTGAATTCCGCTGTCGACATGTCCTTGATGAAGGATGCTACTTCATGGAGTGACTGTGGTTCCCAGGATTGGTACCGGGTAACCTGCGGATGAGAGCGATAGGCGAACATTGCTTCAGCGTCGTCGGGCAGAAGACAACGAAGACGCAACCTATCAGTCAGAATTTCTTGGAACATGGTTCAATCACATCAATGTTTGGGAACAGCATAGATTCGCGGCATCTCGGAATCGTGATTGTAGCAGCAGTTCTCAGCCCGCAGGAACAGGCTCCCACAGAGCCCTGATGCGATTTCTGGTGAAACGAAAGGTGGCCGAAGTTTCTCGATCAGTTGCGGTTATCTGGTATTGGAGCTATCGAACCGGCTGGACGGCTGTAGAGCCCCGCTCCGGCGCTTTTATGGTGCAACTTCCAGGCTGCGATACTTAGGAAAACATTCAAAATGACGGCGGATGTCAAGAGTGGGTGGAGAATAGCGCACACGGTAACTATCAATGACTACTTGGTTGGGCGTTTTTGTATAAAATTCACGATGAACGCAGGGGATGTGGGCAACAAACATCCGGAAGTCGAAAGGGGGCAGTTGATGACAGATGCGGAAAGTTCTAGGTACGCAATACTTTGTCTGGCTGGCCTTTTCCTTGGGATACTTGCTGTAATTTATTTCTCGTCAATTAGGAAATGTAGTTCGGCTCAAGAAAAGAAAAACTTGATCTTAGCGTTGGTAGTGGTAGGTTCGTTTATGTCGAGCTTTGTCATTTTGTTTTTCTACGAACACATAGTTGCAACCACTGTGGACCGGGAAATTATGTTTATCGGTGGTGGCAGTTCACTACCGAAGCAATACTCCGAGCAAACATCCTGGCTTGATAAGGGAAATTGGCTAGGTACTGATGGTCCCCGTGGCTCAGGAGGCGGTAAAGTTGATTGTGCCAATCTCCATCGCGCCGCAGGCAATTACTCTCATGCCGAGCGGATCTACCTGGGGATGTTCGGTTGTACCTCTCCTGCGTCTGGTGCTTCCGTTTTAAATCTGGCCAAGTATGAACATCCCGCCAATGAAAGTCCGGCTCGCGCATTTGCCGGCCTGGGAAAAGTCTATTTCATAACAAACAAGCCGGCTCAGGCAGAGGCCTGTTACAAGCGAGCGATTGCGATGTACCAACATTGCAATCCGGAGCTCATGGCTGTCGCAAGAAACAATCTGGCAGTTTTTTACCATTCTCGCGGAAACGCTGCTGAAGCTAAGAGACTGATCAAAATTGCGCTAGACGAATCCAAAAAAAATGCCACCGATGATCCGAGCATCGTTGCACAAATCCAATCCAACTGCGATCAAATTTCGCAGGTAATCAAACCGAGAAAACTGTGATGTAGAGAGTCTGCCCCCGTGAGCACCATTCGCGACCGCGGGCAGCTGCCAAATGTCGAACTTTCAAACGGAATTAAGAGATAAGCCGTCATGCACTATAGAACCGCATACGAAATTTCCGCCGAACCGCTTGCCGGTCTGTGGCAACTCATGGCCCAGCGGCCAGACTTTTGGTTTGTCTTCCTTGTGATTGTGATCCCTACTCTGGTGATCTTTGCGGTAAATTTCCGTCCGTTCCCTGTCAAGCCTTCTGGCGGGCGAAGCGTCGAAGCGGACACACGTCCCTTGTCAAAACTCCGACGATGGGAACTAAACCCTTTCGCTGTATGGGGTGGGGGGTTTGCACTTTTTTTCATGGGTGTGTTTTTGCCCCTATCCCCGTTTTTCGTCATTTATCCGAGCAACAGAATCCTGGCGGACGAGTACAAAAACGGCAGGTGCTCCGTCCTTGAAGGTCCAATAGGTGGCTTCGTCTTCGGGCGGACGTACAAGGGCGGCATCAGGACTGCGCGCTTCAGTGTCAACGGGCTCCTTATCGGCTTTAGCAATAGCGCTTGTGGCTTTGCCTCACCCGATCACGGTGGCCTGGCGGATGGGACGAAAGTGCGACTTTGGTTGAAGTCTTCCTATGAAAATAAAGCCAGAGTTCTGATACCTGCTAACTTGTTGTGGCCAATAGATGACAGTGTTGAAATAGCGCGGCTCGATATCGCAGACAGCTCCGAGCCGCAACCAGCTTCCAAGTTGCACCCAGCTTCCAAGTTGCACCCAGCTTCCAAGCTGCACCCAGCTTCCAAGCTGCACCCAGCTTCCAAATCGGCGACTCGATAGAATACAATGGTTACGTCCCTTCGCGGCGCCTTCACTGGTTTTTTAGCTTATGGAATGATCCGGAGGGAGTCAACCAATGAATCGGAATAGAAGTGTATCGCTGCGACGAATGATGAGTCGCGACCTCACTACGTCAGGGGGGTTTTGGGCTCTTATAGTTATAGCCGTCATATTTTGTTTGCCTATGCTAGGACCGGCGCCCAAGAAATCGGCACATAAAATCGATTCAAACACAGCACTGATTGTCGTTGTCACCGGCGTTCTGGTATCTTGCGCTTGGGTCGTGTATAGATATGGCCTTGCTGCGCATCGTCTTTCAAAGTTCATTCCGGTTGCTGGTCGACAGATCAAATCGGGCCCGTATCCAAAGGGTTATTATCTTGAATATACTTATCAGTATCAGGGCAAAATACACGTCGGGTATGCAAGCACCACCCAAGCGACTGCGGACCAATTGTTTGATTTTACTGTTTTAGTAAATCCGTTGCATCCGGAGAAGAGCTGTATTCAAGATCTTTTTTGTTAGGGGCGCAGGTCTGGCCGAGTCTTCTTCGTATTCATACAGGCATGTTCATTTTTGCAAATTACGAACTCGTCGTCCGAAGTCATCTGCAATCACCACGGCCGTATTAAACTGAGAATAGGTCGGTATGAAGTTCCAGCCGGGAATGGCTGGTCCCGGGATGGCATGTTTGGCCTTGGGCAGCTCATAGACGGTAAGCGTCTTTTGATCGTGTTTCGAAATGAATTCCCAGCGAATGTCTCTGTGATTCTTGCGAGAATTGTCCAATGCAGACTGATTTTTAAGCTCGAATTTAAAGGCCGCTTCGGTCTTTAGTGGTCTTTTGCACTCAGATACTTCAAATACCTTGACTGTGAAATCACTCGTGCTCCCGAGCCGCTGTCTTACGTTGGACAAAGTGGTGACTGGCAGACCCAACTGAGTGAGCTCCTGCTTTTCTGGTGCCTGGTGCTTGTGATCGACAGCGCTCAGCCCGAGCCACGTTTCGACAAAAGCTTTTGCAAGCACTTGCTGCGCTTTGGACATGCCCCTGTTCCAGTGTGGCAAAATAGTTCTGTCTGCGGCAGTGTCGATAAGCATCAAGTGTTTACTGTTGGCTCCGCCATGCGATTTATAAGGAGCTACTGTGTGTTGCCCGGGAGAACCCAGTTCCTTATCGCTAGCTTCCATGGTGCCAGAAATCACGTAGATGTTTTGAATCTTGTCTTTGAAACGCTCGCTGCCTGCCAAACGATACAACGCCGCCGAGCCTTGTGAGAAGGCGCTATATCCCCATTTTCGGTGA
>Ga0163152_10005934_pt1 | contig 14074 bp, 10 predicted proteins | sample OliLakLV19MP8IB2_FD_148635 | JGI IMG/M metagenome (GOLD analysis project Ga0163152, IMG submission 148635) | Freshwater microbial mat bacterial communities from Lake Vanda, McMurdo Dry Valleys, Antarctica - Oligotrophic Lake LV.19.MP8.IB-2 | ecosystem: Environmental > Aquatic > Freshwater >... | reverse complement strand
GGTGACGCTCAGCAACCGCCCGACTTCGAGCCCGGTGACAGCGGGAGCAATCAGGATTTCGTCGCCCGCGACGTCGTCGATGCGCGGCTTCTCCGCAAATTGAAGTTGCTCGCCCCCGGTGTAGACCACCGCGGTGCGAATCGCGTTACGAGTGGAGTCGGAGAACTGCTCGTAATTTTCACCGCTGCCCAAAGTGATCCGCGTGGTTTTTCCGGAGAGACTGAATTCAGCGCGGGCAGATTCCACGGCTGACTTGATGGGAAACACCTCTTGATACTCCGGCGTCGAGAGGACCAACCAGCCGCGACTGGCGATGACCTTGGGATAAACCGCGTCGAGATCGATAGTGTGCACGGACTCCGTGTTGGTCGAAAAAACATCGAACTTCGGCCACTCGGCTTTTTCGGCGGTGGAAAGGGAGTCAGTGGGAGCGCGGCCGAGATAAGCGAGCTTCGTGACATCCGGGAGCGCTTTCCAGCTGACCGCGTTGTATCCGAAAACAGCAGCACGCTGACGCAGGGCGTAAACGGTAGGATTCTTCTGGGTCGGGCGCACCGGCGGCAGGGCGGTGCCGAGGCCCCGATCGAGAGTAACTTCCGTGTAGCCGGCGTCCGACCCGGCCGTCGGAGGGAGCGGAAACGTTTTCACCGCGGCGACGCGGCGGAAGTCCCAATTTTCGTTCTTCGGATCGTGCTTTCGCTCGTCGCCGATGAACAGCAACGCGTCGCCATCATTCAGCCCCGTGGCGGTGCCTTGAAGATAAATCTTTCGCTGGCCGAATTGAAGTGGAAGTGAGGATACGGTGCGCTGGGGCAGGAGGGCGTTCCACGTCGGGCGCGCCTCGATCTCTTCCACGGTTTCGAACGTCTGCGGTTTCTCGTCCTGGCCGGGGACGCTTTGCGCCTTGGTGCCCGCCGCGAGCTGCACGGAGGCCGGCGAGCCAGCGACATGGTCCATCGTGAAGGCAAGACACGTGCCAGCCGCGACGCCGGGACGCAGCTCGTAGCCGATCGCGCGGGCGAGTTCGAGGACCGAGCGGCGCTCGGTGGCGGTGCGAACGAAACCCTCGTTGGCGATGCGCTCTTGATAGAACGTCAGGACATCGAGCACGCCGGCCCAGGCGTCGAGTAACGCTATCGCAGGATCGGATGGATCGCGAGTGGCGAGAGCGCGGAGGGCGGGGTCAGAGGCGAGTCCGGCGTGGAACGCGGTGTTGAAACGCCCGTGCGTGCCCACGCGGTAGGCCAGCGCCGGCAGGCCGGGCGGATTCGACGGGGGTGTGCCGGTGAGGGCGGGCGGGCCTTCGCAGCAGCCGCAGGAGTCGAGAGCAAGGGTGTCGTTCATAGGCCGCCGTGCAGTTCGAATTCGATTTTGCCGTTCTCCGGGAAATTGCGGTCGTTATCGAGCCGCAGAATTTCCAGGGGTGCGGCCGGGATGATCGCGTTGGCGAGTTCATGATTGGCCCGCCGGCCATAGCGTTGAAATTTTTTCGGCTGCACCGACGCGACACCCGGAACCGCCATCGCCGCCGCGCAGACGCGGCTGAGAAAAAGCGGATCACCAAAGGAGAAGGCGTCGGGATGGAAAAATCCGCGCCCACCATCCGCGAACGTTTGTCGACTGAACACGCGACTCAATGCCGCGAGGACATCGCTGCGGAAGTAGCCGTCCCGCACGCAGACGAGTAGCGCAAGATCCAAGGGCACGTAGACCGGATCGGCGATCTCGAGGTCGTAACCAGCAAGTCGATACCGCTCCAGGTGTGCCCGCAGGGAGGCTTTGAAACGAGGATCGCGCGCGGCGGTAAGTCCGCCCTGGCGATCAATGGTGAGATAGACCGTGTGCCAGCTGCCCGTCCACCGGAAGCGGGCAATGGCTCGCTGCACGCCGGAAAAGCGCTGGGCGACCTCCGCCCAGTCGGCTTCGGTGACCGCGCGTTCCTGGCGACGAAAGGCCTGCGGCGCGAATTGCCGCACCTGATCGAAACTCTCGGGCGCGGTGCCGCCGCGCGCAGGCAGCGGATTGCGCACGGCGGTGATGCTGCCCTCGGGAAAGGAGATGCCAGCGGGGACGACGACGTGGCGCAACGCGCCGGCTCCGATATTCCCGGCGGTACCGCTGCCGACGCGATACGTCAGGGCAAACTGGGTTCCGGGCGGCGGTGCCTTGCCGAGACCGCCATGCGCCTCGCCAAAACGCACCTGGGCAACACCGTCGCGCTCCATTTCCACGACAAATTCGGCGGCGAAGCGATCGCTCGCCAGTAAATCGCGTTGCGGGAACCATAACTCATCGGAGTCCGCCAGAGTAATCGCGGGCAGAGCGTCCGCCGGGGCGAAGACAAAAGCGTTGACCGCGGGCTCGACGCTATCGACTGCGCCTGTGATTTCGTCTCTGGTGACGATCTCGTGGGCGGCGAAGGGAGCCGCGAACGTGAGATCAGCGAGTGGAACCGTGGGCCGGTAACGACCTGCCGCGGGCACAACCGGCGGAATCAACGTCTGGTCGGACACGGTGCGCCCGTGGTCCGCGAGCACGACATTGCCGCGGGCCCGACCGATGGAGACGAGCGAGCTTTTCTTTTTTCCCCCGGCGATCTCCGCGGACAAGCACAGGGGAAATGGCAGGGCATCCTCGGCCCGCCACGTAACCTCGGCAAGGAGAGCGCCGGTGAGCGGATCCTTGACGGTGGGGCCGAGCGATACCGTATCCAGCCGGACGATATGGCGGTGCGTGGGATCCGCGTCGGCCGTCAGTCCGGTGACCGGACTGACGACCTCTTCCAGCAACAACAGGTCGCCCGGAGCGAGGGCGAGATCGTTGTCGTTGAGCAGCGTTGCCCGCGTCGCGCCCCGGGGAAGACAACAAGCGGAGTCACTCCACGTGTAGAACTCGATCTCGTTATGCGCCGAATAAAGGGTGACGTCATGCAGACTCTCAAAAACCAGCGCGGTGCGAACGGCGGACTCGGGCAGCGCGGCCAACTGGGTCGGCGACTCGAGGCGCGTAAGGAAGGCAGTGCCGGCCCGCCTCGCCAGGGAATCGGGACCCGGTAGAATTTTGCCATCGGCGGACGCGCTCACGGTGAGCGCCACGCACGTGCGCGCGTTGCAGCCTTCGCTGAGCCGATAATCGAGCAACCGGGCATGCCGGCGCAGTGAAACGCGCCGTCGGGCAGTGCCCAAATACGCTTCGGTCGCGGCGGCGTCCTGAGCGTAGCTGAGGTGATCGCCAACATAGGCGAGCAACTCGACCAGCGTGACTTGAACATCCGCGGCGTTGCGACTGCGCCAGTCCGGCATGATCGCGTTCAGTCGGTCGAGCATCAGCCGGCGGAAGCTGGAATAATCTTTGGCGAGATAGTCGATCTCCGGTTCCGGCACCGGCAGCGGAGGGCAATCTTCCACCGGCTTACAGTCAAAATCATTGGGGCAGGAGACCTTGAACGAAAACTCAATCGCGGAGAGTTGCGGGTCGAAACCGTCGAGGGCCGCGTCTGGATTCGCGGGATTGATGAGGCGCAGCGTGTAATTGGAAAAATCGCCGCGCGCGCTGACGGTGAGCGTGATGACCCGGCCGGGCTGCCCGGCGATGTCGGTGACGCTGATGTCGGTGATGCGCGCTCCGCCCTCGATGCGGACGTTTGCCGGCGTGAGGGACGAGACCGGACGAAACAGACCGAGGCGGAGCTTGAACTGGTCGAGCGTGGCGATCTCGAGGAAATCGATTCCATTCAGCGTGCCGTCGTCGATCACGGCAGCGCGCCGCTTCAAGGTGCCGCAATGATACTGCGTGGTACTCATGAGACGCGGTGTTTGAACTGCGCGATTTGCCGATCCTGGCTGCGGCGAATCAGGTATTGGAGCGTGACTTGCAGCGTGGCATCGTCGCGCTCGACGCGAACAGCTTCCACCTCGATCAAGTCACCGAGCCATTGCTGCAGGGCGGCTTGGACCGTGATTTGGGTGGCGGCGGCGAGGGCGTCGCTGTTGCCGGCGAACACGAGTTGGAGCAAACCACTGCCGAAGTCGGGACGATTGACACGTTCGCCCGGTGAAGTGAACAGCACCTGCTCAATCAGGTCGCGGATGTGATCATCGTCGGAGGTCGCGGCCGTGCGACTGCGGTGGTCGAAGGCGTAGGGAAAATCGATGTTCATGGCGTTACATCGCAACGACGCGGGCTTGCACGGCGGAAGGAATCAGGGGCGTGCCGGTCGGTGCACAGACCGACGGGCTCGCGTTAATGAGTACGGGCAGACCCATCGCGAGCACGCGGGTTGCTGGCGTGGTGAACTGACCGGTGACGCACGGGCCATTGGCGGCGGACGGCGGCGGCAAGGCGCAACCTGCGATCATATAGGGCGTGCCTGCGACCACAACGGGCTGACCGCTGACGAGGACCCGCGGAACATTCGCGGCCGGCGTGGCCTGGCCGCCGTGAGAGCAAAGGACGGTGGCGCCGAGATGGAGGATGAGACCGGGCATGGGACGAAAGGGAGCGCGAACGAAAGAGGAGAAAGCGGGGGAAAGAAAAACGGACCTCACGTAACGGTGAGTGCGCCGGCGTTGATGGTGACCGTGGGGCCGGTCATCACGAGCGTGGCACCCTTGCCGTTGGAGAGAGTGATACCGACATCGTTGATGGAGATGAGCGCCCCGGTGAGCGTCTTGATGAGAATGCCGCCAGCCGGGCCCGGCGCGTCCGAAATCATGATCGTATTCTGTCCGGCGGTTTGGAGGATAATGCTGGGGGAAGCGGGCAGGCCGGCGAGGGCGAGCGCGGGCGGTTCGGCGGCGGAGCCCCACCAGCAGCCGCTCCAGATCGGATAGTCCGGATCACCTTTTTCGAATTCGACCCACACACCGGCGCCGATTTGCGGGACGAACCACGTGCCGGTTTGCTTGCCGGCGAGCGGCACGCACGCCAACGCCCAGCTGGACGTGCCGAGGCCGTAGACATCAGGCACCTGCACCAACAGCCGTCCCGTTTGCAGCGGGTCGATGTTCACCAGCACCGTGCCGCGATACTTGCCGAAATATTTCGTGGGCTCGCTCATACGGGAACGTTGGGCAGGAGGGAAACGAGACCTTCGCGTCCAAGCGTGAACGACTGCTTGTATTCACCGGCGCGAAGCGTGTGCGTCACACTCTTCACATAATACAGGCCATCGAAGGCAGGGCTCGCACCGCGGACGCCGACGAGTTGGCGCGCCTTGAGGATTCGACCGTAGCGAAGGACGTTGAGCGAGCCTGAGCCGGTCACCGCATCGCTCGATTGACCGGCATGCGCGAGGCCACGGAGCGCGGCTCGCAACGGTGGAAGGTGTGAGGTCTCGAGCTGTTTAAACCGGAGTGCGAGCGCAGGGCGCGCGGCGAGCGGCGGCCGTAGGAGACTGATACTCGGGATGGGAATGGGAATGTTGAGATGCGTGGTCGGTTCGTGGACGAAAATAAACGGCTGCTCGCGCGCGAGTCCGTCCTGACTGAACGTGAGGGACTCGACATTGGTGTGCGCGTCGAAGTTGACGTTCAGCGCAGGCTGGGGAACGCCGATGCGGATCTCGGGGCCCCAGTAGGCGATGTTGGCGCCGGGAGCGGGGCCGGGATCGAGGTAAAAAACATAGCCGGCGTCGTCGGCGAGTTTCTTGATATACTCGAGGTCGTTGCCCTGATGGGAAGGAATCTCGTTCGTCGGAATCGGCACATCGACGAAGATGCTGGGTATCACCAGCGGGAGGAGTCCGAACATCGCGTACTTCGCGACGATCAGAGCCACGCGCGCCTCCGGCGGCATCGCGGGGTAGGGAATGCCGGTCATATCGATCAAGTCCATCAACACGCTGACGTCCTCGCCGGTGATGGTGAGTTTTGAACGCCCCGGCTCGCCGCTGGGCGCCACTTCCTGCCGTGTGATGATTCCATCCATCAGGACGGTGGGCAGACTGTTCACGGTCGCGATGAGGATGACACGGATCCCCGGGTCGAAGAATCCCGCGGGCAGAAGCGCGCGTCCGATCGTCGCGGTTTTGCCGAATACAAACTCCAGTTGAAAGCCACTGCGTTGCCCGGCGCTGGTGGTGACCTGGGCGGAGACAAGTGCCTCGGTGAGCTCGCGCGGCACCGGCACGGCGACCACCGGCCCCATGAGCAAAGTGAGGTGTATCCCCTTAAGCATGACGCGGCGGCGAACTGAAACCTTCGGGCAGCGTGATCCGCAGCGTGCGCCCCGGAAGGACGGTGAGGTCGGAGGGGAAGAACGCGTTATTGGCGTCGCAGAGTTTCCAAAACTGCTCGGGATCGCCGAGGTATTTTGCGGCGAGGTGATCGAGGCGTTCGCCCTCGACGACACGGTGTTCCTGCAACGTGGCGAAGTTTTCCGGCGGCGGGACGAAACGCCGCCGCAGACAGGCAACCGTGCGTCCATCCGGCGTCACGAACTGCACGATTTCCGTCTCGTGGTAACGGCTCGTCGGTGGAAACGGGCTGACCTGACCGACCTGAGCGAGGAAGGCGAGAGGATCGTTGCTCATGGGATGCCTTGAATGCCGAGGGCGGTGAAGGCGCCGGCGGCGTTTCTTTGGGCGAGACGCTCGCGTGCCTGATGGTAAACCATGTAGAGGCTTCCGCCTTTGCTGTTGAAATCGAGATCGTTGATACTGAGCACGCGCAGACTGAGACTGACTTTTGCGAGGATGGGATTCAGCGCGGGATCGAACGCCTCCTCGATCACGCTGAAATCCGTGATGCGAACCGGAACGATGCGTTGACGTCCCCAAACGAGTAGCGTGAGCGGCGCGATGGCCGGCGTGATTTCCAGCGTGCCGACCGACGCTAGCGTGTGGTTCAACTGCAGCGTGCTGCTCGCCGGATAGAGGATGGTTTCGATGGCGGCGAGCTGCGGTTGAATCCCGAGCTGAACGGCATTGGCATTTTGCGCCGGAAACTCGAGGTGGTCGGTGGCATCGATCGCCGCTTCCAGTTTGATGGTTTCGACGGGCGGACCCTTGAGCCGGAGCGCTTCCGAGCGATCGCCTTCCCCGGTTGCGGCCTGGGGGGAAAGGGTACGCGAAACGGTCTCGGGGTTGTATTGGAGAACAATGATACGCTGGACCGCCCCGCTGTCGGGATCGAGCAGGACCAGACCGCCCTTGAGGACTTTGGGAGAGCCGGAAAAAGTAGACATCGCGCAGGAAAGAGTTGGTTAGGCGCGGTGGCGGCTGGGCCCCAGAGGCCACGGAGAGGATGAGGAGGCCACTGAGTTCAAGCGAAGGTCGTGATGGTCGTATGAGGTAGGGGCGGTTGTCCCCAACCGCCCTTGTTGAGTCCGCGTTGCCAAAACAAAGGGATAAAACTGCATGACAGGTCTCATGGTTTCGGCGGCGCTCCGGTACGATTCACCGCATCGAGCCAGGTGAACAACGCGGGCAGGTTGCTCTTCATCCACTCGGGATCGGATTGGAAAACAAAGAACGCTTCGGGGAAGGATTCCGTCACGGGTTTCGATTTTGCGTACCACGTGAGGGGCGCGATGCCCTTGGCTTTCACGAACGCGGCGAAGGGGGCCTCCAGCTTTCCTTGAAACTCCAGGACATGTCCGAACTCGTGCACGTACGTACCGACACCGCTGGGACGCACGCCCGCCGTTCCACCGATGAACAAGTGGGCTTCATTCCCAGTGGCCGAGTCGTAGATCAGAATGGTTTTCTCCGCGCCATGCTGCAGGGTTAACCCCGTGGTTTTAGTATCGGGCGTGGCGACCGGGGGCTTTCCGACGAGTTCAATGTGCGCTTCCTGGCGAACCATACGGGTACCGCGAACGGATTTCAGAGCCGATTCACCCATCGCCTCAAGTGAAAACTCGAGCCGCCGCAGGTCGTCAGCGCTGAACGATTTCAAACCGGCGGTCTGAGCGGAGGCCTGCTGGTGAACGGAGGTCAAACGGTTCTCCGCGGCCGTGGAGTCCAGGATTTCGATCCCGTAATTCGCCGCGAACCACGCGGGCGTGCCCGCATTGGCCGCCATCGCTTGATCCACGCTGGCCTGCAACTCGACGACGGTCGCCCCGGTGGGAGTTATGCTGGGATACCGCTTGGTTATCCACGTTTTGAATACAGCGGGATCCGCGCTGTTCTCCGTAAAGCCGGTCACGCGGGCGATGGCGAGCGCGGTGGTGGTCAGCGCGACGCTGGAACCGGCTTCGCCGACGCGCTCGATTTCGACGTTATTGGTGGTCGGTAGAAACCGCAGGGTATAGAGAACCGAAGTCGATTTCTTCGCGATGGGGACGATCACGTCGACTTCCTTATTGCGCGTACCGCCGGCGAAATACTGCCCAATCGTGTATTTGACGGAAAGGACCTCGTCAGCCGGTACCGCCGCGAGGCCGGAGAGGGTGCCGAGCTTGTCAGGCGCTGGTTTGGCTTGTTGCGCGTCGAGACTGATGTCGGCAAAATCTTTTTTGTCGTAATCCATCGCGGGGCTTTCAATCACGATCGGCGTTTCGCCCAGATACGTGATCTCCAGGGTCGGCTTACCGGCGGCCGGCTTCGTTCCCTTCACTCGATAATTAGTCTGATGTTTTTTGCCGGCAGGAAGCGGTGTGTTCGTGATGACGATCTGGCTGAACGCCGGTCCGGGAACGTTTCCTATCCAGAGGTAAAGCTGCTTTTTCTCCTCGGGGTACTTCGCCAGATAATCATCAATGCCGTCTGGAAAATCGCTGGCGCCTCGAGACAAGTCGGGGGCCACATAATCGGCAGGAGGCGTCGGTGCGACCGCGACGACCGACTCGGGGCCAGCGGCTTTGAACTCAACTTTCACCGATTCCAAGGTGTCTTTGGCGGCGTCTTTCGGTATGGGTTGAAACGTGAATTGATAGAGGAACGCTTGGGATTTTGCGTTTCCCGTACGCGGTGGGATCGAAACGGTAATGACCTCGTCCGCCTTGAGCGCGGCGGGCGGACGACGTTGCCAGAGGACCGAGAGCACCGCGTCCCGTTCCTCGGCATCGGCCTTGAACCGGTCGGTTACGGGAGCGATGAAAGTCACGGCGTATTTTCCGGTGACCTTCTGTTCCCAGTAGCTCACTCCAACCAGCTTTTCGATGTCCGCTCGTTCGAAGATGATCGGCTTGGTTTCATAGCCGGCGACTTTTTGCCGCGCCACGCGAGCCACGCGGGCGGCCGAGAGCCTCGGCGGTGCAGTCTTTTGGATGGCTACAGCCGGCGCCGAAACGGCTAACTGCGCGACGCGATCGGCCTCCCGTTCCAAGGGAGAATCGATCGCCGGATCCAGCGTGAGATGAGTCGGGTCTGCTGGCAGATCCGCTTGCTGGACGGTGTGCACAAGTTCGTGCGCCAGCAGCTGGCGGCCTTCGAGGGTGTTCGTTGCAAATTTACCGGGCGCGAACGCGATGTTGCGGCCAGAGGTGTAAGCGTGGGCCTGGATTGCGTGAGCAGACTCACTCGCCTGCGCGTCTGTATGAATGCGCACCCGACTGAAATCGTGGCCGAGTCGTGACTCCATGAAGTCCCGCGTGCTGGGATCGAGCGAATGGCCCGACGCCGCGAGGGTGCGATTGACCGATTCGGGAAGCGCGACCGACGTGGTGGATTCCCGGGCGCGACGTTGGTTAAACGGGCGCTCGGAAAACGGGCGTGCAGTCGTCGAACTCACGTCGGGGTGAGGATGGTGCTCCCGGCCTTCACGTTCGGAGGTCGGGTTCATGGACGCAGACCTCCGACTAGCGCGCGTGCCGCCGCACGACCGGTGAGCTCAGGTTGCGCGATCGATACCCGGATGGTTCCAGCATCGACGTCTCGTGGCTCCTCGGATGCGCTCCGTTCTCCCTCGTGCTGGTTCGAGTGATCGAACGATCCAGCGCGTTGGGGACAACACGCTCCACTTCCTGAAGATGGGTTCGAGAATACGCAGCTGCCTTCAGTTAACAGGCGCGTCAGCTCCTGTTGAAACGCCGCACTTGCGCGGTGGCTGTCAGCGCGAGAAAATCCGTGAAACACGAGGGCGTCGATCTGGAGATCGATCGACGGTGTGCCGGAACAATCAGCCGCCGTGCTCGCGGGGAGGACCGGATCGGCGCGGCGGATTTGGGGAGTGATCGGATTCATACCCAGCCGGCGGTCTCCGAGGTTGAGAGCGATTTTTCCAGTTTGGCGTATTCCGACTGCGCGGCGGCCAGCAGATGCTTCATGCGCACCGGCTCGTTGTCATCAGCGGCCAGAAAGGCGGCATTGAGGGCGAGGTTGCGAATGTGGCCGCCCGCCAGCGTCAGGCGCGCGAGCTTGTCGATCTGCAGATTCTCCGTGGGCGTATCCGCCGGAAAAGCACGCCGCCAGATTTCGGCCCGTTGCGTGGCGTCTGGGAAGGGAAAATTGACCGTGAAGCGGATCCGCCGGGAGAAGGCCGCGTCCAACGACTGCGGCTGGTTGCTGGTCAGGATGACGAGGCCCCGGTAGCTCTCCAGGCGCTGCAGCAGATAACTGACTTCGATGTTAGCGTAGCGGTCATGACTGTTGCGCACTTCGCTGCGACGGCCAAAGACCGCGTCGGCTTCGTCGAAGAGAAGAATGGCTCCGCCGGATTCGGCCGCATCGAAAACCTGGCGAAGGTTCTTCTCCGTCTCGCCAATGTACTTGCTGATCAGTGAACTGAGATCGATGCGGTAGAGATCGAGACGGAGCTCGTTCGCGAGCACCTCGGCGGCCATGGTTTTGCCGGTACCGCTCGCGCCGGCAAAGAGGGCGGCGATCCCGAGGCCGCGGTCGCTCTGCGCGGCGAATCCCCATTCCTGATACACGCGCGTTCGCTGCCGGACGTGCGCCGCGAGGGTGCGAAGCGTCTGGCGGGGCCCGATCGGAAGCACCAGATCCTGCCACGTAGCCAGAGTTTCAATACGACGAGCCAGGCCGTGGAGCGCCGGCCGGGAATGGGCCCGGCACGCCGTCCACAGGGAGGGGCCGAGCGGAGACGCGCCATCCGCGGCATGGTGGAGCGCAATGGCGTGGCCGACGTTGCGGATGGTGTCGGGGTTGAGTTGAAACTGGGCGAGAACGCGGTCGACGTCTCCGTTGAGCTGGGTCGAGGCGCTTCTACCCAAGGCTTCGTGCCAGAGTTGACGCTGCTCGGCCGGCGTGGCCCGCGTGACCTCGATCCGCAAGAACGGACGCGCCCGCAAGTGCAGCGGCTCACCTCCGCAGACGACCACCGGGTGGCGCATGAACTCCAGCAGCGACGTGGTGGCGCAAATAATTTCTGGCGAGGCGCTGGCATCGAGTTCGATCGCGACCGCGAAACCATCCAACATCGCCTCGCGCTCCAATAAGCGGGCGAAGGTGACCAACTCGGCTGCAGGCACGGGCAGGCGAGTGGCGCGAAGCATCCTTAGCTGCATCCCAACCGTCGTGGCGGCGAGAGCGGCGATGGCGGCCAGGGACAGCGGGTCTCCCCCGGAGAGTTGAACCGCTGACCACGGATCGCCTGTATCCGTTTCGTGGACGCGCCGCCACAGCGTGGCGACCTCACCGGCGGTCTTCGTTTGCGAGGGCGAAGGCCCCGCGGGCACTTGGACCGGCTCGAGTAAACCGCGCAACCGGACATCGGGGGCGTCGACGCCAGTGAGAAAGTGCAGAATGCGTTCGTCGAGCCGCAGCGGGCTGGTGGTCAAATGCTCACCGGGACCGACCTCGAGCAAGTGCCAGTGGCGCAGCGGGGCGCTGGGACTGAGCGCGCTCCAATGCGGGCCAGACAAGGCAGCCAGGGCGAGACTAAAGGTGGGATACGTGCGGCGCTCGTCGCCTTGCGCGGCGGCGCAGAGTTTTGTCACCGCAGAATCGAGTTCGCAGCCGGCACAGAGCAGGAGAAGGTCACGTTCGAATGCGGAGAGTTTAAAACGCTCGCAGACCCGTTGAAGGGCAGACGGTGCCGGCAGATCCTTTTGAGCCAGCGCGAGGGACTCGTGGCGGAGTTGAAGGGCGCGACGCCGCTCGGTCGGGACGCCGGCGTGATCTTCAAGTGGCATCCGCAGCACGTCCAACGCCGCGACCAGGTAACGCTGATTGGCTTCCGCCCAACCAGCGAGGTTCACCGGAATCGTGTCAGCGACGGGCAGCGTCATGGGAAGGTGACGGAGGGTTTTGAAAACGCGCCGGTCACGGCATCGGTTTCGAGGACGCTTTCCGCGCCGTCGACCTGCACGCGGACGAGGTATTGGCCGGCCAATATGCCGCGATGATCAAACGCCACCGTGTCGGTCTCCGTTTCTCCCGCGACGACGTCGATGCCGTTACCGATCGGGGCGGAAAAGCTGTACGCCCGCGCAGGCCGGTTTGCCGGTGGCGCGAGTTCGTTGAGGAGAACCCGCAGGGTTTGCTCCGGGGTGACGGACGGATGGAGTTCGAGCGTAATCTGGGTGGCGGTGGCATTCACCGCAGCGGTGATCGTAGGCCGCAGGAGAAACGTCAGAATATTGGACTCTGTTCCCGTGTGCGGCGTGGGCGGCACGCCCATCGCCAACTCGTGCACGATCTGAACGCCATGCGGCCCGGCGCGGAGCGTGGGTGGAAGCGGCACGTCGACGCGGGCTGCGCTGATAAAGGCGCCGGGCGTATCCAGTTTCACGCCGTCCACCACGATGCGCGTCAGCTCACCCTGCAGGTTTTTGCCGGCGAGCACCAGGACGTAGCCGGGAAGGATGGGCTGGTTTTCCATTGCCGGCTCGGCCGCCGCGGATTTCGCCGCGAGGCGTTCGATCACAGGCGTGCTCAACGGGCGGACATACACGCGGCGCTGCAGCACGGGCAGGCCCGATTTGGTCGACGCATTTGCTTCGATAAGAATGACCGTGACCCGATAGGCTACGCTGGGCCGATACTCGGCGCCAAGCGCGGACCAGAGTCGCGAGAGATCCTCGGTCGTAAGATTCTCCGTCGAGATTTTGATCAGCTCCACCTGATCGGCGATGCCGGATTCCGCGAGGGCCTGTTCGGCATTGGTCGGAACCGCGCTGGGTTTCAGCTTCGCGCGAATCGCGTCACGGGCCAGAATCGGGCTCTCGTGGAAAACCTGGAGCGCATGCCCCAAGATGATGTGAGCACTGAAATCAGCGGAACCGTAGGCCGTGGCGAGGTAGTAGAGATCGAGCGCCAGGGGAGTGTTGCGGGTGCGCGCTCCGGCAGAGTCACGAGTCGGTAGATCGAAGCCGCTACCAGCTTGGTTCGGACGGGCAAGATAGAGAAAAAGGTTAAGTTGGTTGGGATCGCTTTCGCCCGACAAATCGACGCGCCGTGGTGGAATTGCGGATACAGTGACGTCGCTCCCGACGATTCCCGCCAGATTGGCGGCCTTCAGCCCGTCGTCGACGAGGTTGACGAGGACTTTGGTGACCGCGGCGATGGCGTGGGCCGTACTCATCGGGAGTCCTGACGCTTCAGGTAATCTTCAAGGGGCAGCAAAGGGCGCCGTTCGGGCGCGGGCGGACGGGGTGTCGCTGGAGCCGGCGGCAGGTGAATTGCGCGGATATCAACGCGTCCGATGTGCACGCGAATAGCGGGAGCGGACGATAGCAGCGAGGCGGCGGGCACCGGGGGCGCTCCGTCCCGGCCGGAAGCAACCGAGGCTGCGAAAACGGATTCGGAACGAGGTTGTAATGAGGTCGGAGCGTTTCGCTCGACTGGTGCGGCAGGAGCGGCCGCGCCGACTGAGGACGGGGGTGCCGCGGTCGGCGTTCGCGCGGTGGTGGGCTCAACGAGCAGCGTGGACGCGAATCGCGCGGAAGCCGAACGATCTGCTGCGGATGAAAGTACGGACGGGTTGGGCGACGCGTTAATCTCGGCAGCGGAAAATGCGTTCGTGCTTCCCAACGAAAACGGCGGCGGCGGATTCGTCGGAGCGAAGGCGGCAGAGTTGGTTGTAACTGGATGCAGGTGCGAACGGCTGCCGATCGCGGCGGAGTCGAGGGCGGGCGAAAGCGATTCCGCCGGGAGCGCACGGAAATCGTGTCCGAAAGATGGCGGGCGGGGGAGTGAGGGGTCCGCTTCCGTCGGGCCGTTCACCTG
>Ga0163152_10005927_pt1 | contig 14100 bp, 16 predicted proteins | sample OliLakLV19MP8IB2_FD_148635 | JGI IMG/M metagenome (GOLD analysis project Ga0163152, IMG submission 148635) | Freshwater microbial mat bacterial communities from Lake Vanda, McMurdo Dry Valleys, Antarctica - Oligotrophic Lake LV.19.MP8.IB-2 | ecosystem: Environmental > Aquatic > Freshwater >... | reverse complement strand
GTAGCGGACGGGAGTCGGCTCAACTATGAGAGCGCGCCGAGCCACAGCATCACCGTGCGGACCACCGATGCGGGCGGGCTGACGCATGACCAGACCTTTACCATCACCCTCACCGACGTGAACGAGACGCCGACGGCGCTGGCCTTGTCGGCGAACACCGTGGCGGAGAACGCGGCGAACGGCACCGTTGTGGGGACCGCCTCGACCACCGATCCCGATGCGGGCGACACGCATACCTATCAATTGACCGATACGGCGGGCGGGCGGTTTGCGATCAATAGTGCGACGGGCGAGATCACCGTAGCGGACGGGAGTCGGCTCAACTATGAGAGCGCGCCGAGCCACAGCATCACCGTGCGGACCACCGATGCGGGCGGGCTGACGCATGACCAGACCTTTACCATCACCCTCACCGACGTGAACGAGAACTCAGCCACGTTCACGGGTGGCAGCATATCATTGCAACAAAAGGCTATTCAGACAGAAGGTCGACGCCTGCAGTCAGAGGGGTTACGGCCACCAAACGTAGAGACTGTCGAGTCGAAGAATGTTGCCTACCCTGCTTACTCTCAGGACGAAGTAGTGAATGGAATACCTCAGGACGGTACCAGGTCCGATGTCTCCAAAGAGCCGCCTTCCTTTTCTCCAGCGCAGATTGTCGCTGTCACGCGGTTCCTGGATGAGATGGCATCCTCTGAGGGGCCGTCTCCAATCCATGAAATGCTGGACCGCCATTTCGACGAGGTAAAACAGCTCTTGCAGACTGCGGAGGACGAGGCCCCTTCCGATCCCGTGTTTTTCAGAAACCAACCCGATCATTTGCAGACGGTCTTGTCAGCTTGGTTGATAGCCAATGGCGTCAATCTCGTTCCGACTCGGAAGCGGCTCGTACTCGCTCGTCAGTCGGAAGGGGATAAGCCAACTTCGCTGGAAAACAAAGGGCGAGAAAGTTTCTAACGGGTTGGCTTTGTCCGATGATTGAGAAAGCAGCCTGCTCGGCATCCAGAGAACCGTATTTCAAAAGACCGTTGTTCCTGAAGGGCGTCTCGCAAGCTAAGAAGTTTTGTTTGAAATCAGGTCGGCAAGTACCGAAGTGCCTTTTACCTCATGGGAGGCCCTACCGGATCGTGCGCTGCTCGCCGTCAAATGGCGCAAAGAAGGGGATCGCGCGTTCTGGCATTAGGTGGTGCTTTGGCGCGGGCCTCGCGGGCCCGTCGTGCTCGATTCGAAACGCGCACTTCGCCGACATGTATGGACCGTGTTTGGTCGTATGAAGCCGAAAGGGTTCATTCCTATAGCAGGATGCTGAAAACTCCGCCAGCCGCGTTCTCGCATCGTTCAGATCCTCAACGAACCGAACTGAGTATGTTTCGGCCCAAGACCCGCCGCCTCACAACTCGGCGGCGCGCACAAACGTGGCGCTCCTTATTCGTCGCACCGTGCGCCTCGCTGCAGCCTTGCCCGCGGAACGGCGCGTCTTGGCGCGACGGGGCTGGGCGGGTGAGAAGTCTGAACTTTTGGCCATCCTGTGGAAGTACTAATCCGTTGTGCCGGGCGTGCGGCCCCATCGTCTATGCCTACATGCAAGCTGCCGGATTGGTGAATGACCACACGACGGATTGCTTCTTGTGCGCACTTCGATACGAATGACGCCGGGCTTGATCTTAGCAAGAGTTCACTCACAGTGCCGAATTCCAGCACGAATGATCGGTCTGGTTTCTTCTCTCAATCAGGTAAGGATGTGCGTTGTGCGTGGTCTGTCATGAAAGAGCGTGTGTTTAGTGGGGGCTGGCGCGACGGCTCACGGCACCAGGTCCGGCGGGGAGAAGGCTGCCATGGACTGTTTCAATCACGATCGGGCCAACGGCTCGTGTGGCGCCCCAGACTTTGGCGGACAGAGGATTTTGGATCACCTCGAACCAGGGCTGATAGCCAACGTATAGACGAATATCCCATGGGGCGGCGCCCGCGTTGGGCGGGAATCGCAATTCGGCATAATAATGTTCGTCGATCTGCTGTGTGGTTCCTCGGATGGTCAGCATGTCGCAGGGTTGTTCGGTACGGAGAAGCTGTTCAACTGCAGCCAGAAAAGGTCTGGATGTTCTCACGAGATAGAAGCCGACGATCACAAACGCTCCGCCGGGGAACCATGCCGGCCAGGATGGCGGATTGAATGCCCAGACCGATAGTCCAGCAGCAGCGGATATGATTCCGGCAATGGTCCAGCCCGTGGCTCTCTTCGTGCCCGTTCTAGCATCTGATCCATATGCAATAAATGTAGCAGATGACAGGAGCGTGATTATGTGCAAGAGACAGAGCCGGCGCATAAAGGCATACCCTTGTGCTCCCTCTCCTATTTGTGTAATCCAGCCCTAGATTTTCCCTGCCACTGCGTCCCTTTTGGGAGTTCTCCGTCTATAGAGATGAGGGAAGGCATGGTGCCTTCCCATTTTCCTTGAAAGGAGAATCCCATGAGACCTCATATCTCTCTCGATGTGCGAAACGTGCCCGCTTCGGTTGAGTTCTATCAGAAGGTCTTCGCGGTGGCGCCGCAGAAGCAGACGGCGGATTATGCGAAGTTCGACTTGCATGAACCTTCGGTGAATTTCTCGCTGGTGGCTTCCACCGGGAGGGTCAGCTCAGTGGACCACTTGGGTATTGAGGTCGACTCAATCGAGGATATCGCGGCTTGGAAAGTCCGGTTACAAGAGCAAGGTATTCTTGAGAAGGTAGAGGAGAATATTGCCTGTTGTTTTGCACGGCAGGATAAACTCTGGTTCTCCGACCCGGATGGTAACGCATGGGAAATCTTCACGGTCCATGAACAGTTGGCTGTCTCAGGAACGCTGAAGAGTACGGGGTGCTGTGTGCCGAAGAACAGTGGTGCGTCCGAGGCAACCGTTTGCACCGCGTGAGCGAAAAGCAGTACCGTATGGACATAAACGGGGGAGGGATCGGCATGGACGCTGAGGTACAGGAGATTTGGCAACACATCCATACCGGCCTCCGTTCGTTCATCGCGAAACGTGTCGTCAACGAGGCTGAGGCTGACGACATTGCACAGGAAGTCTGGCTCAAGATGCAGCGGGGGCTCGATGGTCTGAAAGATCAGAGCCGGCTGATCTCATGGATCTACCAGATTGCGCGTCACGCGATCATCGATCATTACCGTGCGCCAGAACGCCGGAGAGAAATGTCTGCCGGTCTTGCGGCGGACCTGGAAGTCTATCAATCGTCGTCCAGTAGGCAGAAGGCCTCTGAAGACTCCGGCCAGCTCCGCACGGAGTTGGCCGGCTGCCTCCGTCCCATGATCGAACGATTGTCCGAAGAGTACCGGCAGGCGGTGGTGCTGGTCGATCTTGAAGGGCTCACTCAGCAGGAAGCTGCCTCACAACTTGGGCTCTCGCTCTCCGGGATGAAATCTCGCGTACAACGGGGGCGTCGCCAATTGAAGGGGATGTTGGAAGCCTGTTGCACGATCGAACTCGATCGGCGACATGGGGTGACTGATTATGAGGTGCGGGATCAGAAATGCAACTCGTGCTGAAGCAGATCATAGGAGCCTGTCCGAGTCATACCATTCTATTACGGCAAACGATCTGCTGGTATCTGCTTCGTTCTCGGCCCTAAGAAATCCTCGACGTATTGCAGAGAACACGCCTCCGGTTTCTTAGAACCTGTGGTCTTGCACATGCCAGCAGCTTGTTCGCCTCATAACGAAGGATTACTCGGATAGACTCCCAGGCGGCGTTCCGTGTGTTATTGCTTGGAACTCTCCGACGAACTGACGAAAGCCTTACGGTAGCCGGTCACTTTTTCCAAGTAGTGGCGGGTCTCTTCGTAGGGGAGGCTTTTCCGTAATTGATCATAGACGCCGGCCGGTTGGAGGCTGTTGATCTGATTGACCGCCGTGGTGCGGTCTCGTGAAAAGGTGCGGAAGACGTTGCTCGGGCCTGTATTGTAGGCTGCAATCACACAGTACTCGCGCGACACATTGTGGTCCACGGCTTCCAGCTGCTTAAACATCAACACATTCAAATAGGCGGTTCCCAACTCGACGTTGTTGGCCGGGTCGAAGAGATAATCTCGTGAGGGGGCTATGTCTTGGCCTTTCGCTTTTCGATAGGCTTCACGGCCTCCACTGGTGGGGACCAGTTGCATGAGTCCATAGGCGGGGGCTGAGCTCACGGCATAGGGATTGAAGTTGCTCTCTGTGCGGATGACCGCGAGGACCAGGCTGGGGCTGATGTTATATTCCTGTGCAAATTGGTGAACCAGCGTTCGGTATTTCTCCGCCTGCTTCATCGGGAGATTAGACACCATCCCCATGGTGACGTACTGAACCGTCTTCTTGGTTCCCTCTTGGTCGACGGTCCGCGTGCCCGATTTCTTTTCCAAAAGATACGCGGCAAATGGTTCGGCTTCTGCCGGTGTGCGTATCGGGTTACTCTGCTGATCGAGAACAAGACCGAGGAGGTAGGGCTCCTTGTCATTCGTGAGGACGATCTCCTTGTCGGAAAATAAATCGACTGATCGGGGATCTTGCGGAGTCAGAAGCGTGGTGACGACGGCATTCCTGAGACTTCGTTGGGGATCTTGATCGTCCAGTGTCTCGACCAGGATCTCGCCTGAATCGAAGTCGACGATGGCCCGACTCTTGTAGTTTTGCGTATACTTCACATATTTCTTGGCTTCGGGCAGTTGAACTTCCTTCTTCCCCCAGGTTTTTCCGACATTCATTCCGAGGACGGCGAGGATGGATTCAAAGTCTCTTTTTGCCTCGCGCAGATCTCTGAGGATCGCTTCGGGGTCGCGCGCGTACTGGTCCAGTCGCCTCTTGGCGATCTGTGCCGGATCTTTTCCCGCAGCGAGATCAATGATGGCTTGTCCGGTCTGGCCCCTGGCGACTCGTCCAGCTGCCGTCAGGGCTCGATCGGTCGTCTCACAGCCGGATACGATGAATGCGAACGTGAGAATTAACAGCGTATAGAGCGAGATCAAGAGACGCATGGGCGTATTGTACAGATTTCCCTGGAGCCTGCAAAGAAACAGGAGTTTCTGTTCGCAGGATCTGAAATTGTTCGCCGCGCTTAATTGAATGGTTGAGGATGAGGTGAAAGCTGAGATTGAACAAGCCAGAGAGTCAAGCAACCTTCACTGCTAGGCCTGAGGCTGTCCGGCCGACTGTGTCTGTTTCCCCTCGAGTTCGGTCCAGCGGGTATAGAGCCGTTCCGCGGCTGTGCGAGCTGCATCCAGCGCATCGGATCGTTCTTGTAGCGCGGCTGCGTTGGAGACGATGGCAGGATCTTCCACGGCGGCTTGACAGGCGGCGATGGCCTCCTCGGCCTGGAGGATTCTCTGCTCCATCTTTGCCCACTCTTTTTGCTCACGATAGGACAGACCTGTCCGTTTTGCCTTCGGAGTCGATTCCGACTCAGCCCGGGATGCCTTGGAGGGGCGTGATGTCGAGGTGCGAGCCTGTTCTAACGCGTTTCGCTCTTGTGTGGATTCCCATTGCGCATAGTCGGCAAACCATTCGGTTTGGCCTGTGCCGTCCAGCGCGAGCAATACCGTGGATACACGGTCTAAGAGCCATCGATCATGAGTGACCAGCATCAGTGCGCCGGGGAATTCCACCAGACTGTCTTCCAATACATCGAGCGTCGGAATGTCCAAGTCGTTCGTCGGCTCGTCGAGGATCAAGAGGTCGGCCGGTTGCAGCATCAGCCGCGCGATAAGGAGCCGCGCCTGTTCGCCTCCGGAGAGGCGGGAGACCGGGAGATCCAACTGCTCAGGCCGGAAAAGGAACCGTTTTGCCCAGGAAACGAGATGTACTGAACGGTCTTGATAGACGACCGAATCGCCGTGCGGGGCGAGGGATCGACGGAGCGAAGAGGATTGGTCAAGCGATTCACGGTGCTGTTCGAACGTGACCACACGCAGTTTGTCTGCGCGGGTGATGGTGCCTGCGTCCGGCTTGAGTGTGCCCGCCACCAATTTTAGAAGTGTGCTCTTTCCGCTTCCGTTTGGACCCAGCAGTCCGATCCGCTGGCCCGGTCCGAGCAGCAGGTCGAGGTTCGTGACGATCGGTCGCCCGCCGAGCGATTTGCAGAGTTGCACGGCCTCGACCAACTGTTTCGACCTGCGTCCCGATGCGGTGAAGTTGATGCCGGCCGTGCCTTGGTCTTTCCTGGCGTCGGCGCTGTTCAATTCCTCGATCAGGCGGCCGGCCGAGTCGATCCTCGATTTGGCCTTTGTCGTGCGGGCTTTGGGGCCACGCCTGAGCCACTCTACTTCGCGGCGGACACGGTTGGCCAATGACGCCTCATAGTTGGCTTGCGCGTGCAGCGCAGCGTCCCGTTGTTCCAGAAAGTCGCTGTAGTTGCCCTTGGCTTCGAACACCCCGGTGGGATAGCTGCGATTCAGCTCGATCATCCGCGATGTCACGGCTTCCAGAAAACGCCGATCGTGGCTGACGACGAGAAAGGCTCGGGCTTCGGCGCGTAACAATCGTTCCAGCCACATGATGCCTTCGACATCTAAATGGTTGGTCGGTTCGTCCATCAGGAGGACGTCCGGCTCCAGCATCAGCGAGCGGACAATGGCCAGGCGTTTTTTCCATCCTCCGGAGAGCGTGGCGGTGGATTGGTCGGTTGCGGGAAACTCTCCGAGACTGAGCGCCGCGGACGTGCGACCACTATGGTCGTGGGGGTCATGACCTTCGTCGATCAAGACCTGCGCGAGCACGTCCTCGATCGTATGCGTTCCGTCAAATGACGGGTCTTGCGGCACGTAGCCGATGCGGAGTTGTCGGCGCATGGATCGAGTGCCCTCATCCGGTTCTTCGAGCCCTGCCATGATCTTCAGCAAGGTCGATTTACCAGAGCCATTAGGTCCGACCAATCCAACATGATCGCCTTCGGCCAACCCGATCGATAGATCGGTAAACAGCGGTTTTACCCCGTAGCTTTTGCTGATGGACTCGCAACTCAACAGAATTGTAGGTGGCATAGTTCTACCGAATGAATGACGACATGAGTGGTCAGTTGATAAACGATCAGGCAGGACTGTTCAGGCCAGGCTGGATCGTGAAATTATTAGTGTACGGGGTGGGCCGGAGAACTGCAAGAGGGGAGGGTAGCCTGGTCGTCCTCCTGCTCGCGGAACGCGCACGCTCGGAAGGTGCTCGTTCGACGCGCGCATTCGAGGATCGACTAGGCCACCCTCAAATAGAAATAGGGGATTGGGAGGATGCGCGCAGTGAAGGACGGTTTGCCTGTTCCCTCTAGAGAGATTGAAAACTCAGAAGGGTCTCGCTCGACGGCCGCAGTCGAAAGCTCCTCATGTCCTTGCTTGGCTGAGTATTGAGCTGGAAAAGAGGTACGAATGGACGCGCGCAGTGGAAGATCCATCAGCCCCCATCCCTAGAGACATAACGCGCAAGCTGGGAAGGATCAATCAGATGCCTAAAGGTCGCTAGGCAGATGCCTTGTAGGGTGCGCCGTCGAGCGGGAGAATGTCCCGCTCGACGGCGTGGTGAATACAGTGCGAGCTACTTGGCAGCGATGATTTCGAGAAGTTCGATATCGAATACTAACGTGGCGCCTGGCTTGATGAGAGGAGGAAGGCCTTTGTCGCGAAAGGCAAGATTCGACGGGCATACCAACTTGCTCCTGCCGCCGACTTTTATCTGTTGTATAGCTTCGACCCAACACTTACTCATTTCATTCACTCTCAGCGAGGCAGGTTCGCCGGGCTTGGTGGTATTGTCGAACAGGGTTCCATCGATCAGAGCTCCTTGATACTGTACCTTTACCTGATCTGTGATTTTCGGGGTGGCCCCATTCCCTTCCTTGATGGTCTTGAGGATCGCGCCGGACTCGGTTTTCTTGGCGCCGGGCTCTGCTGCGACTTTCGCGAGGAATGCGGCTCCCGCCTTTTTCTCCACTTCTGCGACGACCGCTGCGCGAGCCTCTTGCAGTTGTGAAATCTTCGCGCGAAAGGCTTGAAGGTCCACCTTGGCGGGCCGTTTGAGAAACCCGTCGGTGATGCCGGACTTCACAATCTCAAATTCAGGCTCGCTTAGGCCGAAGTTGCTGAGCGACTGGTTGAGGGCGAGTCCCAAGGCATAGAGGGTTTTTTGTTCATCGGTCGTGGGCTCTTGGGCTGCCGCGAATGATGCAGTGGTCCCAAGGCTGAGTAGGCTTACTAAACAGGAGACAACGAAACGCATGAGCTGTCCTTTCTTTGTGTGTGACTGCGCCAGACTCGATATTGCAAGACCTGAAGCCCAATACGTTATGCGATGTTGTGCATGAGGATCAAGACAAATTTGTCAGTCTGGGGAAGCGAAGGCTGCCTAGCTTGCCCTTGAAGACGGCAGAACGTGGCTGCTTGATGCGCGCGGAAAGGGGCACGAGGCCGAGCGGGATATGTTCCCGCTCGGCCTTGTGAAGACTTCAGTGGGGGGCTTCCTTGGTCACGATTTCAAGGAGTTCGACTTCAAACACTAACGTCGCACCGGGCTTGATCATAGGGGGCGCGCCTTTGTCGCCATAGGCGATAGTTGAGGGGCAGACCAATTTGCTCTTGCTGCCGACTTTCATCTGCTGGACCCCTTCCGTCCAACACTTGATCACTTGATTCAATCCGAACGTGGCCGGCTCGCCTCGCTTGACGGAACTATCGAATACCGTCCCATCGGTCAGCGTTCCGTGATAGTGGACCTTCACCGTGTCCGTGGCTTTCGGCATCGGGCCTTGGCCCTCCTTGATGGTCGTGAGGATGGCGCCGGACTCGGTTTTCTTGGCGCCGGATTCTGCCGCAGCTTTTGTGAGGAACGCGGCTCCTGCTTTCTTTTCAGCGTCTGAGATGACCGACACGCGGGCCTGTTGGAGTTGTTGAATCTTCGGGCTGAATGTTTTGAGTTCTACTTTGGGAGTCCTTTTCAAAACGCCATCGCTGATGCCGGACTTCACAAGATCAAGCTCAGCCTCGCTCAGATTGAAGGAACCGAGCGATTGGTTGATAGTCAATCCCAAGGCATACAGGGTTTTTTGTTCATCGGTCGTGGGCTCTGCTGCCGCAGCGAATGCTGCGGTGGTCCCTAGGCAGAGCAGGGCGATCAAACAGGAGACAATGAAGCGCATGATCTGTCCTTTCTTTTATGTGTGACTACGATGGACAAGATATTACAAGACCTAGCAGGTTGCGGAAACACTCGCTCGCTCATTGGGTGAAACCCGTAGAAAGCACGATTGTCACCCACCGTCCGAACAAAATACTCATCCTTCCAAACATTCCCCGCCCCCACAGCTGCTTCCGGACCTCCGTAAACTCCTTCCGCATTCAGGGTCATTGCTTGACTTCGCATCGTTCGGGCGCCTATTGGACGCGTGGTGTGAGTGCAGTCAGTTCCCTTACTCGGGAATTCGTCGAGATTCGCGGTGCAACGTCAAGTAATGACCCCATCTTTTGCCCGCATCTTTTGCCCGGTCTCTTCCCCGTTTATTTCTCCGGGTGCCCTACCGTTTTGCTCGCACCTGTGCCACAAGGGTCTTGAGCCTCGCCAGGTCGAGTGCGCCAGGATAGACTTCGCCGCCGATGACAAACCCCGGCGTTCCGGAAATACCAAGGAGCTTCGCCAGCGCGCGATTCAGATCGAGCGAGGTTTGCCGCTCAGGCGCATGTAGGTCTGCTTCGAGCTTCTTGACGTCCAATCCCACTCGCTGCGCGATGGCGAAGACTTCTTCCTGGGTCAGCTCATGGTCCGATGCCAACAATGCCTCGTGGAACGCTTGGTGTTTGCCTTGCTCACGAGCGGCTAACGCGGCGCGGGCTCCAAAGACCGACGCCTCACCCAAAATGGGAAAATCTTTGTACACCACCCGCACCCCTGGATCGTCCTGTTGCAATTGCGTCACGGCGCTCGCGACCCGCTTGCAGTAGCCGCAGCGATAGTCGAAGAACTCGATGACGGTTACGTCTCCATTCAGATTGCCACTGACGGGAGAGGCTGGATCGCGCAGCAGCTCCTCTTGGTGCGTTGCAACTGCCTGCACAACCCGGAATCGCTCATCCTCCTGACGCTTAACCTCAAGCAACTGCAAGGCCTGCTCAATGACTTCCGGATGCGACCGAATATACTGTTCAATGGCCTGATCGAGCGCAGACTGCCCGGGAGTCGCCGGCGATTCAGCCCATGCCGGCAAGATCGGACCAACAGCCAGTAGAGTTACTGTGAGCACGAGGACAGCACGAAGTCTCATGGGTATCTTCCTTCAGAATTGCATCCAAGAACGGCACGAATCTCCCAAGTGAGTTGGCATGGTGTCTCACACCACGATAAATGCTCCACCGCAGATGAGTCGAAAGTTACTCGCCGCAGCCCTCTTGGGTCCTGCGACTGTTTTACTCGCTCATGATTCACCTTGAACGAGCCCTTGTCCGTGCGGCTGCTATCTTCTCGTCACAGGCTTGAAGAAATGCTGCTCGTCCCGCAATTGTCTGCATTTTGGAATCAACCCCCCATTCACACATGTTCTCACCAAGCTGGTACAGAGTCTCTTCTCTTATGTCCCAGTCATGCCTAAAATCGTTGATATGTGCATTTGTAGTTTGAGCGTCGCAACAAGTAAATATCGGCGCGCCAGCTCTAATCCGGCCATTAACCGAACCCGACTCGTCCGCTCTCATGCGGCCAGAATCAGGTTGCGTTGGTGGGACAGCAGCGGCCTTGATCCGGTTAGCCTCATGGCGGGCAACACAAGCGAGCAGCAGCATCTCCGCATGCCATCTTTCGTGGCCTCTGCCTCTGAACACCTTAGCTTTATTAGTATAAGCGTCAGCCATACCCATAAGCGCGTCAGCATAGGTTTGCGAATTTTCAGAAAATGGATGCTTCCCATTTTTATTCTCCCGAAAAGCTTGGCAGATTGGGTACTCGCCGTGTACCTTCAGAGGATCACAGGGGACGTAGCTGACATAATTGAAATAGTCAAACATTTGGGAAGGTATGTCCCTCCTCAGCGCCACGTTGAGGTCTTGATAGGCATTACCTGGAGAGTACGTTAAAAACCGCTGCTGCTCAGCCTCACAAGCCTGAGCAAGGCTGCTGGACGACGCTGGAGTCTCGGCACTACTCTGAGCCGCTGGTGGCGTTGGTGGCGCAGCGGCCACGGCTTTCTTCTCCGCTTCTGCGACAACCGAGGCGCGGGTTTGTTGCAGCTGTTGAATTTTCGGGCCGAATGTCTGGAGGTCTACCTTGTGGGGCCTTTTTGAGCTCCCATCGGTGAGGCCCGACATCACAAGATCAAGGTCAGACTCGTTCAGGTTGAAGGGAGCGACCGATTGGCTGATGGCTAATCCCAAGGCGTAAAGAGTTTTTTGTTCATCGTTTGTGGGCTCTGGGGCCGTAGCGAGCGCCTTCGCGCCCTCTTGTTCTTGCTTGTCCGCGTCCTGCGTGCGCTTGATTTTGGCATCCATCTCGCGCATGCGCTTGATGTGCTCATCTTGCTCCCGTTTGAATTTTTCCCGGTCGGCTTCCTGGATCTTGCCGTGCGGCGCCGCGATGCCGGGACTCTCCGGCGTCAACTTGCCGCGCAGCCGCACGAACGCCGCGTTATTGTTGTAGGTCTCGACCTTGGAGACCAATAACTCGGCATCGTGCACCGCATTCCGACAGAACCCGTCCAACGGACTGCCACAATATTTTTCAAGACGTTCCTTGATCGACCGGTCCAAGGCGCGCAATTGATGATACGCTTCGCGTGCCCCGGATTCTTCCAAGCTCCGATTGCGCTGATACAACTCGCGATCTTTGCGCGCCTGCTCGCGCTCGCTGGGTCCGGGCGGCGCATTCTGGTCGCCTTTATACTCGCCAGGATCCAGCTCCGGCTTTTGCGAGGAAAAGAACTTCTTGATCGCTGCGGTTACCTTGGCACAGTCGCTTATCACGGACGCCACGATAATGCATCCTGCATGCGCGCTGCACAGATCAAGCTGAAATTGTTCGTCGGGCGTCGGATCGCGGCAGGATTCGATTCCGGCATAAGCAGGGGAAGCCAACAGGACAGCAATCAACATCGGCGTGGCCACGCGTTTCAGTGTGTTCACAATATTCCTCCCTGTTAGGACGGTCAGTTCCTTATCCAGTCTTACACCGGCACAGTGCCCATTGGGCGAGATCATGCAGCCAGTTACTTGCAAGCCCCACCTCCATCGCGTTGAGAGGGCAGGGCAGCCTTCCTATTGTGTGCTGCTGGGATTATCGTCTAGGTGCTTTAAAAAGTAGTTCAGCCCAAACATCGACTTTCTACGATCGTAACCATCGTGATTGCGATTCACATAAAGTAAGCTTGGTCAACCTGGGGGCAGGTCTTTATCTGGTCGAGGTCTGAAAAATGGACCCATAAGAGCCTGTTGCCCAAACTCATGATCGAGCCCTCTGGTCACCAGAAATTGAGTGATTGTGATTCCATCTGGCCATCCGTTCCCGAGCCTACGAGGGAGCGTGGCCTTCGAGAAGGTCATCCCCTTGTCTTCTTTCCGCTTTCCCAGCCAAGCCGTCGCGGTTTGCTGCCCCTGCGCCGACCGGTTCAGGCTGCCTTCCCACTCCGCCAGAGCTTGAGCAGATTGTGTGTGGTACAGAGAAGGTTCCACTCGCCGTCACAGGCGTGGCGACCCCGGCGCATGAAGCAATCACAGCCCCGGGTACTCTTGATTTGTCAAAACACCGGCTCCACCGTCTGGCTGCGCTTTGTGTACAGTCGGAATCCGCGCGTCGCCAGCAGTGTGCGCTCCATGCGGTCACGGGCCGTCAGCCCCTTCGGACAGCTTCCTCGGCCTGGCGGCCTCGATCTTGGCCTGCTGCACCGTGGCCGCCTCCGTGTCAACCGTTCCTGGCACGCCTGCAACTGGGCCAACCGGCTCCGCCTGACCCAAACGCCTCTCGACAGTAGTGAGGGACTACTTGGGAGCCACGATTTCAAGGAGTTCGACTTCAAACACTAACGTCGCGCCGGGCTTGATGGTGGGTGGTCGACCTCCGTCGCCATAGGCGATGGCCGAGGGGCAGACCAGCTTGCTCTTTCCGCCGACTTTTATCTGCTGGACCCCTTCAGTCCAACATTTGATTACTTGATTTAATCCAATCGTGGCCGGTTCGCCCCGTTTGACGGAACTGTCGAACACTGTCCCGTCGGTCAGAGTTCCGTGGTAGTGCACTTTCACGGTATCCGTGACTTTCGGGGTCGCGCCCTTCCCTTCCTTGATGGTTGTAAGGATTGCGCCGGACTCGGTTTTTTTGGCGCCGGATTCTGCTGCGGCTTTCGTGAGAAAGGCGGCTCCCGCTTTTTTCTCGACTTCGGCGACTGCTGCGTTGGCTTTTTTCTCGACTTCCGCCGCCTCTGCGGCGCGAGTCTGATGTACTTGATTGATTTTCGGGCCAAAGGTTTGCATATCTACTTTTATCGTCTTATTCAGGACACCGTCCGTTACGCCGGACTTCACCATCTCCAGCTCGGATTCGGTGAGCATAAAGCCCTTGAGAGATTGGCTGATCGCCACACCAAGTGCGTAGAAGGTTTTTTGTTCATCTGTCGTAGGCTCTGAGGCCGCAGCGAATGCTGCGGTGGTCCCAAGGCAAAGCAGGGCTACCAAACAGGAGACAATGGAGCGCATGAGCCGTCCTTTCTTTGATGTGTGACGAAGATGGATATGAGATTGTAACGCGTAAGACCGCTGTAGGGTATGCGATATTGCGGTCTGGCTCAAGACAATTATGCTTGGCCGGATGCTGAAAAAGTCTGCCAGCGTCGTGCTCAAAACCCGTGAAGCCTATCTCGTGAAGCGTCATTCGTTCCTGGACTCGGACGTTTCACGCTTCACGAACGACGAGGACGGCTTGGTTACCAGCGGTGGCCCCAGTAGCGCGGTCCATAGTAGTGTGGGCCGAAGATGTATGGGCGATCAAGAAATGGAGATCCGTAGATCCAGGGACTACCCAAGGAAAAGCTGAGTCCTACAGAGGGATACGTGTAAAGGGGAGGGGACGATTGCACAACGACGGGCGGTCGTGCCAGTTGACGTTGCAGCTCGGCA
>Ga0163152_10005926_pt1 | contig 14102 bp, 20 predicted proteins | sample OliLakLV19MP8IB2_FD_148635 | JGI IMG/M metagenome (GOLD analysis project Ga0163152, IMG submission 148635) | Freshwater microbial mat bacterial communities from Lake Vanda, McMurdo Dry Valleys, Antarctica - Oligotrophic Lake LV.19.MP8.IB-2 | ecosystem: Environmental > Aquatic > Freshwater >... | reverse complement strand
GTGGAGGCGGGGAAGTAGGTTGGTTCACCCGTCAGTCCGGGCTACAATCGCCGCCCTGTGCCCCCGTAGCTCAGTATGGATAGAGCAGCGGTTTCCTAAGCTGCCACGGGGGAAAACAGGTAAACGGCCTAAGTCACTGAAATCACGTCGTCAGAAGCGCCTACGAGCTTTCGTAGGCGTTTTTCTTTGGGTCAGGAATGGTCAAAACCAGACCCCATAGGACAGAGAAGTGGATACCATTTGTAACCCAAGAGTGATGCCGTAAGAGAGTGTAATCTCTCTTTCTTGGACTTGTTCACGTAGACGGGTTTACTCGGCGGTGCGTTCCCGATATTTCGCAAGATCCGCTTCTGTCACCTCATCAGGTGGCACCAACTTGTAATGCTTTTCCGATGCGATACCGGCCCCATCCTCTCCCTCTTCGAACTCAAAAAGGGCAATCACTCCGCCCTCCATAAACTGAGCCGCCAATGGCCGACAGACCAGTGACGGAAATTTGTGTGCACAGACCGCAAAATCCTGCTCAATCTGAACGATACTCAACTTGTCAGTACCGCCCTTTGCCTGAAATGGAAAAACGTAGTGGACGCCCTTCTTGTCCACTCCGACATAAATTTCGTCGGTCTCCACTTGGCCCATCTCGGGGACTGTGGTGCGCAGATGATTTTGTAGGGAGTAGCAGGTGACCCCAGTGAAGATGTCAGTCAAACGGTTGTATCGGACTTTCGCAAGTAACGCCTGTTCGTCATTGAAGGCGTACTTGGACACAATCCCTGGTGTTGAGTCTGGCACCTTGGTGACGATCATGCTGGCATTTGGAGCAATGGGACGATCTAGGACTTGTACGAAGCGGTACTTGGCCCGTCCAGCTGGACGAATAAGCCAAACGTGCCCTGCCGCAGCAGTAGTTTGAATGCTTTCTGGCAAGGCCGCCCGATAGCGAAAACTGTAGATGAGGTCGCCCAGATTTTTCGGTAAGTCGATCCGAAGTTCGCGGGCAAACTTCTCCATGTCCGACCGCTCAAAATCAACAGCTGTTATGCCCCGCTTGAACTTTGTTTGAAAAATTTTCTCGATGATCGCTTGATATCGATTTTGTCGGACACTCATCGGCTTTTCCGATTTTTGCCGGGCCACCGCAACACAACGACTTCCTCGCGAAGTTGTTCCTTTGTCGCCGTCGCAATCCGGGTGCGGAAGAGATCAATGCTCAGAACCTCATAACCAAGGGACTGAGCAATGTCGGCAAGAAGTTGACCTGTGCGAATCATGATACGGAGGTAGGAGGCTTGGTCACCAACAACGTATGCGAGCTGGGCACCCGGTCGGAGAACGGACCGGAGTTCGGTCAGGTGGCGAGCCATCCCACCAAAATAGAGCTTGGTAACACGAGCGTAAAGGCGCTCGAAACCAGATGTCTTACCGAGTTCCAATCGACGCTGTTCGATGTCCCCCGCGATCCGTCCTATTTCAACGTGCTCAGAAATAAGTTCATCGTCCATATCCGCCTTATAAACGCTGCGCGTGTTAGAACGAACCAGCCCCTGTTTGATTGCCCGCAAATCCGCCTTACTCTCTATGAAACCAAGCAATACAGACTCCAGGCGAGTCGTGCGGGTATAATCCTTTTCATTTGGGTACGGCGGCGAGGTGATGACTGCAGCCACTGATTCTGGTTCCAAAAGTCTTCCAACCTCTCGCGCATCTTCCCGAAAGACCGTGGCTTTCGTATTCTGACCGCCGCGCAACTTGCGTATGTCGTTTGCGATCACCCGAACCCCAGTTAGCCAAGAGGCAACAACCTGCGCATCGCGTCTGATAGGCCCAAGACCAACCTCTGGCCCAAATCGGAGATTGCTGAAACTAAAAACAATCGCTTTGGCGAGAGCAAGCCGCTCATGGGCAATAAGCTGGTCATTGTTCTCCTCGTTCAATGTCTCTATGAGCACGAGGATCTTATGCAAGGGTAGCGGACTGATTGAATCCTTCAGTAATATTTTCCAAGTCTCAGAAGACAACGTGCGCAGCTCGACGACGAGAGCCAGTGGTGACTTGGCAACGCGAAAAAGCGGCAAGTCGTCATCCTCATTGATCCCGTCTGCCCTGAGTTTGGTGAGGACTCGATCCGCCACTCGCTGCGCGTGGTCCACGAGTTTATCGGGGTCTATACTCCAGTCCACCTTCACGGTGCTGGCAAACGCCGCGATCGGATTTTGTTCTATGCCAATACTGGTGACCCCGGCTTTTTTGCACTCAACGAGAGTCGTTCCCGTTCCACAGAATGGGTCTAGGACCGTACTATCTAACCCTACGGAAAATCGCTCAAGGTAGTCGCGCACGAGGTGCGGCGGGAACGACAAGACAAAACGGTACCAGTCATGTGCAGCGACATCCTCAAACCGAATCTTATTGTCTTCACGGCTGGCATCTTGAATCGTGAATTCTTTCTCCACCGGTTTGCTCATGTGCCCGCTCGACGCAACAGGATGAGAAGAATGTAGTTGGCCTTCGAGTTTTCCACGCCAAAACCGCCTCTCTGGGGAAGTTCATTGATCCAAGGGGGTTAGAATCTTCTCGATGAGAATAGCCAGAGAAGTCGTGCAAACGCAAGGGGTTAGTTAGGCTGCCCGGACGGGACAAATCGCCCGCTCCACATCGTCGGTACTCGTGGCAACAAACGCGAGCCCACCAGCCTGTTTCACAGCATCCAAGAAGGCCTCCTGCTGCGGCGTTGGCTTTCCACCCGGCCGCTTCACCTCGATTGCGAGAAAGCGACCATCAGGGAGAATTCCAAGAATGTCACTGACCCCCTGCGTAGGGCCTGGACGATAACGACCAGTGCCGTCATGCAGCGGGACGCCCTGTTGATTGACACGAAAACAGAAGATGCCTTCCCAGCGGAGATATTCTAGGATGGCGCGTTGAATTGCTGATTCGAGCGGGGGGACTTGCGACATGAGGAAGAAATGATGGAGCTGACACTTGTGACGAAATTGGCGATTCTCGGCATTGGGCTTGCGCTACTGGTCGCCTTCTTCGGAAACAACTGGTCATTCCGTATTCGCCAGCATTTTGGAGAGGGGAAGAAGCAGGCGAAGGTAACGCGATCTACGATCGACTTCCGCGCTTTGAAGCAAGCCAACGCGACGATTGATCGAATGAACCAGTATTTCGAGAGGGGTCAAGGTTCCAGCGACATGCCACGGGGAGTTCTTGGTGACTATCCGAGTGGCAGGATGCTGGACTTCAAGGAAAGGTCAGTGCAGAAGGCGTGGCTGGCTCTGAGCGTAGAAATCAAGGCGCTCTGCGAACGCTATCAGAGCAGACCTGGAAGCCGGCCAGAGGACGTGAGAGAATTGGATGCCTACAAGGCCAAGAGGGATGAATTCCTGCGGGTCGTCAACAAATCCTACGCCTAACGGATCATTCTCGTTGATTGGTCTTCGATTTTACGAAGCGAAAACAGATCAACGCCACCAGAAGCATGAACAGGTAGCCTGTCCAATCCGCGGCCCGAACCGCAAAATCGTAGTTCTCCCAGGGAGACTTGTAGATGTGATTCAGTACTACGCTTTCGAGAGTGTCTTTAAGCTCCTTCAACGCTGTGGGAATGAGCCAAAAGAGAATTGCGAGAACAACTAGTTGATAGTTTTTCATGATGGTGGTTAGCGAATAATCTTCACGTCGAGATACTGCGCGCCGTGCTCTAGCGCGGCTGCCTGGTCATCACCGAGCCAAAAATCCAAATCTGTCAGGTGGTCTGTGGTGCCGATCACCTCGTAAGTCTTGCCGAACGCCGGAACGAAAACTGCTTTCGCCTTTCCGAACCTGACATTAAGCGCCACCTTGCTGCCCCTTGGTTTACCGGCGTTCGCACGGCACCAAACGGTTTTACACTCGACGCTAGAGAATGCGGTGCTTTTGACGGTCACGAGATCGCCAGGGCGCTCCACAGGGGTCGTTTTAGCCTCCCGACGTTCGATTTCAGGCGCTTCTGTGGCTTCTCCGGCGCAAACCACGTCTCGCAATCCGCAGGGGTCAAATAGGGCCTTCTGTGACGTTGCGGAAATGGGGTTGTCGGGCAGGACTGGCTGGGCCTCGGCTTTGTAGACAAGGACGTAGCCGTAAACCGCCAGCAGTAGCAGAGTGGCGACGGCTGTCGCGCCGAGGATAGATTGTTTGATGTTCATTTTGATTTTGATCTAACGGATAAGAGGGTGAGTTGCGCGGGCTTGGGTTCCTCCGGCCTGGCTGCCCGCAAGACAGGTTCGGTCCCTTTCGTTTTCTGAAGCTCTTGAAACACCTGCGAAAGTTGACTCTGGGTGATGAGGGCGTAGACGGCATAGCTCTTGCCGTTATGCCGACACATAACCTTCTTGCCGTTTTCGTCGTACAGATTGGTAACGGGGAGTCCGGCCTCCTTTGCTTCATGAAAACCCCGCATAGGTGCCGTGTCCATTTCTCGCCAAATGTCGTAGGTGCAACTAGGGTTTTTTTGGCAGAGGAGTTGGTAGAGGTGTTCGGCGCGGTTCATCAGCCCAGCGAGTTAGTGCGATCAGCTTGGCTCACGAGCTGAGAAGATCGAGAACAATCATTACGACGACTACGATGAGGATGATTCCGAGGATGTTCATGGGGGTCAGGTGGCCACCTTCCCGCCGCGCTTAAACCCGATTGGGCGACGCGAGCGGGAGAGTGGGTTAGGTGTTAATTATCGAACTACGAGTTCTTCCTTTTGATAGACGCGGACTCCAGCAATTTCACGGGCTCCAGCCTGGATCGCCGAGCGGATCGCCTTGTCGTCAATGACGAGGTATTGCCGAGGAACAAGTGCCGAGTCGGTGATCTCGAACGCCCAGACCTTGCGAGTGGCTACATTTCCGACCTTGGTTGGGAGTTGAGTGACGACCGGCGCTATAATCTTCGGGGCTTCGACGCCTTCCTTTTCGGCCTTCTTGTTCAATCTCTCTTGCTGTTGCTCAGCTAGGCGGTTGAGTCGCTCCTGCTCCTTCCGTGCGATCTCAGCCTGGACGCTACGGTATTCACTGAGCTTCCCTCTGATGAGCGTGTCTGCGGATACCAGCGGGGCAGCCAGTTCTTTGAACAGGTCGTTGATTTTCTTGACCTGATCGTTCAACGGCTTTACGAAGAATTGTCGGCGCTCCTCGATGCTCTTCTTTGTATCAGCAATGCTCTTCAGGACGACGGAGGCACCCTCAATATCCGCATCTGAGGCAATCGCGATGTTAGTGGCGGTCTGCACGACAGTGCCGGCTTGTTGCTGTACTTCTTGAATCTCTTTGGAATGTTCATCAATCATGGTGGTGTGCAAGTAACCGATTAGAACCGAAGTGCTTCGCCTGTTTCATCATCGAAGGCTGGGTCGTCTTGATGTCGCCGATGCGGGTCATTCCGCTGGACTCCCGCACCGCGCCCGTGCTCTTGGGGTTGTCGGCTGCCTCAGCCTGACGAGGCAGGTCATACCAGCGTTTGATTGCCGTGTAGAGCGACCAGGAGAGGTTGCGGCCCTCAGCCCATGCTTTGAGTTGGTTGAGCGTCCAGCAGGCCCGTTCCACGTCGCCTTTGCAAAGGGTCAACAGGTTACGCGCTGGGCGGACATATTGAGCGTAGACGACGCCCGCTGCTTCCGCGTCCCATTTCGTGTCCCAGCCTTTCAGAGCGAAGAAGTGATTGACGACGGCCTCGATGTCGGTTGGGTGGCGGGGCATGGCTACTGGAGCTTGGCTTTCACCAGGTCAATGAACTTCTCGACTGTGCGTGCGTAATAGCTCTCAAAGGGCTCCGGCACCTTCTGCTGCTCGTGAAGGACGTACAGGCAGGCGCGAAGACGTTGCGAGGGGCTTTTGTCGCCCTTGAACTCTGGCTTGATGTCCGGCACGTCCAGCACTTCAGGGTCAGTAGTGCCTTTCTCGCTCGGCTTGAATGCTGCGGTGACGTACTCGTCCAACAGGTCAACAATCTGCGCTTTCTGCGAATCAACCAGAGTGTCCTTATCCTGAGTCTCGAAGGTGATGACAAAGGACTTGTCCCGCGTCGTGCCGATCTTGGTGACGATTCCTGGAAGGGTCAACATGGCTATAAGGGGATTTCGTCTACATTGATCTCGCTCTCCTGACCATCCTCGACCACTTTCTTCGGCTCGGGCAAGGCCTGTGATGTCCCAAACGGGTCCAGTCCTTGGAATAGCCGCTCAAGCGCCAGAGTGTCCTTGATCTTGTCCCACACAGCGAGGGCTTCTGCAACCAGTGGCTTGGGTGGTTGCGCCTTGATGAGGTATTCGGTCTCCTTGCCTTCACCGACACGCGAGACAACGAGGTCATAGTTGCGAGGGTCGCCCCATTCGGTGTCCCGGGCGTAGCTGTCCAGAGACTTGATTACCGTGATTTGGGGGATTTCGAGGATTTGGACTGCCGCGTCCTTGTAGTTCCAGACAGCGAGCACCCAGAAGTGCTTGATGGGGTTCTTCTCGTCGAGGTCAATCTCTCCGGACGCAAACGTTTCACCAAGGCGCTTGCGAATTGGTTTTTTTTGCTGTTTTCCGGCAGCGTCGGTCGTTGTCTTCCATCCCAGGTTTCCGATGATGGGACTGGAGAGAATGCGGAAGCGGTTGTCGCCGACTTTGAATTTCATGTACTTACTAGACGATTCGGGGACTTGGTAGTTGCTTGGGATGAAGTCAGACATGATGGTAAAAGTGAATGATTATTCTGTTGGATCGTGAGGTGCTGTTAGACAACGTTCGCAGTTGTCGCATTCTCGGTCGCACCATCCGCCGCACGCTGTGCAGTGAATGCCGCCAGTAAGGCCGATGGCCGAAAGCTGAAGTGAGCGGGTGACGGCGTTGAGGTTCGCGAGGATGGGCTCCCAGGCAACGGCGGCTTCGGCGGAGCTTGCTGGATTCATTGCAAATCACCCCCAATCCAGGGCGTAGTTTTGGTTTCCCACAATTCGTCGTGGGAGTTGCGCTCGATCAGCCGTGTAATGAGGGCCGCAGCGATGTCTACGTCAATGAAGGCGACTTCAATGATCGTTGACGCGTTGACCTTGGTGAGGTACTGGGGGGTGAACTCCGGCAAGGCGTCTACGTCTACTCCGCCCCTGGCGAGCAGGTCGAGCAGGTATCGCCACTGATGGGGACTGATGAGGCTTGTGCGGTGGGCGCTCATCGGGAGCGGGGATCAAGGTGGTCAGTAGCGACGTCGAAAAAGTAGCGGACAGCCTCAGACTCTGATTTGAACTTCCGACGGGCGACAAGACTGCGGAGAAGGCGGTCTTGGTACTTGGCGAGCAGGAGGGTCTTTCTGATGTATTTCTTGGTGGTCATGCGCTGGGGATAAGTGATAAGGTAATAACAGTTTAGCGCATCGGCGTAGGTACGTCAAGGCGTACCTTATCCACAGGGCAGGGAAGGCAAGCGAAATGACGACGAATCGTCACTAGCGACGGATTTTCGTCGCGTCCACGAGGGCGAGGGTGCGGCGAGGAAACGTACGGAAGTGAAGGCCGTGCCCGATGACCGTTGGGGACGCGATTCAAGGCGTCCAAGCCTGACCGTACAGAGGAACCCCCGCCAACTCCGCAATCGTAGCTGGGGAATTGACATTGCTGTTTCTGGCCGCGCTGTTGAACTGGTGCGTCAGCGTCAGGAACGATCCCGCGTCCGGGTCCGCCGGATCGTCGTCCACCACGAAGTACACCTCGCATACGATCACGTCGCTATCCAGAGGCGAGGCGGAACCCACCGTCGTCAACGTGTACGCCTTCTGCGCCGCCTGGGTGATCTGGACGGACATGGTGGACCCGATGAAAGCCCGAAAGGCGTCAGTCTGGCCGTTCCAGACAAAAAGCCTGGCGTAGATGTAGGGAATGATGGCGACCGGAAGGATGTTCAAACCGGCCCACAAGGTGAGCGTCCACGTCTGCGAGGCGATGGTTTGAGTCGCCAAAGCCGGGGTAACGAAACCCGTTCCCTTGAGCGAATGAAGGTCAGGGTCAGTCCCCATGAGGTGGCTTTTCGCGAGACTGGCGGCGCTTCCGGTATTCGCGGCCAAGAGCATCGTCTTCGCGGCGACGTACGAACCCTCCCAAGCGGTGGGAGGGGTATCGACCATGTCTTCGGGCTTCGGATCGACGGCGTTGACGCTCTTGAAGAAATACTGCGAGGCCATGGCCTAAGCCAGTTGGGCTTCGGTGAACTCGCGTCCGACGTAGATTTTCAGGCGAGCTGCTTGAGCTGCCGCAGCCAGCTCCGCCTTGTAGACGGTGATGAGCGCGAGTCCGGATTCTTTCAGTTGGGGGAGGCTGGCTGGCTGTTGGATCTCGACAGAACGAGCAAGCTCCACAGCACCGTCGATGATCGTACATTTGACGATCAGGATGGTGCGGTCGAGGGTGATGCGGTCGATGCGAAGTTTAATCATATGGGTTCGTTGTCATAGCCGATGACCACGTTGATTGACGGAGAGGCGGTGGTGATGTCCAGAAACAAGGCGACATTCTCGGCCAGAGGAATATTACAGTTCACCAGATTGGACGAACCCATTCCTCCAGCTTTCGCCAGGTAAATCGGAAAGCGAATAGTGCCGCTGGCGTTCGTATCCCGCAGGATGACCTCCTGATCGGTCGCGGCGCGGTTGTTCACAAAGATGAACTTAATGAGGTACCGTCGGCCAACGCCAGGAGCGGAAGAGACTGTTGCGTCCGCCGTAAGTGCGGTCACTGCGTAGACATTCTCCGGCTTGGAGAATGCCTTCGTGAGCATGTCAGTTGGGCTGGGCATGAGGCGTTACTTCGTAAGCCCGCCGGCGCTCTGCCTTGAGTAGTTCTTATCTCCCATGGGGGTAAAAGTAAATTACTGATCTTATTTGCCGCACTGGTCGTAGAACGCCGCCGGTCTCACAGGACGCCTTTCAGGAGCGGCAGGGGGTCCTTCCAGCCGAAGAAGCCGTTGTTGTACGCGATGATGCTGCCCCCTCGGTCATAGTCGCGAAAGGCAATGTGCAGGTGCGGGCCGCTCGAATCCCCCGTGCTGTCCATCTCGGCAATCCGTGTGCCGCTGTCTACCCACTTACCGTCCAGCGAGAGTTTTCGATTCTGAAGGTGGGCGTATACCCAGCGACGATAGCCACCGTCGTTGTAGCCGCCGACGTCGAGAAAGATCGCCCGGCCATATCCGTAAAACACTTTGCGAGGGAAAGGGAAGGCCACCCACTTCTCGTAGGTCTTTATGTGTAGAAATCCAGGCTCTACTGCAAGAACCGGAGCGCCTGAACGGGCCGGAAAGGCCTTGTCCACCATGTCCAGTCCATTGTGGCCGGCCAAGCCGTACTTCTTGTAATACTCAGGACGCGCGCCGAACTTCTGGGTGATGAAAGGGTTGGCGATGGGTTTGTGGATCATGGACGTTATTGTTTAGGCGGGAATAATCGGTTGCTGAGGAAAGGTCCAAAGAGAGGAACCTGGCCGACGAGGGCTCGCTTGTTTCCCTGGTTGAGCGTGCCTGTGAGGGCTTTATACCCCGCCTGGGCGTTGCGGGTCAAAAGCGCGACCGAGGGGCCGAGGAGGAACTCGGAAGGGTTGTATTTGAGCGATTGGACGGTGTCTGTCAGAAGACCGAGGCCGCCAACATAGGTCAGGTCCTCGAAATACCTTGCGAGCCCCTTCGTCTTGCGAGTCCTGCCCTGAAGAACCGCACGAATGTCGCCAAGAGCTTCACCCGTCAGAGGGTACACCGTAGCCAGCAAGCCGATGTTACGGATTGCCCGACCTGAATTACCGGCGCGAAGCTGATCGAGGGTCTGCTTCGCCAGGAAGCGGCCCTGCTGGTAAGAAAATGTCTTGAACTGGGACAGGTTCTGGCCCAGAGCGCTCTTGGTGAACGAGGCGGGAAGATCCACCGGTCGGCTGCGGAATTGCGTCCTATCCACGAAGACTTTGACGCCGCGCAGCAGGTCGTTGTGAGTCAGACCGGCGTTCTTCAGAATGTCGGCCGGATTGAGCTCAAGGGCGGAAAGTTCACGGGTGGCCAAGTTATCCGTGGGGTTCGCGACGAGACGCTTGGCGAGCTTCTGAACGTAGGACCAGCCGGTATTGGCCGAGGTGATACGGTTGAATCGCTCGGAAGCCGTGAATCCAATGCCGCGCATGTATTTGGCCGTGAGGCCACTATCGCCCCCGGCGGCTTTCTGGACTTGACGCAGCGATGACTCCGCGATGGCCCCGGACTCGATAGCGAGATCCTTTCCCACTGAGCCAAGGCCTCGAACCAATCCTTTGACGAATGAAGACGCATCGGACGCGAGAACCGTATTCACGTTCTGGCCGAGGTTCGTGATGGCGGACAGTGGACTGAGTCTGAAGGTCGAAATCCTGCGGCCCGTACTGAGAAGGTTGTCTACTGCCGCGTCGCCAAGCTCGTTTGCCCCGCGGGCGGTCTTGACGAGCAGACGAGCGGCTGCTTGAGCATCCGGAGTCTTGATGGAGCCCAGCAGTTGATCCACGTGCTCCAGGTTGGGACCGAGGACTTCGGCTTCCGCAAGTCGTCGTTCCACGTTGGCAACGTAGCGGGGGATGACCCGTTGCGGGTTCGGGTCAAAGAAGGGGAAGTCCAGTTCGCGGGCACGCTCCAGGTTGCCGTAACGCTGCTGGCGCGAGTTGCGGAAGAACCGCAGAATCTTCCCTTTGGCCTGCGTGAGGTTCTTCGCCTGACCCTCAGCCACGAGCTTGTGAGCAAAGAAGTCTTTGTTGCCTTTGCCGTTCGTCTCAACGATGGAAATGTAGCTGTCGAGGCCCTGCGTTGCCTCCTGCGGTGAACTGAAACGTCCCGACCTGACGCTGTTGGCCAGCACTTCGTCACGGATCTGGCCCTTCTTCAAAAGGTCAACGGGGGGTGTGTTCTGTGGAAAATAGTTAGGCTTTGCTTCCGGAAAGTCGAAGGTCTTTCCTCTCGACGTGCGTACCTGAACTCCAAATTCCCGAGCCCGGCCGGGTACGCTTGTGCGGTAGGCGTCGATCACGTCAAAGCTGCCCCTGACGTTGGGGGGCAACTGGTCAACGGGAAGAAGACCACGGAGAGCGTCACCGAGATGCTGACTCTCTTCAGCCGTGAGGCTTTTGATACCCGCATCCTGTAGGGTTTTCGTAACCTTGCCGGTGTTCACCAGACCGACCGTGTCCGCCTCTTTGAAGCGCTGAATGATCTCCCCGCCTTGTTGCCCCAGAGATTCCAGCCTCGACTCAACGCTGCGAATGGGGTTATTGAACCTACCGGGGTTTGCGGGAGTCGTTGCCACGGCGGGAAGTTCACGAGGCTTGAGAAGGTCGAACAGAAGCGCCGGTTCTTTAGCGGCCTTGGCAATCACCGACGAAATCTCAGGAGCAAGCGCCTTCGTGCTTCCGGCCAGACGTTGTCCAGCGGCGCTGATGCCCGCGCCCATGTCGGCGGGTAGGGCTGCCTCAAACTGACCGACGGCGCCGAGCATACTCCGTGCCCACGTGGAAATTCCTTGAGTGACCGACTTCGGAGCATTCGGCGGTAACGCTGCCAGAAGCCGGGCCTCTGCTTCGGGGATGGTCGTCACGCCCTTGAGTGAGGCATTTCGGACGAGCGGAGCAAGGTCAGGGGCCTCATGAGCCACCTGGTCGGCCGCCTGGGTACGAAATGATTTGAGAAACGTCGGACTGAGAACGGACTGTCCCTCTTTTTTCACGAGATCGACTGGGGGTTTACCTTGACCGATGCCAAGCGCCGCCTCGCCAATCGTGGGGACGGTCTTTGATGCGCGACCAAGTTGGGAGCCGAACCCGAGAGCTGCATTGAGCGGATCGCCCAGCGTTTCAGCTAGCTGGGAACCGACGGCGACGACTGGACCCAAGAACGAGGGGGCATTCCCCTTGGCTTCCTGTTGGGCTTGGATGTTGGTGGCTTCCTCAGCAAGGCCGGGGGCTGACGGCAAACCCCGCTCATCGGTCTTCAGTGGCTCCCTGACGAACGCAGCGGCCTCCTGACGTAACTTTGGACTCGCCCCAGTGATCGGAGTCGCGAGAAGCGTCCCAAGGAGTCGTATGGCCGCCTGACCAGCTCCAGTGATGCCAGTCAGGAATTGGCCCGGGATCTTGGCGGCGCCTTTGCGGTGAAGAAAGGAGACGAGAGGATTCTCGCGTCGATCGATGGAAATAGGGATGTCGGTCGAAGGTGGCGAGACGGGAGCGGTGGGAACAAGGTCGGCAAAACCGACACCGCCGGTACTCGGCGGCTTTGCGGAAGGACGACTACCGCCCTTGGAAACAAGATCGGAGAATGAAACGGCCATTTGGAAAGCGTTGATTACTGGCCGAAGAGTCTCTGCAGCCAGGTTTTATTCTGAGTCGCGAACTTCTTAGCAATGCTAGCGGGGTCGGTCCCAGTCTTGATTGCAGTGATCTGGCCGACCCGACCAACGTCCTGGGAGTTTTGTGACGGGGCAAGCACACTGGTCAAATCCTTGCCTGTGGATGCAGAGTACTGCTCGGCCGTCATGGGTGTGCGACCTGGGCCGAAGAAGTTTAGGCCGCTGCTCTGACCAGGGGTGGTGACAAAGCCCGCCCCTGTAAGGCCAGCGTCAATGACGGTGCGCTGCTTCGGGTACACTCCGTACAATCGTGCAGCGACGGCTGAAGAGTCCGCACCCTGGTCGATGGCTTGCCGGGCGGCGGCAAGACTTTCCTCGAAGCCTGTTGGGGCATCGCCGGAACCAGACTTCTGGTAACGGCCGGCAATCTCCAACTTCTTCTCGTAGTCCGTCAGACCCTCCTGGCGGCGCTTCTGATACAGGTTCTCAGCCGATACGTCACCGATGAGTGCCCGAGCGCGAGTCAGCTTGTCGTTGTAGGACTTTTCCTTGCCGGTGAGGGCAGTAGTGGCGTCTTCCACACCGAAACGGGACGCCTGAACGCCTTTGTCCCAAATGTTCCCCACGGCACTGGTCACACGGGAAAGGTAATCCCTGCCGCCCTGCATCCGCCCTGAAACGAGGGAGAGTATGTTCGACGGGTCCACGTAGTCTGGGCTGTTGGGATCGACACTGCCCGCGTAGGTCTTTTCGAGGTCAGCGCGAGTGGCATTGACGTCAGGAGCGACCGTACCTGCAAACGTCTGGGCCTTCTGCGGAATGTCGAATCCGGCCAGGTACTTCGCACGATAACCGCCGGTCGCCTTATCAAGGGCTCCACGGGCATCCGTCACTCCGAATTGGTCTGGGGAAACGATCTGCCCTTCAAGCGCCAGAGCACGTCGAAGCTGGTTCGGGTCAATGTTCACGTCGAACGAGCCTGATGCCGGGGGACGAATAACTTTCGGAAGTGCTTTGACGGTGGTTTTTGCCATCGGGGTAGGGGTTAGAAAGAGAATTCGTAGAGGTTGTTCGGGTCGGACGTGTAGCCCGCGAGCGCGGCCGAGCGGGACTGTTTGTTCTGCAGGAGCCTGCGACGGCGCTCCTCAGCGGTATCAGCAGTGAACCGGGTGGAAGCAAGGGTTGCGTCCTCGGCGCCCTGGTCATACGGCGTAAGCTGCCTCGCGGTGAATTGGTCGGCAAGCTGACCCGAGGCCCCGCCGGCAGCGAGCTGTTCCTGCGTCTGCCCAAGAGCGAGGGCACGGGACTGAGTGCGCCTTCGTTCCGCGATGGCAGCGTCCTCGCCAAATCGCGAGGATGACTGGTCGAGCGTTCGGTTGATCTCTCCTTCATTCGCCTGGTAGGTGGGATCAAACAGAGAGGAAAAGCGGGACGTGAGTTCACCACGATCAACGGGCTTCGGGGTGAGGCGTTCGATGAGCGCCTGGAGTTGATCCGACTCCGATGCTCCGGCGTCAGGGGAAGTCGTCGTTGTGGGCGTTGTCTGACCGGTAAAGGGCGAGGAGGAGCCCAAGACGAGGTTGGCAGAATCCTTGACGCTGCGCCCTGCAAACTTTGCAAGCTCCTGCCGAGTCGCGCCACGTCCGAACTTTTTTCGATAGAGCGCGTTGATGTAGCTCGCGTTGGCTATCGCGAGAGGATTTGCTGCGCTCAATTGTTGAGAGTCGATGGGCATGGTTAGGCAGGAGCTTG
>Ga0163152_10005924_pt1 | contig 14104 bp, 11 predicted proteins | sample OliLakLV19MP8IB2_FD_148635 | JGI IMG/M metagenome (GOLD analysis project Ga0163152, IMG submission 148635) | Freshwater microbial mat bacterial communities from Lake Vanda, McMurdo Dry Valleys, Antarctica - Oligotrophic Lake LV.19.MP8.IB-2 | ecosystem: Environmental > Aquatic > Freshwater >... | reverse complement strand
GCCCACCGAGATGAGGTCGGAAGTGGAAGTGCCGCCGCCGACGCTCATGCCGTTCTTGAGCTCGCCGGCTACGCTGGTGAAGGATTTCTTGCTGGCCACTGTGATGCGCTCATAGGCGACGCCGCCGCCGATCCCGTCCATGTCATAGCCCACGGAAGCCTCGAGGTGCTGGACTTTGCCGTAGGTTGCAGGAGCATCGACTTCCTTAGCGGTGGTGGCAGGATCATCACCTTTGACTTCTTTCGTCAGCTGGCTGCGGCCGTCGATGGAGTAAAACACGCCGACTCTGGCGCCCGAGATGGTGGCGTCAACCGAAGCGAGGATGGCCTTGCTGTTGGTGTTCACGGCCTTGTTATCGCCGTAAGAGTAGTTGATGGCAGGCTTGCTATCCTTAGAAACGGAAAGAGCGCTGGCCACACCGGCCTGCACCTTGAGGGTGTTGCCTTCGGAGATGTCGATGGTCTGGCCAACGATAACGCCGTCAGCGCCGCCAAAGCCATCGAGCGTGGTCGTCGCGTCGACGCCCCAGGCAGCGGGAGCGCCAAGGCGGTTGCGTCCGAAGCGCACGGAGGTCTTGGTGGGCAGATCAAGCCCTGCGTTCGCCTGGCGGACGCCAATGAGCTTATTGTTGTCGCGGCTCATCTCGAGTTCAAACTGAGCCTTTGCGATGCCTTCAGAAATTTTGAGACCGAAGCGTGTGATGTACTGCTGGAAGTCCGGTGCAGATTTGCGCTCGCTGTCGGCGAGGTTCACGATCCCCTGGAGGATACCGTAAGGAGTGATCGTCTTGATCACGGCGGCGGGAGCCACTGCCGCTGGAGCTGCCGCAGCTGGAGTCTCTGCAGCAGGTGATGCTGCGGGAGTCGCTGCGGGAGCCGCTTCCTGCGCGAACGCCGCGGACGAAATAAGTGCGGTGGCAAGGAAGACAGAAGACTTGAGTTTCACGCGAACCTCCAAAAAAACACGCTGGTAACACGAAGACGACTCGAAAGCTCAACGGAAACCTGATGCTTTCGTGCTGAAATCTCGATCTGGGCTTGAAACAGGCCGCAACTTAAACCCATGTTTTAGTGCCGTCAAGTGGAGCACGGCAGGATCTCTTGCTTTCCCTTTCTCGTTCGCACACAACACAAATTCACGATGGTGTTAACCCTAGAGGATTTCACGATGCTGCCACTACAGACGCGCGTGAGCGAAGTCGTCTTCAATGTCGCGCAGACGCATGCCGGACTGGAATTTTTTGCCTCGAAGTTCGGCATCGACGTTTTTCTCGTCACGGCGCAGGACGCTTTTCTGTCGGAGTACACGCCGCTGGTGAACAACCAACGCGCGGCTCTTTCTGCCTTCACAGGCTCTACGGGCGATGGCATTTACCGCACGCAAATGCTCCGCGAGCGCATCGGTGAGAAGGCCGCCTTTCAGCTTTTTGTCGATGGTCGCTACCATCTGCAGACCGATGTGGAATGCGACCCGGCCCTTGTGCGAACCGAAAAATTGTCGCTCGCCACGCCCGTGGAAAAAGCACTCGTCGACGCTCTCGCGGCACTCCCCGAGGGCCTCACCGTTGCGTTCGATGCGCGCCGCACATCGCTTGCGCGCGCGCGGCTCATCGAAGACATCTGCACTCGCCGCAGCGCGAAGCTCGTGTCACTCAAGGACGACGAACTGTCGCGTGCGCTCTCGCTTCCCGGTTGGAGCACCGATCGCGCCATCACGCCCGTGCGCGAAGAACTCACCGGTCGCAATCCTGCCCAGACGGTGCACACGCTGCTTGCCATGGCTCGGCGGGCGGCTGGCGGGGCCACCACGCCGTGCATCGCCTCATGCGCATCCGACGACGCTGCGTTCCTTCTCAACGCGCGTGGCTACCACATGCCTCACCAGGCGAGCTTTCTTGCCTACACCTTCGTCCTGCCAGGAAGGATTGTGCTGTTTCTTCCACATGGCGTGCATGCGTGCGAAGTCAACCTGCCAGCGAAATTTGAAACAAAGGACTCACACGGGAACGCGATCGACGCGCTCGCGCTCACCGTGGTGAGGAGTTCCCTCGAGGAACTTTCCGATGCGCTCTCACCGTTCCCCGTCTCTCACATCCTGTTCAACGACGGACAGATGAACGCGCTGCTCCCCGAATTTCTTTCGCGCGTCTGGCCCGAGGCAAAAGTCCTCGGCGGCTTTTCGGGTGTCGAGATCCTCCGCGCGCGAAAGACGCCCGAGGAACTCACGAGCTTCCGCGACAGCAACCTGCGCAGCAGCCGCGCCATCTCACGCACGCTCCGGTGGGTCAAGGAGAGCGTTCGCGCCCACGTCACATCGAACGCCGCACTTCCCTCCGAAGTGGACCTGAGCGCGAAGATCTCCGAAGAATATGGCCGTGAGGGTGCACTCGATCTTTCGTTCAACAGCATCGCCGGCAGCGGCCCGCATGGCGCCATCATCCACTACGGAACACCGGACGTCGGCACGAAACTCCTGCCTGGCGAAATGACGCTGCTCGACAGCGGCGCCTACTACGAGCCAGGCTTTGCCACGGACTGCACGCGCGTCGTTTACAACGGCGATGTGAAGACGCACGCCGGAGGAACACCGCAGGCGTGGCAGAAGGAGATCTACACCGTCACGCTGAAGGCATTCCTCAAAGGAATGCGCGCGGAATTTCCGCTCGCGGAATGCGGTCGCACCCTTGATCTCGACGTGCGATCCGTGTGCCGCGCCCACGGCTACGATTACGCGCACGGCACTGGCCACGGCGTCGGAATCCATGTTCACGAACCCGGAATACGCCTGGGCACTGCCTCCACCTACGCCATGACCGAGAATGCCTGCGTGAGCATGGAACCGGGCATCTACCTGCCTGGCAAAGGCGGCGTGCGCATCGAGAATGTCGTGCGCGTGGAGCCTCGCGATGAGCGGCTCGGCCTCTACGGCTTCGAGAATTTTATCTGGGTGGGCTTTGACTGGGATCTGGTGGATGTGACGCTGCTCGACGACACCGAAAAAAACTGGCTGCGCGCATACGAATCGCGCTGCCAGTCGCTCGGCACCCAGGTCACGGAATGCCCCCTCACGCACGCCTAGCGTTCACACGCCCGAATTGTCTGTGTCGTCAGGTTTCGTCGCCTGCGAATCCGCCGGGGTTGCAGGACTGTCCGGTGCGCCACCGCCCGCACGGAGGGTTTCCTCGAGCGCTGCGGCGCGTTTCTTTTCAATGATTCGAAGCGCGACGATAGACACTTCCATCATGGCATAAAGCGGCAACGACACGATGACCTGGCTCATCACATCGGGTGGAGAGATCACCGCGCCGATGATGAAGCTTCCGAGCAACACGGCACGCCGGTTTCTGGCGATGAGCGTGGAACTTACGATGCCCACCATTCCAAGCAGGCTCATGAGCACCGGCACTTCAAAGATGATGCCGAATATCATCACCATGGTGGACAGGCTGGAAAAGTAGTTGTCCACGGTGAGATGCACGTCGGCATACGGCGCGGCCCAGTCGAGCGTGTTCCCCAGGAACGAAGGCACGATGACAAAGAAGCCGAACGAGATGCCTGCGTAAAAAAGCACGATGCTCGAGAGCACCACCGGAAGGGCGATTTTCTTTTCGTGATCGTAGAGCGCGGGTGAAACGAACCGCCACAGCTCACGGATGATGAAGGGCGCTGCGCACACGAGCCCCACAACGAAACAGATCTTGAAGTTCATCAGGATGACTTCAAAGAGTCCGATGGCCATGAGCGCTGCGGACTTGCCCTTGGCGAGTTGGTACTCCTCAAATGGCATGCGCAGGAACTTCACCACGCGCTCCATAAAGATGAGCGCAAGGATGGTAAAGCCAAGGAAGTACGCGATGCTGAGCACCACGTGTTTACGCAGTTCCACCACGTGCGACACGATGGTCATCTCAGCGGCACGGTGACCGGCCATCTGCTCGCGACGGGCCTTGGCGGCCAACCCCTTGTTGAAGAAAGCGGTGACCGAATCGAGCAGCGGCTTCACGTTTACTTCGCCTCCAACCAGTTCTTTCCCTGGGACACGTCAACAAGCAGCGGGATGGAAAAGTCCACCGCACCCTGCATGGCCTCGCGGACCACGCGCGCCACGTCTTCGGCTTCCCCCTGCGGTCCTTCGAGCACGAGTTCGTCGTGCACTTGGAGAAGCAGGCGGGTTTCAAAACCGCCCTTTTTAAGAGCATCGTGAGCCCGGAGCATGCCGAGTTTCATGATATCAGCCGCAGTGCCCTGAATGGGAGAGTTGATGGCGACATTTTCCGCCGCACGCAATTCGCCCGGATTCATGCCTTCCCGGATGCGGATGGGGCGCCGTCTCCCGAAGGCCGTCTCAACGTAGCCCTTTTCGTGCGCCATCACCTTTTGACTGTCGAGATAGTCGCGTACGCGTGAGAAGTTCATGAAGTAACGCTCGATGAAAGTCTTCGCCTCGTTCTGCGAGATCTTTTGGTCGCGCGCGAGGCGTTGCGCGCCCATGCCATAGATGATGCCAAAGTTGATGGCCTTTGCGCTTGAACGCTCGTCCGAGGAGATGTCGGCCGGATCGCGGCCGAGCATCTTGGACGCGGTCTCTCGGTGGATGTCGGCCCCGCTGCGGAACGCCGCAAGCATGTTCGGATCGTTTGCAAGGTGTGCCATGACGCGCAGTTCGACCTGCGAGTAGTCGGCGGAGATGATTGTGCATCCGGGCGAGGCCGCACTGAACGCCTTGCGCACTTTTTTTCCGAGAGGAGTGCGGATGGGGATGTTCTGCAGGTTGGGATCGTTGCTGGAAAGGCGACCGGTGGCGGCACCAATCTGATTGAACTGCGTGTGGATGCGACCCGTGGACTGCTTGACGAGCTGTGGCAACGTGAGGATGTAGGTGCCAAGCAGCTTGGAGAGCTCGCGGTGCTCCTGCACGAGCGACACGACAGGATGCTGCACGAAATTCTCGAGCACCGAGGCATCGGTTTTGTAACCCAGTGAGGTGCGCGCGAGTTTGCCCTTGTAGCCGGTGGCTTCGTGGACCTTCAATTTTTCGAACAGTACGACGCCAAGCTGCTTGGGACTGCCAAGGTTGAAGGGCTCACCCGCCGCCGCATGCACCTGCCGCTCGAGCTCCTGGATGCGGTCCTGCACCTCCACGCCGAACTCGGCGAGATAGTCGCCGTCGATGTGCACGCCGGCACGCTCCATGTCGACGAGCACGCGCAGCAGCGGCATCTCCATTTCCCACATGAGAAACGGCAGCGCACCTTCGGCAAGCAAAGGCTCGTAGTGATTCCACAGACGCAAAGTGGCGTCCACGTCTTCCGCTGCGTACTCGGCGATGGTGGCAAGAGGCACATCAAGCATGGTGGAACGGCCGGTTCCTTTGCCGATGAGTTCCGCGGTGGATATTTTCTTCAGATTGAAGTGTTTGAGCGTCTGTGCGTCGAGACCATAAGTGCCACTGGCGCCCGGGTCGATGAGGAAAGCGGACACCATTGTGTCTGCGATGCGGCCCGGCCCGATTCCGACCTTTTTGTTGAGCAGTTGATGCACGTCGAACTTGAGGTTGTGACCGACCACCGTGGCCGTGCGTGTGGCAAGCACACGCGCGAGACCATCCCACACATCCGCTTGTGTGAAGGTTGCGTCACTGGAAAGTCCGGTGAGATCGCTTGCGCGCAGATGGGCTTCGTGAGCTGGAATGTAAATGCCCGTGCCTACAGAGAATGACAGACTCACACCGATGGGAATGTTCTCGAGGATGTCGAGGCCGGTTGTTTCCGTGTCGAGCGCGAAGATCTTGGTGTCAGGGTGCGCCACCTGCGCGAAGACCTCCTCTAGGCGTTCCTTTGTGAGGACGGTTTCGTAACGGCGCTCGCCCCAGGATGCGTAAGTGATTTCAGCACGCGCTGGCGGCGATTTGTCATCGCCGTTTTGCGTCGATTCTCCTGCGTCATTCATTCCCGACCCAGTGCCGGGAATCACCTCGCCGAAAAGGTCGAGCGCGCCACCGACAGCGGCATCTTTTTTGCCGGACTTTGGCACGTTCGGCCAAGCTTTGTTCTTGGCTCCGCCGCCATCAAGCCCGCGCAGCATCGACACCATCCGCATATCCGTGAGCGCCTGACGGACACCCGCGTGCGAGCAGAACGCGGCCCAGTCGTAGCGCAGGCTCTCGTCGTCCGTGCCTTCGAGCGGCACCTGGGTGTCGATGGTCACCAGATCCTTCGAGAGCAGCGCGAGCGCCTTGTGTTCCGCGAGCAGACCACGGATGCGCGGGTTTGGCACGCGCTCGAGGTTGTCGTAAATGGATTCGAGCGTGCCGAATTCGGCCACGAGTTTCGCAGCACCTTTTTCACCGATGCCTTTGACACCCGGCACGTTGTCCACTTTGTCGCCCATGATGGCGAGTACGTCGCGCACCTGTGAAGGCGGCACGCCGAAATAATCACGCACGGCGGGCTCGCCGATGAGCACATAATCATCGCGGTCTTGAGCGAAAAGATCCGCACGCGTTCATCCACGAGTTGCATGAAGTCCTTGTCGGACGAGACGATGTACACTTCCCCGCGCTTGGCGAATTCCACTGCAAGGGTGCCGAGAACGTCGTCGCCCTCAAATCCCGCTTTGGAAAAGCACGGGATACCGCACTGCTCAATGACGCGCTGAACGATAGGGATCTGCTGCGTGAGTTCGGGCGGTGGCGGGCTGCGCGTGCCCTTGTAGTCGGCAAATTTTTCGTGGCGAAACGTCTTCTCGCGTCTGTCCCAGGTGACGGCAAAATGCGTCGCACCCTGCTCCTTGAGCACCTTCTGCACGACCCGCAGGAATCCGTAAACGGCGCCGATGGGCTCACCCGCCTCGGAGGTGAGGCCCGCCTTTCCCATGGCGTAGAAGGATCGAAACAGCAGCGCCATTCCATCGATGAGGAACAGCTTGGGCAGGGGCGTGGACTCAGTGGACGCATCGAAATTCACAAGGCACCTCGGACTCAAAACGGACGGGCTATTGGCGAGTGGCCATGCCGGTGCACGCAAATTCGCTCAATTCCATTCCGAATGCAAAGCCCGCTCACACCCTGCCCCAACCGCCCGGTGAACAAAAATTTGCCTTCGGGCAGGCTCGACAGGGGCAATGCCCGGTGCAAAGATCTGTCAGAAAAACCAGCGAGGAAATTCAAATGAGACTCAAAAGGATCAGCCTGTTCCTTATCGTGAGCCTGTCGTGCGCAGGGCTGTCATGCCAGCCAAAGAATGAGGGCTCGAAGGCGTCGTCTGACAAGGAAACACGCAACGCCAACGCCAAAGGCATCTGGCGCGAAGAGCAGATTGCGGAAGTTGCCAAGGCTGCGGAAGGGCCCGCCACGCAGGCCGTGCTCTCTGTGGCGACCCAGAAGCTGAAGCTTGGTGATGAAAAGCTCATGTCTCCCGAAAGGCGTGAGCTTGTCATCGAGGTGCTTTACCGCATCGCCGCGACGCTGGAGGCCAACAAGTCTCTCATGCCCATGGAAGGCGAGAAGACCTGGCTCGAAGAACAACAGATCAAAAATGTCCTCAAACATCTCCCGGATCAAAAGCAATTCCAGGTTCCGGACGGGGCCGGGGGCGCAGTGCCGCTGGCTCTCAATTGGGAAAAAAAGTTGCTTGGGATCCTGGGTTCACCCCACGCCGACTTCCTGGCGGTCACCGACGAATGGATCAAAGAAATCCTCGGCAGACTTCAGGCTCGTGAAAAAGAGGGAGTCTTTCGAAATATCTCACTCAACGACCCGGGGACCGTGTCGGCGCCTGCGGGTTCACTCTCTCCGGCCGCAGCTACGGAGGAAGGACTGGCCAAGTACGCTCAGGTCATCGACCCTATCGACCCGCTGGAAAATACGAAATACGAGTTCGATCAGGCTGCAGTCCTCCTGAAGCAAAAAAACTCAAATGAGCCCCGTGCACTTCGAACCTATCGCAAGGATGCCCTCCTGTTGGAAATCCTGGGCGGCGGACGCGTGAAATCGGTCTTCGGCGGTCAGGGGCCAGACGAAGTGGCTGAAAAAGACAAAAAGACCATCGAGAATGCTCCGCGGACCTGCGCGACCACCATCCGTTCGCTCGGGAACTACACGTCCGCCATCGATCTCGAAAAACAGCCGAGACCTTACATCAGCCGCATGGCTGAAAAGAAGCGCCGGAATTTTACGGAATTGGGCAAGTTTGACGAGCAGCAGTTCTGCATTGGTCTTGTGGAACACTACGTCAACAGCCTGGCCCTCTGATGCGCAAAGCCTTCTGAAACAACATTCACGCGAAGAAAAAGGCGGCCGCTGGAGAGCGGCCGCCTTTTTTTACGAGCGTGTCTTAGCGAGCGACAGGAGCAAAGCCCTGGTCGATGGCGAGACGTTCGCTTGGCAGGCAAACGCGCTCAGCGGTCTGCTGCAGAACCTGGTCAGTGCTCGACGTCTCGTTCACTTCGTAGGTCTTCGTATTGGGATTGACGGTCACGTGGCACGCGCCCGAGTAGTTCGCGTCAGGGCGGAAGCCCTGCTCGACCACAGGCTCTGGCACTATAACAGGAGCAGGAGGAGGTGGAGCGACAACCACAACCTGTGCCTCTGGAAGGACGCTGACCCAACGGTCCGAAAGCTTGTAGAGTTTCGCACCAGGGCCCGTGGTGTCCGCGAATGCCGGAAGTGTCGTGGCGACGAGGCCGAACGCAGCAAAAGCCTTGAGTGCCTTAAGTGCGATTTTCATGGTGAGATTCCTTTCGTTGCATGGACGCGGGTCGGTGCCCCATGGCACCAGCCCGCACAATGCCTTTGCGCGCATCAAAATGCAACGCATAGACGTGACCACGGCCCAATTTACGTGCTTGGCGCGTCCTGTGCGGGTCCCTGGGCTGTGCTCTGTCCCTGTCCGACAGGTCGTAGCAACGGAAACAACACCGTGTCTTTGATGTTGTCGCAGCCGCACAGCACCATCGTCAGTCGGTCGATACCGATGCCCACACCGCAGATGGGAGGAAAGCCGTGCTCCATTGACGTGAGGTAATCCTCATCGAGGGGCATGGTCTCCTCATCGCCGGCATCGCGAGCCTGCATCTGATCTTCAAAGCGTTCGCGCTGGTCTACGGCATCCACCAGCTCCGAGTAGGCCTTCACGATCTCCACGCCCGCCACAAGAAACTGGAACATGTCGACATAATCGGGGCTGTCGGCGCTGCGGCGGGCGAGCGGGGCCATGTCGGCCGGATACTTCTGGATAAAACAGGGCTGCACAAGTTTGGGCCGCGTGACTTTCTTGTAGAGCACATCGACGGTGTTGGCCCAGTTCATCGTGCCATCGTCTTCGATGGAGATGTTTTTTTCTTTCATCGCGGCCAGCAGACGCTCGCGGGTGTTCTCCACGCGGATGTCGATGCCGCAGTCGGCCTTCAGCAGATCGCAGTAGTCATAAACGGGCCAGGTGCCGCCGAAGTCTATCTCATGGCCCTGCAGGGTCACCTTGGTTGTGCCGAACACCTTTTCGATGAGTCCCTGGAAGGTGTCAGCGATGAAGCCGCGCATGCGCTCGGCATTCCAGTACGCGGCATAGAACTCCAACATGGTGAAGTCCTGCAGGTGGGTGGCCGAGATGCCTTCGTTGCGAAAACAGCGCGCGAACTCATAGACCTTGTCGAATCCCGCACCGATGAGGCGCTTGAGGTAAGTCTCGGGAGCGATGCGCAGGACAACGTCGATGTCGAGCGCGTTGTGGTGCGAATGGAACGGGCGGGCGAGCGCGCCAGACTGAAGCGTCTGCAGCACCGGCGTCTCGACCTCCAGGAAACCAGCCGTCTCAAGCGCGCTGCGCAGGGCGCTCACAACTTGTATCCGCTTGCGGAAAACGGAGCGCGACTCGTCGTTCATGATGATGTCGAGATAGCGCTGGCGGTAGCGCGTCTCCACATCTTCAACGCCATGGAATTTGTCGGGAAGTGTGCGCAGGCATTTGTTGAGCAGAGCATAGGAGCCGACGCGCACCGTGAGTTCACCGGTTTTCGTGATGAACAGCTCGCCGCTCACGCCCACGAAATCGCCCACCGAAGCCTCTTCCACGAAACGCTCGAAGACACCCGGAGCCTCGGGATCCTTGCGCACGCAGATCTGGATTTTTCCGCTGAAGTCATAAATCTGCGCGAACAGGATTTTGCCCATGTTGCGCAGCAGCACGAGGCGCCCCGCGACCGCCACGCCTGTGGTTCCCTCGGGCAGAGCGAGCGCCTCAGCGGCAGTGTGTGTCTTCGGGTATGCGTCTGCGAAACGACCTTGTTCGCGAAACTCGAGGAACTTTGATTTCTTCAGGTCGAAAATCGCATCGGCCATGGCTTATGGACCTTCCGGAATTGGCGTTAGGAGCGCTTGTGCGTGCGTCTGTTTAGCACGGCCGCTTTCATCACCACAAGGACGCCGCCCACAAGGACGATGGCGCTTCCCACCGGCCAGTCGAACTCAAAGGCAAGCGCGAAACCCACCAGCGCCATGGCCATGCTCACCGCGACGGTGCGCAATGAAACGAACGAACGCGGGCCCGCGAGCACCGCGGGGATGGCGAGCAGCGCGGAGATCATCAGGCTGCCCACGGCAAACATTCCCGCAAGGACAACGAAGGTGGTGAGGACCGGAAAGAGACGTTCCACGAGGGTCACGCGAAAACCGGAAATGGCCGCGAATTCGGGATCGGAGCCCCAGGCGTCCCAGTCGTGCCGGAGTGCCGCAAGCGCAATGAGCGTGAAAAGCGCCACCACGCCAAGCGTCGCCACATCGGTCCATTCCAGCGTGAGGACGTCGCCGAACAGTATGGTGTGAAGATCGACACGCGTGCCACTGACCTTCGAGACCGCCACGACGCCCACCGCAAAGAACGACGTGAGCGTCACGACAGCGGCCGCATCGGGTGGAATCCGCAGCCGACGTTCGAGGAAATTCACCAGCACATTGCCGATGAAACCCGTGATGGCCGCGCCCACAACAAGCGACGCCCACAACGGAAGATCGAACGCCTGCGCGAAGAAGTACGCGCCGATGACTCCTGGAAACACGAGGTGAGCGAGGGTGTCGCCCACGTAGGCGCGCTGTTTGAGCACGACTGCGGGACTGAGCAGGCCGCACATGAGGCTCACGAGGAGCGTGCTCGAAAGAGCCACCTGAGTGAATGAGAGCGAAAGGTTTTCCCACAATGCGAAGTGTGGCCGCGAAAGAAATTCGCCAAGCGCTGTGAATGTCATGACGAAGACGACACGCAGCAGCTCGGCCTCAGCGCCTCCACCGTGACGGAACAAACCTCCGCGTTGTGCCCGCGGTGAAACGCGACGCGCGCGGAGAGGTGCCGCTCGAACGGCTCGAAATGGTGATCGACCATCACGACGCAAACGCCTCGGTGGTGGGCAAGGTCATGCATGTTGTCCATGAGCATCTTCTGGCAACAGGTGTCGAGCGATGCGAGCGGTTCGTCGAGGAAAAGAAGCTTGGGAAATGACGCGACGGCGCGGGCCACCATGGCGCGGGTCTTCTGCCCGCCCGAGAGTTCGTGGAAGCTCCGGTTCGCGTCGGTGTCGAGCTGCCACTGTGCAAGCAGTTCGTGGATGCGGTCGTCCTGCTCCTGCGTGCGTTGCCTGCTCGCCGGGCCGAAACCCTGACGGATGAAATCGCCAACGGACACATGGAAGAAGTGGTTCACCTTGTGGAACTGCGGAACGTAACCGAGTCCCTCGGAGATGGTGTGCACGCGCGCAGGCGCGGAGCCAAGCAATGTCACCGAGCCGCCGCGGGGAACCTGCAGGCCAAGCCACGTGCGAAGGAGAGTGGATTTTCCACAGCCATTGGGCCCCTGGATGGCGTACACCCCCGCCTCGCGGATCTCTCCGCTGAATGGGAGATTGAGCGCGTCGCGTCCGGCGTATCCGCACACAAGGCCGTTCCAGGTGACGTAGGGTTTCATACAAGCTTCGCCTTTTTGCGCCATCTACGGGCCTGGGGCCACCGAAAAGCCGACACTGCCGCGAAGTTCCGGGCGGCGCAAGCACAGGTTGGCGTCGGCGGCATCAGAGTTTTGCACTGCCTTTGCCGCCCTGAATATCGGCTCCCGACTGCTTCTCGCCAGAGAGCACCTGCACCTTGATCTTCTTTACGCGCGGAAAAAACTTGTCGAACGCGATGTCCACATTTGCGCCGCTGGGGGGTTTCTGGCAGGTCGCCTCGAACTCCGCGTGGGTCTCGCCATGGTCGCCGGCGTGCCCGGCCGCGCGCGGCTCGAGGCTTTTGTTTGTGAAAGTGCAGCCATACGCAGGATCCACGGCCACCATGGCGCCAAAATTGGTTTTGAGCTTTTCACAGCCCGCGTCGCGCTTTTTCTTGTCGGCGTCAGTTTTGGCTTCGTATTCGAAACCGTAAATGCTCTCCGCTGGAACCTCCAGCCTGGCCGTGAGCTTCGTGCCCTCAACCACAAGACTGAGTTCTGCGTGACCATGTTCGTGCGCGTGATGGCCTTTGTGCTTGGTTTTTCCGGCTGCGAAGGCGCAGGTCGAAAAAACCAGGGACACGCCGGCAAACCCTGCGAGGACGGTGGAGTTCAGACGTGGGTGGTTCATTGTGGCCATGGCTCCTTGGTATTTCGATTTCAACAATCACAAACATTTCGCAGGCCTTGGACACACTCACTTCAATGCGGAAATGATTGTGTCCATGTTCTTGTGCCACAAGGAGATCGTGGTTTCGGCATCCGATCCTGCGCCCCCCAGGCCATCGGCATACAGAGTGCCCCCGATGCGAACGCCCGTTTCTCGTGAGACGCTTTGCATCAGACGCGGTGGCACCGAGGCTTCAAGGAAGACGGCCTTCACTCGACGCTTGCGCACAGCCTCCACTATGCGCCTCAACCGCGCGGGGGTCGGCGATGCCTCGGTGGATAGACCCTGCACCGAAAGCACGTCGAGCCCGAACGCGGCCCCGAAACTTCCAAACGCATCATGATCGGTGGCGAGCACGCGCTGCCCGGCGGGAAGAGTAGCGACCTTTGCCTTGAGCTCTTTTTCGGCGGCTGCGACTTTGGTGGAGAAGGATGCGAGGCAAGACTGGAACGACGACGCACGTGCGGGCGCGTAAGTTGCCAGACGCACGGCCAGACGCCCTGCCGCTTGCACGGTGAGAGCCGGTGAGTGCCAGATGTGCGGATCCACGTCGCCATGCCCACCATTGTGCTTGTGGCCGTGAGAATGGCTGTCTGAAGCCACCAGACGCCGCAGTGGAAGGCCCTCCGCCAGCTCAAAATACGGTGAAGCCTGTGCCGGCGCAGATGCCGCTGATGCGCCCGGGCGTTGCAGCCAGGTTTCAAATCCGCGGCTCACGAACACCACGAGTTTCGCCCGCGCTATCCGGCCGCGCGCTTCGGGCAGGAGCGTGAATGTGTGCGGATCGCGCTCGGGCTTCACCAGCACATCAAGCGGCAGTTCACCTCCTTCGCAGGAAAGCTCGCGCACGAGATCGGCAACGTAGGGAAGGGTAACGACGAGGTCGCCCTCCGCGGCTTTGGCGTGGCCGGGCGAAGGCAGGACGAAAAAGGCGAGCACCGCGGCGGACGCGCGAAACACAGGTGAAAGGCATAGAAACTTAGGCACGGACTCACATCCTTATCACGAGGCCATCGGCGAGCGAGTTGCGGTAGGCACGCCAGGCGGGAACGAATCCGACGACCAGCGAGAGCAGACTGACTGCGGCGAGCAGCACCCATTCGTAAGGTGACAGCATCTGCACCGGTAGCATGAGCCCGAATTCACGCGCAACGTAAGGACGCAGAGCCAGGAAAAGCGCGTACATAAGGCCGGTTCCGACCACGGCACCCATGGTCCCGAGCACCCATGACTCGGTCACCAGCAAAGTCACGAGCGTCCGCGGGTGCGCCCCCACGGCGCGCAGAATCGCCATCTCTCGGCGTCGCTCGTTCACAGCGGTGTAAAGCGTCACGAGCATTCCGAGCAGTCCGACCAAAACCACGAAACCGGAGACCACGCGGAGTGCGTCTTCACCATAGCTGATGGTGCGCCAGAGTTCGTCGAGAGCCACGCCCGGGATGATTGCCATGAGCGGTTCGTCGGCA
>Ga0163152_10005922_pt1 | contig 14105 bp, 15 predicted proteins | sample OliLakLV19MP8IB2_FD_148635 | JGI IMG/M metagenome (GOLD analysis project Ga0163152, IMG submission 148635) | Freshwater microbial mat bacterial communities from Lake Vanda, McMurdo Dry Valleys, Antarctica - Oligotrophic Lake LV.19.MP8.IB-2 | ecosystem: Environmental > Aquatic > Freshwater >... | reverse complement strand
ACTGCGATGGGAGTCTCTTCAAAGTTTTCACCGGCTGCACCGCGGGCCTCTTGACGATTGAGATCCAGTGCCTCCACGAGAGTGATTCGCAAGCTTTCGATCAATACTTCTCGGGTACGCTCTTGGCAGTTGACGCCCGGGACTTCTTCAATCCAACCAATCCACCATCCCTCATCCTGCTTAATAACCGCCGTATAGTTTTGTCCCATCACCTGACCTCTTTCCCACGTGACGCGCTTGCCGCGCATCCTGCTCTCGTGTATACATTCAGCTCGAAGCTGGTTACAGGGTACGGGCAATTATCCTACAATGTCAACGCACGATGTCTTATGATGCGCGCCGTCTGCCTGAAACATGTTCCCTTTGAAGGGCCCGGAGCCTTCGCAACGGCGCTGACCGCGCGAGGTGTGAGCCTGGAACGGTATCTCGTCCCACAAGACGGACTACCCCAAGATACGGGAGATCTCTTGATCGTGATGGGCGGGCCGATGTCGGTAAATGATTCCGATCCATGGATTGCCGAAGAGACGGAATTCATTCGATCCGCGATCCTGCTCGGCAAACCCGTCATTGGCGTGTGTCTTGGCAGCCAGTTCATGGCGAAATCGTTGGGTGCGACCATACGTTCGGGCAAGGCGCTAGAAATCGGCATGACGCCGGTCACGCTCACGGCTGAGGCAAAACAGGACCCTGTGTTCAGGACGCTGCCGGAGTCGTTCGAGGTTTTTGAATGGCATGGCGAAGTGTTCGACCTCCCCAAAAACTGTGTGCCCTTGGTCGGTTCCGACATCGCCCCCCTGCAAGCCTTCCGCTATGGCCCTCGGGCCTATGGGCTTCTGTTTCATGTGGAAATGGAAGAGACCGGCATTGAATCGTTGTCCCGCGAGTGTGCGTCGGACCTCACCAGTGCACGCCTGACTGCCCAACAGGTGAAAGCCGCGGCCCTTCCCCACCTTCCACAACTCCATCACATCGCCGATCGACTCATCGGCCATTTGCTTGATTCCACACGTTGATTACCGCCTCGTTCCTGAAGTAGCCTAGGGGCTCCGCCGCGCCCTCAATGCGGTTCATTCTAGAAAAGGAGCACTCTGCACCATGGCCGGTTTTCCAATTGAAGTCGCAACCAGAATTAAAACACTTCCCCCCTATCTGTTTGCCGCCATCGACAAGATGAAGCAGGCAGCGATTGCCAAGGGCGTCGATATCATCAACCTCGGCATCGGCGATCCGGATTTGCCGACGCCGGCTCCGATTATCGAAAGCCTGGCTCTGGCAGCCAAGAACCCCAAGCACCATCAATATCCCTCCTACGAAGGGATGCTGTCGTTCCGAACCGCGGTGGCAGACTGGTACACACGACGTTTCAACGTGACGCTGAATCCTGCCGATGAAGTGCTGACCCTGATCGGCTCGAAGGAAGGAATCGGGCACATTCACTTGGCGCTTGTCGATCCGGGCGATATCGTCCTGGTCCCGAGCCCCGGCTATCCGGTCTACCCCGTCGGCACCAGCTTCTGCGGCGGCGTCTCACACCTCATGCCGCTGACAAAGGCAAACGGTTTCTTGCCTGACTTGAACGCGATCCCCAAGGATGTGGCGAAAAAATCCAAGCTGATGTGGCTGAACTCGCCGAATAATCCCACGTCGGTCGTCATGACCAAAGACTACTTTAAGCGCGTGATCGAGTTTGCGCAGGAGAACCACGTGATCGTCTGCCACGATGCAGCCTACTCGGAAATTTATTACGACGGCACACCTCCTGTCAGCTTCATGGAAATCGATGGAGCCAAGGACGTCGGCGTGGAATTCCATTCACTCTCCAAGACCTACAACATGACGGGCTGGCGCATCGGCTTCGTCGTCGGCAACAAGGATGTTTTGGCCGCGCTGGGCAAGGTGAAGAGCCAGCTGGACTCCGGCGTATTCGAAGCAGTGCAGGCCGCAGGGATCACGGCACTGGGATTGGATGATTCTGTCACAGACAGCCTACGCAAAATCTATCAGGAACGGCGCGACACCCTGGTGCCTGGACTGAAGAGCCTGGGCCTTGAAGTCGATCCACCACCGGCTGCATTTTATATCTGGGTCACCGTGCCAAAGGGATACACCTCCGCCTCATTCACGGCACACTTGCTGGAAAAGGCCGGAATCGTGACGACCCCAGGCAACGGATTCGGAGCGCCGGGGGAAGGATATATCAGGATGACCGTCTGTACGTCGAAAGAGCGATTGGCGGAAGCGGTGGAGCGGATTAAGAAGGCTGGGTTCTAGAACCGTGAAACGTAAAAGGTGAAATGTGAAAGGTGAAGAACACAGAGATAGATCCGAACTCGTTTCACGTCTCACGTTTCACATCTAACGTGGCTTCTATGGAGACTGCCTACATCGGATTCGGCTCGAATGTCGGCAATCGGCTCGATTTCTGCGATCGGGCGGTGACGTTGCTGAGCTTGTTGCCACACTCGCACGTCACAGGAGTATCGTTGCTGTATGAGACCGAGCCCGTGAACGATCATGCCAGACCGGGTAGCGGCTGGTTCCTGAACGGGGTCGTGCAGCTTGAGACAGATGTCACGCCGAACAGCCTCTTGGCTATACTCCGTGAAATTGAACGTGCGCTCGGCCGGGATGAAGAGAATCGATCAGGTCCCAGAACCATCGATCTGGATATCTTGCTCTACGGCCAACGAGTTATCGACGAACAAGATCTCGTGGTGCCACATCCCCGCATGCACCATCGCCGGTTTGTCCTCATGCCGTTGAGTGAGCTCGATCCGCTCTTCGTGCATCCGGTACTCCAACGCACCATCAGCCAATTGCTCGCCGAGGCCGGAAAGCAACCGGAAGTTCGCCTGCTATTTCCCCAGCCCTCGACCCGCTATGGATCTCGCCCTGCTTGCGGCCCGCAGCCAGGCTTATGAAGATTATACGTGCGCTACCCTCTATGACTGCGTGGAGCGAACGACTACGCCGGGAAGGTATGACCATAGGATTCGTGCCCACCATGGGCGCGCTGCATGACGGCCATCGCTCCCTTATCCGAGCCGCACGATTACAATGCGATGCGCTCGTCGTGAGCATCTTCGTGAACCCGACACAGTTCAGCCCGACCGAGGATCTGGCCAAGTATCCAAGACCCATCGCGAAGGATCGTTCTCTCTGCCGCGCAGAAGGTGTGGATGTCTGTTTTGAACCGACCGCACAAGCTATGTACCCAGAAGGATTTCAAACAGTCATCACTGTACCGGCCATTACCAAACTGTGGGAGGGTGCATCGCGCCCCCACCACTTTGGCGGCGTCGCCGTCGTTGTCACGAAACTATTTGGAATGGTCAGGCCACACGTGGCTCTGTTTGGCCAAAAAGACTACCAGCAAGCTGCTGTCGTGAAGCAGTTGGTGAAGGACTTGAATCTCGGTGTGGCGATTCAGGTGCGCCCGACAGTCAGAGAGCGGGATGGGCTGGCCATGAGTTCGCGCAACGTGTATCTCAGCGCCAAAGAACGTCGGATTGCGCCCTTACTTTCTCAGGCACTCCAAATCGGTAAACGGATGATTGCGGATGGGATACGTGACGTGGCGGCGATCGAGCGAGCCATGCGGCAGACTCTCAAACAGGAACCCACCATTCAGGTTGAGTACCTGGCCGTCTGCGACCAGAACAGTCTAGAGCCTCTGCCCGTCATCACGACGCGCGCGGTCATCTTGGTCGCTGTGCGAATCGGGTCGATCCGCTTGATCGATAACATGCTGGTGAAAATTTCCAGTTGAAAGATCAGCGCTATGTCGCCCCCTGCTCAGCCACAATCGGTTCGATGCGAGCCGGCGAGTAGGTAGGCGGCTTCACCCATTTCCCATCTGCACGCTTATAGCCTCCAACCTTGCTCATGTTGGACCGATGCACTTCTCGAAAGACCGGATCCATATCGATGCCATAGGATACCGCCGCGCCATAGACGACATAGAGGAGGTCAGCCATTTCCTTCGCAATAGACGAAAGGTCTTCGGCCTCGAAAGCTTCTTTCAACTCATCGAATTCCTCTTGAATGAGTTTGACACGCAGTTCGCGCGTCTGTTTGTCGACGACCGTCGGAACTGAATTGACGACAATATCAAAGGTCCGATGAAACGCTTCAACCATCGCCTGTTCATCAACCATCAGAGACTCCTTATTCACTGTCATAGTGCAAGCCTTTGCGGGAGACCAATTCCACCGGATCCAACATGGGGATCTCTTTCTCCGACGAGACACCGAGTTCCTTGAACCGACGGGCGGCAGGCAAGATTCGCGTCTCGAGCGATCCGATCGCTTTATTGTAGGCCGAGACACTTTTCCCCAACGCCTGCCCAACGTCATTCAAATGCTCTGTCAGTACGGCCATTCGCTCGTACAGATCCTTTCCCAATCGCCCGGCTTCCTCCGCATGCTCGGTCAATCGCTCCTGCCGCCACCCGTAGGCGACCGCTCGTAAGAGTGCCATGAGCGTCGTGGGTGTCGCAAGAACCACGCTGCGAAGGAATCCATCTTCAATGAGTCGTGGGTCATGCTCCAGCGCCGCGCCAAGAAACTGTTCACCCGGAAGGAACAGCACGACAAACTCCGGAGCCTGCGCAAATTGATTCCAGTAGGCTTTCACGCTCAATTCATCCATCCGCGACCGCACTTGAGCGGCATGACGCCGCATGCCTTCAAGCCGTTGCTCGTCAGTCGCCGATTCATGCGCATCCAGATACCCTGCCAGTACGGTCTTGGCATCCACGATGATCTGCCGCCCACCCGGTAACTGGACGACCATGTCGGGACGGAGCCGGCTTCCATCGACTGTAATGGACTCCTGCTCGAAAAAATCGCAATGCGCGACCATGCCGGACAACTCGGCCACTCGTTTGAGCGTGATCTCACCCCACTGGCCGCGGATGGCGGGCGCACGGAGCGCCTTCACAAGGTTGCCGGTCTCAGACTGCAACCGCTGCTGTGACTCAGCCAGAAGCTTGAGATGCTGATCGAGGCCGCCATACGCCGATTGCCTCGATTGCTCGAGCTGCCGAAGCTGGTCATCGTATCGATGCAGCGATTCTTGAAGGGGCCTGACCAAACTATCGATCGCCTGTTGCCGCTGAGCGAGATCGCCCTTGGCCTCGGCTTGGAGCGTTTCGAATGAGCTGCGCGCCAGGCTCAGAAAGGCTTCGTTGTTCTGCTTGAGAGCTTCGCCGGAAAGCGCTTGAAACGTCTCTGCTAATTCCTGTCGGGCCTGGCCCAGCATGGTCTTTTGTTCGTTGAGATGAAGCACGGCCTCCGTGGCCTTGGTCTCCGCCACCGCACGGGCCCGAGAGGCTTCCGAAAGATCCTGCCTGACTCGATCAAGGTCGAGGCGATCCCTTTCAGCCCGTCGGCGCAATTCGTCTGCCAGCGACTCTGCCCGCTGCGCCCGTTCACCGATAGTCAGCAGTTCTGCCTGCATGCTCGCACGGAGGCGAGCCGCAACCCAAAACCCGACGATGAGTGCGCCGAGGAGACCTCCAACGAGAACTCCTGCACCAAAGACCATGCTGTCAATCATGGGTGACCGTCCACGTCATGTCGCCGACCCATATTCAACCAGGATGTTGGGTGTTGCAATGAAGAGAGAATAAAGCTTCCCGCAGCAGCCTACTCCGCCGAAGTAGCCGCTTCGGCTACGAAGGCTGGAAGCTGCGGGGTATCTTGCGAAATTCTCCGAAGCCATTACCCACCTTCGCCAAGGCTACGGAGGGTTCTCCTCGCCTTCATCCCCGTAGCAGCCTACTCCGCCGAAGCAGTCGCTTCGGCTGCGAAGGCCGGAAGCTACGGGGTATTCGGCGAAGGAGAATAATTTTGAAGAATACGTAAAGGTCCATGAAAGATCAAGGACCACAAGCCTACGAGCCCGCATTATTCATGAGGGTTCGTGACGAAACCGCTGAGACGCCAGGCGAGACGGGCGCGCGGAGCCGCGAAGGAGAGAAGCATACTTGAACAGTATGTTGACTGACTGAGCGGCGAGCCCGCCCGCCATTAGGCTTGTCGCTGCGGTGTATCGGCGGTTGCAGTGGAAGCCTTCGTGAATAATGCGGGCTAGGGAACGTCCTAGCTCCTCTTACGCGATCTCGACGGTATGATTGATGATGAGCGGTTGTCATGCCTGTTCACCGACACGGTTCATACTCCGGGGGAGACAGTGTGGAGAAACATAGAAAAACAGGACAACGGCTCAACCAGGGGTAAATTGTCCAAGAGCTGGGGTATTTGCCAGGTCATTGATATCGCGAAGGTTGCTACAACCATACACAACACAAGAGACGGTAATTCATTGTGGAGGTCGCTATGACGGACAGAAGACTACGAAGCTCTGACGGAGAAAAACCTGACGATCATCGGTGGAATGGCGTGCTTCTTGGGATGAGTGCCTGCGGGCGATGCGGCGGGCTCTTGACCAGAGATGAGGAGTTCAGCCTGTCCATTGATAGAAAGATGCCGTCGTTGCGCTGCATCCAGTGTGGCGAGTGGCTCGATGAAATCATCCTGCGGAACCGCGTGGTGTCCAGAAGGCAAGAGACACCGAACCGGCAACAGACCGTCCGGATGTGATCCTTCTCTTCATGAACGCTTACGGGTTAATGGAGAGGAAGCATGTGATCGTCTAGTGGTTTCTTCGACCAAGAATCATTGCCTATGCAACCAGTGTGGGATGGACGCGACAGTATAACCAATTAACTCATCAATAGGGGGAAACAGAATATGCAACCATCGAATAACTACGAATCAGGGAATCTGTCGGTTTTTATCACAGGAGCGTTGATCGGCGCGGGTGTCGCACTCCTCTTCGCGCCACAGTCGGGCGAGCAGATGCGGGGGCTTCTTCGCGACTATGCGGCACGCGCCAAAGATGAGCTCGATGACGTCGTCGACCAGGGCGCCGACGCGTTGGACAACACTATGGACCGCGGCCATGAGTTCGTCGAGAAGGGGAAGGATTCGTTGCGAGAGGCCGGTCGCCAGGTAAAAGATTTTGCCGAGGCGGGCAAACAGGCAGTCAATGAAACAAAGGATGGGCTGGCGTCGCAGCATCGCTAGGCGTCGATAGGCAACTGTCCCAACCGGAAAACTCATTTGTATCCATAGGAGGATTATTATGTACCGTTTATTCATGATCGGCATTCTCGGATTGAGTGCGATGAGTTTTACAGCCTGCGAATCTATGACCGGAAAAACCGCAGGCAGAACCATAGACGACGCCACGACGACTGCATCGATTCAAGGAAAGTTGACGAGTGACAAGGCGTCGAATTTTACGCGGATCAATGTGGATACCGAGCGGGGTGTTGTCACCCTGAACGGTGTGGTGCAGACCGTAGAGGAGAAGTCACGAGCGGAATCCCTCGCGCGTATGGTGGAGGGGGTCTCAAAAGTGAATAACAACCTCCAAATACAATCTCTGTCGTCAAATAATTGAATTGTGGTGAGGGGACTGATGGCGTCACATGTTGTCGGTCCGGCCCAGTCTGGGAGGAAGAAACAGAGGTCTTAAAACTTAGCACGGGCGAGGACTCTATCCTTCAATCAAGGAGGGGATGTCATGAAACCATTCCAATATTTAGGCGTGGCGCTGCTTCTCCTGGCGGGCTGTCAAGGCACGCCCACAGTAACAAGGAGTGGGGACGTCAAAGACATCATCGTCGGGGATAACCTTACGGCAGGAGAAGTAGCTGTCAGTCCCGGTGATGAAGTTCGGTGGGTCAACAAGAGGACCGCACCCGTGCGAATCGTCTTTATCGACCCTCTGTGGGACAAGCAGTTGTCATGCAAGAATAATTTCGGTGGGTTGATGACACCCAGCGACACAGCAAAACTCGGCACGAACGAAAGTGCCAGCGTCTGTTTCCGAGACCCCGGATATTACCGTTATACCGTCAGGATGGAATCCTCCAGGACGACCGGCGAGCTCAACGCTTCGGGAGTAGTCAAGGTTGGAGGGCATGGAGGCCGGGCCGCTGGTCAGCAAACCAGTGATCAAGACAGGGGTCGTACAAGTGGACAAAGCAGTGATCAAAACAATGATCAAGCTGGTGATCAAACCGGTAGTCCAAGAAAGACAACGTCGACCACCACCAGTACGACGACGACCACTGAGGAAATACGTGTTCCAACAAAGCCTCTTCAGTAAATGAATGCAACATATCGACATCTTTGACGATGGCGGCGATCTTCCACGGGCTGAAACGGTTGACTGTTCGATGGACATGGTTTCGTGTTTAGGGAAACTGAGAAGATAGATTCTTTCATGCGGCGATCCGTAAATATGGAACACACAGATGCCGGTAAAAAAGTTCGGTATGCGGTGGTGGGGTTGGGTCACATTGCGCAGGCGGCAGTGTTGCCGGCGTTCCGTCACGCACGCACCAACTCTCAGCTGAGCGCCCTCGTATCGGGAAGTCGAGTTACATTATCCAAGCTGTCCACCACGTACAAGGTGGAGCATTCCTATGATTACGATCGCTACGATGAGTGTTTGGAAAGCGGCGCAGTGGACGCGGTGTACCTGGCCCTCCCCAACCATCTCCATAAACGGTACGCCGGCGCGGCATTGCGAAAGGGTATTCATGTCCTTTGCGAAAAGCCATTGAGCCTGACGGTTTCGGACTGCAAAGCGATTATTCGCGCAGCGGAGGAAGGTGGAGCGAAACTTATGGTCGCGTATCGCCTCCACTTTGATGAGGCGAATCTGAATCTTATCAGCCTGGGGCAATCGGGCCGTCTAGGAGATCTGCGCATTGTGCATTCGCTATTTACCCAGCAGGTCCGTAAGGGAGATACGCGACTAGACCCGAAGGTCGGTGGAGGCCCCTTGCCCGATATCGGGATCTATTGCATCAATGCGGCTCGCTATCTGTATCAAGCGGAACCGCACGAAGTGGTCGCGATGCGACTGAAAAACAAAGACCCCCGATTTCGTCGCGTAGAAGAGATGGACGGAGCGCTTCTGCGATTCCCAGGGGACCGTCTGGCATCGTTTGTCTGCAGTTTTGGAGCGTCCGACCGTGCCGACATCGATGTCGTCGGAACCAAGGGGAGTGTGCGACTTGAATCCGCCTATGAATATTCAGTTGGAATGAAACAAGTCATCCGTATCGGTGGACGCACGGAGACACGACACTATCCGGTTCATGACCAATTTGCGCCACAGCTCCGCTATTTTTCGGATTGCATTCTTCGGAACCGGGAGCCCGAGCCGTCCGGCCTCGAGGGGCTGATCGACGTGACAATCATCGAAGCATTGCGACGGTCGGCGCGGACCGGACAGCCCGTGAGCGTACAAGTGGCGTCGAAAAAAACCCGTCCCTCCCTCGCACAGATGATGCGAATTCCGCCGCCCAAGGTGCCACCCCAGGTTCACGCTCCGTCACCGACACGTAAAGTCTGATGCGATGCTCATCGGAGTCACACCAGGATATGTTCTTCCTCGAATTACAGTGAGGTGACGATGCAACAGGCTCACGACACAGAACGATCGGGAATTGAGACAGTGCTAGGCGGACTCTTAAGAGATGTTCGCGCGCTCGTGCGCCAGGAAATGGCCTTGGCGCAACATGAGGTTCAGTACGAAATCGGCAAGATCATCAAATCAGTCCTGTGGTGTGGGATCGCTGCGGTGCTGGCACTGATCGGATTGTTCGCGGGCGCCGCGGTCTGTGTTCTGATCCTCTATGAGTATACAGGATTGCCTGCCTGGGCTTGTGCCGCAATAGTGAGCGCCGTTCTCCTGGGTGGGGCGTGGGGGCTCGCGGCGGCGGGATGGGGAGTGGCAAAGTCCGTTCATATCATCCCACTACGAACCGTCCGAACCCTGATGGACGACGCCAAGTGGATGGCGGAGTGGGTGCGCACGCGGTTTACGTAGATAACGCGCTCGGGCCTGCCACCCACCGCATTTGAGTAAGCCGATAGTCCCTCTACGATCATCTTGCTGGTTTTGAGCCGATGTCTAGACGACAGCTATTTACAGTGACCTTTCTGTTGGTGTTTCTTCTGCTCCTATGGCAACTAGGACTGATTCTCAGTCCGTTCTTCTCGCCGATTCTCTGGGCTGTGATCCTCGCGACCACGACATACCCTCTGTACATACGATTATTAGCTTGCGTGGGACAACACGGAAATGTGGCCGCCGGAATCATGACGGGTGGAGTACTGATCATGGCGGTGGCTCCTGCCGTATACGGCATGATCCTCGCCGGTCAGCAAGGGATGGAAGCGTATGCTCAAGCTTCAGAGTGGCTGAAGGGAGGACATCTGAAAGACATAGGCGTTGTGCTTGCCAAAATACCCGGGGTCGGAGGGCTGATCCAGGAATTGGCGGGCCGTCTCATTGTGAGCGGCAGCGGGCAAGTCGAGGACTCCCTCCTAGAAGGCGGGAAGGCCGTCAGTGGCTTTCTTCTTTCGCAAGGGGCGGATTTTGCCAGGAATGCATTGCTCCTCGCAACAAACTTTCTCATTATGCTCTTCACCTTGTTCTTCTTATTTCGCGACGGACCCCATATGTGGGATACAATCTTCCGGGCGATTCCCCTCGAAGAGGAGCACAAGACAAAGATCTTCGAACGTCTCAATACGACCTTGAAGGCTGTCGTGAGGGGCACGCTACTGACCGCCGTCGCACAGGGTGCGACGGCCGGGGTGACGTACTACTTATTGGGAGTGCCTTTTTCAGTATTTCTCGGTGCGTTGTCTGGGCTGCTTTCTCTGCTTCCCGTCGGCGGCACGGCGATAGTGTGGGCGCCAGTCGCATTATACCTATTGTTCAGCGGGGCGGTAGCCAAAGGCGTCATTCTCATCGGGGTCGGCCTCGGCCTGGTGGGCCTGATGGACAATCTACTGCAGCCCCTTCTCGTCGGCGGGAAAGCGCAGCTCCCGGTGCTTCCTCTATTCTTAGCCTCGTTGGGAGGCCTCGCGTACTTCGGATTTCTCGGTCTATTTCTCGGCCCCGTTCTCCTCGCCGTCGTCCTCGTCACGTTTGTGATCTATCAGGAAGAATATCAGCAACAAGGCAGCGGCATGATCATTGGCGCCACGAACGATCCCCACGAAGATCTGCGGTCCGCTCATAAATTGGCTGACAAGACAGTGTGACGCGGTGTGATCATCCGGGGGGCTGTCCGACATTGCCTTCGTGACAAGGCGAAGGAGACGTGGCCGGATACGAGACCTCTGATCGCCCAGTAGAACGGTCTATGCCAGAGAGGTTCTTACGAGGAAGGTCCCAAGAACTAGGGGAACTCCGAGTGGCGGAGCGGTCGGCCCCATGCAATCATCCGTGATGAGGATGAGAACGCCGTCACGGTATCGGAGACCGTCAGACGGAATCTCGGGAAGGAACTTCCCACGCCGTTGGACTGCGGCGAGGCCGTCGAACTACGAATCGAATACAAGGAGGACCTATGGCGAATCATGCACAGACGATCAGGACCAGAGCCACCTTCATCACATTAATGCTCCGTGAAGACCATCAGAAAGTCAAACAGCTGTTTGAACAATTTGACAACACGACGATGACAAAGAAACGGGAAATCGTGAGGGAAGCTCTCGCAATCCTGGAAGTCCATACCAGGCTCAAAGAGGAACTCATTTACCCTGCCTGGCGGGAACATATTCACGAGCAAGGCATGGATCTAATGGACGAAGCTCGCGAGACACTCCATGTCGTTCACGCGCTGATCAACACGCTCAAGAACCTGAACCCTGAGGATAAGCGATACGAGCCCATGTGTACGGCCCTAAGGGAGCAGGTCACACACCATATCAATGAGGAGGAGGAGAAGATGTTCCTCCTCGCAGAGCGGACCGACCTGGATTGGGAGCGACTAACGACACACGTGGTACAGCGACGTCAAAGCTTGGAGCAAAAACCGGTATGGCTGCTTGGGGCGCCCGTGATTGTCAAGGCGCGCGAGACAGTCTGTGCTACGCGTGCGGTTCTTTCAGGCCGATCAGGAGGCTGACGCGAGCGGCAGAGTTCGCACCGAGATGAGGAAAAGGAGGATAGATGGCGCCCATAAAAGAATACGCAATGAAACCAGGTGGAGCCTTTGTACGACAAGCAAGGGAGCAGGTAACCGAACAGGCCGAAGAATTGGCCGGCTCAATCAGTCCGACCCTGGACTCGGCGGCGCACACGATACAGGATACCCTGCGACGAACCCAAAATAGCGCTTGTGCTGCGATGGGACTGGTTGCGGACGGCCTCGACACCTCAACCGCGTATCTCAGTAATCGTGGAATGGTCGGTGTGGTCGAGGACGTGGCGACGATTATCCGTCGCCATCCGTTGAAGGTCCTGGCGCTCGGAGTCACAGTGGGATACCTGCTCTCTGGATCCCGGCGGCGGTGACGCCTGGTTCTCATGCCGAAATATACTGTGGGATCTGGCGGCGGAAGGATGATCCCCTCATTGACTTAAAGTTTTGGGACTAAGACAGAAAGGGAAATCATGGACAAAGGCGCGGATCGCATTGCCCAAGACATCAAAGATATCGTCCAGACCAGAATCGCAATTGCCGAAAAACTAGGAGCCATCGAGCAACATGTAGGATCTACGATGCAACATGCGAGGACTACAATGACTCAAGTTGCGGACAAAACGACCTCATCTGTGAATGAAACATTGCAGGCGACCAAAGAAGCCTTTGATCCACGCGTCCATGTCACACGCCACCCATGGGTGTTCGTAGGCGGGACCTTGATCCTCGGCTATGCGGTCGGCGCCCTCTACCGTCGTGGCTGGAGAATCGACGGAGTGGTCCCCTATTATCCGCGTGGCGCAAAGGGTGCGGCAGTGATGCCTCCGAGCGGCTCACCCTCGTCCGAACAGCAAGAGTCCGGAGTGTATTCCTTCTACCCTCATCGCGAAGCGGACAATGCGAGGAAGGAACAAGGCCGGTCCGATCAACTCACATTGTGGGCTGAGCTGGAACGAGTCCTCCAAGACGAACTCGGTGTCGTACGGAGCGGCTTCGTCCGATTCGGACGTGGTCTCCTCCACGAGATGCTCCGTCAAGCCGTACCGGCCCTCGTGCAGATACTCGCAGGCAACCGCCGAGAACGGACCTCTCAGTCCGGGCATGAGTCAATGCGTCGATGAAGCTCCCCGCAGCAGCCTACTCCGCCGAAGTAGCCACTTCGGCTACGAAGACCGGAAGCTGCGGTGTATCTTGTGAAATTCTCCGAAGCCACTCCCCCCTTCGCCAAGGCTACGGAGGGTTCTCCTCGCCTTCATCCCCGCAACCTACTCCGCCGAAGCAGTCGCTTCGGCTGCGAAGGCTGGAAGCTACGGGGTATTCGGCGAAGGAGAATAAGTTTCGTCTCTATACCGTGTCGCCTGCTTAAATTCGACGTCTGCCGGCGGCGTCATCACCGCTGCAATCACTTAGCCGCTGCCACGACTAGCGGCTCTCCGGTCCTCGCCCTCGGAACTTCACCCACGAGTTCATTTTCTCACGGGCTCCCCAGTCGGTCTCGCGACACGGCTCCGTTTTCTCTACCACCGTTTCGAGTACCGCGGACTAGGGTACAACCCAGTCTTATACCTTCCTCGGCCACGGCATAATCAGAACGGTGAGAGTATCAACAGCGATGAAGACCTATTGGAAGATGTGGCGGCGCGTCATACGGGATGGGCGTTGCAGTCGTTTCCATTCGTAATCATCGAGTGCCAGATTTCATTTATTCATCAATTTATTCATCAAAGGGAGGGTCGCGTATGTTCACCAAATCTCAGGAAGCCGGCGCGTCATCGGTAACGGATATGCTTCGGGAGGACCATAAGAAAGTGAAGGGTCTCTTCGAGGAATTCGAGCAGGCCGAAGATACCAAAGCCAAACAGCAGATCGTCGAGACGGTGTTAATGGAACTGGAGGTGCATAGCAAGTTGGAGGAAGAACTCATCTATCCGGCCATTCGCACGGAAATCGATGACGATGATCTGATGGATGAGGCGCTTGAGGAGCATCATGTCGTGCACGGGCTGCTCGGGGAACTGAAGAAGATGAAGCCCAGCGACGAACGCTACGATGCCAAATTTACCGTGTTGGCCGA
>Ga0163152_10005916_pt1 | contig 14113 bp, 7 predicted proteins | sample OliLakLV19MP8IB2_FD_148635 | JGI IMG/M metagenome (GOLD analysis project Ga0163152, IMG submission 148635) | Freshwater microbial mat bacterial communities from Lake Vanda, McMurdo Dry Valleys, Antarctica - Oligotrophic Lake LV.19.MP8.IB-2 | ecosystem: Environmental > Aquatic > Freshwater > Lake... | reverse complement strand
GAGTCGATGTTCACCCTGCGCGTGCAGGCGCGCGAGTGAGGCGGACAATTGCACTACGCCATGCCAGGAGCGAAAGGCACCCGCAAACACACAGAGTACGCGGTTGGGGTCGCGCGTGAAGGGCAGGGGACCGCTGGCCTCCGGGGTGAAGCGATCGACATCGGCCCCCCACTCAGCTTCGAGGACCTTCGATTTATCGATCCACTCTGGCAGGATGCCGCGGGTCGGCGTAATGAACAGGTCGGTCTCGCGGCACAACGCGTCCCGCCAGCGGCGCATGGGCTCAAAAAGCAACGCGCGATCAATCCGACTCTTCGTGGAACCCGGGTAATCGATGATTGGCGCGTTGACTTCCAGAACCGATGGAATGCCCAGGCGCCGTGCGGCCCGAATGCCCTCACCGCCGAAGTTGTAATACCGCTCCATGATCACGTCGGCACTAACGCGCCTGGCAAGGTCGGCCACGGCGCCGACACGGGTCCATCGCAGCACGGCCTGTCCAAACGGTGGTGCCATCACATGCCAGTGCACCCGATTGTGATCAGGCCCGGTCGGCCACGGTCCTCCTTGATCAACGAGTACGTGCACCTGGTGACCACGCGCGGCCAGGCCCTCGGCCACCGCCTGCACATGGACGGACCCGCCCAGCGTGCCCGGGACGCGTTGATCGAGCGCGGCATACACGATGGTCACGAGGGGGCCACCACCGATGGTCGTTTGCGCAGCCGCGCAAAAAAGGGCCCGGACTTCAGCCAGCCAAACGCGAGCACATCGAGATACATCACGGCGGACACACCGCGCAGGGCCCAGTACAACGCGCCGCCTTTGCGCAGGAGCGCCTTCGCATCCTTGCGCGCGGCACGCACCGCGTCCCCATCCACCGGCGTGTGTCCAGGCGACTGGCGACGACCGGCCCTTTGTGTCATGAACCGTTCCGCCATCCGCATGAGGATGTTCTCGACCAACGCGCCGATGATCGGCGTGTAGTAGGTGATGCGATCCACCTCAAACCCGCAGGCGGCGGCCACACGATGCAGATCGTCGTGATCGGTGATCGGATTGAGGTGATCGGACTTGCGCAGGCGCTCCGTGCGCAGATCGAGCAGGCCGAGATGTTCCAGGCCGTGCGCGAGGCGATTGACCAGCCGCACCCCAATCGCGATGGGGCCGTTTTTCCGGACGTGGGTGTAGACAAACAGTGCGCCGCCGGGCACCAGCACCCGATTGGCTTCGCGCAACATGTCGTGCAGCGCCGCCGGAGACAGATGTTCGAGCACGTCCAGTGACCACGCTTTGGTGAAGACCGCGTCTTCGATCGGCAGTCGACGAAGGTCACCCAGGAGCAGGTCCGTGCCGTCCAGCGCTTCGCGCGAAAAAAATGGGCTGATGTCCACGCCCGTCATGGCGGCACCGGTGTCGCGATTCCACAACATCGCGCGCCCGCTGCCGCACCCGAGATCCACGACGCGGTCCTGCGGGTTGAGATCCAGGAACGCGCGGAGGCGGTCGTTGCGAATTTTCGATCCCAGGAGCGGCGGCGCTACCGTCTCGTGACGCGCATCAATATGCAGCGCCTCGTCGAGGTATTTGGTTTGTTCCTCAAACGCGGCAAGCGGGCGCAGATCCAGATAGCCGCGCGCCCCATCAAAGACGCGCCGGCACGACGGGCAGGTCGCGCCGACACCGTCCGGCACCAGATGCGTCTGACATTCCGGGCACCGGATGACCGCAAAAATCGCCTGGGAGATCATCGACGCACCGCCGCGGTCAGCGCAGGCTCAAGGCGCTCCGCCCGTCGCCGCCACGAATAGTCCGGTGCCAGCGCACGCGCCGCTGTGCCGAGCCGTTCGCGCAGGGGACGGTCCCCCGCCAAGCGCGTCAATGCCGCAGCCAAAGCCTGGGCGTCGCCAGCCGGCACCAACACCGCCGTGTCCTCATCGGTCAGCACCTCCCGGATGGACGGCAGGTCCGAGGCGACGATGGCACGAGCGCGAGTGAGGTATTCAAAAAGTTTCAACGGGGAAGTGTAACGGTCAGAGATGGCACTGTGGGTATTGGGCAACACAAGAATGTCCGCCGCGTTGAGTGTGACCGCGACCTTGGTGGGTTCCAGCAACCCGGTGATCGTGACGCGATCAGACAGGCCGAGTGTCGTCACAAGCGCCTGCACACGCGCCAGGTCGGCTTCTCCCGGATGCCCACCGACGATGAGTCCGTGCACGTCAGCCGTGTGCGCGAGCGCCTGGACGAACACGTCAATACCCTTCCACGGATACAGATGCCCGGCATACGCGGCCACCACGGGTCTATCCGTCTCATCGGTCGGCCTCACCGGTCCTGGTGCGGACACCACGGTGCCGTCGGGGACCACAAACACGCGATCGCGAGGTCCGTATCGTGCCGTGAGGTCGTCAGCCAGCGCCTGCGTGATGGTCACGTAGGCGTCGGCCGACCGCCAGACGATGGCCTCGCGGCGATCGAGACGTCGCAACTTCGAGAGGCTCGGTGTCAGGTCCGGGCGCCCCAGCAGACGCGGCATCTCCGCGCTGACGATGGGCGCGATGCCGTGCGACTCGTAGACCAGTCCGGGGCGGCGGCCCGCAGGAAGTCTCGAGATCAGTGCGGCCAGGCCCAGGTCCCGTGTGAACACCACATCGAACGACCCGGACAGGGCACGTCGAAGGCCCTCCCACAACATTCGGGCACGACGCAGTGGGGTGGCGCCCGCTGTGGGAATCGCGTGAATGTGCAGCAACGGGCTGGGCTCGAGCCCGTAGAACGTACACGCCTCTCGCGCCGGCGTCGCCGTGTCCGGCCGCACCAGCAGCGTCACCTCATGGCCACCGGTCGCCAACGCATGACACGTCTGCATCGTCTGCACGCCGTTGGCGCGTTCGATGGGAAATCTGGTGTCGGCGAACGAAAGAATTTTCACTGGCGCGGTTGACGATAAAACGAATCACGGTTGGTCAGGTACCGCCAGACGAGCGTGGGTGCCTCACGAGGTAACTCGATAAACGTGACCCTCGCATTGTCTGCCAGAGTCAGGCGTTGACGATCCATGCGATGGGTACCAAACTGCAGGAGCAGGCCAAGATTCCACCAGACGCAGGCCACGATGACCACCCAGGTGAGGCGTCGCGGCTGCAGATCGGTGGTGAGCACCGCCGCCAGCCCGAGCACGAGCAGCGGTGTCAACTCCACGAACCGCCGTTGCCCGAAGGCGCCCGCCACCGTCCACGACTCCACGGCGCCGTTGATGTAGACCTGCAGGAGCACCATCACCAGCGCGCACACACCAATCCATGCGGCGTCGGCGTGCTGGGTGCGGGTGCGGCCCGTGGCCAGGGCCACGAGGCCCCCGAGTGCGAGTACTGCGAGTGGGGTCCATGCGAGCCACCCGTGGAACGGACTGATCAGCACGTCGAAAAAGTGTGGCGAGGACCACGACATCTTGTTGCCGACAGATTCATGCGGACCCACGTAACCGTTGATGGCGCGCGACGCCAGCAGGTGTGGGCTGTAGGCGACGAACGTTGCGAGTGTGCCGGCGAGCGTCAGACGAACCGTGGACCCCAAGCCCTGTGGAACCCTGGACCCGCCTGCGCCAAGGGGACGGCCTCCAAGCCCTGTGGAACCCTGGACCGTGGACCATAAGAAGTCGAGCGCGGGAGCGATGAGAAACAAGACCGTCTGATCGCGCATCGTGCCCATCAGACCACCGGTCAGCCCAAGGGCGATCACCCCTGGCAGCGACCATCGATCTCTGACGCGCAGCCAGACCCACAGAAACAGCGCGACCGCAAACGTCGCGCACGCATGAGAAAACGGCGGCGCCACATACATGTAAAAGATCAGCGGCGAGCCGATCACGACCGCCAGCGCCGGCGAGAGCCCGCGGCCGACGAGTCGGTGGGCGATCAGCGCCGACAGGCCAACGGCCAGCCAGCCATAGATGGTGGATCCGTAGGCCACCGCCGCCACATAAGGTGCGCTGTATCCGTCCTGCGGCGCGCCGGTGAATCCGGCGACGAGGTGTCCCACGCCGTAGAACGGCGCCCACAGCAGTGCCGGGCCGATGGTGCCGAAGTTGATCCGGCGCCCGGCTGCGGTGACGCGTTCCGCCAGGAACGTGTCGTGGAAACCGGCACCCCCCGCCCCGGCATCGTAGAAGTGCTGATATTCGTTCTGGAAACTCAGGTCACCGTCAAACGCCAACGACCGCAGGAACGCGAAATACTGCACTTCATCCGACGCATAAATGCGCGTGGTCACTGCCGGCAGCGTGACGATGGCGAGCAGGGCACAGACGCCCAGGACCTTGCGCATCACCTGGCGATCCCGAGGGAGGAGGCGAGCATCTGCTGCAGGACCATCGCCGTGTTGAAGCCGGCGTGGTTGACCATGCCGGCCACGACCGATCGCCGGCGGATGTAGGTGGCGCCCCACACCATGCCCATCAGGCCGATCACGACCGCGAGGTCGTAGCCCTGCTCGATGTGGAGCGCACCAAAGAGCAGCCCGAAGATGAGGTTGCCCGTCCAGGCGCTGCCCAGGCGCTGTTGCCAGCGGTGCAGGATGAAGCCGCGTTGCAGTTCCTCGCGCACGCCGCCGGCGAGGATGACCATCACCGTGAAGATGGCGGCATCAAACGGATTGGTCATGAAGGCGGCGAGCGGATTCTCGGGCACGGTGTTGAGCCAGGGCGCGACGTAGCGAAGGCCGGCGACGATCGCGGTCACGGTGATGAGCAGCACGGGGACAAAAACCAGGCCCCGCCAGAACTCAGGCCAGATGGGCCGTCCGCCGAAAAACACCGTGTGGGAGTGTTCACCACCCATGCGCAGGAACACGAGGATCAGAAGGGCCACGACCGCCGTGTCGATGAAGCTGAGCGTCGCCACAAACTGCAGCGACAGCCCCTCGCTGCTGTAGGGCGACATGCCGGCGCCCACGATCAGGATGGCAGCGATGAGCAGTTGGGTCGGGAATCCCGACACCGCGATGATCTGAGCGAAGGTCGGTAGCCTGGATGCGACCCAGTCAAGTCCGGTGGGCTCCGAGGTCTCGGCGATCATCCCGAGCATTATGTAGGCCCCGTCGTCCTGAAATCCCGCTGCGGGATATTTTCGTGTTATCTTCGCCTTGTGTCGCACGAGTCAGTTGAACCAGTGACTCGATGTAACGGCAATGAAAAATAGGGCAGGTGAAAAAACGCCAGTACTGACAGGGGTTTCTCAAGATATCGGGGCATGGGACCGATACATCCACCATATGCAGTGGGTTCTGCCCTTGACTTCACCGGAACACGGGCGCATATTCGTTCCCCGGCACCGCAACAGCCGATCCGAGGCCTCCCAGCGTCTCGGGCGTGACTTCTGCCTCCTCTCCGCACCAGGGTTTACCCGGGGCGGATCAAGGAGGAGGGCCCTGTTGTCGGCGTCGCAGTTGAAGGGTCTTGACGGGAACAAGAACCGTATCCGGGGCGGATGCGGGACTATGTACGAAAGGTAAAGGTTGATATCGATGCAGACAGCCCAGAACACAGGCACCATGGTGGGAGAAGTGACGACTCGGGAGACGGGACGGACGTTTGGTCCGGGCGCGTCTGTGACGGGACTCGAGTTTGAACGCTACTTCACACGTGACGGCGTTGACCCGTTTGAAGAGGTGGAGTGGGAGTTACGCTCGGCCGTCATCTCCAACGAACGCGGCGAGGTGGTGTTTGAACAACGGGACGTCGAGTTTCCGAAGTTCTGGTCGCAACAGGCCACCAACATCGTGGTCTCGAAGTACTTCCGCGGGCAGCTGGGCGCGCCCGATCGGGAACGCTCGGTCAAACAGCTTGTGGGCCGCGTCGTCGACACGATCACCCGCTGGGCGCGTGAGCAGGGATACTTTGCATCGGAAGACGATCTCCTGGGTTTCAGCGACGACCTGAAGCACCTGCTGGTGTATCAGAAGGGGTCGTTCAACAGCCCCGTCTGGTTCAACTGCGGGTTCGAGAAGGCGCCGCAGTGTTCGGCCTGCTTCATCAATGCCGTGCAGGACACGATGGAGTCGATCCTCGGTCTGGCCAAGACCGAAGGCATGCTCTTCAAGTTCGGGTCTGGCACGGGCTCGAACCTGTCGGCGATTCGTTCGTCGCGGGAAGTCCTGGCCGGCGGCGGCACCGCTTCTGGTCCGGTCTCCTTCATGAAGGGGTTTGACGCGTTCGCGGGTGTCATCAAATCGGGTGGCAAGACGCGTCGCGCGGCCAAGATGGTGATCCTCAACGCGGAACATCCGGACATCGAGGAATTCATCAACTGCAAGGTTGAGGAAGAGAAAAAGGCCTGGGCGCTGATTGACGCCGGCTACGACGGTTCGTTCACGGGCGTCGCCTACGGGTCGGTTTTCTTCCAGAACTCGAACAACTCCGTGCGTGTCACCGACGAATTCATGCGCGCCGTGCTCGACGATGGCGAGTGGCAGACACGCAGTGTGACCAGGGGTGAGGTGGTGGACACCTACAAGGCGCGCGACCTCATGCGGCAGATTGCGCAGGGTACCTGGGTGTGCGGCGATCCCGGCATGCAGTACGACACCACCGTCAACGACTGGCACACGTGCCCGAACACGGCCCGCATCAACGCGAGCAACCCGTGCTCGGAATACATGTTCCTGGATGACTCGGCGTGCAACCTGGCGTCGATCAACCTGATGAAGTTTGTGGACGAGGCCGGTGAGTTCGACTTCGACGGATTTGAAGCCGCCTGCAAAACGTTCATCACCGCGCAGGAAATCCTGGTCGACAACTCGAGCTACCCGACGGCCGCGATTGCCCGCAACAGCCACGCGTATCGTCCGCTTGGTCTGGGCTACGCCAACCTCGGTGCGTTGCTGATGTCGCGCGGTCTGCCGTACGACAGCGATGCCGGTCGCGATTACGCGGCCACCATCACGGCGATTATGCACGGCGCCGCCTACGCGCAGAGCGCGCGCACCGCACGTGACCACGGCGGTCCGTTCCCGGGCTACGAGAAAAACCGCGAGCCGATGCTGCGCGTGATGAAAAAGCACCGCGCGGCCCTCAAGGACATCGACAAGACCCATGTGCCGAAGCCGATGTTCAACAAGGCCAAGGAAGTCTGGGACGAGTGTGTGGAGCTTGGCGAGGCCCACGGGTACCGCAACGCGCAGTCCACCGTGCTCGCGCCGACCGGCACCATCGGCTTCATGATGGACTGCGATACGACCGGCGTGGAACCGGACATTGCACTCGTCAAGTACAAGAAGCTGGTCGGCGGCGGCATGATGAAGATCGTCAACGGCACCGTGCCGATGGCGCTCACCAAGCTGGGTTACACGCAGGCACAGGTCGCCGACATTCTCGCGCACATCGACGACAACGAGACGATCGAAAACGCGCCGCACCTCACGGACAACCACCTCGCGGTGTTTGACTGCGCGTTCAAGCCGATGAAGGGCGCGCGGTCCATCCATTACATGGGCCACATCAAGATGATGGGCGCCGTGCAGCCGTTTATCTCCGGCGCGATCAGCAAGACGGTCAACGTCCCCACCGAAGCGACGGTCGAGGACATCCAGCAGGCCTACATCGATTCGTGGCGCATCGGCGCCAAAGCCGTCTCGATCTACCGCGACGGCTCCAAGCGCACGCAGCCGCTCAACACGTCGAAGGCGGCGGTCATGCGTGCGGGTGTGCTCGAACAGGCGACCGAAGCGGCCCCGATGCCGGCCCGTCACAAGTTGCCCGATGAGCGGAAGTCGATCACGCACAAGTTCGACATCGCGGGCCACGAGGGCTACATCACCGTCGGTCTCTACGAAGACGGCATGCCCGGTGAACTCTTCCTCACGATGGCCAAGGAGGGCTCGACCATCTCGGGCTTTGCCGATGCCTTCGCCCAGGCCATCAGCTACGCGCTCCAGTACGGTGTGCCGCTGCAGGATCTGGTGGACAAGTTCAGCCACGTCCGCTTCGAACCCGCGGGCATGACCAAGAACCCCGACGTCCGCTTCGCCAAGTCGATCGTCGACTACATCTTCCGGTGGATGGCCGCGAAGTTCCTGTCGCACGAAGCGCAGTACCAGGCGGGCGTCAACGTGCCCGAGACGGTGACGACGCCCGAACAGCTCACGCTCGACGTCGCGGCACTCGCGAGTGCGAAGGTCGAGGCGCCGGCGAAGGTCGTCCCCACGGGATCAAAGTTTGCGGCGATGCAGAACCAGTCCGACGCGCCACCGTGCTCGACCTGCGGGTCGATCATGGTGCGCTCAGGCTCCTGCTACAAGTGCGCCAACTGCGGCACCACGTCAGGCTGTGCCTGACGTGGTGCATGCCCTGAGCCTGTCGAAGGGCGGCACGACGAGCGGCTGCGCGTAGAGATCGGAGTCCCGGAATCCCGGGCAGTAGCGCGGCCTGGTCTTGAAGGCCGCGACGTTTCAAGGGCGGAAGGTCTATGACCTTCCGCCCCTTTTGTTTCGCCGTACAGGCACCTGCTCCAGCAGTCACCGGGGAGAACGTCCCGAGACGATGAGCGATGTGCGCCTGTCTGGATTGTGCACGATCCCGACTGAGGCGGTCGCCCGCTGGTCCCTGACTGGATGCCGCTGGTCCCATCGGTGGCATATGATCTCGGCCATGCCCATCCTGCTGATTCTCACGACGGTATTGCTGCTGGCTCAGGCCGGTCCTGCTGGCGTCCTGCCCGCACACGTCCGCAGTGCGGCCGATCGCATCACCGCCGTCCAACTGGAAAAGGACCTGGCGTATTTTGCGTCGGACGAGTTGATGGGACGCAACACCCCGTCGCCGGGCTTCGATCTGGCCGCCGCCTACATCGTGAAGCGGCTCGAAGCCGCCGGCGTGAAACCGCTCGGTGACAAGGGCACGTTTTATCAGCGATACGAAATGCACGAGGCGCGGGTGGACGCGGCTGCCGCCTCGATCACGATCAACGGCGCGGCATTGCGGCTCGACGATGGGTTTGTGCTGCGTTCGTTCTCGGGCCAGCCCCTCAAGGGCAGCTGGCCGGTGGTGTACGTCGGTCACGGCTGGGTGATTCCTGACAAAGGCATCGACCCGTACGCCGGACTTGATGTGCGCGGGAAGGTCGTGCTCGCGCACGGGCCGCGCGCGCTCCCCAAAGACGTGACGATTCAGCAGTTCGGGCGGGTGACGGTGGGTGCCAGCAACGTCGTGGCCGAGGCCGCCAGACGTGGGGCGGCCGCGGTGCTGATGATTCCGCAGACCAGCGCGCAGCCGGGTTGGTGGCAGCAACTGCAGGGACAAAATCTCGTCCGGCGCGAACTTGATCCGTGGGTGCCCTCGGCGTACGCCGCCGCGCAAGTGACGTCGGCGCTGTTGTCACGAGCAGCGGTGGATGGACTGATGGCGGGTGAGCGCTACACCGCAGAGCAGATCGTCGCGCGTGGGGACGCGCTGGACTATCCGGCGAGCTTCGAGTTCTCACAGCGGGTCTCCTTCAACATTCCGTCCACGACCGTTGTCCATCGCCCCTACAACGTCGTCGCCCTCATCGAGGGCACCGACCCAGTGTTGAAGAACGAGTACATCACCGTCGAGGCGCATCTGGACGGATCCGTTGGCACGCGCACGGTGGATGGTGATGCGATTTACAACTCTGCCGACGACAACGCGTCCGGAAGCGCCGCAGCGCTCTCGATTGCCGAAAAGATGATGACGGTGCGGCCGAAACGGTCCCTGATTTTTATCTGGGACAGCGGGGAAGAGCAGGGACTGTGGGGCACCCGCCACTTTGTCGCCAATCCGCCGGTGCCGCTTGACCGCATCGTGGCGCATTTCAACATCGACATGATCGGCGCGACACGCGCTCCGGGGACGGCCGACGCCGATTCGCCCGACGTGCCCGGACCCAACGAGGTGTATCTGATCGGGCCGGGCGTCTTGAGCGCGCAGGCTGACGCGCTCATCCAGCGCGTGAATCAGAGCTACCTGAACATGCGACTCAACCGCAACGATGACCGGTGGGATTCAGAGTTCTTCTACCCGCGCACCGATGCCGGGCCGTTTCTCGAGCGTGGCATCTTGACGATCGGATGGAACACGGGGCTGCATCGTCGGTACCACCAGCCGGCGGACGAAGCGAAATATCTCGACCCACACAAAATCGAAGCCGTGGCGCGCACCGTGTTTGCGACGGTGTGGGTCATGGCCGACTCGGCCGAACGGCCGGGAATCGACAAACCGATCCCGGTCTCCGTGCCCAGGTATCGCTGAAGAATTTTCGGTCCCGAAAGAAGTCGGGAACAAGAGTTCCCCGCTGGGAGTAATGGCAGCACATGTTGTCCATTTCCGACCTGGTCAAGGTCTATCCCGGCCCGGTGACCGCCCTGCACGGCGTCTCGCTCGAGATCCCGACCGGCATGTTCGGGCTGCTCGGTCCCAACGGCTCCGGCAAGTCCACGTTGATGCGGATACTCGCGGGGCTCCTGACGCCGACCTCCGGTCGGATCGTCTGGGACCATGAGGACGTCACCAACACTCCCGAACGGGTGTGGCCGCGTCTCGGGTACCTGCCGCAGGATTTCGGGTTCTACCCAAACCTCAGCGGTGCCGCGATGCTCCAGCATCTCCTGACGCTCAAGGGTGTCGAGGCGCCTGGTGGCCTGGCGCGACTCACGTCGGAACTGCTGGAACGGGTGAACCTGACACACGCGGCGCATCGGAAGGTGAAGCAGTACTCCGGCGGCATGCGACAGCGCCTCGGCATCGCGCAGGCCATCGCCGGCAACCCCTCGCTCCTGATCGTGGATGAACCCACTGCCGGCCTCGACCCTGAGGAGCGCCTGCGCTTTTATCGCCTCCTCTCCGAACTTGCTGAGAACCGCATTGTGCTCCTCTCGACCCACATCGTCGACGACGTGGCGATGTTGTGTCCACGCTTTGCGGTGATTCGGTTCGGTCGGCTGGTCACCGTCACGACACCGCGGGCGGCGCGGGCGGAACTCCAGTCCAGACTCTATGAAGGCATCGTCAGTCGCACCGACGCGGATCGGCTGAGCCAGACACACGCGGTCACCCACGTGCGGCTAGTCGAAGGGCAACACGTGGTGCGACTGGTGGTGGGCGACACACCTCCGCCGGCGGGGTTTGTGCTTGCGGAGCCGACGCTTGAAGACGCGTACCTCTGGCTGACGCGAGCCGGGGCGGCGGCATGAATGCCGCGCGCGTCCGGGTCGTCGCGCGGCAGGAGTTGCGCACGCACCTGAGAAGTCCCTTCTTGTGGGGACTGGTCGTATTTGTCGCGTTCGCCACACTTGCGGTGAACCCTGCGGCCATGATTCCGTCGGGAAGTGCCACCGTGGAAGGGGTGCGTCCATTCAGCAACTCCGTGTATGCGATGGCACAGAGCTTCTCGCTTACCGGACTGATCTTCTATACGTTCCTCGCATCGCTGCTTGCCGGGTTGTCGGTGATTCACGATGATGAGTCGCGTGTGGGCGATCTGATTCACAGCACGCCGCTGACGGCGAGTGAATACATTTCGGGCAAGTTCCTCGGCGTCATGGCTGCGCTTGGGGGTGTCGTGGTGCTGCACGTCATCATGGCCATGACCTGGTATGAACTGGGGCCTCTCGTTGGTGGAGATTCGTACCGCGGTCCCTTCAGCGTGACCAGCTACCTGTGGCCGGCGCTCTGGTGTGTCTTGCCTGGCGTGCTGTTCTGCGCCGGCGTGTCCTTTGCGATCGGCGAGCGATTTCGTACGCCGATCGCCGTGGACGCCGGCCCGACCGTGCTGTTCGGCGTGACGGTGTTGTCGCTTGGATCACAGGCGCCGCTGGGGCTGTGGGATGTCCCGCTTGATATCTGGGGAGCCCGGTGGCTGAGCCAGACCGTGTTTGTCACCGACCGCGGCATCGACTTCTACAACTCGGCTCCACTGGTCGTTGATCAGATGGTGATGCTGAATCGGCTTGTGATGGTTCTCGTGCCGCTCGCGGCAGTGGCGTGGTCGGCTCGCCATTGTGAGCAGGTGGTACGAGGGCGCACCCAGGGGCGCGTCGGCACGTCCAGTGAAGGCACGCCACCCCAGCCGACACCGTTGGTCGGCACATTGAATGACTTGCGCATGTCCCGCCGTCTGCCCACGATTCGGCTCAGTATCTGGCAGGTCGCGCGATCCGAGATCAGTCAGATCCGCACCCAACCCGCGCTCTATCTGTTTCTCCTGTTTGCGGTCGCGCTCGTGTGGGAGTCTGCCGGCTCCGCGCGTGGCGTGTTTGACTCCGGCGTCATCTTCACCGCCGGCGGGCTGGCCGTCAGTCTGATTGAAGTGGTGACGGGCATCGGCTGTCTGCTGTTGCTCTTTCACACGGTGGAGTCGATCACGCGGCCCGCACGCACCAGGCTCGACGCCATCATGTATGCGACACCAGTGCCGACCGCGGCATTCGTGCTTGGTGTCCATGTTGCGGGGGCACTGCTTGTCGGTCTGCTGCTGATGGGCTGCGGTGCAGTCGCGCTGGCGTTCCTGTTCCTGCAGCCGCAAGGTGGCATGGCGATCTGGCCCTTCATCCTGCTGTGGGGCGGTGTGCTCGCTCCCACGTTTTTCGTGTGGACAATGAGCGTGACCGCCGTGCTCGCGCTCACTCGCAGTCGGTATCTCACGTACGTCATCGCCCTGGCGGTGTTGATGGTGACGATGGCGCTGGTGCTGACCGGGTCGATGACGTGGGTCACAAACTGGCCGCTGTGGGGAGCGCTCCGCTGGACCGACATGGGCACGTTCGAACTCAACGGCGCACCGCTGCTGTGGAATCGTGCACTGATGATGGCGGTCGGTGTGGTCGCATTGCTGGTGGCCGTGCGGGCCTTTGCCCGTACGGAGGGTGCACCCAGGCACGTCGGTGTGGCCGCCACGTGGGCCTTGGCGCCTGTTGCCATCGCCGCTGGGTTGACCGTCGCCATCAACGCGGGATTTCAGGGACCGGACGCACGCGCGTGGCGTGATGACTACGAGCAGCGCAATGCAGCAGAGTGGGCATCAGTCCCACCGCCTGTGATCACGCATGTCGACGCTGATGTGTGGCTGGATCCAGTGAAACGATTCATGCGCGTGGCCGGCGCGTACGACATCGAGTCCGGCGCCACACCCGCTCGACAGGCGTTTACCCTCGGCCCGGGCATTCGGAACGTCGCGTGGACCGTTGACGGCCAATCGGTTGATGCCGACAACCGGGCCGGGTTATGGGTGCTGCCGACCATCGGTCGTCGAGTGGCGTTTGCGTACGACGCCATTGTGCCCGACGGATTCACGCGCAACGGGGGCGGCACGTCATCGTTCATCCTCCCCTCAGGCGTGTTGTTGCACACGCTGGGACCCGACTTTCTGCCGCTGCCAGGGTACGTCGCCGAGTACGGTCTCGGCGCCCGGCCTTTCACGGTCGAGATGCGGGTCAGTGCTCCTGCCGGGTTGACGGTCAACGGTGTGGGCGAACAAGTCCAACAGCGCGTGGATGCCGATCGCGTGACGACGACGTGGCGGTCGGACTATCCGGTGAAGTTCCTGAATCTGGTCGGTGGTCGCTGGGCGCAGACGCAGGGCGACGGCGTCGCAGTCTTTCACCACCCCGGTCACCCGTGGAATGTGGACGAAATGGTATCCACGCTGTCGGCGGCGAAGCGACTGTATTCGGAGTGGTTCTTTCCGTACCCCTGGAAGGAACTGCGGCTGAACGAGTTTCCGGACCACGCCACTCGGGCGTTGGGATTTCCGACGAACATTCCCTTCTCGGAAGGGATCGGGTTTCTGACGCGACCAGATCCCGGTCTGCCGCTACCGGCCATCGTGACGGCGCATGAGACCGCGCATCAATGGTGGGCCAACCTGGTCACGCCAGGGCGTGAACCCGGCGCGGACGTGCTGCTTGAGGGGATGGCCAACTTCGCCACGTTGTTGTTGCTGGAGTCCGAACACGGCGGCGCGGTGCGACAGACGTTTGCGAAAGGCCTCGAAGATCAATACATCAGCGGGCGACGCGTGGACGTGGAACGGCCCCTGTTCGAGACGACAAGTGAATCGGCGACTGATGAGGTGGTCAGCGCCAATAGAGGCGCCCTCGT
>Ga0163152_10005915_pt1 | contig 14114 bp, 13 predicted proteins | sample OliLakLV19MP8IB2_FD_148635 | JGI IMG/M metagenome (GOLD analysis project Ga0163152, IMG submission 148635) | Freshwater microbial mat bacterial communities from Lake Vanda, McMurdo Dry Valleys, Antarctica - Oligotrophic Lake LV.19.MP8.IB-2 | ecosystem: Environmental > Aquatic > Freshwater >... | reverse complement strand
CCAGCCCGGAACTGCATCACTTCCACAAGTTCCGCAAGCAGATGGACGACGAAGCGGCCGCTGAAAGAGAAGCCGAAAAGAAACGGAAAAAGAGAACCTGGTACGGCAAAAAGCTCCCTACGGCAGAGACGGCCGCAACCAAACCGGATCTGCCACTGGAAAGTATGTCGAATCCGCCCTCTATTCCCCGGCTGAAAAAAACTGCGAGCGAAGAACCGTTAACAGATGAGCCAGGCACTGCACCTGCGCGGGAACTGCAAGATAGCGATTCATCGGACATGGAAGACAAGCCTGAAGAAACCGACGGCGAAGAGAAGCCGAAAAAGCGCAAACTTCCCGGCGCTCAGCCGACAGAAGACGTTGAAGACGCTGGCTATTTCATCAAACGTTCGCAGTCTTATGCCAACAAGAAAGAATTTCAATCCGCATTGAACTATGCCGATAAAGCCCTTGAACTGCAGCCGCAGAACTGGCAGGCATGGTACCAGAAGGCGCTTGTGTACCAACTGGCAGGATACGATGCGGCTGCCGCTCGCCGCTATCTTCAAATTATCGCGCGCCGACCAGACATGATTGAGGCGCGTATCGGAATGGGCATTCTTTATCGCAAGCATGGCGATTTCGATTTGGCGGAAAAAGAGTACGAAGCCGCTATCGGACACCAGTACCACAGTTTTCCCGCCCACTTCAATCTGGCAAACCTGTATATGGACCAGAAAAAGCTCGAGCACGCTCTTAAAGAGTACAAAGTGTGCCTCAAACTGCAGCCAAACAACGCTCTAGTCCACAACAATCTGGGCGTGATCTTCCTTCATAGAAATTATCTCGAGGAAGCCGCAGATGAGTTCCGTAAGGCATCAGGACTGGATTCTGGAAATAAGATGTTTGCCGACAATCTTAACAATGTCCATAACAAGATCGGTCAGAAGACCAGCAAGAAGCCCAATACGATGTAACCACGGCAAAATTCGTGCCCTCATCTAACGGTCGAATTCAGCCAATTTGCCCATCACTAAAACCCAACAAAGGTAAACCCAAGTCGCTTACGCTTGACAAGCTGCCTGTCCATTGGAATGATGGGAAAGTGCGTTTAACTCCTTCGGTTGCTGCCCCTGCAGGCAACTTACGACCTAAGCTACACTTTTTTACTACTTGGTGAAAAACAATGGTGGGCAACAAAATTATTGGTATCGATCTCGGTACTACCAATTCCTGCGTGGCCGTAATTGAAGGCGGCAAGCCGACAGTCATCGCGAATTCGGAAGGATTTCGAACCACACCTTCAATCGTGTCATTCGACCAGAACTGCGGAAGACTGATCGGACTGCCGGCAAAGCGGCAAGCCATCAAGCATCCCGATCGCACCATCCAGTCCATCAAACGCTACATGGGCACCAACTACCGGGTCCATGTCGATCACATGGAATTTTCCCCCGAACAGATTTCCGCATGCATTCTGCAAAAATTGAAAGCGCAGGCACAAACGTACTTGGGTGAACGTGTCACCAAAGCCATTATCACTGTTCCGGCATACTTCGACGATTCGCAACGACTTGCCACAAGGCACGCCGGTGAAATTGCCGGGTTAGAAGTATTGAGAGTAATGAACGAGCCCACTGCTTCAGCGCTTGCCTACGGTTTCAATCGTATGGGTCAAGAGGCCAACATTGTAATATTCGACTTTGGTGGTGGCACGTTTGACGTCACCATACTGCAACTTTCAGAAGGCGTCTTACAGGTAAAGAGTACCAACGGTCACAACAAATTGGGTGGCGATGATTTCGATGATCGCATTGCCCAATATATTCTAGACCAGGTTAAAACGGCTAACAACATCGATCTGTCCGAGGACGTGGTCGTTCGTCAACGGCTGAAAGAAGCCGCCGAAAAGGCGAAAATCGAACTGTCCGGAATGCACGCTACTGTCATTTCTCTGCCTTTCCTAGCGCACATTGCCGGCGATTCAATTAACGTCGAAATAATTTTGACTCAGCAGTTGTTCGAGCAGATAACGACAGATCTTGTTCAGTCCACTACCATTCCGATTCGCAATGCGCTTCGCGACGCCAAACTAACTGCCGACCAAATCGATCACGTGGTGCTGGTTGGTGGCACAACACGCATTCCGTCGGTCCAACAGTACATACGATCATTCTTCAACAAAGAACCGATCAAGTCAGTCAATCCGGATGAAGCTGTGGCTCTTGGTGCCGCCATTCAAGGTGGAATCCTTTGTGGCGAGATACAGGATGTTTTTCTGCTGGACGTTATTCCGTTGACTTTGGGATTTGAAGACAACGGTGTATTCAAACGGGTAGTAGAGCGCAACACCACTGTTCCGATTTCCAGAACCCACACCTTCAAAACCACACGAGACGGACAGACCTCTTTGCACGTGCATGTCCTTCAGGGGGAAAGCGATACCGTGGCCGAAAACGCGTCGCTGGCTCGGTTCGATGTGGACGGCATTCCATCAGGTATAGCAGGCGCGCAGAGTGTCGATGTCAGCTTCAACATAGACGCTGACGGAATCTTCCAATGCAGTGTAAAACATGCAGGCGGTTCGATGGAGCGCGTAATTCTGAAGCGCACCTTCGGATACAATCAGGATCAACTGGAAATCTTGAAACGCGACGAACAAAAGCTGGCAGATCAAGAACAGGAGGAAGCAAACAGAATTGCTTCCTCTGTGATGGCCGAATCGAGCATCTCCGACGGTGAGCGATTGATCGCCAAACTGGCCGGACAACCGACGAACGAGCATCTGGAAAGGCTGCGTGGCTCCGTGCAATCACTCAAATCCGCACTTGGCTCTGCAAGCATCAAGGAAATCGAAACACTGCGTCAGGGACTTGAACAGTCGCTATCACAATGCATGAGAGCCGGTGTTCGCTAGTTTATCTGCAAACCAAGATCGTTCGTCAACAAAATTTCCAGTTCTTGCCCGGGCTGAAGACTGATGTTGTCCCCAGAGCGAAAGAGGGCAATTGCTGAACTGCCGATAGCCGTGGCAATTGCCGGTGCTCCCAATGTTGCCACGTTGGCAGCAAGTAGCGCACCTTTCGTAGCACCACTTTGTTTATCGCTCAGCCCTGTGACCGTGCGGACGCTGCTTTCTACCCGCGTTCCGAGGTTGGTGCCGGGATCCAACTGACCTTGCTTGTTGGTCAGTCCTTTAGAAAATTCAAGAGCAGCATCAAGTGGTATCACATCGCCCGTAGGCGTGACAATTTGCTCCAACTTCAAACCAATTTTAGCGGCACGGCTGATCAAACGTGGCTTGGTGATTTCTACAGCTCTACCACGGACAAGGCTGCCGCGAGGCAGTATCAGAGCGCGCCCGATGTATAAATCATCTTTGACATGTGCTTCAAAGATGTCACCAGGCTTGCTGGTTTTTGCGTCGATTGGATATTCAACAACCAGTGTCAGTCTTGTTTGGACAGGTAAGGTAGCGGACTGTAAATCGCTACGAAGCAATGTGCCACTGCTCGTTGAATCCCCTTGATCGGCCGTCGGATTGCCTGTGGCAAAATCCGGAACGTTCTTGGGATCCATCGGACGCGTTGGCACCGCATATGGTGCAAAGCCTGCAGTGTTGCGAGGCGCCCGCGAATCATGGCTGGCCGCAAACGAAGCTTGCGTTACCAACAAGGACAGCAAGGCAGCAGATAAAACGACGGTGTTCTTGTTCATCTCATTACAACCGTAGCAAGACCAGACGTTCGGATTGTACCTCAGTTAGTCCAGTAAGCGCCGCATTCAGCGGTCATCTTGCCCGCCAACTAAAGCGTCGAATTCTTGCTCAATGCCCGCTCAACGGTCACCACATCTGCGGGCCGGTCTACGGCAACAGAGCGATAACTTCCAGTTACGACCTTGATTCGTATTCCGTTTTCTAAAGCGCGAAGCTGCTCCAGTGATTCAGCCTGCTCCAATGGAGTGGGACTGAGGCTGGCTAGTTGCAGTAGGCACTGCCTACGATAAACATAGAGCCCGACGTGGGCCAGAAAGGTCTGCTGAGCCTGCGGGGCATCCCTATAATGAGGAATCGGAGAACGAGAAAAATAAAGAGCGAAGTTTTCCGCATCTAGAACTACTTTAACGACGTCCGGGGAACTCACCTCTGCCGGATCGGTTATCGGTGCAGCGATGGTCGACATCAGGATGCTGGGATCCTCTTGCAGCGGTTCTATAGCCCTATCTATGGTATGGGGATCGATAAGCGGCTCATCGCCTTGGACATTCACAACCACGTCGATATCCGGAAATCGCTGTGCCACCTCAGCTAATCTGTCGGTACCGGACCTGTGGTCATCACGCGTCATAACCACAGTGCCGCCAAAAGCGATCACTACATCTGCAATGCGCTGGTCATCTGTCGCCACGATCACACCACTGAGGTTTTGCGAAAGCGAAACCTGGCGATAAACACGCTCAATCATGGTCAGCCCGCCAATTCTGGTCAGCGGCTTGCCTGGAAACCGCGTTGAAGCATAACGGGCAGGGATGATGGCAACGGTTTTCATATGGCTCCTAACGGTCAACCAGTAGAGTTTCCACCCGCTTGCCAAGCGCTGCATTAAGCGGCATTAATTAAAAGTCCGGCCTGGGCGGAAAAATGGAACCCCAGAGCCAGCAAAACGTCGATCCGGGGGTTGCCAAGAAAGGGGCAATCGGCGATAACAGTTATATACCTATGTGTTCAATGAACATTTTATGGGTTTTTTACGTGCGCTGCTGTAGTACCCTCTAATTCCCTTGAACGGGCAGTTGTTCTAACAGAAGTCACTAGATAGAGGTAGCGGACGTGGATTGTAACTGCTGTTCAAAAGACGACCCGGCAAAACACAAACCGGACGTTGAGCTTATCGATATCGCGCGACGCATGGTGCGGACTGCTAGCGACCCAATTTCTGCCGTCGTACGCTTCCTCCATGAACGTCCGGAAAACATCTCGTTGCCCGGCTATGTAATTGATCGAGTTTTGCTTGAGGCATTCGAGTCCCAAGAATGCATTCCGGGTCTGGTAAGAATTCTTGCCGGACACGTCCGTTCAATCAGCAGACATCGCAATGTCATCGACATTCTCAAAGAGCACCCCGCCGCCGAAAAGTGGGGCAATTACTTGATAAAACAAGCCGACAACATAAAGTTTGAAGTTGCCATGGAACGCGGAAAGCTGGTGCTTAAGGACATCGCCGGTCTGATTGCCGTTGAACATGGTATCGAAATTCCGCTCGACAAGATCATCGTAAATCCTCCCAAGCTTGAGGTAACATTGCGCCTTGGGCTGCTGCGCCCACAGCGCATCATTGACATCGCGTAAGGAATCGCCAGGATTTGAAAATTCCCCAGATAATCGCCCACCGCGGTGGACGCGCTTGGGCTCCGGAAAATACGCTATCTGGATTTAGGCGCAGCCTTGAGCTGGAAGCGGATGGCATTGAATTAGATGTTCAAAGATGCGCAAGCGGTGAACTGGTAGTTTTTCATGACGAGGATCTGAAGCGCACCACAGATGGTGTTGGACTGATTCGCGACTGCTCCTTGGACGAGTTAAAAAGACTCAGTGCTGGCGATTGGTACGAAGAACGATTCAGCAATGAGCGCATCCCGCTATTGACAGAGGTGCTCGATCTCCTTCAAGGCAAGATCGTGCTAAACATCGAACTGAAGAATTCGCCGATCGAGTACCCTGATATGGAAGACGAATTACTCGAAGTCATCTCCGGCTATCCTGTTGAATCTCTGATTATCAGCTCATTTGATCACAAGCTAATGTTCAAACTTCACAGTAAGGCACCAGAACTCAAAATCGCATTACTGGCTGCGGCCATCTTCCAGGACCTCAAAGCGACTGCCACCGCAATTGGTGCCACCTACTTCCATCCGTGTTACGACTGCCTGCGACCGGATATTGTAGAAGAAGCTCACGCAGATGGATTACAAGTCAATGTCTGGACCTGCAATACACCAAAAGAATGGCGCCAGTGTATCCGCATGGGCGTAGATGGAATCGTGACAGATGATCCCGAGGCCTTGAAACAATATCTGGCTGACATCGCAGCTCAGTTGTAGGGAGAGGCTTGCCGACAGAATCGAGGGGAGGGGCTTGCCGACAGAATCGTAAGAGGGGAGGGGCTTGCCCCCAGAATCGTAGGGGAGGGGCTTGCCCCCTCCCGCTGAGCCAAAGCAACGCTCGACGCTTCGACCCTTGATCGATCAATCGAATCAGTCCGGCGGTCTCGCAAATCGAAAGGGGACAAGCCCCTCCCCTCTTACAAACGTCCGGCAGACTTGAGCCAAGAGGTTACTTAGCGATCTTACTTAAACCATCGGCGGCCAATTTCCCAATTGGCGAATTTGGTGCAAGCTTCACAACCTTGCGGTATTGCTCGGCAGCTTCCATATACTTGCGCTGCATGACGTAACTAAAAGCGAGCAGATACCTAGCTTGCGCGTTGTTGGCATCCTTGCTCAAGACCTGGTTTAGCAGATTTACGCTGTCGTTATATTTACCGACGTTGATGGCGAACATTGCGTCCTTCAGTGGATCGTATGCCATCTTAACTTCTGGTTTGTGCTCAGCTTTCTTTTCGGCCTCGGCTTTCTTTTCGTCCTCAGCCTTCTTCTCAGCCTCAGCTTTCTTCTCAGCGTCAGCAGGCTTTTCAGCGTCCGCTTTCTTCTCACCGTCAGCAGGCTTTTCAGCGTCCGCTTTCTTCTCAGCGTCAGCAGGCTTTTCAGCGTCCGCTTTCTTCTCAGCGTCGGCAGGCTTGTCAGCGTCCGCTTTCTTCACTTCATCGGTCGGCGAACCAGCAGTATCAGATCCAGACGTTGTCGGAGCAATCGTAGGTGTAGTACCGCCTGCCGAGTCTGCGGCCGACTCTTTTTCCTGTTTGGCTTTTTCGGCCTCGGCCTTCTTCTGCGCTTCAATAATCATATCGCGAGCTTGTTGCAGTCCTGCATATTGAGCACGTGCCTGCGTAACCGATTGCCCTAGCGCAAGAGTCAATGACAGACTCAAAAGAATGAACTTATTGCAAGACATGGCAACCATCCTTAGCAAAACTGGAGATCAGTTATTTCCTTCCCGGACGAGGCTAATTCAAATCTGAAAGCAACAGTACCGTAACATCGTTAGTCTCCCGGCTGGCTGCTCAAAATCATTTCTTTTTGCGCCTCGTACCAAGGTTGTGTCAATGCCACAAAACGGAGCACGCATTCGAGAATCAACTCAGGCGGACCGGCAGATTCAGAGCCATAAACAAAGGCAATCCCATCTTCTTTTTCACCGCGTCGAAAGGCAAGTTTCAGAACGCATGATTTGCCTGTATGGTCTCCAGGAGAGCCGAACACACTGCCAAGGTTCTCCCACACCTCATCAGGAATGTCCTTGAGAAACTGCTCGAATAGCGGTTCTTGAAGAATGCCGATAAAGAAACTGCGCTCCTGATTATCGACAGCGCCACTGCCCATACGATTTATTCCACCATCTTTGCCCAGAAGGAGAAATAAGCTGGTCTCTTCCTCCACCTCGAGTGAAACCATGATTGCGTCAATTTCTGACTTCGCCACCGCCATTCCATGTCTCCCAAGTTCGTGCAAATATTCTAGGTTGTTTTGTGTAATTAAACCGATGCCGACAGGCGAGCAGTCATCCAAGCCAATGTCGCGGCAGCGCTTTCCGCAAGGGTCATCTTCGTTGTGTCAATAGTGTCCATGCGCTGCTCTGCAGCATTGTCAACCAGCCATCGATTAAAACACTTCATCCCAAATATCACATCTTCGCTACCGGATCCACGCCAGCTTGGGCGGCTCTTCAACCGGCGTTCTAACTCCTCGTCATCGCAAGTCAGAGCCAGGTAGTGTATGTCGCCAATATATCGACGCTCAACGCATTTATCGAATTGTCCCGGTGTAGCCGAGCCGAAAAGCGCCACCGGTAGTCCGGATTGGGCGATGTTTTTTACCATACGCAACCAGAGGTTGCGATACTCGGCGTAGTCATCTTCCGGGCTGTTAAACTCATCGCGCCAAAGAATGTCGCTATCAAGACAGATGATACCGTCAGTATTTCCGCTCAAATGCAACAGCACGGTGCTCTTGCCGCAGCCACTTGCTCCGGTGATGACAAACATCGGCAATCTCTTAAACGCGAACTCCAGACGGCACTCCGCGCAGATCGCCACCGCACGTTCAGGTTGCACCAGCTTGTCCACGCGATAGATTCCGCATCCAGGACAAACGTTGAACACAGGTCTATGCCTGACGAACGGGTTTAGGCATCAAAATCTTTTCGATTTCCATCGCCAATGTCAGGTACGGCAGCAAGGAGTAGCTGACCATCGAAAGATCCAGCAAACTGCGGCCCGTCTGCGTCCTCAGTTCACCCAATAGACCAAACTGACTGCGATCGGGGATCACCGTTTTGAAAACAAAAAACTCTTCAGGGCAGCCACGCAGGCGCGACTCTAGCTCGACTTCCACGGCACGGTCTTTACGGAATTTCGTAAGAAGCACACCCATGATTTTCAAATCAACGTTGAAAGGCGGATCACCATGCACGATTTCGTGCACTTGCTCCATCATGCGCTCCAGTCCCGTCAAACTTATTACCGAGGCAAGAGTCGGAATGACAATCCAATCTGCTGCAACCAGGCCGTTCAAGGTCAACATGCCCTGGCTTGGTGGACAATCAATCAACACATAATCGTATTTGCTTTTGACCGGCTCCAGCCTGTTGCGCAAAATTCTTTCCGGCTCGTCGGCCAAAGTTTCCGGGCTGCTATCAAGCGTCACCTCGGTCATCACAAGATCTGGAGAGGCGGCAATGATCGACAAATTGTCTCTCAATCTCAGCGTGCAAGCGTCGGCATCTTGACCGGATTCGTACATAGCAGCCAGGTTGTTTTCCAGGACAAACTCTTGCTGCTCCTCATCCAACTCCATGCTATAGCTGAGGTTGCACTGCGGATCCGAGTCAATCAATAAAACACGTCGATTTAACCGAGCCAGCGCCGCACCGAGGTAAGCAGTCGATGTGGTCTTAGCAACCCCACCCTTCTGATTAGCGATACAGATGATGTTGCTTTTATTTCTCACTGGTTTCTGCATCCCTGCCTACTAGCGCATATTTTGCCGAACTACATTTGAAATCAACGGAACTTCTGCGAATTTTCCCAGAAATGCCCAGACTGCGCCATAAAGAAGTAGCAAATAGAAGGTATTTGTAAGGACTAAGTTGATCCAGCCTATCGTTAGCTCTGCAACCGGGACCACCGCCGGGGCCACAGCACCCATAATCTGGAAACCGATACTCAGCAACGGCCGCAAAGCCCAATTCACCAGCATGGCCAGAATCGACAGCAGAACTGCCTGATACATGTGAAAACGAAACAGCTGAGACTGGTTCCCACCCTTACTTAAAAGCATGTACAAAAGCCCGGTCATGCCAAAGGTGAAATACGAGAGTCCAGCAGCCGCCTTTTCCATTTTGGATGGCTCACTCTGAGATCGCCAGGGCATGTTGTCACCTCGCTATGACGCGCTTATCGGGGCAAAACGTCGGAAATAGTATGTCTATACAGTGTTATACACTTTTTCCGGCGCTCTCTTGCAAGAAGCCAATTAGCTTTTCCACAGAAACCTTCGTCTGTGAGCCGTCAGCCATGTTCTTTAGTGTTACTTCACCGGCGGCAATCTCGTCTTCGCCGCGAATAATCGTCCAACTGGCCCCAGATTTGTCGGCTTGTTGCAACTGACGCTTGAAAGGTCGGGCAGTCGTGCCAGTAGGCGGGTAGTCCATATCGCAAGCAACCCCGGCGCGGCGTATCTTAGTTACCAGCTCTACCGCTACATCGGAAACGGTGGACACCACGAAAGCCAGCGGGGAAGTGTTGCTTGACTCATCAAGTAAAAGGCTAATTCGCTCCATTCCCAGTGCCCAGCCAATAGCCGGGGTGTGCGGCCCATCAATAGTTTCCATCAGATAGTCATAGCGACCACCGGCGCAAATCGTAGACTGGGCCCCTAATCGCGGATCATCGCTGATCAGTTCGAAGACAGTGCGTCCGTAATAGTCCAAACCGCGGACCAGGCGTTCATTTACCACCGGCGGCACTCCAACTAGAGTCAACAGGCGCAGAAGCTCATCGAAGTGTTGGCGACAGTCCTGGCAAAGGCTGCTAAGACTGGAGGGCAAATCAGTAAAGTACTGTTGGCAGCTTCCGTTCTTACAATCCAGCATCCGCAGCGGGTTGCGTTCGAATCGGTCTTGACAGTCCGTACATAAATTCGGCAGGTGCTGGCGAAGTGCTTCCTTCAACTTTTCCTTAAAAACCGGTCTGCAGACATTGCAGCCAATTGAGTTAAGGTGAACGTCAAACTTCTCAATTCCCAGAGCGTGCATGCAATCGACCGCCAGAACTATCACTTCAACATCAATTGCGGGCCCGTCTGAACCAAATGCTTCCACGCCGGTTTGATGAAATTGCCGCTGCCTGCCGGTTTGCGGGCGTTCATAACGGAACATCGGGCCGCAATACCATAATTTCACAGGCGGGGACAGGCGGCTGAAACCATGGGACAAATAGGCCCGCACCACGCCGGCCGTGCCCTCTGGGCGTAAAGTAAGTGATCTGTCGGACTTATCGTTAAAGGTATACATCTCCTTGTTCACGATGTCCGTCGTTTCACCAACGCCACGCTTGAACAATTCGGTGTGCTCAAAGACTGGCAGCCGAATTTCACGGTAATTCGAGCGGCTGAGAACGGAACGTAACCGGCTCTCAAGCAGTTGCCACTTTTCCGTCTCGCCGGGCAATATATCGACCGTGCCACGCGGTGCCTGAATCACGGCTGTTCTCCCATTTTAGTTGAAGGACGATTCTAACTGATTGAGCTAAGCCTGGCCGGGGAAAAATGGCGGTATGCAGTCCGCTCTCGACATTACAGAAAAGCAAATCGAGCTCCTCAAGACATTGGAGCTTTCAGAGATGTGCCAAACAATCAGCAGCATCTTGACGAGCGAGTTTAAACCGAAGGCAGTCGGCGTGCTGCTCTGGGACCAAGATTTCGAGAGCTTCAGTGAGGAATATAGATTTAGTTTCGGGCATCATTCGGATGTGATGACGGAGTTCATGACGTCCTTCGCCAGTGTCGAAATCGACTGGGACTTCGGTCCAACAAACGCCGTTGTAATGAAAAATCCCACGAAAGCGGAACCGCTGTCCGAAGCACTCAATTCTTTGCTCTGCTACAAAATTGAAAAGAGCGGTAACAGAGTGGGAATGGTTTTGGTTGCAGGAGATGCCGGCTTAACTGCCAAGGATCTGGCAGACAGCCTCAACCTTTATCCGCTCCATCACGCCCTCAGCAATGGATACGAGGTCGCTGAGCTGCGTCGCGAAGCTAATCGGGTACGAGTCCAATACGAGCTATTGGAAACGGACTATCAGGAAGAGAAGCGGCTTAATAGCACGACCGGAAAACAACACTCATCCTTTAAAGTCGAACAGCACGATAAAGAACGCCTGGTTTACGAAATTAGCAACGCCGTCCGCAGCTCACTCGACATTCAGGACGTGCTGCACACTGCAGTAATTAAGATCGGTGAGGCATTTCATCTCAGTCGCTGCTTGGTAATTTGGCCGATGCCCGATTCCCATGAATACACCGTCTATGAATATTCCGATGAAGCAATTACTCCCGGCAAGCAATTGTTCTTTAGCGATGACGGTCACGCGTTTGTGCGTGTTGCGCATTCCAAGAGCGCTCCGCACAACTTTAGCGCGGAACAAGATACATTCAACAAAGACTTCCTTAGCCAGTTCGGATTTCTCTCCGGAATGCTCGTGCCGCTCATTTATCACGACCGCAACATCGGCAGCCTATTTTTGCAAGATTGCACAACAGATCGCGAATGGAGCATCGACAACACAGCTCTCATTGGCTCTCTAGCGGATTTGATCACAGTTGCCATCGAACATGCAAACTTGCATGAAGAGAAGAAGCAGCAAGCTGTCACCGATGGTCTGACCGGGATTGCCAACAGGCGGCACTTCAACGAATCTTTCACAAAGGAATTTGAGCGCGCGAAACGTTATGGCAACTGCCTTTCACTGGCAGTTTTCGATCTCGATTTCCTGAAAAAAATAAATGACACTTACGGGCACAATGTTGGCGACGAAGCCATCAAAGCGATAGGACGTGTGCTTAGCAACTCCTGCAGAGCAGTCGACGTAGCAGCCAGGTTCGGCGGCGAAGAGTTTTGCTTGTTATTGCCGGACACAGATGAGGAAGATGCGTTAAATCTTGCCGAGCGAGTACGCAATTTGATTTATGAAACCCATATTGAAGGGCCCGGCAATATCTCAGCATCAGTGGGCGTGGCCACCTATCCGCAGCATGCCAACGAACAAGATGAGCTATTTGAGGCCGCTGACCAGGCGTTATATGCAGCCAAGCACAGCGGAAGAAATAAGGTTTGCGCAGCGTCACACGCGGCACATTAATGTAAGTTGGTCGGGCCGAAAACGGCCGACTCTAGACGAAAGTTTCCGTTAACCCCGGACAAAACGTTCAAATTTTATGCTCAAATGGTGAGAAGGAAAACGAAGGAGATACACCATGGGATTTATCGACGATGTGATGAAAAACATCAATCAAGGTATCAATGATATTCAAAATAAATCCCAAGATGTGATGCAGCAAGTGAGCATCAACGCACGGATTCGCAGCCTGGAAGAACGGAAACAGCAGCTGCTCGTGAATATCGGACAACTTGTTTACGACAAATATGAAAAAGGCGACGAAGTCTCCGAAGACCTACTTCGTGAAAAAGTGAAAGAGCTAGCCGGCCTAGAACGAGACATCGAAATTGCTCGTCAGGAGCTTGCTACTGTCAAGGTTGATACCGATGCACCAAGGGCTCAAAAAGCCGCTCACAGTGCCGGCTACAAACCAACCCCAGGCTTTACTTGCCCGAGCTGTGGCGCACCGGCCAATTCAAGTAAGTTCTATTGTGTAGCCTGTGGCGGCGCACTGAAAGAGACCAAAGAAGGGACACCGCCGCCGAACGGCGCATCGACGCAGAATTTCAATCCCGGAAGCACAGAAGGCACACAAACAGATTAAGCGTTCGTTTTTCCCTCGAATAACGAGGCGGAAAATCGCTCAGTATTCTCGCCGTCGTCGTCCAACGACGGCGTTTGTGCGATTTGAAGCTTAATAAACGAGTGCAAATCGCACTGCCGCTTGTAATCACGCATGAGCAACGTGGCCACTATCTCCTCAGGCGTACACCAGCCGCGCTCTACCAGAATACGCCCTAAAGGCTTGTTCACTTCCGCCTGCACATACATCGCTTGGTTCAGTACCTCCGGAGAAATGAAGCCGCGCCGTTCAAGTACTTCACCCAAACGGTCGTCTTCCTTCTCCATCCGCTCGCGCCATTTGTGCTGTATCTCAACAGCAAGTTTCACTGATTTTTCCGAGCAACCACCGATCACCATCAGTATTTCGCCTAAGGCGCGGCGTCCGTCTGATTGCATGAGAATTGCGTGCTCCAGCTGGCGCGCGTCAATCTTGCCTTTAGCCATCAGAATGCTGCCAAGCTTTTCAATTCCAGAGCGGGAGAGCATGCGCGTATCCTGCTGCATGCGCAGCGTCTCTTCAATCTCCCGATTGCCGCACAGTCCCATCGCCATAACGATCTCGCCCAGCACCTGCCGCCCTTGCCCCTTCACGGAAACGGCATGTTGCAAATGCTCTTCGGTGATCTTTCCGCGCGTCAGCAACCAACTTGATAGATTGTTATCTTCAAGTTCGTCCTGGAAAGCATGCCAGCCGTTTTCTGATTTGTATTGCTGGATGTCTTCCGGAAGACAATAACCGAGCGTGAGCAAGACTTCCGAAAGTGGTTGGGACGAAATCCGCTGACGATGCAAAGCCTCCTGCAGTTGCTCCTGCGTCAAAACTCCGCGGCGCACTAAAAGATCACCAATCAAGCCAACTCCGGCACCAGCAGACTCACGCACGGCATTCTGAATTATCAGACACTTTTCGATGTCGTCTTGCGAGCAAGCACCGATTGCCGTGAGGATTTCACCGAT